>MDTE01159323.1_pt1 | contig 67196 bp, 53 predicted proteins | sample 811231 | NCBI WGS metagenome assembly MDTE01 (sample SAMN05326651, study PRJNA326480) | marine metagenome | isolation source: seawater | place: Indian Ocean: Red Sea | collected 2010
CGATCGAGCCGATCGTCGGAACAGGTCGCGGTCGAAGCAGTGGGGGATGACGGTCGCCTTCGACCGTGCCGACTGAACGTACCCATCCAGCATCTGATCACGGGTCTCTTCGTTATTGTAGACCAGTCCATCGGTGGACTCCAGAACGTCTTGCTGTATCCTGACGTTTCGCGCCACCTGCCAGTCCGACTTGCGGCCGAAGTAGGGGCTGTCGACCCAGGGATCGCTGAAGTAGGCGACCCAGGGGATGTCGAACCGCTGCTTGAGGTCTCGGCCCAGGAGGTGACTGCTGAAAGGCTTGGCGTTCGTGTAGATCAGGTCGAAGTCGCCCTGTTCGATCAGGCGCGTGGCCGCGGCCTTCGCGTATGGTATCCAGCCAATCTGTCGATCGGGGAGGTAGAGCAGCGACGGACACGTGCGCGCGAGGACGGAGATCGCCCACTGGGGACCAAACGTCGGGGTGCGGACGATCTCAAGGTCTTCAGGGATTAGCCCCGACAGTGTCTTGTCCTGACCGATTGGTGTCCGGTCCGGATCGACTGTCAGGATCACAGGGTTCCATCCGGCGGTCCGCATGTGCCGGACGATCTTGATCGTCTGGATCGACCGCGCTTCCTGAAGCGGAGGGAAGCTGTGTGTTATGAAGAGGACGCGTTTCATGTCAGGTATCGTTCACTCCAGATAGCCAGGACAATCAGCGACCAGGCTTGGCGCTGAGCCCGTGCATTTCCCGCGGTCGCCCGGGTCAGAATGCGATTTACTTGCTCCCTTCGGAATCCGAGTCCAGAGAGGCTATCGACCATCAACCACTCTCCGGCGAAGCCCTTCAGTTCGTCGGCGAGCCAGCCATAGGCGGGGACGGGAAAGCCCTGCTTGGGCCGGTCAATGATCTCCTGAGGCACGGTGCCCTCCAGCGCTTTGCGAAGGACATACTTGCGCTGCCAGCCGTCGGCGCTCCGCTCCCGTCTCACCTTGAGGCGCTGCGGCATCCCCGATGCGAAATCGATCAGGTTGTTGTCGAGGAACGGCACTCGGAGCTCGAGCGAGTTGGCCATCGTCATACGATCCGCCTTTGCGAGCAGATCATCAGGAAGCCACGTCTTAGCATACATATAGAGGATCTGGTTGAGGGGGTCCGGAGTGTCGACCCCCTCGTAGACGCGGTCTGTATAGGCTTCAGAGATCCCGTTCTGCGATCCGGCGTGGATCGCCGCCTTTTCAGACGCGTCGAAAACCGAGGTCATGGTCAGGCCGAGGTTGCGCGCGAAGTCCTGAGGACGTCCGGCGAGTGCCCGCGCCCAGCGTGCTTTTTCCGGATACAGGTGCACGGGAATCGATGCGAGACGACGGAGCGCAGCGGGCCAGGCCATCCAGTCGGCCCGCTTGAGCAGATGCTCGACACCAGGGTAGCCGCCGAACAGTTCGTCGCTCCCTTCGCCGGAGAGGAGGACGGTCACGTGCTCACGCGCGAGTCGGGAGACCGCATACAGAGGGACGGTGGCGAGATCGGCTAGGGGCTCGTCCGAGTGCCACACGACATCCATCAGGTCTCGCGCGAAATCGGAGGCGGAAACGACTACCTCGTGATGGTCCGTGCCGAACGCCCGGGCAGCCTGCCGGGCGAAGGGCCGTTCGTCGTATGGCTCCCCGACGTCAAAGGCGACGGAGAAGGTTTTGAGGTCGCGTGTGCCCGCCTCGCGTGCATAGGCTACCATTGCCGCCGAATCCAGACCGCCGCTCAGGAGTACGCCAACCGGGACGTCGCTGACCATGTGGGACGAGACCGACTGTCCTAGTCTTGCGTCGAAGTCCTCGATCCACGCCTGATCGTCACGCTCCGGCTGTGATTCGAATGCGAGGTCCCAGTAGGGTCGGGGCGCGTGGACATTACCGTTGGATGCTTCGATAAGGTGTCCGGCTGCGAGCTTGCAGACGCCCTGGAACATGCTGTGGGTCCCGGGGACGTAGCGGAACGTGAGGTAGTGGGAGAGGGCTGTTTCGTCGATCGTCCGGCTGATGCCGGGAATCTCGAGAAGAGCCTTGAGCTCCGAAGCGAAGCCGAGTTGGCCATCGCTGGTGTGTGCATAGTAGAGCGGCTTGATTCCGACGCGATCACGTCCCAGGATGAGTCGCTTGTTCTTACGGTCCCACAGCGCGAAAGCGAACATCCCGTCAAGCTGTTTGATGAACGCGTCACCCTCCTCCTCATACAGGTGGAGGATGACTTCCGAGTCACTCCGCGACTTGAACCGATGCCCCTTGCGCTCCAGCTCGTTTCGCAGGGACTGGAAGTTGTAGATCTCCCCGTTATAGACCATCCAGATCGACCCGTCTTCGTTGCACATGGGTTGCGCACCGGCCTCGAGGTCGATGATGCTCAGCCGGCGAAAGACAAGGTTGGCGTGAGCGTCCGTGTAGACACCGGCGTCATCGGGACCGCGGTGGTTCAGCGTGTTCCCCGCACGATCGAGCGCAGACGGGTTCATTCCCCGCCCTTTGGGGTCGAACAGGCCAACTATCCCGCACATACCGTGGCCTTTTCGCGGGTGTTGTCGACGAGTTGGCAATAGGTCGGCATCGTCACGTGGTCTCGGTGTTCGACGAGCATCTCGAGCATCTGGTGGAATCCTTCGAACGAGACGACGTGAGAAGGGTCGACGTAGATGTTCAGGAGAATGAGATCCGGCGTTTCGATCGACGCGTGCAGCATCTGGCGGAACAGACGGATGAAGTCCTCGTCGTGATACCGGCGATCGGGTGCGGCGATCAGACCCCATGAGTCGAAGGGGCTCCGAAGGTTGTCCCAGCATCCGGTCAGGGGGAACTCGACAACGTTGTCCGAGGTCGTGTTGGGCGCCGCTTTCAGATACAAGGACGTGATCGATGATGAGTAGGCATATCCCAGCGCATCACACACGTCGTAGATCACACGCCGGTCCTGCGGCCGTTGGAACGTCGAGAAGTGGGGCGTTCGAAAGCCGTGCACGTCGGCTCCCAGCAGGTCGGTCAACAACGTATCGTTTTGCGCGATCTCCTCGTGGATCTGTTCGGCTGTCAGCTGGTGGTAAAACATCGAGCTGTAGCAGGTTCCATCGGGTCGCTGGGCCGTGTGGTACGAGTATCCGTGGTTGACGATCTCATACCCCGCCTCGACGAGGCGCCCATAGGCGTCCGGGGCTTCCTCGACCAGTTCGCCGATCAGGGCGAAGGACGCCGGGATCTCGTATCGTCTGAGGGCATCCGTCAGCTTCGGGAGCGCGATCGCGTCTTCCTTCGTATCGCAGTCGAAGGATAGGCAAAAGACCGTTGAGGCTCCGGACGCAGAGAGCAGATCCGGCCAAGTATGCGTCTCGATAAACGACGCGTGTCTGAAAGCTTTGTGTATCAGGCGTGCCGGTCGACTGCCTGGGTGGCGGAGGGCCATTTTGGACAGGGTTCTCATCGTCTAGTTCTCGTTCTGATCATCCGCTGACTTCTCGGCCTCGATCCACATGCTCCAGCCCCACTTCCGGGCATATGCCTTCTTGATGAATCGCGGCATGACGTGCCCGAGGCCCGGCATGGCGCGCTTGAAGATGTTGTCCAGCTCGGTGCCGAGCAGACGGGTGCGGACACGAGCAAACGGTGTGAACAGGGACCTGTAAACTTCGCTCGTGGTCACCGGCCAGGTGTGGGGGTTTCCGTCCTCCCGGGAACCGTCTCCATACCGGCTGCCCAACGCGACCTGGTCCAGAAAACGACTCTCACGGTGGAGCCACCCTTCATAGAACCGAACCCAAAACCGATAGAGGATCGACTCCCGGTTGTATAGCATGACGCCGACCGACCCACCCGGTTTGACCACGCGGTGGAGTTCCTCGATCGTCTTCGCCGTGTTGGGTGTGTGGTGGAGGACGCCCCAGGAGTAGACGTAGTCGAAGGTGTTGTCGGGAAAGGGCAAACGCTCGGCCTGGGCCTGGCAAGGCGTCCGATCGATCCTCTTCAGCTCGAATCTCCGCTTCGTCTGTTTGACGGCGGTGGGGGTCAGGTCGATAGGGGTGACCTTCGCACCCTGCAGTGCCCAATTCATGGACATCGTGCCCATGCCGCATCCAACCTCCAAGACACGCGCGTCCTTGTATCGGTCGTATGGATACAGACGCGAGAACTTCCCGCCGGGACCGTGCAGCGGATGGTTCCAGTAGTAGAACTCGTGGTCCACCTGAGCAAAGAACGCTTCATCACCCAGCTCGAATAACTCTGCCTTGCCCTGTGCACGGCCGTAGACCGGTTTGCCGTGGGTGTCCCCGTAAACCATCGGATTGCGCGACCACCAGTGTCGAACGTCATCCGGCCGTTTCTCGGCTTCCGTGTCTCTCACAGGGGGCGCCGGCCTTCGCCAGCGTCTTCCCAGAAGCGATCGGAGAGGCGCGCCCAGGATATCCTGGAGCAGAACCGCGGGTAGAGAGGCGGCGAAAACGGCGCCGAAGGCCAGCTCTGCACCCCAGATCCTCTCGAGGAACCGTCTAATCCTCAGAGACCGTTGTGTCGGGCCATCGAGATCGAATTCCCGTCCTCGCCCGTTGCGCACGGTCATCGGAAGACCGAGTCGTCTTAGCCGACGCTCGATGTGTCCCCAGCCGACGCCGATTGCATCCGGGTAGAGCAGCAGGATGCCTTCGTATCGTTTGCGTGCCTCCTCGGGCGAGAAGGACAGGTCGATGATGCCGCCCGTGGATGCGGTCGGCAGCCGATAGACTTGCTCGAAGAAGGCGTCGACGGGGAAGGTAATATCAGCCGTGATATCCTCGGGGATGCACAGGTCGAATCGCTCCTCCGCAGGTATGACCGCCATCCGCTCCAGAGTTTCGTCGAGCGTCCGTTTGTTGATCCGGTACTCTGCCAGCCGAGCGGGCTGCGCCAGGATGTGCAGGATCCTGTTCAGGATCCCCTTACCGGTCCCGAGCTTCGCGTATCGCGGGAACACGTTGCTTGGCTGGAGGACAGCCAGTTTGCGACGAACCTTTGGCGAACTCATGCCGTTCATCGAAGTCGTGGAATCGATTCGGGATTCTGCTGGGGCTGGGATGATGCTCACTGTCGGTCCTTTTCTTCTGCGGTACTACGACTCCGGAAGAGCGATGGGAGCCACGCGAGATAGTCGTTGATTTCGGTCTGCATCATTTTCTTTTCGTCGAAGGCCTCGACGCTTGCAGAAGCTACTTCGAGCTGTTCGCGAATTCGATCGGCTTCAGTGAAGACGCGGGCCATCGATTTTGCCAGTGATCCCGCATCCCCTGTGAGAACGAGATCGGCGTTGGCGTCGTTGACGACGTCCGTGGTCCCTGAAATTCGCGTCGCGACTACGGGAAGGCCCGCGGCCTGCGCCTCGATCAGGACGATCCCGAACCCTTCATAGAGTGTCGAGAGTAAGAAGAGATCGGCGGCCCCAAAGTAGGTCGGCAGGTCGTCGTGGTTGACATTGCCCAGGAACAGCACGTATGGCTCGAGTCCGTGGCGTTTGACGTATGCGCGGGAAGCGGCCTCGAGGTTTCCAACGCCGATCACGATAAGCCGCCAGGACGGGTCCGCATCCACGAGCCGGCGAAGCGCGTCCAGAAACGTCCTGGGGTCTTTCTGCGGGACGATTCGGCCGACGGTGATCGCGACCTTGTGGTTCGACGTCAACCCCAACTGCGACCGAATTTCGTCGACGCGATGCCCGTCCACCTTCCGGAATTTGTCCAGGTCGACGCGATTGTGGAGGACTGAAGTCCGTGACCGGTCGGCGCCCATACGTGCTGCATAGTCGACCATCGCGGTGCTGACGCAGTAGATCCTGTCGGCGAACCGCAGACAGAACTGTTCGAGGAGTCGCTCTTCGAGGTCGGCAAAGAACGGCTTCGGTGCGTAGTGCCGATCCGTCGCGTAGGGTGCGTGGATGGAAACGGCACATGGCTTCCCTGTGAGCTTTGCCGCAACGATACCGGCGGCGGCGTTGTAGCCGAGGGATCGTGCCCGGACGACGTCGACCCGATCACGTAGAATCGTACGGACTAGGCGCAGCGCGAAATAGGGGACGCGGAACAAATAGCAGAGTCCTTTGACGAGCGTGTGATCGGCAAACCGCTTGCGGTATACCTGAAGGTGGCGTCCCGCTTCGAGAGACTTGGACCGGGATTCGTTGCCCAGGAAGGCGAAGGTCACACGATCGAACAGACCGGGCGGCGCATAGTGATTCCAGATGAACGATCCGACGCCAAGTCTGAGGAGCGAATCAGGCGAATCAGCAGGAAGACAGAGGAGCTGTGGGCCCTGTTTGGTATCAGCATCGGGCGGCTTCCGGACCAGCAGCTCTATCCGCTTCGAAAGCGGGTTCGTCAAACGAAGCCATTCAATACCGCAGAGAATGCGTGCGATCCCAAACGCTCCAGCGAGGCTGAGAATCCGCCGTTTCGGCGGGTTCGAACAGTCGGCAGGGTTCCGGATTTTTTCGATCGTCGGCCAGACAAACCGGCCCTTCATCCGCCTTAAGCGTGATCGGATGCCCCAGACGGTCGTGTAGTTCAGGGAGTCGAAGAACGCTGTGTTGCCTCTGAAGCGACGCACATACCATCGTGCGACCGTTCTTGGAAGGAGCGGAAGCCAGGGGAGTCCGTAATGGGCTTCACGCCTGAAGCTGGCGTAGTTGGGTGCGACGACCCAGAGAGCGCCGCCGGGTTTGAGCACGCGCCACGCTTCTGCCAGCACGCGATCGATGTCCTGAACGTGTTCGAGGACGTTGTCCAGCAGGACGAGACCGAAGGATCCGTCCTGGTAGGGGAGGGACTCGCCAACGCCCTGGAGAAACACGCTCGCATCTACCCCGGCCGCCTGCTTTCTCGACGCGGCGATGGCCAGCGGCTCCGAGTCAGGCTCGCAGCCGAAGCATCGCACACCGACGGAGTCGCACAGAAGCGCGAACGTGCCGTATCCGGACCCGATCTCCAGGTAGGGGCCATCAGGCGCTTCGGCCAGGGCATTGTGGATCGATTCGTAGACGCTTCGCTTCGAGGCGAAGTCCATAGAGCTCGTGTAGTGCTCGCGAGTCAGGTCGCGGTCGTCGTCAAAAGCGAAGATGCCTTCGTAGACGGTCTTGACGAGCCGCGTCCACTGGTTGCGGATGACGTCATTATTTGCCCTGCGGTCGAGCTCTTCGAGCTTTTCGTTGTGGATACTCAAATCAGGTTCCGTGGTTCAGGTTGTTTCGAGCTTTGCTCGCATATCCGCCAGCGTGGGCATTCCCGACAACACGTAGAGTGAGCCGACATACGTGGCCCCGGCGATCGGTGCGATCAAGGCGCGATGCCACAGGTTGGCGGATACGAGTTCAAAGCAGAACGTCATGAAGGCAGCCGAGATCACCACCTTGAGCGCGAAACCCAGGTCGAACCGGAGCCGGAAGGCCGCTCTCGAAAGGACGATCGAAGTTCCGAACAGGACGCCAAACGAGAGGAGGGTGGCAATTGCTGCACCGGCAAGCGGGTAGACAGGAACTAAAATGATGTTGAGGATCAAGTTTGTTCCTGCGCCGACAGCCGATTGAAGGACGATCCGCCCGGTCAGCCGGTTCAGCATCATCACCTCACCCCCATATCCCGCAAAGGCGTTCAGCAGCAGGCCAACTGCGACGAACGGTACGATCCACAAACTCGCCTGGGCGACTGCTCCCGTCGCCAGCAGAGACATCACAAGCGGACTCAAGCACGAGATGGCGACGACGACCGGCAGCCCAACTGCAAGCATAGCGTTTGCGCTACGTACCGCGAGGCTGCCGAATCGGTTCGTATCACCGGCCGACCACAGCCTGGAAAAAGTCGGGGTGAAAGCGAAGAAGACCGCAGCGGTCAGGTGGTTGACCAGGATCGAGAGGTTGTAGTTAGCAGCGTAGATACCGACGACTTCCTGCGAGTGATAGATGCCGATGATGAGCCGATCAGAGAGGTTCGTCATCCAAGCCATCGCCTGCGGGAAGAGCAGGGGCAGCGAGAACGTCCAGAACGGCTTGAAACCCTCCCAGTCCGGTGCGGCAAACCCGAAGTGCCTAGTGAATTGCACTGTCAGCCAGATCGATCGCACGGCCTTGAATCCCACCAGGGCGATGAGAAGGGCGGTCAACTCCTGCCAATACAGCACAGCGGTGACGATTACGATGGCGTTTAGCACCGTGAAGGCCATGTCCACAGAGACATACCGGCGATTTTCATCCCGGATTCGGTAGGACGTCATGAATAGTGAGACGAGCGCAGTGAACGTCGAAAGCAGCATAGCCAGATAGGGCAGTAGGGGATCTCCGAGTGCGTCTGCCCCCCAGACCGACAGACCCGCCGAGAGGATGCCAAGCCAGAATGCCGTCGAGCCCACAATGACGAGGACTGCGCAACTGTGGACGCGCGCTACGTGCGTCCGATCCTGCACTCCGGCGAGAAACCGCACCGTCGCAGAGGGCAGTGACCAGAGGACGACCCAGACAAGCAGCCCTGAAGCTGCGTTGACGGTGGCCAGACGGCCGTAGTCGTGCTCGCCCAACGTCTTGATCAGTACGGGCAGCGTGATCAGCGATGTCAGCTTGACCAGGATCTGACCGATGCCGAAAGCGCCGGAATCCTTCAGATGGTCCAGAAAGCTTCGACCCTCACGGACGGTATCCGGGTGAGTCGCTGTGGCGGGCAGTGCCATCCAATTCCTGAAACTGAGTTTGTGAGGTCGAACGAGGTCCCGCTGGGGGCGTTCGGCCGGATGTGTTCGCTAGTTCGGGTATCCGTGATCACACCGCTCGGTATGGGGTGGTGAGCGATGATTCCAAGCGATCGGGCGGGATGTGTTGCTCTCTTCTATCTATCGACGGATTCCCGGTTTGGATTACCCCCAAAGAGGAGAAAAGCAACTGCTATGCCTCGTCCAGGCCGAACTAGGGTAAAATTCGTAAGATTTTGTTTTGTAGTGGCTTACCTTAGTAGGGTAGGTCCAGTCGCCGCGTATTTGGCGAGGGGTGGATAGAAAAATCTTCCCGGGAAGGTTCAAAGAGTCCTAGTCCGGTTGTACAGGGGAGATCGGAGAGCAAGAACGTGGGTGGTGCGAGGTCAACTCGTGAGGCGATACGGAGAAACCTGGGTGCTCAGGGGTGAGCGCTATTGCTGAATCGAAGCTCTTTGTGGAGAGGAAGCGATCTGTGTTCGTGTCCCAAGATGGTTTGTGGCCGTCTGCCACAGATGATACAGGCCGCAAGCCGCTAGGATCAGAAGTGCTGGCATGATCGCCTCTTTGAGCCGAGACATCGCGAAAACGACCGAGTGAACCAGGGCAAAATAGGAGATGTAGATCCCGAGTATGCTCCTGACCCATAGATCACGTGACAGGATCCATCCTGCAGCGGCCAGGGCAACCAGGACCATATACTGGGCCCAACTCAGATACCACACGAGGCCCTGCCCGTAGGCACCGGCTCGGGGGAAGTATTTCAAGAACTCCATCGCACACTTCTCGACGAACCGAAGCGGATACCGGAGGACGATCTCCGTACCCATGCGCGAGAGGATACGGTCCTGATCGACTTCGTCGTGATTCGTCTGGACCTTAGCGATTGCCTGATCGATCTCCGGCCAAAGTTCGGCCGGTATCCTCCTTGGCCAATGTTCGTACCGAGTCAGGGGGTAGTGGGCTGTGAAGACGTTGTGGCCGCCGTAGGAGCCGTTCAGCAGGAACTTTCCGTGTACGGTGTAGTTCCGGATGGTCCAGGGCGCAAGGGCGAGAACCGCTCCTGCGAAGATCGCGAGCAACTTAAGGCCCAGCCTGGGGTAGGGAATGGGCGTGAGATAGTGTCTGAAAAAGTATAGGAGTAAGACGCAGCCCAACGCATAGAGAGGGAAGTAGGTCAGGACAATCCGGGTGAGCATGGCGGACGTCCATACGGCACCGCAGAGCAATCCTAGGGGCCAGATTCTGGCCGATTCCTGACGCTGTATCAGCGTGATCGTAAGTAGTGTGGCCAGACCCACCAGGATCAGGAAGAAGAAGTCGGCGTAGAGGACGCTCGCGTAGTAATAAAGGGGGAGATAACTCAGTGAGAGTCCGACGGCGATCCAGCTCAATGACCGCTCTCTGAAGAGCCGCCAGGTGATTGCGAATATGATCAGGTTCAGAACGCCGAGCAGCACGTACTGAGCAACGACGACGTTGGCGGGGTCCCTCCCTGTCATGGCATAGACGGCCGCAATGAATGTGGGATAGCCGTAGGCACGCCAGGAGCGGAACCCGAGGTCCGGCGGTTCTCCCCAGAAGTGCTCATCCAAGATCTGGTTGGCAATCTTGACGAATGTATGTGGGTCGCCGGGCTGAAGCGGGTCGACTTGCCAACTGGCGTTAAGGACGAGGCACCACGTCCACGAGAGTGCCAGGACCAGGACGATATCCTTCAGGTACATATCGCTTGGGGTCCGGTGCCGGATTATGTCCACAAACTTGGGTGTATCAATAAGGGCGACTCGCATCGCATACTCTCCTGTTGTTCTCTAATCGCGTCTGGACCGTGAATCGCGTCGACGCATCTGTTCACAAACAGCGAAATCGTAGGCCGGATTGGCTCTGGAGTATCCGGGGTGCGAAAACTGCGGGATGGCATACCTGGGATGGAGATGAGGTCTCTGTTTCTACTATTGGCAGATGCACTGCAGCGCTTAGCACTATCCGCCGGTAAACGAGTTAGCAACTCCCGTACCCAAATCAGGCAATTGTCCTTGGCATTGTTTGTGAAGGGCTATGTCAAGTGTATCTGTATGTTAATAAACAATTTGAGATTTCGGGGCGATGTCTCCGTCGAGCCGCCACCAGTCCATTGACCGGAAGCCCTAGGAAGATCATTCTTCTGCTTGATCGTCCCCGACGCGGTTCAGGAAGTTCTTTCTTTACGGGATCGGCGCGGCGGGAACGTGGAATCCCTCGTCCACGGCTGTGGAGTTACCTGGAGCCTCTGGCAGGATATCGGTGTTCGTCTGACCTGACGGGGCCAGGTAAGGAGTCTATCGGTGTGATCACGCCTACGGAATACGGGCCCGAAGGATCTTGAAATCCAGCATCTGACCCGTTCCCACGACGATCTGGTGGGGATTGTACTCTGTGGGGATCGTCCAGGTTCGCAGCGGGGCTGGTCGGCCCTTCGATAGCGGACGACTACGTCTCCGGGGTGATCGTTCACCAGATCACACAGATACAAGGCACCGCCAGGCCGGACGAGGCGGATCAGGTTCTGTAGGACGGGATCGGGGTCATCGAAAACGTCGATGGTCTCCAGACACGTGCATACATCGAACTGTCGACCTTCCGTCTGGGTCAGGGCGGTGATCGAATCCTGGACGAACTCGACTCCCTCCACGTGTGTAAGAGCGAGACCTAGATCGACATCCGAGATTTCTATCCCCGTGCAATTCGAAACGGGCAGCTCGTTCTTTGCGTAGTGAAGGAACGCGTCAGCGGCACATCCGACGTCCACCAGGCTGAAGGGGCTCTCACGATACGCTTTGATGACCTCGACCAAGGCCTTGAAGGACTCTTTCGGCTCTTCGTACTGCGTCAGGTTGTTTTAGTAAACCTTGCGGTAGTTCGCGGTTGAGATGCTCACGGTGCTCCACCTCTTGTTCTGGTTAGTACTGATACCCGTTCGGGGGTGTCAGAGATGATCGTATTGTGTTCGGGGTCATCGGCCTTTGAGGAGACGAGGTCGGCCACGATCGAGGCCACCCGGTCCGCGCTGCCACCGTCGGTGTATCCGAACAGCTCTTCGACGAATCTGTTTCTGTTGTTCCACAGCCTGCTTCGCACTTCCGCATCGCCCAAAGCAGCTTCGACGTGAGATCGCATCTGGTCCGGTGTGGTGGCGTGAAGAAAGGCATCGAACTCTAGGTATTCCTGGTGGCCAAGGGCATAGAAGTCCGTGAAGACCGTGGGCTTGCCCACCAGGATGGCTTCGGTGATGGTCGTCGACCACTGGCTGACTACCACGTCGGTCTGATTGAGGGCTTCGGTCATTATTCGGCCCTCGTCGATGATTCCCGGACGTCCTGTTGCCTCGAGCATCTTGATCACGGGATCCGGGTCGTCCACGGGATGCAGTCGGACGGTTGGATCACTGTTGGCCGGTAGGCTATCCAGGCACGTCTCGACGAAGTGCGCGACCTGCTGACCGCCCGATACAATTAGGACCCGCCTCGGGCGATCTAAGCCAACGGGAGGCATCCGGTCGACGTTTCGCAGATGATCGTGCCGCCAATTTCCCGTTCTGGCGACCGTCTCCAGCGGATAGTGGCCGGTTTCAGTGAGACAGCGCTCCGCTGCCTTACCCCAGACGCACGTCACGTCAGGGACGGTGAATGTAGCAACCCGGTGGTCGGCACTCGCGTCGACGTTCCGGTGGTTGTAGTCATAGTGTGAGTCCGTGATCAGTCCGTGCATCAGACCGACGGTGGGGATGGACCGCCTAATCGCTTCCACGATCAGAGCGCGCTGATACGGCCCGGTCTCGTAGGTGGCCACAAGTGCGGACGGATTCACGGCGTCCAGCAGATCACGCGCCGCGACAAGCATCGCGGCACAGTGGGGGAGGGTCGTCACAAAAGCCCTGCTCAACTCGTCGCGCAGTGGTGGGAGGAGTGAGACACCGTCGTGGCTGAGGTGTGCTGCGAGTTCGTCGCTTTCCCGTAGGCGCCGCCATACCGAGTCGAAATGCACTCGTGCCTCGCGATACACCGAGTGGATACGACGGATCGACGTGTTCGCGTAGAACCCGACCCAGCGAGTGTCGTCGGGCGCGCTTCTACGTCGTTTCCGCAGGCTGTTTAATCCCTCCGACCTGGGATGATAAGGGCAATCGACCCCGACGAAGGCACTCCAGCCGCGTCGTCTCAACGCAGCTAGGATCGGTTCGCACTGCTCGTCCTGCATCCCTCCATCGCCGTCGGCGCGCCAGTTTCTGGCGACGGTGGAGAACAGGAGCCGATCGCCGATATCCGTTGACGGTCCCGGGAGCCCAAGCTTCAGGGCTTGATGTGCGGCGGCGACCGGGGCAATACGCCCCCAGAAATGCGCTCGGGGCTTGACCTCGTTCGACTTTGCCGGCGAGCCGATGCATTCCGACCGGATTCCGTGCGACTCGGCCACACTCCGCGCCACGTCTTGCCAGATGTGCTCGGTGTGGTCGTTGACCGACTGGTATCGAAGAAGGGTGGCCGGGTTTTCCGTGACGAGCTGGTTTACGGTGCCTGCCAGGCCAACAGCTCGGGCGAAGGTCGGCCAAAGGTAGGACGGGAGGAACTGCCATAGTGACACGTCCTCCCAGATCATCCAGTCCGGGAGACATCGCCCCTCGACCGTTGCTTCCTGGAGGCGATTGAAGAGTTCGTTGGTGGTGTAGAGCTTCTGGTCGGGTTGCACTTGCTGCCACGGCCGGTTGCCCGACCGATAGCCGACGTCTACTGGCGTTGTGGACAGAGGCTGGTGACGTTCCGTTTTGCTCAGCCGGACGTCGAGGACACGATGGTCCCGGTGGGCAGACATCGTCTAGACCGACCCTGCGACCGCAGCGTAATTGAGGCTCTCGGTGGTGTTTCTGTTTGTGTTGACCTTGGCGTCCTGGCGGGTGTGCTTGTTCTCTCCTCCGGTTCGGATCAACCGGTCGGGGTCGAGCCCGAGCCCGAGACTCTTGTTGATCCTGTCCATCCACACTTTGACTTCACCGATCAAGACGTCATCCGGGATCTCGGTCATGTTGAGCACGAGGTCCTGCCGCTCCGTGATCTCCTCGAGGAACTGGTCCTGGTTGGTGATGTATCCGTTCTCGATTGCGTGATCCCACATGCCCGTCGAGGGGAGGGGGAGCAGGAAGCCCGCGCTCGGGTAAATGTCGTTGTCGAGGCAGAACTGCATCGTCTGACCGATCGTCTGGACGGTCTCCTGCGGGTATCCGATGACCAGGCTGGTGTTGCTGCGCAGTCCTACCGCGTTCAGGACTTTGATCTGCTCGGCGAAATACTCCGCTTCGACCCGCTTGTTCATGGCGTCCAGGATCTCGTCGTTGGCGGACTCGAGAGAGTATCCCATCACGAGGCCACCGGCCTCCACGAATTTTTCCGCCACCGCCTTCCGCTGCGCATACGGCACGTCGGAGACACCGAAGAGGTCTGATCGTATCGCGGCCGTCCAGTGGATGCCCAGGTCCGCCTCGATCAGCGCATCGGCTAGGCCCTCGGCCTGGGATAGCTTCGAAAAGCTCAGCTCATCCCAGAAGTTGATGTAGTTCGCCCCATACTTCTCCTGGTTGCGCCTCAGCTCACCCATGATTGACTCGACCGACCGGTGCCGATACGGATCGTTCCAGAACACATAGTGGCAGAAGGTGCATTTGTGTACGCACCCTCGGGCGGTGTTGACGGGCATCACCACCGCCTCCTCCTGCGGGTAGAAGACGGTTTCGTGCGCGGTCGAGTTGCCAAGTTCCAGGTAGCGCTCGACGTCAAAGAGGTCCCAATCAGGAAAGGGCAGGTCGTCGATTTTCCGCACCGCTTTACGAAGCCCATTGTTCACGATGCTTCCGTCCTCCGCCCGAAAGACGATCCCCTCAATCATCCCGGTCTCCCGGTCGGCTGCATCAGGCACGATGGCCGCGGGTGAAACGCCGGCGTGGAGACAGTCGAGCACTTCGACGATGGTGACGTCTCCTTCGCCCAACACGACGATGTCGGCCGGGGAGTTCTCGAGGAGCAGGTCTGGAATCGACGACCCCACCGAGTTGCCGACAATCACTTTGCAGTGCGGCTGGTGCTTCTTGACCGTATGGATGAACCACTTCGTCCACTTGTAGTGGGTGACGATGCAGCCGAAGGCAACGACGTCGTATCGGTGGGTCCGGACGTATGCCTCAACGGTGGCGTCGTCCATCTGGTGAAGATCGATGTCGAGCAGGTCGAAGTCGTATCCTGCTTCCTTGATCGCGGTCGCCACGTAGCCCAGGCCGACGGGCAGGTAGCGATGGGGCGCTTCATAGCGAAGGCACGGATTAACTAGTAGTATCTTCATCGTAGATTCCTCAGAGCCAAATGTAGTTGACGGCAGGGTAGAACGGCGGTGTCTCGAGCCGAACATCCCAGATACCGACCTCTTCGAGCAACGACGTGACCATACTCGGGTATCCGTTGTAGTTGAGGACGTAGGCCATAATGCACGACCCCTTCGGCGTGCGGGGGACGAACGCCCGGAGTGCGACGGTCGGTTCATACAGATTGACACACAGGGAGAGGATGCGAACCATCACGTGAGGATGGGTCTCCAGGAATCTGGGCGCTTTCTCGCAGACATCGCCGCGGATGAGCACCACTTTCTCGATGTGGGGAATCGAACGGTCCGCGTCGAATATCTCTACCGCATCCTGGATTTCTTCACGGCTGTCCGCGAAGTATCCGAAATCCCTCTTGTGCCTCAGGAAGTTCGGACCGTCCTTTTCGCCCGGTTCGGTGTTCCCGGCGAACGTGTCGAACCCGCATACCTTGTAGGTGTAGTTGTATGGCTCGAAGGCCGCGACGGCCTTGGCGAAGAGCATCAGGCCGTGGCCGTGGTATACGCAGACGTCTAGGATGCTCCCGGTCACCCCGGATGTATTGCGGACAACATCCGTGTGCCAGGCGATCTTTGCCAACTCCTGGCGGGACAGAAAACGTCCGATGTTGTTCAGCTTCTCCGCCGTCGACATGTCCGAAGACTCGAAGTGCTCCATGCGTCTCTGCTCCAGGTCGATGACATCCTCGGAGATATACTCCGTGCGGATCAGAGGTTCGGTCACTGCGTCCGCCATGCTCAACCCTGGTCTTTCTCGAAGATCCAGAACGTGACGTCGTCGAATCCCTCACCCTTCGGCAGGAACCCGGTCTCAAGGAGCGAGAGCTCCGGGAACTGCTCCGCGTACAGCTGTCCGAAGTTTCTCTTGTAGAGTGCGCCTTCGTGCCCACGGTAGGGTACTTCCACTGTCTGCTCCGCGAAGTACTCGCCGCACAGGACGAAGCGCTTCGAGCATCGTACGATCTCCGACATAACATCGGACAGCGACTCGGGAGACACGTGAATCAGGACGCCCATCGTGAAGGTTAGGTCGAAACTCCCATCGGCGAAGGGGAGGTCACGACCGGGTGTCTGCAGAGTCGTCACTTGCGGCAGCTTCGATCGGAGTTCCTCGAGCGCCTGACCGTTGACATCGATTCCCGTCAGGTCGATTTGCCGGTCGCACCCGGCCAACCACTTGAGATTCCCGCCGACATTGCAGCCGATCTCGAGGGCGGAAGCGAACGGATAGCGTTGGGCGACGTCCTGCCAGAAGGGTCCCCGGTCCACCCACGCCTCTCGATTGCGCTCGACGTAGGCATTCCCGAAGTCCCGGGCCCAGAGCTGCTCCAGTCGGGTCGTGTCGTTGTCAAGTGTGTCGATGCTCACATGGTTCTCCTGTTCTTCAGTTCGTTCGGCTTCGTGCGTGGGCGCCTGACATCAGGCACGGGCAAGGATCCCGTTCATGCGGACGGGGATCCCCCTCTCGGCCAGGTAGGCCTTGGCCTCCACCGGGGTCTGTTCAGTGAACTGGTAGATGCTGGAGGCGGCCACGGCCGATGCGCCGCCGATCTCGATTGCCTCATACATGTGTTCAAAGTTTCCGCATCCTCCCGAGGCGACGACGGGGATTCGTACCGCGTCGGTAACACTTCGGATGAGGTCGAGGTCGTATCCAGCCATCGTGCCGTCATTTTCGATCGACGTGAGCAGGATCTCACCTGCTCCAAGTGACTCCGCCTCCTGGGCCCAGTCGACGGGATTCCAGCTTGTAGCCTCCCGACTACAGTGCGTGTGGACTGTCGGGCCATCGTGCTCGGACTTCACGTCGATGCTGACGACGACGCACTGAGAGCCGTATCGATCGGCGGATTCCGAGATGAGGCTGGGGGAGGAGACGGCGGCTGTGTTGACGCTGACCTTGTCGGCCCCCGCCCGAAGGAGGCCCTCGACGTCACCTATACTTCGGACACCGCCTCCGACCGTCAGGGGGGCGAAGCAGTCCACCGCGATGTCTCGTACCGTATCCAGGTCCGGAGCGTCGCCTGTCGGAGTGGCCGAGATGTCCATCAGGACGATCTCGTCGACCTCTCGCATGTTGTAGACCTTCACGGCGGGGAGTGCCGTTCCGACGCGACGCCACGAGTCGAACCCGACGCCTTTGACGAGGCCGTGGTCTTTCAGCAGGAGCGTCGGCATGATTCGTGTCTTGAGCATGCTAATTGGCCAATACACGGGAGAGGAGCCGCAGTCCGAGCTTCTGGCTCTTCTCGGGATGAAACTGGAAGCCGATCACAGTGCCGGCCGCCACGACCGCCGCGAACTGACCGCAGTAGGGTGTGGTGGCTACCACCTGCTCCCGGTTACCCGGAACCAGATGGTAGCTGTGCACGAAGTAGAAGTCGGAGCCATCGAGCGCACTATCCATCAGCGCGTGCTCCCGGGCTACGTGGACCTCGTTCCAGCCCACGTGGGGGACACGGGTTTCGGGTGTATCCGGAGTGAGGCGTTCCACGCTGCCCTCGATCAACCCGAGGCCTTCGGTGTCCCCGCCTTCCTCACCACGGTCCGCCAGCAGTTGCATCCCCAGGCATACGCCCAGCAAGCGCACCTGCCGGTCGTATACGGCCTCGCGGATCGCATCGACCCATCCGCGTTCGTGAAGGTTCCGCATGCCCTCGGCGAAGGCGCCGACACCGGGCAGGACCAGATGCGAGTAAACGTCCATCTGGCCTGGCTCGTTCCGAACGGCTACTTCAGCTCCGCAGTGTTCGAGCGCGTGGGTGACGGACGCGAGGTTGCCGAGTCCGTAGTCGATGACGAGGCAGCGAGCCACAGGTCAGGAGGCGAGGCTGAGGATCACGCGGGATTCTTCGTCCTTATTGTCGTAAGCCCGCTTGGTCAGATTGCCGTCGGTGTCTTTGACGAGGTTTCCGTTACAGTCTGTTTCGAACAGCTTCTTGTTGGTAAACCTGTCGCAGACCTTGATGAACGCCTCAACGGACAGGTCCAGTGTCTCGAGGATGTCCTCGATCGGCTTCCCGAGGTAGGTCCAGGGAAACTTCCCGTCGTTACGGCGCACCAGCGCCATCCCATCCTGGCGGGAGAGACGTCCCCTTCGGATGTGCAGACACGCGATGTCAGTCGCACGGCCAAACCCGAACTTCAGGAACTTGAAGTAGTCGTGGATGCCGGTTTGATGGTTGTCCAGATTCTCGTAGTTGACCACCGATCCTTCGACCGTCGTCGACAGAGTCTCAAAACCGCTGGCGTTGGCGATGAGCGCGTTTGTATACCCGTCCCAGGGGAGGTAGTGTCCGAGGAACAGTCCGGTGACCCCGACGGTCTGGAGTTCCTCGTCCGAGGGGTATTCGTAAGGGATCAGATGGCGCTTCTCTATCCCGTCCTGCCCGATCAGGTCGGATACGCGAATCCCTAGGAGTCCGCCAAATTCTTCGAGCCAGCGCCGGTTGAGGACGTTGTTCTCCGCGGCCTGTGCCGGCCCACCGTATTCATCCTGAGAGTTCTCTCCCCAAATGATCAGAGGGACGCGATACTGAACAGCGGCCCTGACGGGAATCGTGAAGATGCCCACGTGCTCCGGCCAGGAGATGTCGCCCACCTCGATCAGGCCGAACCGGTTGAGCTTCCGGCGCACGTTCGGGTTCGGTGTGAACTCGACGTAGTCGACGCCCAAACGCTTGATGTTCTCGATGTTCCGACGACCCAGTTTGGACAGGTGGCAGGTGGTGGAGGTCACGCACAGGGGGTTCATGCCGAGCTCCAGCATTCTCATCACTTGGACGGTGCTGTCTTTGCCTCCGCTGACAGGAACGATGCAGTCCCAGTTGCCACCTGCTTGGTCGCGATACCGGCTCAGAATTTCCTCGAGCTCCGACCGTCTAACGTCCCAGTCGACCTCGTCGCGATTCTCGAAGTTCCGACAGGCGTTGCAGACGCCCGTCTCGTCGATCAGGAGATCGGGTTTGGTATCGGGCATCACACATTTGGTGCAGTATCTCATGTCAACTCCCGTTTGAGGCCAGCCGTGGGGCGTGGAACGCGCGCAGATCGGCCCGGCCCGTTGGGTGGACCTCCGGATTGTCTGTCGCTCTGTCCGCTTCATCTACGATTTCGCGCAGAGCTTCGGTGTCGAGCCACTGATCGTTTGTGTCGCTGCTGTAGCAGAATCCGTCAGAGCAGCGGGTTCCGCCCACCTTGTCTCGATATCCCTCCTCGTGCCACTCTGGGAACTGGGGGAGGATCGTGTAATGGGTGTCGTGCTCGACAGTGTGTCGGGCGTCGTCTCCAGGCACCATGACTTCGTGCAGCTTCTCGCCGGGACGGATTCCCACGACCTCGACCTGCGCATCCGGTGCGACAGCTCTGGCGATGTCAACCAGCCGGACACTCGGCAGCTTGGGGACGAAGATTTCTCCTCCCTGCATACGGTCCAGGCTTTGTAGCACGAAGTTCACGCCTTGCTGCAGCGTGATCCAGAAGCGAGTCATGCGGGGATCGGTGATCGGGAGCGTGCCGTTCTCTCTGGCGGTCTTCAGGAAGAAGGGGATCACACTGCCCTTGCTCCCCGATACATTGCCGTAGCGGACGACGCTGAAGCGTGTTTTGTGGTAGCCGGAGTAGGAGTTGGCCGCTGTGAAGAGCTTGTCGGCGCAGAGCTTAGCCGCGCCGTAAAGATTGATCGGATTGGCTGCCTTGTCCGTGCTGAGAGCGATGACCTTCTTGACGTCGCAGTCGATTGCTGCGTCGATGACGTTGGCCGAGCCGAGCACGTTCGTCTTGATGACTTCCATCGGGTTATACTCGCCCAGATGGACGTGCTTCATGGCCGCCGCGTGGACGACGATGTCTACCCCGTCGAGCGCCCGATACAGGCGTTCCCGATCGCGAACATCTCCGATGAAATATCGGAGCTTCGGGTTTTCCGGGAACTGCTGGTTCATCTCGAAGTGTTTCTGCTCGTCGCGGCTGTAGACGATGACTTTCCGTGGAGAGTATCGATCGAGCAGCGTTCTGACCAGCCTGCGGCCGAACGTACCCGTACCCCCGGTAACCAGTATGACCTTGTTATCCAGCATGTATTCGCTCCACTAGAAACGGACGATCATTACGTGTAGACGGCGAACCGACGAGCGGTCCGATAGGATGGGATGGGATCTGCTCAATCAAGCGGGATGGGTGGGTATTATCTGTATCGGCACATTTGTGAATCTCTAAAGCCGAAATCCCATCTTGGCCACGTGGCGAGGCAGCAACGATTGTGCCATCCTCTGGAACGCTGGATTCGCCCGCCAGGGATGCCTTCGCCTGTTGTTCTTGATCGAATCTTAGAACTATGTAAAACAAGTATTTATTTACGTGTTTAGGTGTGCCAGTGAAGGGAATGCGGGAGAGGTGTGGCGACGGCAGTGCCTCGAAAGGGGCGGCAAATTCTTCCGCCGGAGGTGGCGGTGAGGACTGGGCCTACCGGCCCGGTTGAGGCGAAGGCCCGGTCCGATCGACCAGTTCCCAGGTCAGCGGCGTGCCCCGGTGGACATCACGGGACGCCTTGCTGCCGAGGATGTGCGGCAGATGCCGTGTGTGCAGGCCGTAGCCGGGACGGATCGCCCGGACGTTCTGCAGGGTGAACGCTTCGCCGGCCACGACGTCCTGGACGACAAACAGCGACCGCCTGAAGACGCGGCTTTCGTCTTCCGCATCGATCGAACCATAAGCGACCTTTCCGCGTGCCACATCGGCGTCGCGGACGGCGTCCATCATCTGCCGAAATTCGTGCGGCTCCAGCGAAAAGGCCGAATCTGGTCCGGGATCGTTTCGGGACAGCGTGAAGTGTTTCTCAACGATCGATGCGCCGAGGGCGACGGCGGCGACGGGTACGGCTATTCCCTGCGTGTGGTCGGAGAGGCCGATCGGGACGCCGAAGGTCTCGGACAGGTGCCTGATGGTCTGCAGGTTGGCGTCCGCCGGGGACGCAGGGTAGGCGCTCGTGCACTTGAGCAGGGCCAGTTCGCGACACCCTGAGGAACGCAGTGTGGCCACCGCCTCCTCCAGATCGTCAAGCGACGCCATGCCCGTCGACAGGATCACCGGCTTCCCGGTGCTACCTACTTTCTGGAGCAAGGGAATGTCCCCGTTCTCAAAAGAGGCGACCTTGTGGGCGGGTACACCAATGTCCTCAAGGAAGTCGACGGCCGTCTCGTCGAAGGGTGTCGAGATCAGGTCCAGACCCAATCCGTTCGCGACTTCCATCAGTTCAGGCTGCCACTCCCACGGTGTGTAGGCCTCCCCATACAGCTCATAGAGCGTCTTGTCTTCCCACAGCGTCCCTTTGATTCGGAAGTATTCGTTGTCGCAATCGATCGTCAGTGTGTCCGGCGTGTAAGTCTGAAGCTTGATGGCGTTCGCTCCCGCTTCTTTGGCCGCCTTGACGATCTCCACCGCCCGGTCGAGGCTCTGGTTATGGTTCGCGGACATCTCGGCGATGACGTATGCCGGCTCGCCGGGCCCGATCCGGCGGCCGCCGATGGTGATGTGACCAGTCACTGCCCGTTCTCCTCTGGTTCGTCCGAGTCCTCCTCCGCCAGTTCCAGACGCAGATAGATGCGGCGGCCCTCGTGGAGGAAGTAGGCCCCCTTGTAGGGGGGAAACGTGCGAGCCCTAAGGATGTCGATTAGGTCACCGGCACGGTAGGTGTCGTCGAGATCGATGCAATCGATACTGTCTACGTCGCGCTTACGGTGCTGGCTGCCTTCCTCCGGGTTCTGGGGCGATCTCGGGGGCTGTCCGTCCAGGAGTTGTGGCCACGTGTCGAGGAACAGCTCAAACTCGGCTTTCTGAAGCCGGTCGTACAGCGAGTGCCCTGTGTCTGTCGGGAGGATCTCCACCTCCCTGCGGGCTATGAGATCGCCCGTGTCGATTCCGCGATCCATGTAGTGCAGTGTGACTCCTGCGGGGGTGTCGTCAACGATGCTCCACACGTTTGGGTACGTTCCCCTAGTGTAGGGCAGATACCCCGGGTGGAGATTAACGCATCCCTGCGGCGGTAGATCTAGGATGATGTCGGGCAGGATGTAGCCGAAGTGGATGGAAAGGAGGAGATCCGGTTTCAAGGCGCCAATCCGGCTCGTCGTTTCGGGGTCCCGCATTCGGTCGCCCTGGAACACCGCATCATCAGGCAGGCACGACTGTCGGACTAGTTCCTCGGCATTGAGGCCTCGGTCCTCCGGGTGAACGACCAGCCCGGCCAGCTGGATCGGCTGATCCGACAGCCAACTCAAGATCTTCAGAGCAAGCGGCCCGTTGCCAGCGTAAAGTACTCTCACGATGGGTGCTCCTGCAGCCTGGATACGACACGCTCCGCTCCGCTACCGTCCACAAGTCGTTGCCCGGCGCTTCCCATCCGGGCGAGACGATCCGGATTCGCAGCGAGTCGTACGACGCGATCTGACAACTCGCGGGGTGCAAGGAGACTGCCATCCCCCAGTGACTCTCCCGCTCCTGCCCGATCTACGGCCGACGCAATGGGTCTCTGGTTGTCTGCCGCAGTCACGGTCAATGAAGGGGTTCCCAGGTAGGCGAGTTCCCAGCACGTACTCCCGGCCGCCGTGATCGCAATGTCCGCGCGGGAGGCGAGGTGTGGGAAATCCGCAGGGGACAACAGTATTTCGATATCATCCCGACCTTCTGCCAAAGAGGAGATTTCGCGGTGGGAGGGATTGGACGGGCCCAGTATGACCTGTGTCTTGAATTCTTGCGGATCGAGGAGGAGGATGCCCTCCAGGACGATCCGGGTCAGACACCGAGGATCGCTTCCTCCCATGGTCACGAGAATGCGGGTCTGTTCGGACGGGTTCTCCTGTGGCGTTCGAGCCTGGAGGACCTCCCCTCGCAGCATCGCGTAGTTGGGACCCAGGAGCGTGGCAGCGTTCGGGGGGCAGACAAAGTCCGCTTTCGAGAACCCTGGGCTCGGGTTCAGCAGGGCGGTAACCGGATAGTAGTCCAGTCGTATCGTGTCGTCAATGACGAGGAGAGGGCGCCCGGCGGCGTGGATTGCACACAGGTAGGTCTTGTCGAAATGATACCCGTCTACCACAACCCAGCCGTCTCCGGCCGCAAGTGTGGTGCCGAGGTCGGCTTCAGCGACGACGTTACCCAATTCGATCCGTTCCTGGCCGTCCCATTCTGGCAACCGGTCCGGGAATCGTTTTGTCACCAGTGTAACCCGACCGCCTCGTCGCTTCCAGGCCTGGGCGAGCGCGTAGCATCGAACCAGGTGTCCCACGCCGATCTCTGCGTCGCCGTCTGCGCGGATGGTCAGGTGGTCGGGCATCAGGACCCGTCAGGCGGCTGCTGTGGCCAGCGTGTGGTGGATACCTTCCGCATGGTTTTTCGCGTGGTGTCGGTGTTCTCCCACCCGCATACGCTCCAGAAGCTCGGTGTTCCTGTCCAGAGCATCGAGCAGCTCGAGGGTCGAGAAGGACTCGGGCGTGGCATCCGGGAGGAGTGCGTGCGCCTCCCGAAGGAGCTGGAGATCCATCTGGTCATCCAGGCAAAGACGGACGTCGGGCCGCAGCCATCGGCCATCCGCGACATAGGGGGAGATCCGGAAAAGGTGAGGATGCTCGTAGAAGTACGGCGTAACGTGTTCCCGGTGCCTAGGCTGCGTGTCCGACGCGAGGACCCGCTCGAGCGCGCTGAGCCGCATGATTTCCGCGTCAAGTCCGCGAGGGAAGGACCTTACGTGCACACAGCCTGCATAGTCTAGGTCATTCTCCTGGTAATGCGTGATCAGTCCGCCGATGACGCCGGGGTCGATGAACGGGCAATCGGCGGTGACCCTGACGACGGTCTCAGCACTGGCCTCCCGCGCCGCGCCGACGAAGCGGTCGAGTACATCGTGTTCTGATCCCCGGTAGCAGGTCCATCCGGACTCTACGGCGTGATTTTCGATCGAGTCGTCGTGTGGTGAAGTCGAAGTGGCGATGATGATGCCGTCCACGGCGTTCGCCCTGGCGGCTCGTCTGGCCACCCAGCTCAGGATCGGTACGTCACCGATGGTCTGGAAGATTTTGTTCGGTAGACGCGAGCTCTGTGTCCGTGCCTGAATCACGATTACGGGGTTCATCTTGGGTCTCCGAGTCTTGTGAGCGAGTAGACGACGTCATCGAGGTCTTCGGCCGTCATGTCCGGGAAGAGGGGGAGCGTCAGGAGGCGGTCATAGGCGGCCTCAGCAGCCGGACAGATTCCGTCAAGGTCACCCAGCCGTTTCCGGTAATAGGTGTGCTGATACACGGGGCGGTAGTGTACGTTGACCCCGATGTTCATGTCCCGCAGGCGCGAGAAGGCCTCATCACGGCTGATCCCGAGCCGCTCGGTCTCGAGAAGTACCGCGTAAAGGTGCCACGCGTGCACGCGGTCGGACAGGACCGTCAGGGGGCTGACACCGTCCACCGTCACCAGAGCTTCGTGGTAGCGGTCCGCTAGCTCAGCGCGTCTGTAGACGAAACTGGGCAAACGTGCCAGTTGAGTCCTGCCCAGTGCGCACTGGATGTCGCTGAGACGATAGTTGAAGCCGAGCGTTTCCTGGTCGTACACGTGGGCCCCTTGCCGAGCACGCAGACGGTGGTCCGTATCAATGCCGTGATTCCGGAACTGACGGGCCGACTGCGCGATCTCGGGGTGAGATGTGACCAACGCTCCGCCCTCTCCGGTCGTGATCCCCTTAACCGGATGGAAGCTGAACGTCGATACATCCGCCAGCGATCCCGACATCCGGCCCCGGTAACTGGCTCCGATGGAATGGCAGGCGTCCGCAATGAGGCGAAGCCCGTGACGATCGGCGAGTTCTCGGAGCCCCTGGTAGTCACACGGCTGTCCCGCGTAGTCTACGGCACAGATTGCCTTCGTTCTTGGAGTGACCTTCGACTCAGCGTCCGACAGGTCGATCAGGAGCGTGTCGGGATTGACATCGGCGAACACAGGTGTCCCACCCGCGTAAAGGACCGCGTTCGATGTAGCGGCGAACGTGATCGCTGGCACGATGACTTCGTCTCCCTCCTGGATGTTGATTGCGTGGGCAGCTGCGTGAAGGGCTGCCGTGCCACTGTTGACGACGACCGCGTGGACCGTGCCGCAAAACGATGCGAGGTCCCGTTCGAAGTGCTCCACCTGGGGACCGGTGGTCAACCAGCCTGACTTCAGGGCCTCGACCACCGCTTCGACATCTCGATCATTGATCGATTGCCGGCCGTAGGGCATAGGAGTGCTTCTGTCACGATGTGACGGCCTGTCGAACTTCTCAGTCACGTTGTCCCTGCTGTGGGTGAGTGCCATGGTGGTGAGGCGACCGCGGCCGCGACGAAACGATTGGGGTCGGTGAATGATTGGGGTACCGAATTCGGCACGTGCGGAGACGGTGACTTGATCAACACTGTGAGGCATCTGAATGCCAGCATCGACGACAGGAATCCGAAGTGCTCCTCCAGGGCATCGACTCTCTCGAGGAACGCCGCGGGAAGGAGCGGCTTGCGACGGAAGCCGCCCGAAAGCGGGTAGGCTAGGTAGGCCAGCCGCTCCGAATGCTCGATCCGAAAGCTCGGAAACCGTGACTCGAATTCGGCGCGTCGCTTCCAGAACATGATCGTGGGTATCGCCTGGTCTCCGTCCAACGGGTCGGCCGAGCTTTCATCGGACAGCGAAAAGGGATCGGTCGACAGGTCGTGATCCTCAGGGTGAAACCGGGAATAGACCACGTTGGAGAATGGCGAGATATACGGCTCCATCAAGATCACGCGTCCTCCCGGCGTCAGGACCCGTTCGGCCTCCTCGACAAACCGGGTTGGGGAGGGAATATGATGGAGGACGTCGAACAGAAAAATGTTGGACACCGACGCATCCCGGAACGGCAGCTCCTGAGCATCGGACCGTGCATCGAGCCACGGATAGGGGAAGATGTCCGTGGACAGGCAGTCGGGGTCGTAGTCCTTGAAGTTCCCGATTCCCCCCCCGATTTCCAGGCGCTTGCCGGGGACCGGGGACGCGAGATCGACCATCTTCCGATACCATCGGCCATACAGTGTGCGAAGCAGGTCGTTCTGATTCCACACCCCGCGATGTGCAGTGAGATCGGATTCCATGTCAGTGGGTCAAACGAATTTCAGTTTCCGGGAGGCGACAACGCACATCTTGAGCAGGAGCCACCCGTGGGTGAACCGGCTGATGTTGGTGACGCCGTAGCGTCGCTCGCGGTAGCGGATCGGGACCTCGACGATCTTGAGATGCTGCTTGGCGGCGCCGAACAGGAGGTCAAAGTCGCCAAAGGGATCGAAGTCCCCGAAGAAGCTGCGGCCGGCGGCGATCTTCTCGTAGTCGCGCTTCAACAGGACCTTCGTGCCACACAGAGTGTCCCGCAGGCGCTGCTCAAGAAGCCAGGTAAAGGCCGTGCTGAAGAACTTGTTGCCGATGAAGTTCAGAGTTCGCATTGCCAGTTTGTCCATCTGGTAGACGAGGCGCGTGCCGTTGATGAACTCGCCCTTGCTCTCGATCAGGGCACCGAAGAATTTGGGCAATTCCTCTGGCGGTACGGTCAGGTCCGCGTCCAAAATCATCAGGACGTCCCCCTTTGCCGCGGCGAATCCCTTTCGGACGGCGTCGCCCTTGCCGGTTCCGTCTCCCTGTGAGAGGAACCCGATGTCTTTCTCCGGGTAGGCTGCGATGACACGCTGGATTTCCTCGGGTGTGCCGTCGGTCGAGTTCCCGTCAACAAACAGAATCTCCGTATGGTGACCCATGGTTGGGGTCCGCTGGACGGCCTCTTCGATCGTCCCTTTCTCGTTGCGGCAGGGGATCACGACCGTGCAACTATAATCATCGGGGTTCCTCAGCCACCCTCGTTCCTTTGCGACGATCATGGTCACAAGCCCGAGCTTGCGAAAGCCGGGCAGGCGAGAGAGGTACCGGTTGACCCACGTTCGGATCGGGCGGATACCCTTGGGCATTAGCATCAGATGGTTCTGCTTGACCACCTCGAAGTCATTCAGGTAGAGGAGGTTCTCGATATCGTCGAGGGGAAGCCAGTTCTGGAACCGCGTCGGCATCTTGAGCCCGATTTTCTCGGCCAGCCGGATCACCGGTTCCCAGAGATGGTTGAAGTAGTCGATGACAATCCGTGTGTCCGGACGAGTGACCGTGCGCAGACGCGCGAAGAATGCCTGTATGTCCTCGAGGTCGCCCAAGAGGCCGGAGATCACGACATAGTCGAACGTTTCGTCGAGCTCGAATGTCTCCGCGTGCATCTCCAGGAACGTAAGATGGGGATGGCGTGCCCGGGCTTCTTCAAGCATGCCCTTGCTGAAGTCGATGCCCACGCCGCGTGAGGGCTTGAGCGCCGCCAGCAGGTCTCCGGTCGAGCAGCCGATTTCCAGTACCGAAGCCCCATCGGGGATCACGAACCGATATCGATCGATGATCTCGCCGTGGAAGTAGGCGTTCCGGTTGCGGAACCCGGTTCGCTTCGATGCGAGACGATCATACCGCTCGATCAGCTCGCTGCTGTCCATTGCCGGTATGTAGGGGAGGGTGCGTGAGAAGGGATCGACTTCGACTGTGGCTTTCATGGAAACTCCGTGTATTGGATCGATCTCAGTCTGCGGCGGTACGGGCCGATGTCTGTGCTTCGGTGCCCAGCGAGTTCTGATACCATTCGAGGGTACGCTTGAGGCCTTCTTTCAGTCCGACCTGGGACTCGAATCCGAACTTCTGCTTGGCACGGCTGACGTCCAGACAGCGCCTCGGCTGACCGTTGGGCTGTTCCGTATCCCAGACGATCTCGCCCGTATAACCGGTCAATGCCTTGATCTCGTCCGCCAGCTCGTGGATAGAGATTTCGTGCCCGCTGCCAATGTTGACCGACGCCGAGTCGTTGTAGTGCTCGGCTGCCTTGAGGATGCCTTCGGCCGCATCGGTGGCGTAGAGGAATTCGCGTGTGGGTGAACCGTCTCCCCACAGCCGGATCGACGGCGCATCGGCTTCCTTCGCTTCCAGACAGCGCCGGATGATGGCGGGAATCACGTGTGAGGTCTCCAGGTCAAAGTTGTCGCCAGGACCATAAAGGTTCACGGGAAGCAGGTAGATGCTGTTGTAGTCATATTCCTGCCGGTAGGCCTCGGACTGGACGAGGAGCATCTTCTTCGCCAACCCGTAGGGCGCGTTCGTTTCTTCCGGATACCCGGACCACAGGTCCTCTTCCCGGAAGGGTACGGGCGTAAACTTCGGGTAGGCGCAGATGGTTCCCACGGCGACGAACTTCGGGATCTCGAACTGACGGGCATACTCCATCAACTGGACGCCCATCATCAGGTTGTCGTAGAAGAAGGAGCCCGGATGCGATCGATTGGCGCCGATCCCACCGACGGCAGCGGCAAGATGGAGGACCATGTCCGCCCGGTGGGCGCGGTAGAGGCGGATGACGTTTGCCTGGTGCCGCAGGTCGTAGTCGTTGCTGCGTGGCACCACGATGTGCCGGCACCCTCGCTCGCGGAGCGCGTCGACGACGTGAGTTCCGAGGAATCCGCTGCCCCCGGTTACAATCACTCGTTTATCGGACCAGAATTTCATCTCTCGCCTCGTAGTCAGCGGTGCGTGCTTTCTTCATTACTCAGTGTGCTCCAGCGCGTGCGGCATGATCGGCGGGAATCCCCACTCGCATATTGGTTTTCCGATGCACCAGGAATAGCAATACCTATTCCGATTTACTTTTATTTATTCAAATAATTGTAAATAAAGTATTTAGGCGTTTATGGTGGGGGCGGTCTGCCAGCGATCCAGGGGGAAAGTCGTTCCCACCAAGCGGCAGATTGTGTCCGGGTGCAGCCAGGGATGGTCAGGAAACGGCGGCGCGGGCGGCCTCGGCCGGGGCAGGTGGTCGGTTATCGGCAGGGGGTGCCGGTTCGACCTGGTTCCGGTCCCAAGGGCGCAGTGTGCTCCCCAGGATGCTTTGATAGGCTTCGCAGGGGGTCCAGCATTGCGGGCATTTGTTTTGCCAGATTTCCTGCTGAAGGGCCTGCGTCTCCGGTCGATTCCATATCTCGCGGAGGTCATAGTCCGTGTCGCGCAATGCCCCAACCTTGCGGTTGTAGATGGTGCACGGAAAGACGTTTCCCCACGGGTCGATGAAGACCGACGACTTGAGCGCCTGGCATCGGATGGGGTTCTGTCCGGTTTCCAGGTATCGACGTACACGCTTCATGTAGGCGCGTTCGAGCAGGCTGACAGGCGTCCGAGCGAGTCCGCGCAGATGCGAATATTGCTCTACGGCGTCAGCGAGGTCGGACCCGGCGACTTCCGATCTCACACCGGTCCGTTTGTTGTCGAAGAAGTGATCGGACTCGTGGACAATGTTGACGTGGTAGTCCGTGTAGGTCAGGTCGGGGTAGAATTTCTTGACAGCCTCGAATGCGACAGGGAAGTGGTCGACGTTCGATTGTGAGAGTGTCATCCCAAGGACGGTCTGAACCCCCTTTATCTCGCGAAGCCGACTGAACGTCTCCATCTGTCGCTGCCATCCACCTTCGATTCCCCGGATCCGATCGTTGGTTTCTTCGTCGCCATCCGTGCTCACTGTGATGATGAGCCGCTCAGGCGCCATCTTCGCGATTTCCCGGGCATTCTCGACGATCTTGTCGGGGAGGTAGCCGTTTGTCGGGAAGTGGAGGAGGAGTAGGTTGGGGCAGTGGTCAACGACCGCCTTGCAGACATCCACGAAGTCTTTGCGCAGCGTCACCTCACCACCGGTCAGGTCGACCCAGAGGAAGTCGCGAGATTTCCTGAAGAAGGTCTGGATCTCCTCAAAGCTCATCTCGTTCCGCGGCTTCATTTCCCAGATGTTGCAGGTCTGGCACTTGTAGTTGCACCAGAAGGTGGTTGCATACGTGAGCTTGTAAGGGAACTCGAGGCGACTGAAGTTGGACTTCAGGACGCGGGCGCCCAGGTGTGCGTAGGGTAGGACTTTCATGTGTTCCTCAGCGTTTGCGTCAGGCCCGACTTCAACGAGTAGCGGGGCGTGTATCCCAGGTCTTTCGGGTTGGCTTCGCAGGCCAGGGATGCGCCGAATGGCGCCAGACGGAAGGCCGGTAACCAGCGGGATATCCCGAGGGTGGCATCCAGTGCGTCGTATATCAGCTGTATTCCGGCGCAGAACAGGCCGACCGGAGTCTGTGGTCGAGGGTGCCCCGCCAGCTCTGAGACCGTCCGGAACAGCTCGCCGAAAGTGGTGGGCGATCCATCGGTCACGAAGACCGGGCTACGGCCATCGAGACGTCCCTCGAGCGCAATGGCGCAGACGGACGCGAGGTCGTCCACGTGGATGGTGCTGAGGCGCCCCGTCAGGTTGAGCCGACCGAGGCCGGTCGTGGCGAGGCGAACGAGCGTGTTCATGCCGCCGTTTGACCGGTTGCCCTGCCCATACACGAGCGCCGGGCGGAGGACCACTGTCTGGACTTCGCGGCCTTCGAAAGCCTCTTCAACCAATCTTTCCGCTTCCCGCTTGCTACGTCCGTAGGCCGTGTCCGGTTCTTCGTCGCTTGTGGCATCCACTGGACGGCGGAGGCGACTCCCGGTCGAACGAGACACCGCTGTCATACTGCTCATCAGGGTAAACCGACGGAGGGTCGGGGTGTCCGCAACCGCCTGAAGAAGGTTCCGAGTACCGACGGTGTTCACCTTAAACGCGTCGTCACTGTCGACCAGCGAAGCGTTCGCCGCAAGATGCAGGACTTGCGTGATGTCCTGCCCAATGCCCGGGAGCGACATCGGACCCATCAGGTCACCGATCCAGGCCTGACAGCCCGTGTCGGCCAGATGGCGAGCCTGCTCACCGGTACGGACGAGGGCGCGTACGCTGTAGCCCTGAGCACAGAGGTGCGAGACGACGTGGCTCCCGACGAAGCCAGTGGCTCCAGTAACGAGTATTTCAGGCATGTTCAGTCTTGCGTGGTACGTGTTTGGCGACCGAATCGGGCACGGGAACGGAGAACTCCGTCTTGACATAGCTGTCCGGAGCCGCCGATTCACGTTTACTCATCATCAGGTTCAGTTCGGTGTGGTTGTTCCAGAAGCAGTCCCGGCACGAGGAGGCCTCTTTGCGCATGCTGTCGGACTGTTCGGAACGCCAGAAATCGCGCAGCGTGATGTCCCGCGTGTTTGCGGCACTTCGCCGCATTTCCGCCCAGGGGAAACACGGGTAGATGTCTCCCCAGCTGTCTACGGCGAGCGTGTTGTATCCCGCGTAACACTGGATGGGGAGGTGCTTCCCACGGAAAGCGCCCTTGAAGAGCTTGAGGTAGTCGACGGTGTTCTCGATCCGCCCGGTCTCTCGCTTCTTCGCGATCAGGAAGTCGACGACCGAATCGAGTTCCGCCGCTTCGCTGACCATAAACTCCTCGCTACGCTCTTCGACGTCGTAGTCGAGGCCGATGTCCTGAACGGGCATGAAGCTGATCTGGTCTACGCCCAGGTCGATCAGCAGGTCGATCAGGTCCGGCACCTCCCGGTAGTTTTCCTGCGTGATGACCGTGGTGGTGGTGATCGACATCTTATTGGTGTGTCGCTCCCGGACGCTGAGTAGGTTCCTCAACGAAGTGAGCACATCGTCATAGCTCTTCTTAGATCCGCGTATCTCATTGTGCGTTTCCTTGCACGCGCCGTCGATCGAGATCGAGACGCCGTGGAGGCCAAGGTCGAACAGCCGTTCGGTGGCTTCCAGTGTCTTGAACGCGAATCCGTTGCTCGACAGGTGGGTCATGATGCCAAGGTCAACGGCTCGCTGGATCAGTGCCGGCGTGTCAAGGTCCAGCATGGGCTCGCCACCGGTAAACCCGATCGCGGTCGTCCCAATGGCGTCAAAGTCATCGATCACCCTCAGCTTCTCTTCAAGGTCGAGTTCCTTCATTCCCGCCTTCTTGTACTCGATGTGACGGTAAGGGAGATCGCAGAAATGGCAGCGCAGGTTGCACGAGTAGGTCGTGAAGAACGTCCCGTGGATGGGACCAGCCAGAGGACGGTCCACCGTGGGGCTCAATCGGAGGGCCGGCCACTTCAACGCCTGCTTGAATGGCCAGAGGACGCGGCCACGACGAACCTGGTTCCACAGGACCTTTAGGTAGGATTTCCTGATCATCGGGTCGCCAGAGCTTTCTCTTTCTTGGCCGATACCTCAGGCTTGACGCAGGACCAGCCGCCAACAAAGAGATACTTCAGCCAGGTGTAGACATAACGGAACCAGACCTTACGGAGTTTGATACACGAGTCTCCGTGGCTTCGCTCGTATTCGTGTGAGGGGATCTCGGACACGCGATAGCCCGCGTGCAAGGTCTTTATCCCCATCTCCTGTTCGATGGTCGTGATGTCCTCGACCAGGTTCAGGTGACGGGCAGTGGTCGTCCGGATTGCCCTGAACCCGTTCTGGGTGTCCGTCAGGCCGACACCGAACCGGTAGTTGATGCCCAGGGTGATAATGTCGCTGCCCACCAACCGCAGGAACTTCATGAAGTCACCATGGAGCTCATCGGAGCCGCCACGCATGCGCGATCCCACGACGAGATCCGCGACGTCATCGTGGATGGGTTGAACCATACCCGGGATGTCGTCGGGGGAGTGCGACCCGTCGGCGTCGATGAACACGGTCACGTCACCGGTCGCGTGTTCGATCCCGACGCGGATCGCATCACCCTTGCCAACCCCGTTGTCCGTGACGATGCGTGCGCCCAATTCCTGGGCGATCTCGACCGTCCCGTCGGTGGAATGTCCGTCAACGACGAGGATTTCGTCCGCATACAGCGCACATCCTTTGATGATCTTGCCGATCGAGGGCGCCTCGTTCCGCGCGGGTATAACGACCGTTACTCGGTTTCCGGTCGACGTGGTGTGACCGTTTCGTTCCAGCGTCTGTATGCTCATCCCTTGTCTCCGTTGTCGGTCCAGACTTTGGCTTGGTGGGGTCCCTGTCTGAGGTCGTAGATCTCGATGTGCTGGCTCGCGGTATACCGATGCGCCAGTGCTTCACGCACGGCCTCGGCTTTGTCGCCTCCGGCCTCGAAGAAGGCCTCAGGTATCGTGGCGGCAGGGTTGTGTAGGCTGAGGAACGATCCACTCGATCGCAGACGTGCATACCGGTCGAGTGCCTGATAATCCTTCAGGAGCACCGCCCTGTAGTAGCTCTTGACGTCGACGAGTTCGAAATCGCCTTCCTGCGTTTCTTCCGGGTAGAAGTGGATGCGGTCCCTGACCTGCTGGGGTGCATCGTCATATTCGTTCGAGAGATAGAAGTACCAGATGGGCCACGCGCTGGGGGGGTGGGTCGCGAGTCTCGCGTCTTCCGCATCCAGCCTGCTGACCAGTTCCGCCGATGCATCCCGGTAGCCAGATCGGAGGTCGAGTATATCCACCATCCGGCCGTAGCTCGTGGGCAGAATAATGAGGATGCAAACCACCGCGAGTGTTGAGTCCAGCCGCCGCCACTTCGCACATTCCGCGGCGATGAACGTGAATCCCGTCCCGGAGATCAGCGCAATCACGGGCAAAGCGATTGCGTAGTTCCGGAGGATGTCATAGAGCCGCTCGACAACGAGGAGCGAGGGGGGCGCCAGCGCCATTAGGGCCATCCCGATAAGTGTCACTTCTGTTAGGCTGGGTCGGCGGGATCCTGCGATCAACACGCACGTGCCGACGATGAAGAGCGCCGCAACCAGAATGCCTTCGGTTGTGGTCAGTCGATCCGTCCAGAATGGAATCTGACGGGTGCTTAGCACGAGGTCTTCTGCAAGACTTTGCCGATGGACGAACTGGCCGATGTAGGTCGGGTAGTCCTTCGGGAACAGGCCGAGCTTCTTGGCGATCTGGCCGCCCGTTTCGAAGCAGAAGGCCGGGAACGCCATGCCGAAGCCCAGGATGCCGACGCGGGTGATCCGCTCATAGATTGGGTGTCGCTTTAGATGTGCGTAGACGATCTCTACCGCGATGAAACCGACCGTGACGTAGGCGAGGTTGAAGTGGCAGGTGAAGGCGAAACCGATCGCCAGGCCTGCGCCGAGTAAACGCCACGGTTTTGTGTACTCTTTCGTCTGATAGTTTGTCCAGAGATATGCGCCCAGCGTAGCCAGGAAAACTCCGTTCGCCTGGGAGTACATGGATCGGCTGTAGTGGACGTGCAGTGGTGAGACTGCTAGGATCAAGGCGGAGGCCAATCCCAATCTCGTTCCGCCTATCTGGCGACCGAGCAAGAAGACTAGGAGCACGGTGAGCGTACCGGACAAGGCTGAGACGCCGAGCCCGGCGTAATCGCCGGTACCCACTACGACCATCCCCAGGAAGGTCAGGATCGTGTGCCCAGGCTTGACCGAGGTCATCGGGACCGTCCCGCGCTGCTTGACGTAGGCTTTAAGGCCCAGGCTGGTATCCGCATCGGACAGACCGACCTTCGACAACAGGTAGTCACCCGTATAGTGCAGCGTCTTGGCTTCGAGGAGATACCAGGCCTCGTCGTAGTCGTAGACCCCGCGATCCGTTATACCCCAGAGGCGGAGGCCGGCAGCGAGGACGAGGACGACAGCCAGAGCGACGTGTGTGGTCTGAATTCGGTTTGGCAGGTTCAACCCGTTCCCTCTCGGGTGTGTGTGTGAGAAGGACAGTAGCCCTTCTCTCATGAGGTATCGGCCGATTGGCGGATCCGCTTAGTGATTTCGGCAAGGAGCCCTCTGCAATTCCAATACCCACAAAAAGAACCGCTCCCCGGGCGACCTGACCCGAAGAGCGGTTTTGTGGTTATATGCTGATTTTTATGTATTTATGAGTTTTGTTTGGTGCCCGTCCTTAGCAGAGATCTACTGATCAGGGTCGGAAATATTTTCCTCTCCAGGGAGAAGTTGCTCGGTTGGAACCCTCCCGAGGGGCCGGGCCGGAACACCCGCAACCATCTGTTTGCCATCGACATCGCGGGTGGCTACCGCACCGGCAGCGATCAGACCCTCGGGGGCGATAGTCCGGCCAGGCAGGACCGTTGCGTTCGCTCCGATCCTTCCTCCACGTTCGATCCTGGTCCCGGTGTAATTCTGCTTCCTCTCCTCTGTACGACCGAGGAAGTTGTCATTGGTGAGGGTGACCTCGGGGGCAACGAAGCACCCGTCGCCGATATCCGAAAAGGCACATATGAACGCGCCCGCCTCGATCTTTACGCTGTTTCCTATCCGAACCCGGTTTTCGACGGCCACACCCCTACCAATGATGGTGCTGGAGCCGATCAAGCTGCCCTCGCGAACCGAAGCCAGGTCAGCAATCAGGCTGTCTGTCCCAACGGTGGATCCCCGGAAGACAATGGCTCCGGTGCCAACAACGACGCGATCCGAAAGTTGGAGCGGGGGTAGATCTGCACCGGGTTCGATCGCCATCGCCCTCGACTTCAGGGGTTTCTTTCCCACAACGGAGTGGTCGTCGATCACGCAACCGTGGCCAATGATCGTGTCATCGTGGATGACGACGTGGTGTCCTATTCGGCAGCCAGACCCAATGTCGACGTTCTCACCGATGACGCAGAAGTGCCCAAGAATCGTCTCGGATCCGATTTGGGCGGAATCAGGAATCACGCTGGGCATAAGTGGTCATCCCTAGAGGTTGAGCGGTAGCTGTTCATGGCATCGGACACTTTACAAATATAGGTCAATCGACTGGTGCAAGAGGGGAGTGGCCCATGCCAAACCGCCCCCAGCCAGTAGTCTGACTGAGGGTGGTCTGTTATGTCTGGTAAGCTTGTCAGGTCTTCGACCCTGCGTCGGGGTCCTTTCGGCTGGCGCTATACCATTCGACGCTCATTCGCAAGCCCGTCTCAACTGAAACGGTTGGCTTGTAGCCCATCAACTTGCGTGCCTTTTCAATAGAGGCCAGCGAATGCTTGATATCGCCCGCTCGGTTGGGGCCGTGAATTACTTCGGTATCGACCTCGGTGAACGTGCGAAGATGGTCGATGACCTGATTCAGGCTCGTACTTTCGCCACAGGCAACGTTGAATACCTCACCCGAAGCCCCGGGCGCGACTGCGGCCTTCACGTTCGCCTGAATGACGTTCTCCACAAAGGTGAAGTCACGTGACTGTTCGCCGTCTCCGTTGATCGTGATCCCGCTGCCGTCCAGGAATGCCGTGATGAACAGGGGCATGACGGCGGCGTACTGCGATTTGGGATCCTGCCCTAGACCGAAGACGTTGAAGTATCTGAGCCCAACCGTTTCCAGACCGTAGGTGTGCGCGAAAACCTGGCAGTATTTCTCGCCAGCCAACTTCGCGACGGCATACGGCGAAATCGGCATGGGAGTCATGTCTTCCTGCTTCGGCAGTGCCGGGTTGGCCCCGTAGATAGATGAAGACGAGGCGTAGACGACCCGTCGGACGCCGTTGTTCTTCGCCGAGTCCAGGATGTTCAGTGTGCCTTCGACACAGACTTGATTGGTGGTGATGGGATCGTTGATCGAGCGCGGCACAGACGGGAGTGCGCCCTGGTGGAAGATGACTTCCACATCCCGAGTCGCTTCGTGTACTGTGTGGTAGCTGCGCAGATCGCCTTCGATCAGTTCGATCTTGCTGAGGAACGGGCCGAGGTTGTCTCGTTTGCCCGTGGAGAAATTGTCCAATACGCGGACGTGGTGGCCTTCATCCAGCAGGTGGCGGACCAGATTGTGGCCGATGAATCCGGCGCCTCCGGTTACGAGACAGTCCATTCAGGCTCCTGTAGCGGTCCCTCGCTACGCAACGCCTTCGGCGTGGCTACTCGGGATGAAACGGTTTCGTGAGACCTGTGGCTAAGCGGCTTTGGGGTCGCCTTTCTGAACAGCAGGCGAGCCGGTCTGCGAGGCGAGCGCCCGCATGCGGTCCGACCAGATCTGGTTCAGGCGTCGTGTTCGACCCTTCTGATACTCGATGACGAGCAGGCAGAGACCGCAAAGCACAACGGCGGCGAGGAGGATAAAGCTGATAAAGAGTAGTTCCACGGTTTGTCCCTTTTTCTAGGTATCGTCCTGTTCTCCAGAATCTTGACGGAGAGACTGGCCCCAAGGGAGCAACCGTAATGCCACTCACTACAGCGTTCTTCTTAAGTGATTGATTTTAAGGATTTTGTGGGGGTTACGGGGCTGCTCACGTATCCACGCGTTAGGAAGATCCTTCAGGTTCACCCCTGGATTCCCGCTTTCGCGGGAATGACCTTCCCCACAAACCTCTACGCCAATCGGCCTCTCGCGGCCACGTCCAGGACAGCTTCAACGCGGTCATCGCGGATTCCGTAGATCACGTCGTGAAGGAAGACGGTCATGTCGCTGTAGCCTGAGACCATCTCGATCTTGTCGCCGACCTTGAGGTCGCGGGCGTTTTTCCCAAGTCGGAGGTGCCCGTGCTCCGCGTTCAGCTGGACCACTTCGATGTCGTCATCCAAGGCCTCTGGCAGGACATAGTCTCCGTGAACGGTTTTTCGGCCGGCATCGATGACCGCGCGTTCGGGCTCTCGATGACTGACCACGGAGGCGAGCACGGTGAGTGCATAGTGCAGGCCTTTGGCTCCGAGCTTCTTTGCGTAGTAGGTATCCATCATGACCCCGCCGCCGGCCTGGATCTCGGTGACCCCGTCGAGGTCGGGGGTGTAGGCAAGCGTTCCGGTTCCTCCGGCGGATACGATCGGGACGTCGAGGCTGGCTGCTTTGACCGCGGCGACCGACTCGGCCAGCAGGCCCATACATCGCTTGCACTCGGCCTCCTTCTTGTCGTCGGGCATGCCCATGGCGTGTCCCTCGTAGCCCATGATGCCGCCGAAGTCGACGCCGTCTGCGTCCGCCGCGTATCGCGCGAGTTCGGCGACCGGCGCACCCGGATCCACGCCTGACCGATTCATCCCCACGTTGACCTCGACCATCACACGCACGCTAACCCCGATGCTGCCGGCGGCCTCGCCGATCGCATCGATGTGGGCAGGATCGTCGACGGCGACCATGACGTCGGACATGTGCCGCAGGTTGACGAGGCGGCTCACTTTCTGGGCACCGACGACCTGGTTTGCGATCAGGATGTCACGGACGCCCGCAGCAGCCATTACTTCTGCTTCACCCAGCTTGGCGCAGGTCACGCCCATTGCGCCCGCGTCGATGCACTTCTGTGCGATCACGGGGCTCTTGTGGCCCTTGGTGTGCGGGCGCCAGTCAACTCCGGCGCCCTTACAGCGGGCGGTGATCGTCGTGATGTTCTTCTCAAGTGTGTCCATGTCGATCAGGAGCGCCGGGGTGTCGAGTTCGGATTTGTGTTGACCGATTGGTGAGTAGGCCATGTTCGGAGTCTTCCTGCTAAGAGTTATTTCTAAAGAGAATTAAATGCATTTTACCGCAGATGGCGCTGAGAACGCAGAGAAAATCTGGGAGTAGGATGGATGGTGCTGCCCCCGAACGATCTCAGTTGTGCGATTCAGATTGGTTGCCGCCGACTACTGAAGCATGCCCGGGGCGTAGACTCGGCCGTCTTTCACTGTCGAAACGTGTTCGAGTCTCAGGTCTCCGGTGCGTTTTTCGCCGAGGGCGTCGGTGAACTCGGCCGGACCCTCAACGATACGGATGAGGGTGAGGTCGGCGGCTGCGCCTTGCCGCAAGGCCCCGATGTCACCGACCATTTTTATGGCGCGTGCGGGGTCGGTGGTCACCTTCTGGATTGCCTCCTCGAAGGAGAGGCCGAGGTAGATGAACTTCGACACTGTTTCGAGGAGGCTGTGAACCGGGCCATCGACGTTGTATTTGTGGAGGTCGCTCGAGATGGTTCCGGGTGGGAAGCCCTGCTCGAGGGCGGCCTCGGCGACGTCAAAGGAGAAGCTTCCCGCCCCGTGGCCGACGTCGAACTGGATGCCCTTGTCGAGCGCCTTCTTTGCCGCCGATCGCAGACGCCCGGACTCATCGATGACGCCCGTATCGCTCCGATGATAACAATGTGTGACGATGTCACCACCGCGGAGTTCGTCCATCATCTCTTCGAAACTAATGGGACTGGCGTTCGGGTGGATCATCAACGGGAGACCCGTCGCCTCGCAGACCTCCAGCGCCAGTTTTAGTCCTTCCGGACCGTTGTCGCCAACGATCCCCGTACTCATCCGGATCTTGATTCCGACGATGCTGTCCTTGTAGGTCTCGCACGCTTCGAGGGCCTTGCTGACGTTGGCGTATCGGATGTCGGTCAGTTCACCGATATCCTGGGCGAGCTGTCCCTGCGACGAGATGTGGAGGAAGGACTTGATGCGGGTGGCACTGACGTCGATGACATACTTCTGGAATCCGGGGTAGATGTCCGCGCCGGCCGATCCGGCGTCGAACGCCGTGGTGACGCCTTTTCCAACGCAGTTGGGGTCGGCGGGGATGCCGAGGTGCGCGACACCATCCCATACGTGCACGTGCAGGTCGATCATGCCGGGACACACGATCGTCCCTGAGGCATCGATCACGGTTTGCGCGTCTTCTTCGTGGATCTCGTCCGCAATCGATTCGATGCGTCCCTGACGAATACCGATGTCCTTCCGGTCCTGGTTCAGGCCTTCCGGGGTGTCCTGGAGTTGTCCGCCCTTGACGAGCAGGTCATAGCGGGTCGGCATGGCGATCCCCCATCAGAAAAAAGGAGCGGCAGATAGGCCACTCCTTTCTCCGTTCCACGGTTGCGTCTTGTCTACAGGTTCGGGTTGACGATGCTCCACTCGGACAGTGGTGGCAGGATCCCGTCTCCGATCGTCTGATCACGCAGCGCGACCAGGTGGTCGTAGGACGAACGAAGTGCTGCGATGTCTGTGTCCGACCCTTCGGGCAGTGACCACTCCGCCCCGGCATCCGACAGCCTGGCCGGCATGGCCATCATGATTTTTTCGAAGCCGTCACCGTTCAGGTAGCACCCGCTCGGCCACTCGTAGGGTTCGCCGAGGACGCCACGGAGCATGAAGACACTTTGCTGCGAGGGTGACTGGAAGGAGGAACGCCCACGCAGCTGAATGATGCGCGTGCCGCCCTGCGTCACCTTTTCCTGGATGTCCTTCCACTCGTCTTCGGACATCCCCTTGCCGTTCACTTCCTGGCCGCCCAGTGCGTCACTCAGACCAACGCCGTCGATCTGGATGCCGCCCTGGAACACGGCCATCTGCTCACCGTGACCCCCGTAGGTCCGACATCCGGTCACCTTCGACTGCAGGATCCCGAAGTGCTGGGCCAGAGCCGACTGGAGCCTCGTGCTGTCCAGGGCCGCCAGGGTAGAAACACGCGTGGAAGGCAGGCCGGAGTGAACGAGGGTGGTCAGGCCGGTGATGTCGGCCGGGTTGAAGATCACGATCACGAACTTTGCGTCTGGACAGTTCTCCTTGATGTCGATGCCGAGCTGCTTGGCGATCTCGGCGTTGTCTCGACGGAGATCCTCCCGCGTCATGCCTTCCTTACGCGGAGCGCCGCCTGATGTGATGACGTATGAAGAGCCAGACAGTGACTCGGCGATGTCGGCCGACCACGTGATGTCCGCATCGGGGAAACCGCAGTGATACAGTTCCTCGGCCGCCCCTTCGAGCCCCTGAGCAAAGGGATCGTACATGCAGACCTGGCTGGCCGTGCCCGATGCAACCAGGGTCTGGGCCAAGTTCGACCCGATGGCCCCTGCCGCGCCGAGCACCGTCACCTTTTCATTTGTCAGATAAGACACAGTTCAAACCTCCGGTAAGGACTACTCGCCGCCGCCCAATGCGTTGGCCATGTTGAGTGCTTCTTCGGCCTTCTTGGCGGCCTCGCGCGCCTCCTCACCCTCGGTGGCAGCGGACTTATGTGCATACGCCTTGTAGAGGGCGTCCCAACCTCGAGCAAACTGCGGCTTCAAGTCGACGACCTTCTGGAAGGTGCTGATCGCCTCATCATACTTCTTCGATTTGTCGTAGATGGAGCCCAGCTGATACAGGGCCTGGTGGTCGTCGGGGTTGTTTTCGAGCGACTTCGTAAACAGGCCCGCGGCCTTCTCGAGATTGCCCTTTCCGAGATACGCATTGGCAAGGTTGAAGACGGTGTCGGCGTTGTCCGGCTCTTTCTCCATCGCCTGCTCGAGATACTGGACAGCCTTTTCGAAGTCCTTCATTTCGGTGAAGATCCCGCCAACCAGGGAGAGCACCTTCGGGTCCTCGGGATTCACCTCGAGAGCTTTCTCCGCGCTCTTGACGGCGCCTTCCACGTCCTTGGCCAGCCACTGGGCACTAGCAAGCGCTTTGATGATGCTGATGTTTGTGGGGGCCAGTTCCGATGCCGACATTAGGTGAGGGATCGACTCCTCGTAGCGTTGGTGGTTCAGCAGTCCGATCCCGATATCAGCGTGTGCCTCGACCATCGAGCTGTCGATGCCCAGTGCTTTCTGGTAGAAGTCGATCGCGGTATCGAGACTGTCCATCGCCATGTAGACCTTGCCCGTCGCCTTGTAGGTGTCGGCCCGGTCCGGATCGACTTTACGTGCCATCGAGAACTCATTGAGCGCGTCATCGAAGCTCTGCGCGTTCAGCGCTCGAACACCAATGTTAAAGTACCGCGTCCACAGAGTCTCCTTCGTATACCAGATGCCGCCGAGAAGGAAGTCGCTGGCACCGACGAGGCGCATGCCTTTCTTCCAGAACTTCTTGCCCTTCTTGTGGCTCATTGCTTTTTCGAAGTGCAGGTTCATCTCGTCGAGCATCTCCTTATCCGCGTAGAAGGTGCCGATCATGAAGTTCGACTCAGGATCTTCCGGCTTGAGCTCGACGGCGATCTTTAGCATCTCGAAGGCCTTCTCGGGTACCCGCTGCTTGATGTAGTTGCGGGCCGAAGACTTGGCGACCTTTGCGCTGTTGACTCTCATCTGTGCTTCGGTCGCCTGCCAGCCAAGGGCCACAAAAGCGAACACAAGCACGAAAGAGGTTAGGACCTTGATTCGGCGCGTCATGGCCGACTCCTTTCGTGTGGAAACTGTTTTACTGAGAAGAATAGAAGGGCGTTAGTTGTTAATTGTTCTAGACTTGCGGCGCAATATAGTCCCCGGGTTTTTTAGTGTCAAGCAAGGGCGAGGTGGGGAAGAAAGGCTTGTCTACCGGCTTGTTTCTTGTAGGGATAGGGCGGAGTTACAGTTCCCCACAGGATGTGGAGATGTGTCCCTCGGTACATCGCGCCTCCGCTTCGCATCGACTCGGCTACTCGGGATGATCGGGCGCAATAACGGTGTCAGGCATCTCACCTAGTGTTTCGACAGCATTTTGCCGTCGCGGGCCCAGTGATCGGCCGGAACGTCTTCGACGACGACCATAGTGTAGTCCGGTTTGGCGTCGCAGATGTCGACCAGGGCGTCGGTGATGGCTTTGACGAGACGTTCCTTTTGGTCCTGGGATCGGCCTTCGAGCAGTTTGACGTTTACGAATGGCATGGGTGGTCCTCCAAGTGGATAAGTAGCTAGATCAACGGCCATCAGCACGAAGGCGCGAAGAAACGAAGAAGAACACAAGAATCAGGACGGATGCGGTGTACACTCAAGCGGGGCGGCCGATCTTCATATCATCAATCCTCTACCGCCTCTACCGTGCTTCCTTTTTGCTGCACCATTTCTGTGAAAATCGATAGGGCGGCCTGAAGTAGTTTGCCCGCTGTGGCCTCGTCCTCATCCCTGGCGATGATGTCGACGGGGAGGCGTTGGCCGCCTTCGACTCGTTTTCTGAGGGCGACATAGGCTTTCAAGTAGGTGTTGGGGTGGGTGGCCATGACGTCGTGGAGGATGGTGCCCAGTTCGGATTCGGGGAGGTTGACGGCAACGCGGAGGACGACACGGTTCGCGGTGTAGATTTCGGCGATGGCGCCTTCGATGCTTTGGTTGAAGAGGGCCTGGACCTCGCGGGGAGGGCCGGTCAGGTTGTAAATCGTGGTGTCATCTATGACAGTCTCTACACAGGGGGCGACACCGGCGGGGTTGGGGTGGACAATCGAGCCTTCAGGTGAGGTCGCCATTTTGACGAGTCCAGGACTGACGTCCTCTCGCTTCTCGATCTCCCTGTCGCGCATAAATTTCTCCACGAGCGACTCGTTTACGACGATGTCGACGCCCTTAAGCCGGGCGATGGCCTCTACGGTCAGATCATCAGGGGTGGGACCAAGCCCACCCGTGGTGATGATGGCGCGTGTCTTCCTGTCGAGGGTATCGCTGAGCACGCGGATCATGTCTTCGATGTCGTCGTCGAGAATTACGATTCGGCGAATGTGACCGCCAAGTCGTGCGATCTGCTGAGCCATCCAGAATGCGTTGGTGTCCTGGATCTGGCCCATCAGGAGCTCGGTGCCGATGGAGTAGAGTTCTACGCTGGGCAGGTCGTTCACGAAGCTGCCTCCTCGGGGTCGATGATGACGAGTGTCTTGATCGTGTCCTGTGCGGCCGATACGGTGGCGAATCCTTCGCCCGCTCGATCCAGCGGGAATCGATCCGTGACGATCAGGTCTGCCGTGACGGCGCCGGACCGAATCAGGTCCATTGCATCTGCCGTGTCTGGTGGGCCGCATGAGTAGCTGGCGGTGAGCGTGATGTGGTTGAACCAGAAGTCGTGGGGGCTGATGGGGAGCCGTTCGTCTTCTGCCGAGGGCGTGAAGAGGCAGACGGTGGCGCCAGGAGCGGTGGCCGTGAGCGCGTCCTCCATGGCCGCAATCGATCCCGGACAGACGACGATCAGGTCTGCCATGTCTCCATTGGTCGCGTCTGCGACGCCATCGGCTAATCCAACGGTCGACACATCGATGGCTTTCTGCGCACCGAGTTCGAGCGCCTTATTTAGTCGGTAGGGAACACGATCAGCGGCGATCACGTTGCCGGCGCCATGGTGGCGGGCCACCAGCATCAGGATCTGTCCCATCATTCCGGCGCCGACGACGAGGACGTGGTCACCCTCTTGTATGGGCGACTTGCGTTTAAGCGCTTGGACTGCACACGCCACTGGCTCGATCAGGGCGGCATCTTCCATCGAGAGATCGTTGGGAATGACGAAGCAATCGTTCCGCAGGTTGTGTCCCGGCACACGGACGTATTCCGCCAGACCACCCGGATCGATCGAGGACTCGCGCCACGCCTTGCACATCGAATATTCCTGTTGCCGACACCGCCGGCAGGTCATGCACGGCGCGTGGTGATGGATGAACACGCGATCGCCAACGGCGTAGCCTTCGGCGTCCGTGCCAAGTTGGACGATCCGACCGGCCGGCTCGTGGCCGAGTACGGCCGGGGCCTTACGGCGGACATACCAGGGGAACGTGTCGCTCGTACAGATGCCGCACACGGCCATCTTGACGAGAGCATCCCCGGGTCCCAGCTCTGGTATGGGTTGTTCTTCGATGCGGACGTCGTCCAGGTCGTAGAGACGGGCGACGCGCATTCGGGTGGGTATCGCGGAAGGAGTACTCAAACGGTGAGACGTCAGCCTGCTTCGGCGGAGCTTGGCTCGCTCTTTCCGGGCACGACGGCGAACTTGATTCCTTTGCCCTGGTGGAGCAGGTCTTCGAACACGTGTCTGAGGTCGTTCAGAGAATAGGTGCCCGATATCAGACCGCTGACCGTGATCTTTTTATCGGTCAGGAGCTGGTAGGCTTTTTTGACGGCAGAGCGGGTGTAGTGAAAGACGCCCTTGAGCGTGATCTGATCGTAGTGCAGGCGAGAGGTGTCGAAGGTTGCCTTGGTTCCGCTAGGGAGCCCGCCGAAGAGGATGACGGAGCCTCCGGGTCTGGCAAGGTCCGGTGTCTCTTCCCAGACTGCGAGCTGCCCTGTGCACTCGATCACGATGTCGGCGCCGAGGTCATTGGTGAGCTCTTTCACCCGGTCAAACGTGTTCTGCTCTTCGACATCGATGACTTCGTCCGCTCCGAGCGCCCAAGCCAGTTTCAGCCGGCTCTCGCGTCGACCGGCGACGATCACGCGTTCGGCTCCGAGCGCTCTTGCCACCATGACGTGCAGCAGCCCGATGGCCCCCGCCCCGATGATCAGGACGGTGTCGTCAGGCTTGACCTCGACCTGATCCATCCCGTAGACGACGCACGAGAGTGGCTCCAGCATGGCGGCCTCTTCATACGAGAGGTGCTCGGGCTTCTTGAACATGTTGTTCGCCACGATGTGCGACGGCATGCAGACATACTCGGCGAACGCTCCCCACACCATCGTGTCCATGACCTTAGCGCAGAGGTTCTCCTGGGCCTTGCGGCAGTAGATGCAGTCGCCACAGGGCGCTGACGGCGCGGTCATGATCTGGTCGCCTGGCTGGAACTTGGTGACCCCTTCCCCCACCTCGTGGACGTCGCCCGAGAACTCGTGACCGAACGGCCCGGGGATGGTCATTTTCGGATGCCCGCGGCGGAACGCTTTGAGGTCGGTTCCACAGGTCAGTGCCGTGCGCACACGGACGACCACCTCTCCCGGGCCAGCCTTTGGGATCTCGACATCGCGCAACTCCAAGCGTCCGGGTTCAAGCAGCAAAGATGCGAGCATAGTGCTTTCTGGGAGTAAATGGCGTGGTAACGGATTGTTCGAATGTAAGCCGTCACCCGGCGGGCTGCAAAGTCTTTTGGATTACAGTCGGGTGACGGCGGGCAGACTCGAATGGTGAAAAGCCTTCTCCACGCCCGATTTCGGCCGACCTTCGCCTAGGCTACGGTCCGGCAGGCGCCCATAATTCGCTAGGTAGGTAGTGCCGTTCCGATCAAGTGCTCACTTGAGTCCTACCCGCTTCTAGGAACCCAGGGCGGGCCTCACCTCGACTCCGCTCGGTGCAAGCTCAGCCGTCGACCCCAACCCAGCGATGCGAATTGACGCCCATATTTGCAGTCGCACTGCGGCGAAGGATCTCGACTTCCGGAACTCGGCTGATGATAGCTCTCTACAGCGCGATCAGTATGTTGGCCAAACGGCTCAGCTGATCGATCACCTGTTTAGTCGATTGGAAGATGAACTCTGTAGCGGACTGGATGACGATCGGCAGTTGACTAAGGCGTGTGCCGGATTCGAGATCGACCACGAAGATGCGGAATACGCCAGATGTCAGCTCTTCGCTGCCTGAGACGAAAGCCGTCGTTCCGTCAGGTGATATGCCGAACCCGGCCGCCTGCTCCCCGATCGTGATGGTGTTGGCCAGTTCTAGGTTGGGGAGGGAGATGACCAGGAGGTCGCCGACGAAGGTGGCGAAGTTGAGGCTGCCTTCCGCGGCGGGGGCCGTCTTGAACAGGGTAACCAGGAGGGATCCTCCGACCGGGTTGGTGGCCAGTTCGAGGACCTGGTCAACGAGGTCGACGGGATCGCTGATCTGGAGGGAATCCACAACAGCTCGGCTTGCCACATCGATGGCAACGATCTGGATAAGGGAGCCGCTCGCGTGTCCTTCGTCGGGAGTGGCCGTGGCTGTGTAGAGTGTCGCACCGTCCGTAGACAGGGTGATCTTGTTGATTGCAGTGGTGCCGGTGAACATGCTGTCCACTTTTGTTCGCGTTGCGACGTCGACGACGGCAATGTGGTCACTCCGTAGGCCCACATACAAGGTCGACTCGTCAGGGGAAAGGATCATTCCGCCCGGATCGAAGCCGACCGCGACCTGACCGAGGGATGTCCGGGTGTTGAGGTCAATGACCTCAACGGCTCCGGCCGCTGTCTCCGTCACGAAGGCGAGCGTCTCGGCCGCGTTGACCCGAACCTTGAATCCGCTCGGGGCGGCGGGGGTCCCCGTCACGGGATTCTCGACCTCGGTCAGCTTGATCCCGAAGGCGAAGCTTCCGTTCTCATCGTAGGCCTGGAGCGAGTCGAGGTTGGCGACGTAGACGAGTCCCGCCTGTGGTCCGAGGGTCAGCCCTCTGGGGAAGCTGACAGAGAATGCCCGGGAGGGTATCGAGAGGTTTGTCGAGATGTCCACAGCCTCGACCCGGTTTTGGACGATATCCGAGACATAGAGTAAGGTGACGGACTCCTCGGTTGTGGACTTGCCGAAGTTGTTGGCGAATATCAGGAAGTCGCTGAAATCCACAGTAGCGCTGCCGTCGAGATCGAACTTTGCGTCGAATCCGTCCTGTTCGGACGTCTTCCCGAAGGCTCCCGAAAAGTCGAGAAAGTCGACAAAGTCGACTCGACCGCTCCCGTCGAAATCCGAAGCGGCAACGTCAGTGGACTGGGAGTGAACAGTCGGTGATGAAACCAAAATGGTGAAAAGCGTTAGAAAAGCACCCATGCGTATACGATTGGATCTCCGTGGCCCCGGCAAAACTGGTCGTAAAGTGTTGAAAGCGGACAATGATACCGTGACAGATATGGGCTGTCAATGCGGCCTCCTCCACTCGACCCCATCGCTCCGAGTGGGAGCCGGTCCTCCCCGAGGCGAAAGACGTGAATGGTGAATCGTGAGTCGTGGGCTTCGGCCCGACCGACGTGGGAGAGCGAGAGACCCATCCATCTGTCTCAGACAGGACCCGAGCCTGATTTGCGCGCCTATGTGCGCAGGAATATGTTCACTTCCTTGCGGATGGGCCGCGTGCTAGTTTTGCAGCATATCGAAAGGAATTGTTTGTTTCCAGATTATCCGACGACGTTCTGGGTGTTGGCTGTCCTGTCCGTCGTCTTTGTGGGGATCGCGAAGGCCGGGTTTGGAGGCGGCGTGGGGGTCGTTGCGACGCCACTGATGGCGTTGACCATATCGGTCGCTGATGCGGCTGCCATCATGCTGCCACTTTTGATCGCGTGTGACGTTTTCGCGGTCGCACACTACCGAAAGACCTTCGACCGCCGAAGTATCAAGCTCATGCTGCCCGGATCCGTTCTCGGGATCGGTGTGGGCGCGGCGTTTTTCGGATACTTCGCGTCGAATGAACGCATGCTTCAGATCGGGCTCGGCGTTCTGGCGATCATATTCGTACTGTATCAACTAGTTCGGGGCCTCGTCAGCGAGGCGATCGCCAAACGGCATTCGCACGCAGCTGAAGGTATCCTGATGGGCGCCATCTCGGGTTTTACTTCCACGCTGGCTCACGCCGGTGGGCCTCCTGCAAAGATCTACCTCCTGCCTCAGAAACTTCCGCGCGAGATCTTCGTCGGGACGACGGTGATCTTCTTCGCTTCGATCAATCAGATCAAACTCATCCCGTATATCGGGCTGGACCTGCTTCGGATCGGGCACGTGGGCACGATCGCGGTGCTCGCCCCGCTCAGCTACGTGGGGGTGAAGCTGGGCATCTTCCTGAACGCACGGTTTACGGACCTGTGGTTCAATCGACTGGTCTACTCGATCCTGATGATCACTGGGGTCCAACTGGTGATCGGCAAGAGCGTGATCATTTACTTCTTCGTCCAATAGCTTGGCGCTTCCCCGAATTAGATACTGCGCTTTCTCCGAGCGACGATCGCGCGCTGACCTGGCGATCCGTTTCGCTCGGGATGCTGCTCGTGGTGGTGGTCAATGTCGGTGCGCCATACGCCAAGTATATCCTCAATTCCTCACTGCTCGCATGCGATTACCTGCCGATGGGCGTCTTCCTGCCCTTCCTGTTCGTTGTGACGCTTGTCAATCCGCTTGCCGAGGCAGCCTGTCTCCGTGCGCTGTCACCGAACGATCTGGCTGTCGTTTTCACGATGTCGCTCGTCGGATAGACGCTTCCCACATTCGGCCTGACGGGGTATCTGCTTGGGACGATCGCGTCACCCATCCATTTGTTATGTGCGCACGGAGAACGGGTGGGCCGAGCTGATCCATCCCAACCTCCCGAAGTGATTGTTCCCGTCGAACGACACGATGACCTGGTTCTCCGAGGGACTGCCGCCGGACCAGGCTATTCCGTGGGAGGTCTGGTTACCGCCGCTATTCTGGTGGATCACGTTTATCGGCGCCCTGCTCACTGTCAGCTTCTGTCTGGTCGCGATCGTGAGACTTCAATGGATCGATCGGGAGCGGATCGTGTTCCCCCTCGCCCAGATACGGCTCGAGATGATCGCCTCGCCTTCGGACGATCGGAAGTTGCCGGCCTTAATGCGGGCGAAGATCTTCTGGGTTGGCTTCTCGATCCCGTTTCTCGTCGTGAGTTGGAACATCGTCAGTTATTTCCTCCTGACGTTTCCGGAGATTCCGCTAAAGAGAAGTGGAAAACAGAAAATCTTAAAAATGCACTCGAGTGGACTTTTAAGAAAGGCCAACAGCCCAATTAGATATTGAGTGCAAGATTCTGTTTAATATTGGTTTGTGTTTAAAGGAAGGAGAGCGGGTTTTCCGGAAGTTTTGTTAGAAGAGAAACGTGATTTTTCGAGCGAGAGTCACCCAGACAGGGCAGGCATTGCCCCCCCAGGTGTATTACTTGCGGTCTTCCTGACGGCCCAGGGGCTCTGACTTGAAGAACCCCCAGCTGTTGTCGCCGAGCGCTTCGAGCTGGCTGTCATTCAGCGCCATTCCCAGGCCCGGGCCGGTCGGGACGACCAGATATCCGTTCTCATACTGGACGCGATCCTCAACGACGTCGTCGAGGTATAGCTGGGCGCCGGCGGCGTCGCCGGGGAACTCCAGGTTGGGGACCGATGCCCCCAGATGCGCCTGGGCGGAGGTGCCGATCGAAAGTTCCTGGGTCGTGCCAATCAGGGTCGACAGACCGCAGGCTTCGGCGATCGTGAAGAGGTGCCGCGAGCGGCGTATGCCCTGGTGACATGTCGTGATGTTGAGGATGTCGACCGCCTCACCTTCTGCAAAGGCGATCGCCTGCTGATCGTTGCCGCAGTGCTCGCTGATTGGGAAACGAACGCGCTCACGGACCTTCCGTTTGCCGGCGATGTCGGGCGCCGGGCTCTCGACGAGAATCGGGTCGATCCATTCCAATCGCTCGATGGCGGCGACACAGGACTTCCAGTCAAGACGGCGGCTGAAGTCGAGCGACTTGATGCGAACTTTGTCCCCGAACTCGTCCCTGAGTTTGTGGAGGAACCGCTCGTCGACATCGACGTTTCCGCCGACATAGACGCGAAAGAGGTCGAACCCCAGAGCCAACATTCGGCGGACCCGATCGATATTCGGGTCGATCTCCGACTCGTCGAACTGTCGGAAGATGGGGTAGCAGATCTTGTAGCGGTCGCGGTAGGCGCCGCCATAGAGGTCGTGGATGGGGACGCCCAGCGATTTTGCGCGGAGGTCGTGTATGGCGATGTCGATACCAGCGCCAAGCGGGGCCTGATACTGATCGACGATCGGGTCGACGGCGGGGGGATCGAAAGGATCGACCCCTTTGAGCGCCGTCCTGAGCCGATCTTCCATAAGCGCGACGTCAGGCTTGACCGGGTTGTGGCCCAGGTCGGACATCTCCCCGATCCCTACGGTGCCATCGTCGGCTGTCAACTTGGCGATGATGTGGGGCGTGAGGGTTCCGTTTTCGCGGCGGGTGCCGACGGCGTAAAGGGTGACGTCCTGGATTCGCATAGCTTGCTCTCTTCGTTCCCTGGCTGGAGCCTGGTTACGAGGTTAGGAGGTTACGAGGCTCGCCTTTCTGCTGCGTGAACGGTGTTGCGCAACAGCATCGCTACCGTCGTCGGGCCGACGCCGCCGAGTCTGGGGGGGATCCAACTGGCGACTTCGCCCACAGATTCGTCGACGTCGGCGAGCAGCTTCTTGCCCTCCCACGTGATTCCTCCGCTGACCACGATCGCGCCGGGCTTGATCATTTCCGGCTGAACGAAATTCGGTACGCCTGCCGCCGCTACGACGATGTCGGCTCGCTTCGTGTAGAACGAGATGTCTTTAACTCCCGTGTGAACGATGGTTACGGCTGCATTCGCGCCAGGCTGCTTGAGCGTGAGGAGGAGCGAGAGAGGACGACCGAGGGTTGGGCCGCGCCCAATGACGACGACCTCTTTGCCCGAGATGTCGATCCCGTAGTGGACGAACATCGCCTGGATCCCGGCCGGCGTGCACGGAACAGGGCCGTGCTCCTGAAGCACCAGCTTGCCCAGGTTCACGGGATGGAGGCCGTCGGCGTCTTTGTCCGGATCCATCCGGGTGATGGCTTCGTTGAAATCGAACTGGTCAGGAACGGGATACTGAATCAGGTAAGCGTCGACTTCGAGGTTGTTGTTGAAGTCATCGACCGCAGCGAGCAGATCCGCCTGCGTCTTGTCTGCCCCGACATCGATGTGGAAGGATTTGATGCCGACCGTTTCGCACGTCTCGTGCTTGCGGGCGACGTATCCTGCGCTTGCGCCGTCATCCCCGACGAGGATCGTACCCAAGCCGGGTGTGACCCCTTCTGCCGTGAGTTCGGCTGAGCGCTTTTTTACTTCGTCCAGTACGGATGCCGCTACGGCTTTTCCTTCGAGTAGTTGAGCCGCCATTCGCCTACCTCCTCTGTCTTGAATAGAAAAAGCCCAGGGGCTTGCCCAGGCGGTCGGCGAATTCTTTCAGCGCTCCCCGGTAGTTTGGCAACTCTTCGCGTTGCCTGCGCGATTCTGACGAATCGTTCGGCATTCTTTCTGCCGAGACCTGAAGGTCCTCTACCTACAGTCTGGTGACTGCATTTCCGCCAGTTACGCTGAACGGTGTCAATTTATGTTCTCGAGAGCAAACCGCCAAGTTCGCCAAGGGGGCAGAGCGAGTAAGCCCCGGTGGGCTCGGATAGTTATCGATTCATCTGAGTAGATGGTTATGTCTTGGTGGTCCCCTCGGCTGGCAGGGGGAACGGCTTGGCGTCCTTGGTGGCTAATTGCGTTTCAGGATGTCTACAGGGAGGGGACGGAAGCCGAGCTCGTAGACCTCGGCGTCTTCGGGGAGGCGAAGGTCGCGGGACGAGAGGTCGGCGAATCCGGGGTCGCCGTCTGTGAAGTTGCCCTGGATCGCGAGGATTTTCGGTTCGCCGGGTTCGTGAACGGAGACCCAATCGCCGACGCAGATGTTTCGGTTGATCAGGTTTCCCTCGGGCGGGATACCAAGCACGTGGTGGTAGTAGGCGGCGACTTCTCTGAGATCCGGGTAGCGGATGGAGTAAGGGGGATCGAGTGGATTCATCCGGTCGAAGGATTCGCGTAACTCGGTAAGGCGAGCCTTTGTCGTTTCGGACTCGTCCATCCCGCGGGCGTCCACCTCGATGGCGGGGAGGCAGTCGGCGAAGATGTTGTTTGTGATCCGGTGGTTACGGCCGCCTGCCACGCGGACGCCTGCCGTGTCGTGGAAGACATTGCTCTGTATGGCCGCGCCGCTCGCGAAGTCATCCAGGTCGATGGCCACCTTCGTGTGGTGAATGCGGTTGTGACGGATCAGGGTTCCGCGCTCGGTCCAGTCGCCTCCCATCCGAATTGCTCGGTCGAGGTCGTGGATTCGGTTGTTTTGAACCGTATGTTCGTTGCCCGAAACGGTGATGCCTGTTCCGCCTCCCTGAAGCCGACTTCCCGTCACCGACACGCCAACACCTGATATGGCAACCGCGACCTCCCCCGAATCCATAACCGTGCAGGAATCAATACGGTGATCGCATCTCTCGAGAACGGCTCGATCTCCACCTGAAACGGTGATCCCCGTTCGGACGCCACGAATGGTCACATCCTGGATGGTGACGTGTGTGCCAGCATCGACGCGAATCCCGTCTTCTTCGCCGTCAACAATCTGCACGCCTGACAGGGTCAGGTGGCTGGCATTGCGAATCGTGATGACTGCATCCTCGACGGATGATGTCAGCGTGACATCCGGGCCCCCGACGATGCTGAGTGGTTTGGCCTCTGATGCGTGAGAAGCTTCGAGATTGAGGGGCCCCGTATACTGACCGGGAGACAGCGCCACGGTCAGTGGGCCAGCGTGTGAGATGCGGGCGTCTTGGATCAGAGCGGGCAGATCGCGAAGCGGCGCACCAGGATCGGATGTGTTCGGTTCGAGTGTGATCATTCGGGTAATCTCGAGCGGACGGTCTGCATCACGTTCAGGAGCTCTTCCAGGTGTGCCTCGGTATGCGTGGCCATAAGAGAGATCCGGAGGCGCCCCGTTCCATCCGGTACCGTAGGCGGGCGGATGCCGAGCGTGAAGATGCCTTGATTCAACAAGGTATCCGCAAAGGCGACCGTGCGTTTCGGTTCGCCGATCATCACGGGAATGATGTGGGAACGGGATGGGCCGGTGTCGAATCCTGATTCGGCCAGGCACGTGCGAATGTGCTCAGCCGACTGGAGAAGGGTGGTTCTGCGTTTGGGCTCGTCGTCCACGAGATCGATTGCGGCGACGGTCGAGGCACACAGAGACGGAGGGAGCGCGGTCGTGTAGATGAACCCCGGTGACCGATTGATGGCCAGGTCGATGAGTTCCTGTTTGCCGGCGATCGCGCCGCCGAATGTGCCCAGCCCTTTGCTGAAGGACGTCATCCAGATGTCGACGTCAGCCGCGACACCGAAGTGTTCCGGCGTTCCCCGTCCACCTTCACCGAAGATCCCGGTCCCGTGCGCATCGTCGACCATCAGGATCGCCTCGTGGGTCCTGCTGAGTTCGGCGAGGCGATCGAGGGGAGCCAGGTCGCCGCCCATGCTGAACACGCCGTCTGTGACGATCAGCTTGCGGCCGGACGACGGATGGTCGGCCAGTTTTCTGGACAGGTCATCTACATCGACGTGGTCGTAAACGACGACCTCCGCGCGGGACAGGCGACAGCCGTCGATCAGGCTGCGGTGGTTGAGTCGGTCAGAGAAGATCACGTCGCCCGGCCCGACGACGACGGGGATGATGCCCGTGTTCGCTGAGTAACCACTCGGAAACACGAGCGAGGAGGCCGTGCCGAAAAACCCAGCGAGGCGGGATTCCAGCGTGGCGTGCGGATCTGTGTGGCCTGAGATCAGGCGTGAGGAAGGTGCGCTGACGCCGTAGCCCAGGTGGGCGTCGATGGATGCCTGCCGTAGGCGAGGATGCCCCGCTAGCCCCAGGTAGTTGTTCGAGCAGAACAGTAGGAGTTCACGACCGTCGACGGCGACCGCAGGTCTGTGGTTGCCCGATACGGTCCGGAAGGCACGGTAGAGGCCCTCTTGTTTGAGGGTCAGGAGTTCGGCTTGGAGATTGGGAAGCAAGAGGTGTCCGGCAGGTTGATGGTCATCGGAAATTGTTGTAATCAGTGAACTTGTGAAGTCGCAGCCGATTTGACACTGTCTGGGGGGACGCCTATATTTTCGCTGCTTCGGACGGGGTGGGATAGCGATTTACCGCCCATCTCATTTCTTCGCCTGAAGCCCCTCACTCTATGGCTGAATCGACTCCAGTGCGCCAGCCCATGTGGCTGGTCTTCTTCGTTTTTCCAATCCTGTCCGGATTTCTGACGGGGCTGTCACACGTCCCGCTGCCGACTGGATTTCTGGCCTACGCCGGTCTGATCCCTTTGCTGCTGTCCGCGGCTGTGCTCCACGGCCGCGCGGCATTCCTGGCGGGGTTCATGCACGGCGTCGCGTACTTCACGGCTACAATATACTGGATTGCCTGGATCACACCGCCGGGCGTTCTCGCGGCTGTTTTCTACATGGCGCTGTGGCGCGGGGTGACTGTCTACCTGATCTCGGTCGTGACGCACCGATTCGGATCAGGAGGGCTCTGGGGCGCGCCGTTCATCTGGGTCGGGATCGAGTATGTCTCCAGTCTAGGGGATCTCGGTTTCCCGTGGGTTTTGCTGGGCGCGTCGCAGGTCTCGTATCTCCCGCTGATCCAGTATGCCGATCTCGTGGGTATCTTCGGTATCTCGTTCTGGCTGGTGCTGGTGAACTTGGTGCTCCTGAGTCTGTGGCGGAAGCGCACGGTCGTCGCCGGTGTGAGCCTGGTCGCCCTGTTCCTGCTGCCCACGCTGTATGGCCTGGACCGTATGTCAGCGACCTACGGGAGCGAGGTGCTGCGCGTCGGGGTGGCTCAGCCGAACCTGGAACCGTTGGCGAAAGAGTTCCGCCCATTCGAGACACACTTCGCCGTCCTGAAGGGCCAGACGATCAACGCGGTCGAGGATGGCGCGCGACTCGTGGTCTGGCCGGAGACGGCGGTCCCAGCGTATTTCCACCTCAGAGTCAACCAGCACTACCGCGATCTCGTCCAGAATCTCTCCGATTCGCTCGGCGTACATATATATACGGGCGCGAACCACCTCGAGATCGGGCCGCCGCGAAAGACGTTCAACGCTTCCTTCCTGTTCTCACCCGGTCGCACCGAACTCAGTCGCTACGACAAAATACGGCTCGTGCCGTTCGGGGAGCGCACACCGTTCCCCGATCTCCTTCCCGGTCTGCGGAATATCCGGTTCACGGGGGGGGGGTTCGTGTCAGGGAACTGGGACTCGGGGGAGTTGTGGACCGTGTTCGATATGGACAACACGTCGTTCTCGGGCATGATCTGCTTCGATTCCGCCTTCCCACAACACGCGAGGAGGCTCGTGCAGGAGGGTGCCCAGTTCCTGTGCGTGATCACGAACGACGGCTGGTTCGGCCGGACGTCCGGACCCTATCAGCACGCACAGTTGGCCGTCTTCCGGGCGATCGAGAGTCGGCGCTCCGTCGTGAGATGCGCCAATACAGGTGTGTCGTGTCTGATCGACCCCGTGGGACGGATGTCGGGCGAAACGGACATCTTCGTCGACGCGATGATTACTGGCGATATTGTTGCCAATACGGAGATGACTTTCTACGCGGCGTATGGCGATCTCTTCAGCCAGCTCGTGGGCGTGCTGGGACTGCTTGTGGTGATTGGTGCGGCGGTGGGGCGACCCGGGTCGTCACCTGGCAACGACCCGAGTCCGGACAGGACAGTCGAAGATGAACCGAAGCCTGACACGAGAGAAGCGGTGACGGAAACCCAGGACGACGATGACGATTGGGTCGATGAGGCGAACGCGCCGGACGAGGATACTCCGATGCCGTTCCTGGATCATCTCGAGGAGTTGCGGTGGCATTTGCTGCGTGGATTGGTCGGAGTCTTGGTCGGCGCGGTCATCTGCGGCGTTTACGCCGATCAAATTTTGGCCGCCCTGACAATCCCGTATCGCGAGATGAACCCGAACAACATCCTCGTGACGCTCAAGCCGATGGGGATGTTCATGGTCAAGCTGAACATCGCTCTCGTCGGTGGAGTCGTTCTCGCGCTGCCGTGGGTGCTGTACCAGTTGTGGCTGTTCATCGCCCCTGGGCTGTTCCCGACCGAGAAGCGCAATGTGTCGTTTATCGTGGTGTCCTTCACCATCTGCTTCCTGGTGGGCGGGTCCGTCGCGTATTTCGGTGTGATACCGCTTTCGCTTCGCTTTCTGGTCGGATTGACCACCGATACTGACGTGGTCGCTCAGTTCGACATTGGCATGTATATCGGTTTTGTTCTTCGCCTTCTAGTTGCCTTCGGCGCAGTGTTCGAACTCCCGGTTGCGACGTTTTTCCTGGCCAAGGTCGATGTCCTGACATCCCAGCGGATGCGGGTCGGACGCCGTTACGCGATCCTGGTCGGTTTCGTCCTCGCCGCCTTTCTGACACCCCCCGATCCGATCTCCCAGATGATGATGGCGCTACCGTTGATCTTTCTCTATGAGATCAGCATCTGGGTGGCCAAGGTCGCCCGGCCAAAGGCCTGATTCGGGCCATTTGCTCTTGACGCTCAGGAGCGATGGTCTATTTTCCTTGCAGCACTTTGCCCTGACTGTTCGGTCACTCCCGCCGTCAGCACTTTTGTCTCTATCCGACACTCTGATCAGGATTCCGGTATCCGTTTGGAAGCCCTTCCACGCCTGAGGTATGTCGACGCCTTTCCCGTCGACGTTGACGGTCAGCGCACGATCTACCTTCGAGATCCCGAGGGCATCGCGAAGGAAGGGATCGGTGTGCCTCCGTACGTCTTCAATCTGATGACGCTGCTCGACGGTATCCATACGGCAGATGATCTGCGGTCGGCCGTCGAGACGTCGAACGGGAATGGCAGCATCTCGATCGAGGATATCGACACGCTGGTGGCTTCGCTCGACGATGCGCTGCTGCTCGATTCTCCTCGATACCGGACGCATAAACAGGAGATTGAAGACACTTACCGGGAAGAGACGCGTCGGCCGTCGGCGCTCGCGGGTAGCTCGTATCCTGATTCACCGGATGCGCTTCGCCTCTTGATCGACAGCTTCTTCACCGATCAGACCGGGCCGAACGGGACACCCCGGTCGAGTGGTCGCCTGACAGGTCTCGTTGCCCCTCATATCGACTTCGGTCGTGGAGGACCTTGTTTTGCCTGGGCCTATAACGAGCTGAAGGATTCCGAGCCGGCGGACGTCTACATCGTTCTGGGGACGGGTCACTCCGCACGCAAACCGTTCACAACGAGCCGGAAGGTCTTCGAGACGCCACTTGGCGATCTGCCCGCCGATATCGCCTTTATCGATCGCCTTGCCGCGCACAGTTCGCAGGACCTCTTCGCCGATGAACTGGCCCACAAGAACGAGCACTCGATCGAGTTCCAGGCTGTGTTCCTGAAGTATTTGTTCCCGGAGGCTGAGATCACGTTCGTCCCGATCCTGTGCGGCTCCTTCTTCGCATCGGTCGATCGGAAGCAGTCGCCGATGACCGACCCGGCAGTCACGGATTTTGTGGTGGCGCTCCGCAAGACGATTGAAGAGGAGGACCGGTCGGTGTGCCTGATCGCCGGTGTCGATTTCAGCCACGTCGGCCAACGGTTCGGAGATGAAGTTCCGCTCGATGACGATTTCGTCGAGCGCGTGCGATCCTCCGATCAGGACCTGATCGACGCAGCCGCCAGAGGACATGCCGAGGCATTCTTCGACGTGATCATCCGGGATTGCGACCAGCATCGCGTGTGCGGCACCTCCTCGATTTACACGATGTTGAAGGTCTTGGACGATCAGAAGGGCCAGTTGCTCAAGTATGATCAGGCGATTGACCACGAATCGCAGTCGTTAGTGTCCTTTGCGAGTATGGCCTTTCACGAAGCAGAAGACAGAAGTCAGAGGACGGAAGATAGATGACAGCCAGGGCTTGCATTTTCTGTCGTCTGTTGTCCGTCCTCTGTCCTCTCCCGGACGGATACACCTTTACCTCAACAGGAAGCCCCTGATGCAGGTCTGCGTACTGGCCAGCGGTTCAGGTGGCAACGCCATCTACGTACAAAAAGGCGCGACACGTGTGCTTGTCGATGCTGGCCTCGCAGGGCGAGAGATCGACAAACGGCTTCGGTCGATCGGGGTGGATGTGCCGAAGCTAATGGGGATCGTGGTCTCGCACGAACACAGCGATCACATCTCGGGGGTGGGGATTCTGGCCCGAAAGGTGCAGTGTCCCGTGTGGTTGACTCGCGGCACGTTCGACGCCGCGCGATCGAGGTTCAAGGGACGTGAGCGCATCCGGTTCTTCGACAACGACCAGGCTTTCTCGATCGGCGACCTGTCCTTCCAGCCCTTCGTGATCTCCCACGACGCCAGCGATCCCGTGAACTTTGTCATCGATGACGGTCAATCCCGGCTGGGGATCGCGACGGATATGGGCGTGGTCAGTAAGCTGGCCTTCGAGAGATTGTCGACATCGGATATGGTTATCCTGGAGTCCAACTACGACAGAGAGATGCTGATGACCGGACCGTATCCTTGGTCGGTGAAGCAGCGGATCCAGGGATCTCGTGGACACCTGGAGAATACGGCTGCCTCTGAGACCCTCGGGCGGCTGATCGACGGAGGGCTGGAGCAGGTGGTACTGGCCCATCTCAGTGAAGAGAACAACCGTCGGGAGCTGGCGCTTTCGGCAAGCGAGTCGGTCATCGCTTCGCGTGGCCTGCGAAACTACCAACTGTCCGTGGCCGAGCAGGATCAGCCGACGCCGATTTTCGTGATCTGAGGAAGGCGGGAGGAGAAGCTGAGCGTAACCGTTGCATTCATCGTGCTGGCCGTGTGCTTTGCCATTCTGGCCAAGTGCGCCGACTGGTTTGTCGACGGGGCCGTCGGCATCGCCGAGCACTTCCACGTGCCGAAGATGCTGATTGGAATCGTGCTCGTGAGCATGGCGACGACAGCGCCCGAACTGGCCGTCTCCGTGATGTCCGCCATGAGCGGCGCCGCCGAAATCGCGTTGGGGAATGCGATCGGGTCCGTGATCGTGGACGACACGGTTGCGATTGGGCTGGCTGCCGCCGTGACCGCCGCCCCCATCGCGGCCGATCCCAAACTTCTGAAGACGACAGGTGTATTCCTGGTTGTGGTCGACCTCGTCGCTTACTATCTCGTCTGGGATGGGACGCTGAGTCGGGGCGAAGGCGCCATCCTCCTGGTCGGTTTCTTCGCGTACCTCATTTTTACGTATATCACCCAGCGTAAGTCTCGGGAGATGGACAACGATCTTGAAGAGATCAAGGAGTCGATCGCCGTCCAGTCTGTTGGCTCTCTGGTGTTCTGGTTTGTGCTGGGCCTGGGAGGAGTCCTGGTGGCCAGTCACTTCATCGTGGATTCTGCGAAGGTGATTGCCACGGCGTTCGGGATCAGCAGCGGGATGATCGGGCTGACGGTCATCGCAATCGGAACGAGCCTGCCGGAGATCGCGACTGGCGTTGCTGCGGGCAGGCGTGGTCACGGCGAGATCGTGGTCGGCAACATCCTGGGAGCGGATATCCTTAACGTGTGCTGGATCGCGGGGGCATCCGCGGTCGTGAACCCGCTGATCGTCGGCCCGCGCGAGATTCACTTCATGATGCCGACGATGATTGTCATCGTTCTGGCGATGCTTTTTATGATGCGGACGGGATACAGGCTGACGAGGGTCGAGGGGATTATCCTGACGTCGCTCTACGTCGTCTATCTTCTGATGGCCGTGCGATTCCTTCTTTGAGAGGCTGATCGATGTCGACTGTAATGGTCACTGGTGGTGCCGGGTTTATCGGATCCAACTTTATCCGTTACTGGCTCGGCAAGTATCTCGATGACCGAATAGTGAACTATGACCTGCTGACCTACGCCGGCTATCTGCCGAGTCTTGACGATGTTGTCGCGCGACACGGGGATCGTTACACGTTCGTGAAGGGCGACATCGGCGATTACGATCTCGCCCTGGCAACGATGAAGGAGCACGAGCCCGATTTTGTGGTAAACTTTGCGGCTGAGTCGCACAATAGCCGGGCCATCCTGCATCCCGAGGCGTTCTTCCAGACGAACTGTGTAGGGGTCGTTCAGCTTATGAAAGCGGCACGGGACACCGAGGTCTGGCGATTCCATCACATCTCGACCTGTGAAGTGTATGGGGATCTGGCGCTGGATACCGACGAGGTGTTCACGGAGGAGTCTCCGTTCGAACCGAAGACGCCCTACAATGCGTCGAAGGCAGCTGGCGACATGGCCGTAGAGACCTTCCACCTGACCTTCGGCCTGCCAGTGACGATATCGAACTGCTCGAACAACTATGGGCCCTACCAGTTTCCGGAGAAGGTCATCCCGCGCTTCTGCACGCTTGCTCTTCAGGGCGAGAAGATGACGCTATACAAGACGAGCCAGAACAAGCGAGAGTGGCTGCACGTGGACGACCACTGCCGGGCGATCGATTTGATTCTGAAGCAGGGCAAGGTTGGCGAGATGTATAACGTCGGGAGCGGGCTTGAGGTCGACGTCGAAGGGATCGCGGACGGGATCTTGGGGGTGCTGGGGCTGGATGACTCATACAAGACCTATGTGCCGGATCGGCCGAGTCACGATCGGCGTTACCTGCTGGACTCGAACAAGATTCGGAACGAGCTCGGGTGGTCGCCGGAAGTCGACTACGGAGAAGGGTTCGCGGCGACGGTGAATTGGTATAAGGAGAACGAGGCCTGGTGGCAGCCGTTGTTGTCGCGAGCGGCGGAGGTGGACGAGGGGAAGTGGGGTTAACTCGTTTCACCCGTCTCCGACTGGGGGCTGTTTGCTTCTTTCTAAATGATCAACGTGTCTTTCCAACGATGCACCCCGCCAAGTCGACCTACCCTGACCTGGCCATAGGCCAGGTCGTCCCTACCTAAAAGGAAGGGAATGGTGATTCGATGTCTGAGATCATAGACTCAAAATTGATCAACGGGGTTCAGGTCGTCCAGTTGACGGCGCATCCTGATCAACGTGGGAGGTTTGTCGAGACGTTCCGTAAGGCGTGGTTTCCGCAGCGGGAATTCGGCGATATCCAGATGAATGCGTCCTACTCCGATCAGGGCGTGATCCGCGGGCTGCATTACCACCATCGGCAGATCGACTACTGGTATCTGGTGAGCGGGAAGATCCGGGTGGGGATGTGCGATCTGCGTCAGTCGTCTCCGACCTTCAAGGCGACTGAGACGATCGATCTCGATGCGGATGACCCGAAAGGCGTGTATATCCCGGTTGGCGTCGCGCACGGGTTCCTGACGCTGACCGATATCGTTCTCACGTATCTCGTCGACAACTACTACGACGGGACGGATGAGAACGCGGTCGCCTGGCACGACCCGGAGATCGGGATCGACTGGGGGGCTGAGCGACCAACCCTGTCAGAGCGTGATTCGACGAGCCCCCTCTTTAAGGATATCGATCCGGCGAATATGCCGAAGTAGATCGCATAACAGAGCCCGAACGCCCTTGTTCCGTCTACAAGACACACAGAATGAGGGCGTTTGACATGCGGGGGTGGTGTGCACAGACTGATTACCCGAACCACAAGTGTTGTTCGGGCATCATCGGTTGCGACAGAATGGTCCATCCCCAGCCACAGGCCGGGGACAAGGTAGAACGAACCGACAATAGGCCACGGGTAGACCCGTGGCGGTGCAGAGGAGTCCCGTATGGGTCGGATCAAAGGCGTAGTCATTGATGCAGTATCTGGCGAGCAGGTGGTCTGTAAGGTGCAGGTCCTGTCATCGAATGGGCGATACCTGAAGCCCTCTGACTGTATCGAGAAGGTGGGACCGGGGTCGCCGTTCTTCTACTGCGACGGAGAGTTCGAAGTCAATGCACCTCGTGGACAAGTCGATGTGATCGTCGAACGGGGGACGGAGTATCAGCCTTCGAAGACGACGTTCGATGTGGCGAAGATGGGGACAAAGGACGTCATCATCGAACTCGAGCGCTGGATCGACCTGCCAGATGCGGGATGGTATCCCGGGAACACGCACATCCACTATGACGAGAAAGAGACACGTCCTTACGATCGTTTGAGGCTCGACTCGCAGGTTGAGACCTACAACGTGACGGTGGTGAGCATCCTCAAGCGGTGGGATCTCGAGTATGCCAGCAACCGGTTCCCGCTCGGGATCATGAATGAGTATTCGACGGCCCATCACGTCGTCGATATCGGTGAGGAGAACCGGCACAACGACACGTTTAACAAGTTCGCCTACGGTCACGTGATGTTCCTGCGGATTCGGAACCAGGTCGATCCGGTGAGTCGCGGGTTCCTGGTCGATGATTTCGATCCCGACTTCCCGCCCCTGTGCTGGGCCTGCGACGAGGCGCGCGACCAGGGCGGGATCGTGATCTGGTGCCACAACGGCCAGGGAATGGAAGCGCCCATCGCCGCCGTACTCGGGAAGCTAGATGCCTTCAACCTGTTCGACCCGTTCTGGATGGATCCAGAATACGACATCTGGTACAAGCTGATGAACTGTGGCATCAAGCTGCCCGCGTCAACGGGAACCGACTGGTTTATCTGCTCGAACAACCGCGTCTACGTCCAGATGGACGAGAAGTTCGGTTACGACGGATGGTTGGAGGGGATGCAGAAGGGACGGACATTCATCACCAACGGTCCGGCTCTGTTCCTGAACGTCGAGGACAAGGGGCCGGGTGACATCGTGCGATTCCGAGATGATCGAAAGGTGAACGTGCGCGTCTCGTGGCGATCACACTACCCGATAAACCGCCTGGCGATGGTCCACAACGGACGGGTGGTCAAGCGCCGGAACTTCCGGGAGGGGAGCTACGAAGGTGAGTGGGAGGCCGAGTTGCCCGTCGACTCGAATGGCTGGATCGCAGTCCGTTGTAACGGTGTCGCGCGGGACAGCTACAATCAGGCCCTCTACGCACACACAAGCCCCGTGTATCTTCAGAACGGGAAGCAGAATCCGTATCAAACGAAAGATGCGGAATACTTCCTGAAGTCGATCGACAAGTCAGAGGAGTGGGTGCGCCACACGGGACGTTATACGAACGATGATCAGCGGAATGCTGTGATGGAGGTGTTTGAGAAGGGGCGGAAGGCTTACGAGAAGCTGGCGAAGACTTGAAAGTCAAACGCGGTTCTTCACCGGATTCGTGATGATGCTGATGACACTCCGGCCTCCTCACACGACGCGCCGCGTCTAGCTGTGGGGTCCTTCGTGTGCTCCGGGTGCCAGAAGGCGGTAGCCCTCCACAGCCTTCTTTTGGAAGCTCTGCCCTTTTCAGATGATCACGACCGAGCGCAATAGACAGGAATCCTCTCCTGCTGGCGGCACCTGTCCCGCCGTAGCCTTGGCGAAGGAGGAAGGAGGAAGTCTACGAAGTCGACCATGTGAGGGCTTGATCCCGAGGTGGATACACAGATTGGGACGACGTAGCTGGCCCGGACGTATAAGCGGCTGGGCCTGGCGGTTAGGACACGGCGGGAGTCCAACAGAATGGTGGCCGTAGGCCAGGGGTGAGGGGGCGCGGGAAACAAGATAGGCGGTGCGGGCAGAGCCCACACCGCCTTTGTCGTGTTGTGCAAGCGTTCGAGAGGCGATGCCTATATTCATTCGCCGCCACGTGTTGTCTCATTACATCGTTCATCCGAGTCTGCCAGCCCTTCCCGGTCTTGCGGAAAAAATCCAGCACCTCTGGGTCGAGCCGAATGGTCGTCGACACCTTCGGTCTCGCCTTTCTCAGTCTACCAGGCTTGGTCAGCCGACGCTTCGACTGGCGCTCAGCGCGACGGCGCAGATCCTGCCTTCAAATCGCCGGCCCCGGATTCGACCCCGGACCCGGGGGCTCAGCCGAACCCTCGTCCTCCTCCCTCGACGGGATCCCCCAGATCAACCCATTCGGATCGAGTTCGTTCAGTGGCGGTGCGCCGTAGAAGTCCGGCTTGAGCTCCCCTCCGCATACGGGACAAAACCCGAAGGACGGGTGATACATGATCCCCTTGTCACAGACCCCGCACGTCTTGACGAGGGTGTTCAGCTTGTCGCCGCAGTGGACGCAGTGCTGGAAGTAGCCGTCGTATGGTGTCTTCTGACCGCAGTTCTGGCAGGGGACGATTTCCTGGAGGTTGAGCTTGTCGGCGGGCGGCTGCTCGATCGAGACGGCCATTCGATCGGGGACTGAGACGTAGTCCGCGCGGAAGGTCTTGAACTTCTCGCGTATCTGGCTGGCCTGCACGCTCAGATACTTCTCCGAAACCGTCATCGTGAGGGTGACGTTCGGTGAAACGGCGACAAAGTGGATAAGGTCTCGCGTGTTCCAGTCACGCTGCTCGATCACCGTCGCCTCGAATTTCTCGCAGAGGGCGGTGAAGTCGCTTATTTTGTTGCGGTTCTCTTCTTTCTTGCCCTTGTCTTCCTGTTCGAACTCGAACAGTGCACCAAAGTCGATCCGAATCATTTCGCTGCTGCCTCTGCCAGGAATCTGCCCGTTTCCGAGCGGTTGCTTTCAACGATTGCGGATGGTGGTCCCTGAGCCACGATCTCTCCGCCGTCAGGACCTCCACCAGGTCCGACATCGATGATCCAATCCGATTGCGCGATCACATCCAGGTTGTGCTCGATCACAACGACCGTATTCCCCTCGTCCACGAGGCGCTGGAGTGACTCGAGCAGGATGCGAATGTCCTCAAAATGGAGCCCCGTTGTCGGCTCGTCCAGAAGATAAAGCGTATTTCCAGTCGCCGACTTGGCAAGCTCTGTGGCCAGTTTGACACGTTGAGCCTCCCCGCCCGATAGTGCCGTCCCTGCCTGACCCAATCGAATATAACCAAGGCCGACGGATACGAGAGACTTCAAACGCCGTTGGATCTGAGGGATGTCCCGGAAGAAGATGTGGGCACGGTCGACGGTCATATCAAGGACATCCGCGATCGTTGAACCCTTGTATCGAACCTCGAGCGTTTCCCGGTTGAAGCGCTGTCCTCCGCAGGCGTCACAGGTGACGTAGACGTCCGGGAGGAAGTGCATCTCGACTCGCGTGATCCCGTCACCGCGGCAGACCTCGCAGCGACCCCCGCGTGTGTTGAAGCTGAAACGGCCCGGCCCGTATCCGCGAACCTTCGACTCGGGAAGCTGGGCGAAGAGGTCGCGGATGTTGGCGAAGACGCCCGTGTAGGTCGCTGGATTCGACCTGGGTGTTCGGCCGATCGGAGACTGGTCGATCCGGATGACCTTATCGACCTGACTCGCGCCCTCGATCTTGTCGTGGGGAAGCGGAGCGGTCTTGGATCGGTAGAGCTGTTGAGCGAGTGCCGGATAGAGCGTGTGGTTGATCAGGGTCGACTTTCCGGACCCGGACACACCCGCGATACACACGAACGTGGAGAGAGGGAGTTCGAGGTCGACGCCTCGGAGATTGTGGCCAGTTGCATTTCGAAGGTTCAGCCAGCGGAGCGGATCACGCACCTTGTCACCGCGTTCGAGTGTCTTGTGACCTGCGAGATAGGTGCCCGTGATAGAGGAGCCGTCCTGGGGGAGCGATGAGGGTAAACCTTCCGCCGTGATCTCACCGCCGAGTTCACCCGCACCAGGTCCAAGGTCTACAACGTGGTCGGCGGTCTCGATCATTTCTCTGTCGTGTTCGACGATCAGAACGGAGTTTCCTAGGGCGTTCAACTCGCGCACAGTGTCGATCAGTCGTCTGTTGTCCCTTGGGTGCAGGCCGATACTGGGCTCGTCCAGCACGTAGAGAACACCGACAAGCCGAGCACCGATCTGTGTGGCCAATCGAATGCGCTGCAGTTCGCCACCTGAGAGCGTGTTTCCGCGACGACCGAGGGTCAGGTATCCAACACCCACGTGGTAAAGGAACACCAGGCGATTCCTGATCTCTTCCAGAATCGGGTCGACGATGTCGTTGATGTTTTCGGGGAGGTCCAGTGATCTCAGGTAGACAAGCAACTGGTCGATCTCCGTCTCGGTGACGTCTGTGATCGACTTGTCTGCCAGCTTGACGGCGCGCGCTTCAGGGCGAAGTCTCGTTCCGCCACACGCCTTACAGGTGATCGGTCGCGTGTAGGATTCGAACCGATCACGGTCCTCTGTCGAACTGTCGATCCGGTTCTGGATCTCCGGCACGACACCTTCCACCTTAGGCGATTTCGACCCGAAGAGCAGTGCTCCTCTCGCTTTGTCCGAGAACTCGCTGACGGGCGTTGTCAGCCCGAATTCATACTTGTCGCCGAGTTTCAGGTATCGCTTGGCCGTGGCCTCGCCCTTCGGGATCCCAAAGGGCGCGATCGCGCCGTCAGCGATCGATTTCTCCGGATCCTGTATGATGAGGTCCGGATCCACCTCCAGCGTTTCACCCAGGCCACCACAGTCAGGACAGGCACCGGCCGGGCTGTTGAAGCTGAACAGTCGAGGCTCTGGCTCGGGAACGATGATGTCGCAGGTCGGGCAGATGAGCTGGGTCGTGAACTCGAGCGATTCGCCTCCCGGAATGTCGACGATGACGACGCCCTGACTTAGGCTGAGCGCGGTCTCGAGCGAGTCTGCAAGACGTCGTGCGGCGTTCGGACCGACGGTGAGCCGGTCGACAACGACTTCGACCTGCCCGCACTCAGGTGCGGCCGCTTCGTCGATCCCGATGATCTCTCCGTCCACCCGGACACGGACATACCCCTCCTTACGCAGCTCGGCGATCAGGGCCTCGTGGTCTTTGGCCTCTGACCGATAGGGCGCCAGAAGCTGGAAGCGGGTGCCTTCATCGAATTTGAGGATCCGGTCCGTGATCCCGTCAACGGTTTCGTGAGAGAGCCCACGACCGCAGACGTGACAGTGCGGCTGGCCCGCCCGGGCGAAGAGGAGGCGAAGGTAGTCGTGGATTTCGGTGATGGTGCCGACAGTCGAGCGACGGGACCGTGTGCCGGACCGCTGTTGGATGGCGACGGCAGGGGA
>MDTE01177394.1_pt1 | contig 67120 bp, 39 predicted proteins | sample 811231 | NCBI WGS metagenome assembly MDTE01 (sample SAMN05326651, study PRJNA326480) | marine metagenome | isolation source: seawater | place: Indian Ocean: Red Sea | collected 2010
GCCATTCTGCTTCAACGCTCTCTCGTGTTCTTGCTTCAACTTGGCAAGTTCCGCTTCTTGGTTGCGCTGGGCTTGCGCCAAAGCCGCTTCGTGCGAGGACGTCATCTTTGACATGGACGCTTTGAGCTGCGCAATCTCTTTCTCCAAACCGGGAATGAGCGCAGCCTTTTCGAGAGCCGCCTCGAGCCTCTTCTCTACATCTTCAAAGTTCTTCTTTTCCAATCCAGCCAACTTTGATTTGAGGGCGGCAACTTCTGCCTCAGCCGCCTGCAATTTGGACTCGTATTTGGCCTTGGCGTCGTCCTCAGCTTTTTGCAAAGCCGCCTTGTTCTCGGTTTGGAGCGTCGAAATCTTCGAAAGAAGAAGCTGATCGGCGCTCGCCGCGGCGTCTTTCGCCGCGGCGAGTTCCTTTGCGTGCTCCGCCTTGAGCGCGGCGACCTCGGCCTCGTACTTGCTCTTTGCGTCGGCGAGGGCCTTTTGAGCGGCGGCAACATCGGCGTCGGTGCGCGAGCGAAGTTCTTCGATTTGAGAAGCCAACTTAGCTTCCATTTTCGCTTGCTCTTCTTTCAGTCGCGTCTCAATCTTGGAGTCAATTTCCGCGAAACCTCGCTCTTTAGCCTTCAACGCGGCGGCAGCTTCCGCGCTCGCCGCAGACAACTTCTTGTCGTGTTCGTCTTCAAGCGACGCGATGCGAGCCATGAGAGAATCTCTTTCCGACGAGATGCTTGTGGTGCTCTCGAGCGCTTGTGCCTTCAGACCACGCTCGAGTTCACGCAGCTCGTTAGAAAAGTTAAGTTCCATGTCAGCCACTTGCTTCGCCGCGTCTTGCTTGTTCGTCGCGAGCTGGGCTTTCAAATCCTTGATTTGCTCTTCGGCTTCCGCGAGCTTCGCCTTGAGGGCGTTTATCTCGGCTTCGTACTGCGCCTTGGCATCCGCGCTAGCGGCGGCGGCGTTCGCTCGGGCAGTCGTGAGATCAGCCTCAAGCTTCTGGATCGCAGCCTTGTATTCGCTCTCCATGGAGTTGTACTTGTTCGTCAACGCATTGATCTCTTGCTGGTTCGTTGCAGCGACGGCGGCTTCAAGAGCTTGGGCCGCTCTCGCCTTCTCGGCGGCGAGCTCACGCGCAGCGCTCTGTTGAGACGCACTGAGTTGATCTTCGAGCGCCTTGATTTTGCTGGCAAACTCCGCCTCGAGTTGTTCTCGCAACTTCTTGGTCTCAGAAGCGCGCGCACCTTCGGCGTCTCTGAGTTTACCCTCCATCGCGAGAATGGCCGTGGAGTGCTCCGCCTTCAACTGATCGATGGAAGCCTTGTGCGCGCGCTCAATTTCGTCCATCTTTGCCAACCACTTCTTCTCGGCTTCGGCTTCCGTGGATGCGAGCGCGGACTCGAGCGCGGACGCGGACTGCGCCTTGAGCGCCGCAATCTCAGACTCGTAGCCGTCCGCCTTGGACTTGGCGGCCGCTTCGGCAATCTCCAACGCGTTGATTCGCGATTCGTACGTAGAGATCATCTTTTTCGTCTTCGCGGCTTCGGAATCAAGGAGTGCTCTTAACGCGCGTTGCTCACCTTCGAATGAGCGCTTGGCGTTGTCCATTTGCGCGGCAAAATCGGCCTCCATCGCAACCCGCGTGGCCTTGGCGGTGAACTCAATTTGCGCGTGAAGCTCTTGCTTGGCATCCTCTTTGAGACCACGCAATTTGTCCTTGAAATCCTTCTCCATCTTTTCAACCTTAACTTTGTGTGCCGCGGAGAGGCGATCCATCTTTCCAGACCAGAAGATGTTCAACTTGTCCTCCGCTTCCTCGATTGACTTTCTCAAGTTCTCGCCAGAGAATTTCTTTAGCTTTGCAGATTCAGACTTCAAGAGATCGGAGACAGCTTGGCGCTCATCCTTAGATATCTTGAGTTGTTTTTGGAGTTCGGCGATCGCGGCATCCTTTTCAGCCAAGAGTTCGGCCGTCATGCGGATTTCTTCAGCCTTCAATTCCTCAATCAACGTGCGCTTCTCTTGCTCGTGCAAATGGATTTGTTCAGCAACAGCTTCCACAATTTCTTCCTTCGCGGCAACGAGAGCTTGCGCGTGTTCTTGCTTGAGGAGTTCGAGGCTTCGGGCGTGCGCGGTTTGGGCCGCGGCGGCGGCGCTCTCATACGTCGCTTTGAGAGCGGCCATCTCAGCGCGCACGGCGTCAACATCCTTCGCGCTCTCGAGCTGCGCCTTTTCGAGGTTATCTGCGTGCGCTTTCTGGGCCGCATCGGCGGAAGATCTGAACGTGGCTTCCAACTTGGCTTTTTCAGTCGACCAAGCGTCTTCCAACTTGGCTTTTTCAGTCAACCAAGAGTCTTCCAACTTGGCTTTTTCAGTCAACCAAGCGTCTTTGCCAGCCTTTTTCGCGTCACGCTCCACTTGCGACATCTTGTTGTCGTACTCGCGCTTGAGCTGCTCCATGGCGGTGGCGTGCTGCGCCTCCAATGAGTCAACCTTCTTTTTCCATTCATCGTTCGCCTTCATCTCCGCTTCAGCGATCGCCGCGCGCATTTCAACCTTCCACGCCTCCTCTTTGTCTTTCATGAGGAGTTCCATCGCTTGTCGCTCCGAGAGCGCCTCGGCGATGGCGCGTTCCAACTCGCGCTCGGCGTCAACCTTGGTTTGAGCCATGGCGGCGGCGAGTTCCTCCTTGGACTTTTCAAGCGCCATACGCTCCGCGAGAGCTTCGGCGATTGCCTGTTCCAACTCACGCTCGGATTCGAATTGAACCTCAGCCACAGCGGTGACGAGTTCCGCTTGGGCCTTCTCAGCCACTTGCATCGCCGTTTCAAGCTGGGAAATGAGAGCGAGCTTTTCGGCTTCGATGGAGGTGACTTGCGCGTGCCAGTTCGCAGCCTGCGCCTCCTTGACGGAGATAGCCTTTTGGAACTTAGAGACTTCAGAAAACATCAACGCTTTCTGCGCTTGGTACAGACCCTTCGCGGCGCGAACCTTGGATAAGAGATCGTCGCGCTCAGCGGCAAACTTTTCCTCCATGTCCGCGATGTCAGCTTCCAACTTGGCGATCGTCTCTCTGAGCGCCGCGGTGTCTCGATCGAATTGTTCGCGCATGCGCTCCTTCTCCTTTTCGAATTGCGCCTTGGCTTGTTCGAGCGCTTTCGCCTTGTCCGCCGCGGCGTTCTTGTTTTGTTCCTTGAGACGAGAGATTTCCATCTCCAAGCGAGACACTTGCGATTGGTGACGCTCTTCAACGGAGCGCATCTCGCGCTCAAACTGACCTTGCTTTTGTTCGAGCTCGGCCATTTCCGCCTCAAATTCGCGCATCATAACCTCACGAAGCGCCTCGAGACGCTCGAAAGACTTGGCGCCGCGAGCCATGGCGGCGGCGTGCACGTCGGCGTTGTATGAGCGTTCGAGCAAGGATGATTCGCCGATCGTGCGCAACAACCAAGCCGCCGCGCCCGTCGCCGCGGAAGCCGCAGCCGCGCTGAGCACGCACGTCGCGCTCACCTTGTACGCTTGCACGACGACGATCGACAACAGAGAGCCGAACGCGTACGTCGCGCACATGGAGAAGGCTCCCGGCACAGAGGACAAACCGCCAAACTTACTCCAGATGTATGCCGACGCGAGCGTCGCCGCGGTCGCCGCGCCCGCCCGGATCGCGCTCGCGCCCGGCGTCGCCGCCCACGTCAATCCACCGACGTTCACGAACGCGTAATCCGCCGCGCACACCGCGCCAACCACCGCCGCCGCGGCCAAGAGCGCCTTGGCCAACCCGCTCGGCCCACCGCCCGACGCGCCCGACCCCGAACTCGTCGTCGTCGTCGTCGTCGTCGTCGAACTCGAGCTCGCCGTCTGCTCGTACGTCAACCGCAACGATCCATCCGCGCTCGAATTCGCGACGACGCCTCGCCGCGCGCCTCGCGTCGTCGTCGCCCCCCTCGCCGCGTCCTCCTCACCGTCTCTCCCGATCGATCCTCGCGCACCGACCACTCGCGCCCGCACCCCTCGCGAACCACAATCACCCTTTCCCACGCGCGCGCGTCTCTCACCCTTTCCCACGCGCGATCCACGCGCGATCCGCGATCGCGCACCGATGACGTTGGCCGTCCCGATCGGCGCCATCTTCCCGATCGGCGCCATCGCCGACGTCACCGTCGCCGTCGTCATCGCTCGACGTTCGAACACCTCCGACGAACGCGCGAACACACGCGTCCCGCGTCGCCTCGTTCGTCCACGACGTCCCGCGCGTCGTCGTCGTCTCACGATGGGTGCGCGGATTATCGATGGATCAATGGATCGTCGCGCTCGAATGTTCGTTCCAGTCGCCACCGCGCGCCATCGATCGATCGACTCGACATCGATCGAATCGATCGATCGATCGGATGGTTGTCGTTTCGTTTCGATCGGATCGAATCGATCGATCGATCGATCGGATGGTTGTCGCATCGATCGATCGATCCATCTCGAGATCGCACGAGCAGTCATCGCGCGGGACGTCGCGGACGATCGCGGTCGAGGGCGAGAGGGACACGCGGTCGAGTCGTGATCGGTCGATGCGTCCGGACGCGCGAGGCGCGATCGCACGGCACGGGACTCGACTCGACGATCGAGACCGATCGAGACCGATCGAGACCGATCGATCGATCGATCGAACGCATGCACGAAACGACGCGACCGATACGATCGATCGATCGATCCGTCGATCCATCGATCGAGACCGACCGCGAGGACGATCTCCGGTCGCGTGGCGCGTGGCGCGTGTCCGAACGAATCCACGCGTGCGATCGCGCGCGGGGGCGGGGCGTGGACGGTGACGCGCGTCACACCGCGCGAGCGGAGGGACGACGCGAACCATGGCGTCTCTGTTCGCCAAAATGTGCCCGGGGTCGCAAGAGACCCTCGAGGTGGCGGCGAAAGCGCTGTTGCACGCGCAATTGGGATGCGCGCTCCTCGGGACGCTCGGATGGCAGGGCACGGGGTATTGCGCGGCGATCGTGGCGTTGTCCGCGTTCGGGATCGCGGCGATCGAGACGAAGAATAAAGCTTTGTTGAAGGTACGGCGGGGGGTGGGGTGGGGAGGGGACGCGATGCGATGGGACGCGAGGGTGGTGACCGATGATTGATTGACGGCGCGGAGGATGATTGGGCATTGGGAGAATGAACGCGCGACGGGAGACTGACGGCGGTGTTTTTTCGTGTGACGCGCGATTGTAGTACACGGCGTTGAGTTTTTGGTGGACGTTTTGGTTCGACATGATCTGGCTCATCGTGTGGGCGGAAAGAAACACAAAGGGCTCGTTCGCAAAGTACGAGAAGCGAGGCAACGAGCTCGCCGCCGGGATGATCGTCTTGAGTTTTATGCTCAAGTTTCCGCAATTCTTGATTTGGCAAAAGTTGTGGCACTTGGGATTTAAGACGACCACTAACGCCCAAGGTCCGTCGAGATATGTCGATTTCGCGACGAATCCGGTGGCGAGAGGTCAAGAGATGGGCGCGCCGCCGCCGCCGCAGTCGCCGGGCGCGAGCGCCTTTTCCCAACCGCCGCGAGCACCGTCGGGATCGCCGGCGCCCGTGGCGCATTCTCCGGCACCGGTGGTGGCGGCACCGGCACCCGCGGCGCCCGCCCCGACGGCGCCGGCTCCGCCCGCCCCGATTTCGGCGCCGGCGGTGGTGAGCTTCACGCCGAGCGGCCCGGGCGGCGCCAACAACGTGTAAACGACGCCGTCGGTATTTTGCCCTGAAATTGTAGCCGCACTCGACGTATTGCACTAGAGTAATTCCCGCGATTGCTTTGAAAATGACTCGCGTAATAATATATATGGAATATGCCGACAATCGAACAATCGTTTCGTGCGACGCCGAGCGCGCGCCGCCGCGTCGCACGAACGCGAGGAATCCAACGCGATTCGGGTAACATTTGGGTAAGATTTGCATTCAATCGACTAAAAAAAGCTGACGCACGACGATGGAATTCAACGATCAAACCATCTCATCGATCGACGCCTGTCGTGGGCTGTGCGGTATCGTCGGGCGCGAGGCGCGCGCTCTCTCGGAACCCGAGCAAACGTCTCGTCGGCGGGATGAACGACGTCCCATCCGCGTCATCCCTCTCCATCCTCCTCTCGTTTATTCCTCGCTCTTCTTCCTCTTAAAGAGCATGATGTGCGGTTCCGGGCGATGAATGGCTACGATTCGCGCGAACGTCGCGTCGTCAGTCTCCCTCCGCCTCGGCGCTTCCCGCGACGCGTTCGCCGCGTCTCCGCGCGCGCCGTCGTCTCTCCCAACCGGCGCGTTCGACTCTCTCTCTCTCGCACCGTAATGAATCCACCCTCTCGATTGTTGCACGCCCAATCCACGCCACTCCGTCTGCGATCATCGCGCGTCCTCGGTCAGTCTCGTCGTCGGCGTCCGCGGCGTCTTCGTCTCCCGCCCCAGTCTGGGGGAAGGAAGCCCACTCGTCCGTCCCCATCCATCCAACGTCTCGCCTCTCCCCTCTCGCGTCTCCGCGCGCACCTCGGACAACAAACGATTCTTCGGCAACATCTTCGCGATATCCGGCGGTAACACCACGTGCCTGCGCGTCGCGCGCGTCGTCATCGTCAGTCATCGTCGTCATCATCGGCACCGTCGCGAACGAATCGATGCCATCGCGCGACGCGCAATCATTCGCGCGTCGCGTCGCGCGCGACCGTTCGCGCGCACCGGTACTCGTTCTCGTCGTCGTAATATTTTTCGCTGTACTGAATCTGCGGCATGGCGTCGCGCGCGCGCGCGTCCGCGTGTGACGACGACGTCGAATCATCCGACAGGTGGGACGGCGAGCGTTTGAAATTGAAGAAAATCGCGGCGACGCGGGAGGGGCGGCGACGCGGGACGCGCGGATGCTATGGTGATGACAACGAGAGCGGTGATCACGAGGAGAGGGCGTCGGTGACGGTGTCGAGGGCGTCGCGAAGGGCGTCGTCGAGCTGAGAGGCGTCGCGACCGCCGGCTTGGGCGAAGCCGGGCTTGCCGCCGCCGCCGCCGCCGCACTTTTTCGCGGCGGCGCCGAGGACTTGGCCAGCCTTGAGATGGCCGAGTTTTTGAACGGTGTCGTCGAAGAGAGCGACGAGACCGACGTTTTGACCGTTGGCGCTGCCGAGGACGACGGCGGCGCCGTCGCCGAGTCGAGCGGCGAGGTCCTCGGCGGCCACCTTGAGCGCGGCGGGATCGACGCCGTCGAGACGGGCGACGAGCACCTTGGATTGGCCGACTTGTTTCGCCTCGGAGACCAAGGCGCCGGCCTTGGCGACGGCTAGTTCGCCCCGAAGGGAATCGGCGAGCTTTTGCGCGGCGATCAAGTCTTTTTGTAGACTCGTGACTCGACCGGCGATTTCCTCGGGGGGGACGCGAAGCGCGCCGGCGAGTTGCTTGACGACGGCGTCTCGCTGTTGCAAGAGCTCCACGACGCCCGATCCAGAGACGGCTTCGATGCGTCTGATGCCGCTCGCGATGCCGGCTTCGCTTAAAATCTTAAATCCGCCAATCTCAGCCGTGTTAGACACGTGCGTGCCGCCGCACAACTCCATGGAGATGCCCGGAACGTCGACGACGCGCACGACGTCGCCGTACTTTTCTCCAAACATCATCGTCGCTCCCTTCTCCTTGGCGGCGGCGATGGGCATCTCTTCCGCGGTGAGCGCCGCGCTCTGCGCGATCCAACTGTTGACTAAGTTTTCAACCTCCTCGAGTTGCGTTTCGGTCGGCGCCTTGGGACAATTAAAGTCAAATCTGAGACGATCAAATCCGCAGAGCGACCCGGCTTGCGAGACGTCGTCGCCGAGCACCTTTTTGAGCGCCGATTGTAACAAGTGCGTCGCCGTGTGATTACTCTTGGCGCGTCTTCGAGTGTCTTCGTCCACGTTCGCGGTGACTTGACTTCCCTTCTTGAGCGACCCGGACGTCACGGTGGCTGAGTGTACGATGACGCGACCGCCGCCGGCTTTTTGTACGTCGTCGACGCGCAACTCGGCGCCGTCGGCGGCGTGAAGCGTCCCATTATCGCCGACTTGACCGCCGCTTTCGGCGTAAAACGGAGTGACGTCCAAGATGACATCCACTTTCGAGCCCTCCGGCGCTTCCTCGACCGATTCACCGTCGAGAACGATGGCTAAGACGTTGGACGCGGCGCTCGACGTGCGCTCGTATCCGACAAAGGCGCTCGTCGACCCGAGCTCATCGGCGACGCGCGCAAGGGTGTTCCCAGCCGTAACGTCCACGGTTTGATGCGCGGCTTGACTCATCGATCGTTGTTCAGCCATGGCGGCCTCGAAGCCTTCCAAATCAACCTTGACACCAGCCTCGGCGGCGACATCCGTCGTGATGTCGAGAGGGAAACCGTACGTGTCGTACAGCGTAAAGGCATCCTTCCCGCTCAAACCGGCGTTGTTCTTCTTCGCCGTCTCGATGAGCTCCGCGAGCATCTCTTCGCCGCGACCGAGCGTCTTTTGGAAGCTCAACTCCTCGCGCTCGAGCTCGGCGAGGATTCGCGCCGTATTCTTCGCCACCTGAGGATCGCACTCGTGCGACATGGAGATGGCCACCTCGGCGATGGCGGGCGTAAACGCGCTCGCGCCGTCCGCCGGTTTAATCCCGAGTAATCGTCCGTTTCGCACGACCCGTCGAAGGAGACGTCTGACGATGTACCCACGGCCGACGTTGGACGCGAAGACGCCGTCGGAGATCATGTAACTCACCGCGCGCGTGTGATCGCCGATAACCTTGAGCTGTTGCTTTTGCGCGGCGTCGCACGTCGCGTAGTCGAGACCAGCCATGGACGCAGCCTTATCTATGATGGGCTTGATGAGATCGGTCTCGTAGTTGTTCGGTACGCCTTGTAAGATTTGCGCCATGCGCTCGAGACCCATACCGGTGTCGATGTTTTTATTCTTCAACGGCGTCACGCCCCCGTCGGCGTCGCGATTGAGCTCCATGAAGACGAGATTGTAAAATTCAATAAATCGAGAATCATCGTCCAGATCGATCCCATCCATCCCACGCTCGGGATGGAAATCGTAATACAATTCCGAACACGGTCCGCACGGCCCCGTGGGACCGGCGGCCCAAAAGTTATCCTTTTCGCCCATGCGCACGATGCGCGCCTCGGGCACGCCGACGACGTCTCGCCAAACCGCAAACGCCTCGTCATCCTCTCGAAACACGCTCACCCACACGCGCTCCGGATTCAACCCAAACTCACCGATCGCCAACTCCCACGCCCACTGACACGCCTCTCGCTTAAAATAATCCCCAAAACTGAAGTTACCCAACATTTCAAAAAACGTGTGATGCCTCGCCGTGACGCCGACGTTTTCCACGTCGTTGGTTCGCACGCACTTTTGCGTCGTCGTCGCTCGCGCGTGCGTCCTCTCTCGCTGTCCCATAAAGACGGGTTTAAACTGCAACATCCCCGCGATCGTGAGCAACACCGTGGGATCCTCGGGAACGAGCGAACTCGACGCCACGGGCGCGTGTCCCCTGTCTTCGTAAAACTTTAAAAACCGTCTTCGAATCGCCCCCCCCGAGTTATCCCTTCCGATCGCGTTCGGGTTCGCGCTCGCGCGTCGCTCGTCGGCGGTATCACCGCGCACGACGCGCGCGACGATGCCTCGTCGTCCTCGTCTCGCGCTCTCGACGCGCGCGGACGAATTCGACGACGAATGGGACGACGCGGCGGCGCCGAGCGGCGGCGAGGCGTCGCGTCGGGACGCGCTCGCGGACGCGACGCATCGAGGCGTGGTCGTCGCGGACGACGACGCGCGCGTGGCGCGCGTGAGCGCGACCGCCGAGTCGCGGAGAAGACCGAGGCGCGTCATCGTGTGACGCGCATCATCCATCGCGCGTCATCATCGAGGTTTGGCAAAGGGCGGGGACGCCGAGCGGAATCGAATCGAATCGAATTGCACGCGTTCGTGACGCCGGGCTATGGGTCACTCGCTAAAGTGGGCGACGATGAGCTGTTTGAGGGTTTTCATGCGCTCGACCACGGCCGGGGACATCATCGCGGCGGCGTCGCCGCGAAGGTTTTTTTTCCCGGCGCTCTGGTAAAAGTTGTCGACGATGAGGTCGATGAGTTTGAGCAAGTCGGCGGGTTGGCACCATAAGAGATCTTCGTCGCCCGTGGCGAGCTCTGGACCGGGAGTGAATGCCTCTTCGAGGGCGTTGCGTTGATCCTGTGGATCTTCCAAGGAGAGGATGTATTTGAGGATGCGAACCTCTTTGGGTTGTTGACGCGCGGTGGTGTCCTTCATCTTAAAGTAGAGGTGCGCCATGACGTCCTTGACCTCTTCGCTCGTGTACGGACTCTCCTTGACGCTCATGTGCGCCTTGGACGCGGTGAGTATCAACGCCGGGGTGATTTGATTCGCCATGGCCAACTCGTCAATCTTGGAGTTCATGGCGTCGAGGGAATCCGCCTGTAAAATGTCTTGGAGCGTCTGCGTCGCCTCGTCGATCACCGCTTGATCCTTCGCCGCCTCATCGTACGCCTCGCACAGACTCAACAATCGCGCGGCGTCCTTAGCCAGAGACTCCTTCGCCTCGTCGTCCTCGCTCTGCGCCGTGGATTCCAATCTAAACCGTAAATACGTGAAAAACTCCACCGTAAACTCCGCGCGTCTCGTCGCCACGAAACCTTCCCACATGTCCTCGTCGCGCGCGCGCGTTTCCTCCAACAGCGTGTGATACCCATCGACGCGCTCGTCCAGCGCCATGAGCTTTCGACGCAATTTACTCAATCGCATCTCGTCGTCCGGGTCCTCGCACTCGCGCGCGCGCGCCTTGGCTCGCTCGAATACCCCGTCGCGAAGCTCGGACCACTTTCCCGAAAACGCCAAGAGCCCGATCCAATCTTTCTCGTCTCTCTTGTCGAAGACGTCGATGAGACGGTCGTACATCGCGGGCGAACGGTCGATGACATCGTCGGTGTCGCCGTAGAAGCGCTCGCGGCGGTCGGCCGAGGCGCGGACGCGCGCGCGGGACGATGGAACGCGGCGTCCGAGTGGCGGCGGCCGAGGGCGCCGCGCGGTGGCGCGCGAGGAGGACGGCGACGCGTGCGCGCTCGCGCGAGGGCGCGAGGGGGCGGTGGACATGACGCCGCGCGGTGGGAACGGTCGACGGTCGAGTCGTGAGTCGCGCGAGGCGGCGGCGTGTGCGGCGCGCGGGGACGACGCGTCGCTAGAAATAGAAGTTACGAGTCACAAGTAATGCGAGCGCGATCTCGACTCGGCCGCGCGACGAGCGGCGTATCGCGCGTTCATAGAACCTTTTCTGTGCACGTAGCGAAGCGCGAGGGGTGCGAGGCGAGAGAAGACGACGTAGACGACGCCCGCCGCGCCGCCGACGAAAATCGCCGTGCGAGACGCAGAAGACAACGGCGATGCGTCTCGAGACGTTTTCTTTCTCTTCGAACCCTTGGATTTCGACGACGTTTTGGATTTCGACGAACCGCTTCGCGAGTACGATCGATCGCTCGATCGCGTCGCGCCCATGGTCGCCATCGAACCGTCGAAGCACCATCGCTCGCCCGCCGTCACCGGATCCCAGCCCGCCGCTCGGCACATCTCCGCACCTTTCCCTCGCGCATCGCCGATCCACTCAGACAATTTCGTACAAATCGTATCCTGCGGACGGCACGGCACCAATCGCTGCGACGCGTCCTCGGCGAAAAAGTCATCCTTACACGCTCGATAGAGCGCGTCGCACGCCGTCCCGCACACGGGAACGCCCTCCGCCGTCCCCACCCTCGCGTCGCACACCCCGCACTCCACCCCCGCCCACGCGTCTCTACACGTCTCGCTAAATCCATTCAACTGCATGTGCACCACTCGCGTGCGCACCGCGTCCGTCTGTTCTTTCCCGCAACACGTCGACCGCCGGTGCGCGTCGCAAAACGTCATCCCTTTCCCTTTGCTCGGTTTCGCCCCCGCTCGCGCGAACGGGGCGTAGTGTTCCTTATTCACGCACGTCCCGACGTCTTCGCTCGCGCGAGCGCCGACGACGACGCACGACGCGACGACGACCGCCGTCATCATCGTCATCATCATCGCGCGCCCGATCGTTCGCGCGCCGGTCCTCGAGCGCGTCCTCCCCTCCCTCATCCTCGCTTCCGCCGCCCGCGAACGCGCGACGACGACGAAAGACGTCTCGTCCGTCGTCCCCTCCGACGCGCGCGCGTCCTCCTCACCACCGACGGGCGCGATGTGCGGGCACTGGATAACGCCCATCGCGTCAGACGCTCGCGCGCTCGCTCGCGCGCGTCGACGACGAACCGGCTCGCCCGCGCGCGTCGACGGCGACCGAAAACGCGCGAGCTTCCACCGCGCGCGCGCGCGGCTCGCGGGGACGAGGACGCGAGAGAGACGAGCGCGACGACCGAAAACGCGCCCGCGCTCGAAAGATATGCTCGCGACGACGACGATGGCGACGGTGGCGACGACGACGCGCGCGCGGATCGTCTCGCGCGCGGGCGACGCGGGCGACGCGTCTCGATCGTCTCGCGCGCGCGCGGGCGGTCGAGGGCGAGGGGAGTGGATGAGGAGGACGAGGCGCGGCGTCGTCGCGCGCGAGGCGGCGACGAGCGCCGCCGACGCGGCGACGGCGGCGAGCGATGACGTCGTCGTCGCGGAGGAGACGACGCTGCTGTCGAACGAGAACGGCGCGTACACGGTTCGAGGTCGAATGCGCGTGCGAGGGACCGAGGCGGTGAGCGTGTATAATTTATTGACGGATTACGAGGCGTCGCCGCGCGTGTTTCGAGCGGTGCGGAGCGTGGAGGGCGTCGAGGGCGAGGGCGATGAATGCGTGGCGACGAATGTGTACATTCGGCAAGAGTGCGAATGGAGATTCTTTGTCTTCGGAGGGGCGTTTCCGTGCACGTTCGAGGTGGAGGAGCGGGACGAGGAGATGAAGATGAAGTGCTCGCTCGCGCCGAAACAGCGCGGGATGGGATTTTTGCGACAGTTTGAGGGATCCTGGTCGGTGGAGAACACGAGCGACGGCGTGGAGATCGAGCACGTGTTGATGGTGCAACCTAAGCTCACGCCTCCGTACGCGAGTAAGATTTTCGTGCAACAGGTGGAGCAAATAATGAAGGACATCGCGAAGGAGATTGCGTCGTGGCGAGGCGCCGTCTACGAGGCGCCGCCGCATCGCCGATAGAGCAAGATTGATTCGCGTTACGCACGCGCGTGTATCATTAATTTGAAGAAATGCTATCCGAGTTTCGGGAAGAAATAATATTTGTGTCGTTACTGCGTCATTTGATTATTAATACCAACGCATCTCAATAAACGGCTTCATTTCTTCTACAAGTACAAGTACGTACAGCTGCGCTTGCGCTAGGTGGACGTCATGGCTTGCTCGGCAAAGTACCTCACGTCCACGTCCGGATCGCTCTGCAGACCGATCAAAATCGGTCGAATCTCGCTCTGCACCGTCGATTGATCGACTAATTTCGCGAGCGGCGTGAGAGCTTTGGCAGCGTTGAAGCGAACGTTCGGCACCGCGTCCGTCGACGCCTGCTTGATGATCGGTAAAATTTCTTCGAGCGCCACCCGTTGACCCACCGCCGGAGCGAGGAGGGAAAGCGCTCGTAGGACAGTCAAGCGATGGAGATAATGCTGGGAGGTGACGAGTTCCTTGACGCGCGGGAAGATGTACTTGAGTGCCCAGTCCGCGCCGAAAATCTCAGTCAAACGAAACAGGTTGTTCGCCGCCGCCTCGCGAATCGAGTACACGGAATCTTGCAACCACTGAAGACAGAGCGAGTTGAGTAAATCTTCACCCCCTTGCGAATCGTCGCTCTTTTGGAACAAAAAGTTGGTGCCGATCTGTTCCGCTAACACTGGAATGTATTCGATGATGGCTAGTCGAATTCGCCAGTGTTCATCCTCGGCCAACTCTTTGATGGCGGGGAGAAGCTCGGTGGACAACATTTCGACGCCGATGACGCTGTTCACCTTTTCCAGATTGCTGATGACGTTCAATCGCACGTCGGGGAACTCATCCTTGAGCAAGATGAAGAATATCGGGAGAAGCTTCTCCACCGTCATCTCTTTGCCCATCGTCGGCGCTAAGCCGAGCACTGTCGCCGCGAGCGAAGAGCGCACGTGTTCCGACTGATCCTTGGCGAGTTCGTGAACCACGGGTAAAATTTTCTCAGCCGAGTACGTCGCACCGGCGAGCGCGCAGAATTCGGCGATTTTACCGGCCGATGAGATGCGTACCTCGCCCTCCGTGTCCCCGAGCAAAGCGACGTAGGCGTCAAACAAACCGTTGAGCGCGACGTCGACGCCGACGATTTCGCACATGTCGTAAATGTGCTGCGCCACGGCGTATCGCACCCGCCAGCTCTTATCCGCGGCAAACCTCAGCACGATGGGCACCACCTTGTTCGCGCAATCCGCCACGGAGAGAAGCTTACCCAACGCCACGCAATCCTCGACGACGAGCAGACGCACCGAGTCTTGATCATCCGTCGTCAACGCCGCGAACATGCTCATCAACTCGTTCACTATGAAACTCTGCGCGCTCCCCTTGGCGATCTTCCCCAAGTTTGACGCCGCCGCGCGACGCACCATGGGCGTCTCATCCGCGCACAAATCCCTAAACATGGTCGTCAACCCGTTACGAAGCTCCAACTGCGACTCCTCCAACCGTTCAAACGCCGTCGCGAACAACCCGCACGCGCTCACGCGCGCCGTGAACCAATCCCCCTCCGCTAATTGTTTAATGAACGGTACAAAATATTTCCCGATTCCCGACGCCGTCATCGCTCGACCAACCTCACACGCCGTCTCCACCGCCTTATCCCTCACCACCGTCTCCTCCACCGTGATCAACGTCTCCAACGGCGCGAGCAACGCGTGCGCGCGCTCCGCCCCGCCCACCAAACCGATCAAATTCGTCAACTCCGTCGCGATCGCCAACAGACACTCGTCCGATTCATCGTCACGCTCGGTAAGAAACGGCACGAGTTCATCCCTCGACCGATCCGGTCCGAGCGCGCGCGCGATCGTGGGCAGTTTCGCGATCGATCGCAGACGCAGTTCGACGTCCTCGCTCTGCGTCTCGCGTCTCGTCAGTCATTCCGTCGTCTCTCGCGTCGTCATCGCGTCGCACCGCCTCCCCCACCCCCCGCGCGCGCACCGCGCCGTCCCGCACCACCCCACCCACGGCGTCCACCGCGTCCATCGCGCGCACGCCGCGTTCATTCACGCGCATCGCATCATCCGTCGCGGTCGCCTCGTCTCGTTTTTCCTCTCTCTTCTCGCGTCCTCTCTCTCTCTCTCTCTCTCTCTCTCGCACCTTTAAATCATCGATGAGCGCGCCGACGGAGATCCTCTCCTCCTCCGTCGTCGTCTCCATCGTCGGATCGCCCCTCGATCGTCGCGCGCGTCGTCGTCTCCCGACGCGCGATCGTCGCGATCCGACCGCGGCGACCGACCGGGACACACACACACACCACGAGGAGCGCCAATACACGGGGTTTCACGCATGCACGCGCGCGGTGTGCGCACACGCGCGCGCGTCGCGCCGCGAGGGATGAATCAACCGAATCGCGCCGATCGGTTCGTGCTTCCGGAGGGGGAGAGGAAACTGTCGTACGAGAGGGACACCAAGGTGGAGAACGCGGGGACGTTCGTCTTGCAGAGAGAGGATCACACGTTGGGGAACGTGTTACGAATGTGCGTGTGAAGCGACGCGAGCGAAAGGGATGGTGTTCAACGCGTCGGTCGTGATCGCGTCGAACCGTGATGGGGTCGTTCGCGCGCGGGGGGGGGGGGAGAGAGAGGGTCGGGACGCGCGCGAGAGAGGTTCGGGACGAGGGCGCGGCGACGCGGGAACGCGGGAACGCGGGACGCGCGCGCGAACGTCGTGAGACTGACCCCGCGGATCGCGTCGCGTCGCCCACAGGGAGTTACACAAAAACCCGGACGTGGTGTTCGCCGGCTACAAGAACCCGCACCCGACCGATCACAGAATCGTGCTCAAGGTGCACACGAACGCCAACACGACGCCCGTGCAGGCGCTGCGCGACGCCGTGACCAATCTTCGCGCCGAGGTGAGCGACGTGGCGCAACAATTTTCCGACGAGATCAACGCGATTCGTCGCGAGTAGTACCGCGACGCGCGGTCGCGTCCCACCATTTCAATAGTCATCTCAATAGTCCACGACGCGCGTAGCAAGTAGTCCCGCGCGCCCGGCGCCGCGTGTCCCCCACCTTCCCAATTCTCGAGTCACGACTCGCGTGTACCCCCCCCCGATCGAGATCCACGCGAACCGTCCATTGGTCCGACCCATCAACGGTCGTGTCCATCGATCCCGCATTCGTCGACGCGCGAGACTTGGCGCGCGTCGTCCATCGCGACGATGCCGTCCGTGACGTCCTCGTCGTCTCCTCCTCTCCGTTCGCGAGTCGAGACGCGACGCGGGCGAGCGTCGAGACGGCCCGGTCGTCGACGATGCCGCGCGTCGGTCATCACCGCATCGACGACGTCGACGACGAGAACGGACGCGCTGCGACTCGGCGACGACGGCGTGGACGTCGCGAGGTTACAGCAGAGATTACTCGATCACGGGTTCGACGACGTGGGGGTTCTCGACGGGTACGCGCGCGAGGACGACGCGCGAGGAGACGCGGGGACTCGAACGGGTGGAAAATTTGAAATGCGCGCGCGCGAGGGCGAGCGACGACGAGGGAGGGAGAGAGACGGAGACGAACGGGAGAGGCGGCGATTCGATGGAAAGGAAACGAAAAAAGGGATGGGTGGATCGCGCGCGACGAGGGAACGGAGACGAGGGAGACGCGGGTGGGTGGGAAGACTGACGGAACGCGACGACGCGCGCGCGCGCAGGACGTACGACGGCGACACGGCGAGGGCGGTGACGACGTTGCAGACGAGGTATGGATTACCGGTGAACGGGGAATGGGGCGCGTTGGAACGAATGATGTTTGAGGAGGTGGCGATTCACACGGACGCGCCGAGATTGGAGGCGTTGGTGCCCGTGGGATCGAGGAGGATGACGGCGCGGGTCGGGGCGGCGCCGGGGCGAGGCGACGACGTCGTCGCGCCGGCGCGCGGGGTGAATGCGGGCGTGATCGGTGCGTTCGGGTTCGCGGCGACGGGGGCCGCGGTGGGGGTGTCCGCGGCGATCGCTCTCGGGGCGGTGGGCACCGTTGGACGAGGTGGGGGCGTGGGTGATTTCTTTTACGACGCCGCCGAACGCGCGCGAGGATTCGCGAGGGCGTTGTCGCCGGCGAATCTCTTCGCCGGTCGAGGCGCGAGACGCCGCGCGGCGCTGGCGTACGACGGCGGCGCGCGCGATGGGTACGCCGACAATGTCGATGACTACGACGGTCGCGGTCGCGGTGGGGGTGGGTACGACCCGAGAGGCGGCGCGCCGGCGGACGGTTTACCGCCGGGGGCGAGCGAGGCGTATTACGGCCTCGACGCGCAGTATCACACCGCGCGCACGCGCAATTTAATGGCGGGCGCGACGTCCACCAACGTCGTCGCCAACGAGTCCAGACGACGCCAACCCGCGTCCTCGTCTCGACGATCGGGAGGCGGCGGCGCGAGAGCGCAAAAGGCGCTCGCGAGCATGGATTTGCAGCGACGACAACAAGAGCTCGTCAACGCGCCCGAACGCGAGGTTGAAGTCGCCGTCGGTGTCGGTGCATCGTCTCGTCCGATGGTGACGATGATGCAGCGCGTTCGCGACGGCTGGGATGCGGGATTGGACGCGGTCGGTAACGTCATTCCGGATGGGATTCCGTTGATTGGAAACGGGAGCGATTTCACGGCGCGCGCGCAGCGGGAGCGCGATTTAAACGCCAGACTGGCCGAGGCGCGGTACTACGCGGAATTGGAACAACAGAAGCGACTCAAGGCGGAGCAAGCGTTCAAGCAGAGTCATCAGAAATGGCTCGACGCGCAGGCGGCCACGCGCGAGGTTCGCGCCCAGGCGACGCAAACGGCGGCCAAGTTGGGAGAACTCGAGCAGCGTCTGTTTAGCGACGAAATCTTCGACAACCATCCCGTCGTGAGCAAGGTGACCGCGTTGGAAAATATGCTCATACAGGAGGATGAAAAGACGGCGGAAGAGTTGAAGAGCGATCTCAGAACGCTCGAGACCAACGCGATGATGCGCGTGAAGGAGCTCGAGGATCAAGTGGCGGAGATGCAACTCGAACTCGAGACTCGACCCGAGGTGCCGCGCGAGATTTCTTCTCGCTTGGCTGCCTTGGAGAGTTTGTTGACGAACGAGACCTCTCTTAATACGGAATCGTCCTCGTCGTACAATAACACGCTGCAATCGAGCATCTCGGACATGGGTATCGCGTTGGCGGAGCTTCGAGAAGGCATGCGAAGCGAATTGAAACGCGTCGAAAATGAAGTCAGCGGCATCCATCCGCTCATGGATCACGGTGCGGGGCACATCGACATTCTCTTCGCCAAGCTCACCGCATTGGAACACTCGGTTGATGCCATCAGCGAGGGCGCCGCCTCTCAGATCGGTCGTCTTTCAGCGCAGATTGATAGACTCGAAAAGGCGCTCGCCGCGAGTTCCGGAGTCGCGCTCTCGCCATTTCCTCAAGTTGCAGATGTTGCCGTTGAACCTCTGGCGCCGGTTGAGGAAGAGGTCGCGATCGAAGAGGAAGAGGAGATGGAGGAAGAAGAGATTGTCGAAGACAAGGTGAACAGTAGCGTTGACAGCGCGGCGACTGATTTCTTTGAATTGTTCCAAGAGTCGAGCCCCGTCGTGGAAGCGCCCGTCGCGGAACCCGAGGTCGAGATGGCGCCCGCGGAAGAGGAAATCGTGGAAGAGTCAGGCGTCTTGCCTCGCATCGCCGCCGGACGCGAAGTCATGCTTCAGGGTTTCCACTGGGAGAGTCACAACTTTGACTGGTACAAAATCGTACAGGACAGATTGGGCGAGATGAACCAAGCCGGTTTCACGCAGGTGTGGTTACCTCCGCCGTCTGACTCTCTCGCACCGCAGGGATATTTGCCGCGCAACATGTACTCGCTGGACAGCGCGTACGGGTCCGAAGAGTCTCTGCGAAACCTCATCTCCAACTGCAGAGAATACGACGTGTTGCCCGTGCTCGACGCTGTCTTGAACCATCGCTGCGCGACGCACCAAGGTGCCGGCGGCAAGTGGAACCGCTGGGAGGGCACGGGCATGGATTGGGGAGAGTGGGCAATCGATAACAGAAATCCAGACTTTGCAGGTCAGGGCAGTCACCCCACGGGAGATGAATTCTCGGGCGCGCCCAACATCGATCATACCAACCAGCGCGTGCGGGAAGATTTGTCCCAGTGGTTCCAGTGGTTGCGAAACGACATCGGTTTCGGCGGCGTGCGTTTCGATTTCTCCAAAGGGTACGGTGGACAATTCGCCGGTGAATACATCAACGCCATGGGTCCAGAATTCGCGGTCGGTGAGTACTGGGACACGCTCGCGTACGGAGCCGGCTTGGAGTACGACCAAGACGCGCATCGACAACGCATCGTCGATTGGATCGACGCCTCTGGTGGAAACTGTACCGCGTTTGATTTCACGACCAAGGGTATCTTACAAGAGGCGTGCGGTCGCGGAGAGTTCTGGAGACTCGTGGATGGACAAGGAAGAGCGCCGGGCGTGCTCGGCTTGTGGCCGGCGCGCGCGGTGACCTTCATCGACAATCACGACACCGGTTCGACCCAATCGCACTGGCCCTTCCCACACGACAAGGTCGCCATGGGATACGCCTACATCCTCACGCACCCGGGGACTCCGTGCGTGTTTTGGGATCACTACTTCGATTGGGGCGAGCACCTCTCCTCGCACATCAAGACGTTGATGCAAACGCGCGAGAGCTGCGGCATTCACAGCCGAAGCAAGCTCGAAATCATCGCCGCGACCGACGGTTTATACGCCGCCGTCATCGACAAAAAGGTGGCCATCAAACTCGGGGGCGACTCGTGGTCCCCCCAGGGCGACGGTTGGTCCCACGTGTGCGGCGAGCACGACTGGAGCGTCTGGCGTCGGTGAGCGACGAAAAACGTTCCGAGCGCCGCGCGCGCGCGCCGCTGTATTTATCCTTTAGCCGTTTAGGCACGCACACCTCGCCCGCGTCCACGCGCCGCAAACGCGCGCGGTCGACGACGACGATCAGTTGTAATCTTTACGCTGGAGTGAACCATCGACCGTTCCGTTCGTCCTCGGCGTCTCGGCGCCGCCGCCGCCGTCGACACGCGGTCAAAGCACCGACCGACCACCGCACTTCGCGTCGTCGCCGACCCCGCGCGCGTCGTCGCGCGCCGTCCGACGTCGTTCATCATGCGCGCGCGCGCGTCTCTCGCCCTTCCGATCGCGCGTCCGCGCGCGCGCGCGCCCCCGACGACGTCGCGGCGCGGAGGACCCGAAAATAGTCGTCGCGCGCGCGGATTCGAATGCGTCGTCGCGCGCGACCGATCGACGCGCGAGACGACGCGCGGAGGCACGATCGTACCGCGCACGGTCGCGGGCGGCGTCTCGTTGACGGAGGAGTCCGAGCGCGAGAACGACGCGACGATGTCCCCGACGGTGCGCGAGCTCTTGCGTCTCGTCGCCGACAGCGACGGCGGCGCGCGCATGGACGCCGAGACGCGTGGAACGGTGGATGGGATGATCGGAGAGTTGGAAACCGTCGGATCGGATGCGTCGGTGACGGCTCCGAACGACGACGCGCGCGTGTTCGGGTATTACGACGTGAGTTACGTCTCCGTCGGCGATAAACAGACGGGAAATCCCGCCGGCGGACGGTTTCGTTCGCCGTTGGGGAAGTTTTTATTCAAGACGATAGGTCTCGAACAAAACCTGTTCGCGCCGAATAAGATTGAGAATCGCGTCGCGTTCACGCTGTTGGGGTGCTTACCGGGGGAGGTGACGCTCGAGGGGACGTTCGCGCCGGCGGGGGAGACGGATGACGGACGCACGGTGAAGGCGTCGTTCGATCCGCCGGGAATATCCGTCGCGGGTGGGCCGAAACTGCGCATAGGACCGAAATCGAGCGTGGTGTTGAGTACGACGTATTTGGACGATCACGTTCGGCTCGGAAAGGGATCGCGCGGGAGTTTGTTTGTGTTTACGAAGAAGTCGGCGGAGCGCGCCGAGCGAGACCATCGTCGATGGCGCGTCGGAGGTTTGGCCATCGCGATCATGCTTCTCACCGCGCTCGGTCTCGGGATTTTCGGCGTGCATCAGCTGCGAACCACGAATAGAGCGTTGTATTCCGCCACCGTGATCGCGGCGTCGTTGATTTCTCTCGCCATGGCGTACATTTTACGAGACGGCGGCATCGTCGCCGAGGACGCCGATCTCGACATCGGAGACGAGTTGACCGAGGAACAACGCGCGTTCCTCACCAAACGTCGCGCCGACGGTCGGGATAAGGGTGAGAACGTCTTCGGTTCGCAGCGTTAGAGTGTGCGTTTTTCCCGACTAGTAGCGGTACCCACGCTCGTGGATCTATTATGTACTATCGTATTACAAGTGCGCCGTCCGTCGATCCGTTCGTCAACCCGGCAATAACTCGAGTATGTCGTCGTCCTCCAATCCCAACGCCTCCGGCGTCTCGTCCCCACGAACCGCATCGCCCTCGAACACGATCCTCACCTTGTCCGAACCCATCGCCAGGGCCACCTCGGTCCACTCGAACCCGTTTCGCCACTCGTCGACGACGCGCGCGAACGTCTCGCGTTCGCCCGCGCCTCGCGTAAATCTCTCCCCATTCGGCGCTTGAAACACCAAGTTGATCCTCCTCCCGACGTCCACATCCGCGTCAGCCGCACCAGTCGCGTCATCGCCCGCGTCGTACTCCCGCACGCCGTCCTCGCTCTCTATCTCGCTCTCGTCGTCCACCGTCTGCGCCGGCCGCGCCGCCGGGACGTACGTCGGCGCGGGCGGTCGCGCCAACTCATCGAAATCCTCCAACAGCATCCTCGATCGCGCCAACGCCGCGCTCTCACACCCATCGTCCTCTCTTTCCTCCTCTCCCTCGCGGTCCTCGACCGGTCGGGCGTCGTCCGCCGCCGCCGCCGCCGCCGCCGGCGCGTCGTCTCGCGAGACGCGCCGTCGCTTCGCCGTCGTCTCCTCCTCCTCCCCCGTTTCCGACGTCGACCCGTTTCCGACGTCACCGATCGCGTGACCACCGCGGTGGACTCTCTCCGCCTCCCCCTCGCTCCCGTCGTCCGTCGCGAACGCGATCCGCGTCCCCGCGGGCGTCCCGAGCGTGAAATCGCGCGCGCGCGGGGACGTCGCGAATCGTCGCGTCTCGTCGTCGTCGTCGCTCCACACCGCCTCCACCGCCTCGAGGGGACGCGCGAAGATGTCCTCTTCGTCATCGCTCGACTCGTCGTCCGGAACGGGCATGGCGCGAACGAAGGGGGGACGAAGTGACGACGGTCGGTCGGTCGGTCGAGGAGGAAAACGCGCGCGCGCGCGACGTACGACGCGGGACGATTCGAGTGAATGCGTGTCATTTCTCTATGGGTCGCTCGCGCGTCGCGTCCTCTCGGCGGCGATGCGCGGCCGTTCGTTCGCTCGTTCGTTCGTCCTCGGATGAGTGTTTTGATGTGATGTGATGTGATTTGATTTCTCCTCGCGAACCGAACCGAACCGAACCGCTCGCCTCACCCTCCGCCCGTCGCCGCCGACGCCGAGCTCGATAAAATGATCCCCACGATCATCCCGTACAGCGCCAACGCCTCGGCGAAGATTAAGATCAAAATCACCCCCACGAAGAGTTTCGGTTGTTGCGCGTTCGCGCGCACCCCAGCGTCGCCGACGATGCCGATGCACATCCCCGCGCTCAATCCGCTCAATCCACACGCCAACCCACTCCCGAGATGCGCGTACCCTTGATACAGCGTGTACGACGTCGGATCGATGTTCGTGGAGATGACGACGGCGATGATGAGTCCGTAAATCCCGAGCACGCCCGCCATGACCACCGGAACGATGGATTTCATCACCAACTCGGGACGCATGACCCCCATGCTCGCGATGCCGACCCCCGATTTCGCCGTGCCGTACGCCGCGCCCATGCACGAGAACACCAAGGCGGAGGTGGCGCCCATGAAGCCGAAAAACGGCGCGATCTCATCGCTCGAGCTCATCGCGGCGTCGTCTCGACCGTCGTCGAATCAAATCTCAATGAGAATCCGTACCGCACGACGCGCGTGCACGTCCGCGCGCTCGAGGTCGATCGATCGTCGATCGTCGATAAAACACTACCCGATCGATCGATCGACGGCGCTCGCGCGCGTCCCGCGTCGAGGTGTGCCCGCGCGCGGAGGATCGCGCGCCCCGAGGGCACGGTCGCGCGCGACCCTCAACCCTAAACCCTAGGTGAGGGTTTAGGGTTTAGAGAGACCGTTCCCAACGACCGACGAACGCGTCCTCTTCACTCCATGACGCCGTCGTCCCTCGTCGTCCTTGCGCGCGGAGACGCGCGCGAGGCGTCGAACGTCGATGATTCTCGACGTCCGTGCGTCGACGTGCACATCGCGCGCGATTCGCGCGACCGTGGAGACGAATCATCATCGGATGACGAATCATCGACCGGCGACGCGTGGGACGTCGTCGTCGCGCGCGCGACGTCGATGAAAGAGGTGACGACGGAGAGAACGTCGACGAGTGGACGTGGAACGACGTCGCGACGCGCGTGTCGAGCGGTGGTGACGACGACGGAGGAATCACGCGAAAGAAGGATGCTGTGGACGACGACGCGCGACGACGACGCGACGACGACGACGGCGTCGGCGCGCGGATGTTTCGGTGGAATCTCGCGCGAATTCGACGACGAGGACGGTGTGAGCGAGACGATGGTGACGTGGAGGACGAAGCGCGCGATCGTGGGCATCGCGTGGACGAACGCGGGCGACGCGGTGGCGTGCGCGACGGAGGACGGGGGCGTCGTCGTCGCGCGCGCGCGGGACGGGGTCTTCGCGTGGACGAGGGAGGGCGACGAAGAGGGAAGAGGAGGAGGTGATGGTGGTGGTGGTGAGGGTTGCGGTGCGGTCGTGTGCGCCGGGGACGACGAGCGGTCGGATTCAGTCGCGGTGGCGTACGACGGCGGCGACGGGGACGCGCGCGCGGGCGTCGTTCGCGTCGTCTACGCCGACGTCTCGACGCCCGATGATCGGTTACGGCATCCCGCGCGCGTGTTGACGATGCGTCGACGCGGTGATGCGCTCGCCGCGCTCTGCGCCGACGGTGCGATTCGCCTGTGGACGCGCGCGCGCGACCGGCGTCGATCGACGCGTCTGACGCGGACGATTCAGACGCCGTCGGGCGGGACGACGCCCATCGTCGCGTTCGATTGGTTGGACGCCAGCGCGGCGAGGTATGATTATCTATACGATTTTGCAATCGTCGGCGTCGACGGTGCGCGACGCGCGCACGTGTGGACGATCCGCGACGCCGACGACGGCGGCGCGCGCGCGCCGTGCGCGAGACGACCCGTCGTGACGCACCGCGGGGCGATGACGCTGGAGACGCGCTGGACCGGGAGAGCGTGGACGTGCGACGATAACATCGTCGTGCGCGCGGCGTTGACGCGAAGACGCGACGACACGCGCGTGGTGGTGGCGTCTCGCGCGTTCGGGGTCGTCGCCGCGAGGACGAGACGAAATCGTCCCGACGCGCTGGAGGAGATACATCGCGCGAGTCTGCGAGGACACGCGACGGCCATCGTCGATTGCTGGACGCATCCGACGAGCGATGTTCTCGTCACCGTCGACGCGGAGGGGACGAGACGCGCGTGGCGTCGACGCGAAGAGACGGGGACGTTGGATGACGTCGACGACGAGACGCGCGAGGCGACGGGCGACGAGGGACGCGGCGCCGGCGGGAGTCGCGCAACATCGCTCGTGAAGGGTGAGAGAGGCGTCGAGACGTCGATCGACGGCGCGTGGGAGGCGTTTTTCGACGATGACGGCGTGCTCGTCATCGGCGGCGTCGTCGGTGATTCGCAACGCATCGCCGAACGCGTGGAGACGACGGCGCGCGCGGACCCGTCGACGAACGTCGCGACGCGATGGTTCGACGCCGGCGGTGGCGCGCACGCGCTCGCCGTGGCGATCGGGACGGAGATTTCGGTCTACGCGCAGTCATCATCGCTCTACGCCTCGACGGGGAAATCGTGGCGACGCGTCGCGAGCGTCGCCGTCACCGAACGCGCGAACGCCGTCGTGACCGCGATGACGTGGAGCGCGTTCGGCGACGTCGTGTACGTCGTCATCGATCGCGAGATTTTCGTCGTGGGATTGGACGGGAAGAGCGTCGCCGCCGTCGCCGTCGCCGAATGTCGCGCGGCGCCGTCGTATCACCCGACGACGCTGACTGATTGGATGAAACGCGGTCGCGTCGATCGTGCGCGACGGTGCGTGCGCGCGATGGCGAAATATTTAGAAACCGGCGACGCGGATTGTCTGCGCGCGTTTTCGCTCGCGAACGTCTTGCTCGACGCGAACGAGGAACCGAAGAAGGCGCCGGTGGCGGAAATGTCGGCGCCGGCGCCGACGGCGGTTCCGGAATTCGACATGTCCGCGTTCGGGTCCTTCGGCGGAGGCGCGCCGGCGACGCCGACGCCGGCGACGTTCGCGTTCGGCGCGGACGCGATCGAAACGGTGACCTCATCCTCGGCGTCCGCGACGCGAGAGGCGCGGCGAGACGCCGAGGAGGACGCGTTTAGTTCCGTCGAGGCGGAAGCCGTCGCCGAACTCGTGAGCGCGCGCGCGGATCGATTACGTCTCGCGCCGTCCGAACGGGTCGAATTACTCGGCGTCGTCGACGCCCTGAGGCGCGTCGACGAACACGGTTCGCCGTCGACCGACCTGGACGACGCGGGACGTCGAGTCGCGGCGTCCTTCGTCGTGGGACACTCGCGACGCGGCGCCGACGTCGGCGACGCGGCGCGCGGTCGTGACGCGTGTTGGGCGACGCTGAGCGACACGAAGACGGAGTTGTTGCGCCACCTTCTCGGCGGCGCGGCGACCGGCGTCGATTGGGCCACGATAAAACGTCTCGGCGCGCCGTTGTGGATGGACGACGACGACCAATTGCGCGAATTGATTGAAAAATGCGCCAAGGGTGAATTCGCAAAGACGAAGAACGCCGATGATTGCGCTTTACTTTTCGTCGTCGTCGATCGCGTCAACGTTCTCGCCGGTTTGTACAAGGCGACGCAAAACAAACCTCTGTACGAGTTTATGTGTCGAGATTTCACGGAGACTCGACATCGCGAGGCGGCGTTGAAGAACGCGTACGCGTTGCTCTCGAAACATCGATACGTCTTCGCGGCGGCGTTTTTCATTCTCGGTGGACGTCCGCTCGACGCGGCGTCAATCGTGTGGAAACGCGAGCGCGACGTGCACTTGACGCTCGTCATCGCGCGTTTGGCCACCGGCCGTCGCGAGAGCGCGTCGGTTTTGGATCAATCGTCACCTCGTGGATATTTGAGCGACGACGCGATCGCCGCGCTCGAACGCGACGTCGTGCCGACGACGACCGACGCGTGGACGCTCGCCGCCGCGCACTGGATCACCGGTCGCCGCGACGCGTTTTTGGATTGCGTGATAACGCTGATGGACGACGCGAGAGACGTCGACGCGGCAGATCTCTTGACGCACATCATCGAACGCCGCGGTGCCGACGATTCTGGGTGGACGTCCCGAGCCAGAGAAGCGCTCCGTCGCGCGTCGCCGCGTGTGGCGCATTCGCTGCGCGCGCTCGGCGCGCCGGTGGTCGCGCTCGAACGCGTCGCGGCGTCGTCGGCGTGGACGTTACCCGCCGCCGACGTGGCGAGACTCGCCGTCGCCGCGCTCGCGAGCGATGCCGAGGACGATTCCATCGATGCGCTCGCTCGAGATCCGTGGTCCGTGGACGTCGACGCCCTTCGAGCGTCTCTCGCGCGAAGAGCGCGCGTCGAGACGTTTGAGGGACGTACGCGCGCTCGACCTCGCGCGCACCGTTCGCCGCCGCAGACGACGCCCGTCGTGAAAACACACGCGCGCGCACCGAGTGCGCTTCCAGCGGAGATTCGCACCGTGTGCATTCCTCGCGTCCCGTCGGCGAAAGACATCGCCTCGGGCTCGCCGACGGAAAAAGTGGCGTCGGCGAGAAGCGCGTTTAGTAAACTGCGCAAAATCGCGGTGAAGGCGAAAACGCGCGTCAGCGACGATTCACCTCGAGCGGATGATTCCCCGAGATCACCCGCCGCGTTCAACGACGTCGATGACGGTGAACGCCGCGTGTTTCGCACTCCCGTCGACGTCGCATCGCTTCGAAACGACGGATTTTATGACTTTTGTTTCAATCACGAGATTCCGTACGAGTTGGCGTGCGCGAGCGTGCGGCAGGGATTATCGGTGGTGAATCTGCGCGCGCTGAGCGAAGAGGAAAAGGAATCAGAGAAGGACGCGTGGGCGTTACTCTTGCGCGCGCAACCTCCGGCGGCGGGGTTTAAATCCTTCGCCAACGCGTGGCTGCACGCCGACGAGAGCGAGCCGCCGTCGCCGACGACGCCCAAGGGTGGGCATCACGTGCGCGAACAGGAATGGGCGACACACGCGGGTTTAGACATGACGTCGCTCACGGGCATCATACCGCAATCGGCGAGCGACGTCGTGGGACGAAACCGCACGGTGATCAAGCGCGAACCGGCGAACGACGTCGTGGCGAGAAGCGTCGCCGCGCACCCGTCTCGAAGTTTCTTCGCCGTCGGGACATCCTTCGGAGGCGTGCAACTGTGGGATTTCCACGGCGCGAACGCCGATCACGCCGCCGCCGTGTTTTCGCTCGGTGGTAAAAAGTCAACGTCCGGAACCGGCGCGAGCACGCGCGCGCTCGCGTGGTCTCCGCACGGCGCGCGTCTGGCGGCGTGCGCGTCTGACGGGAGAGTCACCCTGTGGCTCGGCGACGCCCCCGACGTGGAACCAGCGGCGAGCAAAACGTGTGGATTCGCCAACGCGAAGACGGAAGACGTCTTATTCTTATCCACGAACGTCATGGCGGTCGCCAGTTCCACCGGTTCGTCGTCGTCGACGCCGCCCGAGAGCGTCGCGCTCTGGGACGCGCTGCAACCCGCGCGCGCCAATCCGGGCGTCATTCGCGCGCACGCCGGCGGTTGCACCGCCCTCGCCCAGCTCTCGTCCCTGACCGTCCCGTACGGCGTTCCGTGGCCGTTCCTCCTCACCGGCGGCCACGACGGCGGCGTCGCCGCCCACGATTTACGCATGCTCGGCGGTGCCGCCGACGCCACCGTCCTCTGGCGCGCGCCTCCGCGCCGAGACGCCCCCGTCACCTCCATCGCCGCCATTCACCGCGACGTCGACCCTCTCGTCGTCACCGGCGATCTCTACGGCGATCTCCACGCCCGCGCCGCCCTCGACGGCGCGTCCGCGTCCCGCGTCGCCGCCGCCCACGCTCCGCAAAAATTCCTCACGCCTCGCGGCGGCGGCGCTTTCGCCTCGCTCGGCGTCTCCCAAATCCTCCCGCTCCACGACGGCGTCCTCACCGCCGGCGGCGACGGCATCGTTCGATGTTTCCGCCTCACCGAACCCGCCGTTTCGCGCGCGCGCTAGTCCTCTCGGCAATCCAACCATAGCGTGCCCCGCGTCCCATCGATCAATCGAGGAGTCATGACTCACGAACGAGGGGACTCCGTCGCCACCGCGCGGTCGTCACACCTCGACGGCCATCATGTCCGCGGCGACGACGGGCGCGAAGATGGGCACGGCGTACTGGCGCATCGCCGGTATGAGCTACCTCAAGTACGCCAACGCGTGCGGAGAGGTGGTGCGACAGAGCCTCAAGGAACCGCACCTGACGCAGGTGCGAGACGAATGCACGAATCGATCGATCGATCGGTCGAGTTCGGGCGCGGGACGCGAGGACGACGACTGACGGTGAACGAGGCGCGACGCAGGCGAAAGCGCGAGAGACGATATATTACAAGATGACGAAATACGCCGAGGGGAAACCCGGGCAAGCGGGTGCGTGAGAGACGCGCGCGAGGTCGCGCTAGGGTCGACGCGGGACGCTGAGGGTCGCCGCGGGACGCGGCGACGCGCGTCGCGGTGTGCGCGCGCGAACGCGCGCTCGTGTGTGTGTGCGCGTGTGTGTCCTTTTTTTCTATGCATCGTACGGCGCGCTGACGCTCGGTTTTCGTGTTTCGTTCGCGCGCGCAGTGATCACCGAGGTGACGCCCAAGTGAGTCGAACGCGTACCGCGTCGGCGTCGAATGTGTAATGTGTAGTTGACAACGTTATTAGACTTCCGATCAATCGCTCTCTATATATTCATAGTGCTACAAGCGCTCGCCCTCGCGCGATGGACGATCACCCCATCGTCTCCCCGCGCGCGCAGCTCTGAAACGCGTCGGCGAGCGTCTGGCACCGCGCCAGGTCCTCCGCGTTGTCGCGCACGCACCGTCCGAACGCCTCGGCCGCGGCGTCGCACGGGTTCACCGCGCGAGCGTCACTTTTCGGCGACGCGTCCGTGGCGTACCCACCTTGACCGCCACCGAGGATGGACGCGGTGGCCGCGCGACCGAGAGAACTTCCCACCCCCCAGCCGAAGCCTTGATAGATCATGCCGAAGAGACCGCCGACGAGGGAGCCGCTCGATTGTTGATGCGAGCGCGCGGGCGGTGGAGCGCCTCCGAATCGCGACGGGCGAGGCGGGGGCGCGGAGCGGCGACGTCCCATGATGGGTCGAACGGTGCGAGTCGCGGACTGAGGCGCGGGGCGAAGACGCGCGAAAAAGCAAAGCGCGCGATTACAGCGCGTTCCGTGGACGTCTACGCTAGGCGAGAGGTTGGGCGATGTTTTCTGTGAAACCGTCGTCGTTGGTGAAGGAAGGGAAATCGTTGGAGACGTCATCGTCGACGTCTTCGATTCCGGAACTAAACTCGACCTCGAAGGTTCGCGGCGCGGTATCGGCGGCGGCGGTGACCGAGATTAATTCTGTGGTTTCGTCGTAGTCGAACGTCACGGTGTCTCCAGAAGACGCGAAACCGTCGAGCATACACTCCGCGAGATTGTTTTCGAGTAAACCGCGCACGCATCGACGCATCGGTCTGGCGCCGAATCGCGGAGAAAATCCATTCGCGTAGAGCAAATTCTTGTACCCGTCGCCAAAGTTCAAGGAGATGCCCTTGTCGAGGGCGCGTTTGGACACGGACTCGAGCATGAGATCGGCGATGTCGCTCACCTCGGCGCGTTCGAGCGGCTTGAAGATGATGATCTCATCGAGACGGTTCAAGAATTCAGGTCTGTACTCTTTGCCGAGCTCGCGCTTGACTCGCGCCTGCAGCTTTTTGTACTTGTCCGCCTCGTCCCCTTGGCCCGTCATGGACTCTAAAATCTCTCGACTGCCGATGTTGCTCGTCATGACGAGCATGGCGTTGGTGAAATCTACGGTTCTACCTTTGCTATCGGTCAAACGACCGTCCTCCAAGACTTGAAGCAAAATGTTAAATACGTCTGGATGCGCCTTCTCGATTTCGTCGAGGAGGATGAGCGAGTGCGGATTTGTGCGCACAGCCTCGGTGAGTTGACCACCCTCGCCGAATCCGATGTACCCGGGAGGCGGCCCGATCAATCGACTCACCGAGTGGGATTCCATGTACTCGCTCATGTCGATGCGCACCATCGCCTTCTCCGCTCCAAAGTACGTCTGCGCGACAGCCTTGGCGAGTTCCGTCTTACCGACGCCGGTGGGACCGCTGAAAATGATGCTCGCGACCGGCTTGGACGCGTCCGCTAAACCGGCCCTCGCGCGACGGATGGCTTGTGAGATCGATCGCACGGCTTCAACTTGGCCGATGACGCGCTTACCGAGCTCTTGCTCGAGATTGATCAAGCTCAGCGATTCGTCGGCGCTGAGTTGTTGCACCGGAACTCCCGTCCATTGCGCGACGACTTCGGTGACGTGTGTCTCGTCAACCGTCGTCACGTCGCCCGTCATCAATTGCACGAGCGCACCGGCCTCGTCGATGACATCGATCGCCTTATCCGGCAAGAATCGATCGTTGATGTACCGCGTGGAGAGCGACACGGCGGCGCACAGGGCGTCATCCGTAAAGGACACGCCGTGATGCTCCTGGTACGTCTCCTTGAGTCCTCGTAAAATCGTGAGCGATTGCTCGGGACTGGGTTCGACGACGCGCACGGGTTGAAATCGACGCTCCAGCGCCGCGTCCTTCTCGATGTGCTTTCTGTACTCGTCGATGGTCGTCGCTCCGATGCACTGCAACTCGCCTCTCGCCAGCGCCGGTTTCATCAAGTTCCCGGCGTCAAGCCCGCCATCCTCTCCAGTGCCACCGGCGCCGACGACCATGTGAATCTCATCGATGAATAAGATGATATCGCCCGCTTCCTTGACTTCGTCCATGATGTTTTTCATCTTTTCCTCAAACTCGCCTCTGTACTTTGTGTCGGCCAGCAACAATCCGATTTGTAAACTCACGACGCGCTTCTCCTTCAAACCCTCCGGTACCTCGCCCTTACTTATGAGCATCGCCAACCCCTCCGCGATTGCCGTCTTCCCGACCCCGGGCTCGCCCACCAGACACGGATTCGACTTCCGTCTTCGAACCAAGATGCGCATCACGCGCGTCACCTCCTCGTCCCGACCGAGCACGGGATCCAGCTTCCCTTCGCGCGCCTCCGCCGTGAGGTCGATCGAACACTCCGCCAGCGTCTGCTTCTTCGCCTTTCGATTCTTCTTCCCCGCGCCGACGAGTTCTCGCGCGTTCGCGCCCGTTATTTCCTTTCGCATCACCTTGACGTCCACCTCCAAATCTCGCATCGTCTCCGCCGCGCCGCACGTCTCGTCGTCGATCATCGCCAACGCCAGCTCTTTACTCCCGACCTCGCTCGCGCTCCCGCTCGCTCGCTCGAACACTCGCTTCAATTCATCCCTGAGTGGGAGCAATCCCTCCACCGAGGGCTTATTAAACGGATTCATGAGTTCCAACTCGCTCACGCCGGCGCGTTCGCCCAACGCGCGCCTCGTCGATTCCTCCGTCACCCCGCCCTTGTGTAACGCCTTGGACGTGCGATCTCTCGCGCGCGTCAGCGCGAGCAAAACGTGCTCCGAACCGAGCTCGGAACTGCGCAATCTCTTCGCCTGGTCCATGGCGTCCTTGACGGCGAGGACGGCGTCCCCATCGAATGTTTCGAAAAATCCCACCCTCGCGACGGTTCGTTCGCGCGTCGCTCGGCGCGCGCGGTGCGCGCGACGCGCGGTGGAAGACGCGCGGTGGATACCAGCGCATCGGTCGGCGCGCGCGGAGGCGGCGAGCGACGCGCGCGCGTCGACCATCGCGCGCATGAAGGGGCGCTCGCGTCGCGCCTCGGACTGACGTCACACGAAAGCTCGAGCTCGCGTCGACGCGCGACATGGACCGACCGTCGTGCTCGGCCGCGCTCGAGCGCGATGGTACTATCGCGGTGCTCACCATGTCGCGCGCGTCGCGTTCGAACGCCATCGACGCGGGCATGTGGAAGGATTTACGCGCGTGCATTTCATTCATAGCTCGCGCGTCCCCGCGCGCGGTCGTCGTGTGCGGCCGTGGGAAGAATTTTTGCGCCGGCATCGACGTCAGCGATCCGAAGACGATGTTCTCGACGCTCGGTGACGTCGAGGCGTCGTGCGAGGGACGTCGGAGGGAGGCGTTGGCGAGACACATTCGGTCGCTGCAGGACGTCTTCACGGCGCTGGAGACGGAGATAGAGGCGCCGGTGATCGCGTGCGTGCGCGGTGCGTGTTACGGCGCGGGCGTGGATTTAATCACGGCGTGTACGATTCGGTTATGCGGGAGAGACGCGCGGTTTTGCGTCAAGGAGGTGGATGTCGGCATCACGGCGGACGTGGGAACGCTGCAGCGGCTTCCATCCATCGTGGGGTTCGGGTCGGCGAACGAGCTGGCGTTGACGGCGAGGGTGATCGACGCCGAGGAGGCGAAGAGGATAGGACTCGTGTCCGAGGTGTGTGAGGACGTCGAAGCGAGGGCGATGGCGTTGGCGATGATGCTGGCGTCGAAATCACCGCTCGCGGTGCGAGGCACGAAGAGAGTGTTGCTCCGCGCGAGAGACGAGCCGGACGTCGCGAGAGGGTTGAATTACGTCGCCACGCACAACGCGGCGATGTTAATGAGCGATGATTTGAACGAAAGCCTCAAGGCGCGTTTCGAGAAACGCGCGCCCGTGTATTCTAAGCTCTAGCTAGGCTACTTTGTTACGATATTTTGCTAACCGACATTCGCGAGTCGGTTAGAAACCCGACTACTTTTCTAACCGAGATTCGCGCTCCACGTCGCCGCTCGCGCGTGCGCGTCTCGAACTCGATGCACGACAATCGTGCGCGTCACTGTCGTGACGGTGGCGCGTACCGGCCTCCCTCCACGGGTAACATCGCCCCGGGCCCGTTAAAACTCGCCGTCGCCGGGTCTCGCACCAAATCGAACGCCAACAACTCCAAATCGTCATCCACGTACACCCTCCCGTCGCTTCGCGTCTCCAACCCGCTCCACGATCGCGTGGACACCCCCAAAACATCTCCTCGCGCGTACATCTCTCTCACCTCCCTCCCATCGACCGTCTCCGCCGTCACCTCGAGGTATCCGAAGAGCGTCTTGCCTTCGTCGTCCCAATACATCTCCAACACCCGATGCGACGCCTCGCTCGCGCGCACGTCGCGAAACACCGATTCATCCGCCTCGCTCGGATGTTCCAACCGCCCGTACGCCCGCCCCTCGCGCACCGCGCCCGCGTCGTACGCCGCCACCTCGCGACGTAAGATTGGTTTCGGATAGATGCGCTGATTTCTGTTGACGCGATCCGCCCTCGCGAGGAGTCCGTGGAGGATCAACCGCCCGTCGTTCGCGTCGAGCGATCGCGCGAAACGCTCGACGCGTCGTTCGCGCTCGATCTCGGCCTCGTCCGCGAGCGCGCGCTCGACGGTGCGCACGCTCACGCACACGCCCATGTGGGAAAAAGTGAAGTCGACGCGACGCGCGCGGTGCGCCCGCACACGTCGACGCGAACGAGAAAACGCGAGAAACGCGAGGGAGAGACGCGAGAGACGCGCGCGCATCGATCGGACGCGCGAGAGAGATGTCGGCGCTGGAGGCGATCGTGTACGAGCGCGGGGCGCTCAAGTTGCTCGATCAGCTCAAACTCCCGCTCGAGACGACGTACGTCGACGTCGAGGATTGCGACGCGTGTTGGCGAGCGATCAAGGATATGAACGTGCGCGGTGCGCCGGCGATCGCTATCGCGGCGGCGCTGGCGTTGGCGGTGGAGCTGGAGAAGAAAAAGGGGGAGCTCGCGACGTGCGAGGCGGCGGAGGCGTTCGTGCACGAACGGTTCGATCACATGTACACGTCGAGACCGACGGCGGTGAATCTTGGAGAGGCGAGAACGAGGATTAAATCGTTGGCGACGTCTCTGAAGGCGAACGGGGACGCGGGAGCGATGGTTGAGGGAGTGATTGAGGCGTGCGAGGCGATGTTGGCGGAGGACGTGGCGTCGTGCCGAGCCATCGGGGCGAAAGGGGCGGAGGCTCTGTTGAGAGCGGTGAACGCGAAGGATGGACAAAAGATTAAAGTCATGACGTGCTGTAACACGGGGTCGCTCGCCACGGCGGGATACGGGACGGCGTTGGGGGTGATTCGCGCGCTGTGGGAAACGGGACGTCTCGAACGCGCGTACTGCTTGGAGACGCGTCCGTACAATCAAGGCTCGCGTTTGACGGCGTACGAGCTCGTGTACGAAAGCATTCCGGGTACTTTGATTTGCGATAACATGGCGGCGGCGCTCATGGCGCGCGGAGACGTCGACGCGATCGTCGTGGGTGCGGACAGGGTCGCCGCGAACGGCGACTTTGCCAATAAGATTGGCACGTATTCGCTCGCGGTGAACGCGAAACACCACGGCGTTCCCATGTTCACGGCCGCGCCGGTGACGACGCTCGATCCTGAGACCGCGACCGGAGCCGATATTCACATCGAGGAGCGACCCGGGAAGGAGGTGACGCATTCGCTCGGTCGTCGCGTTGCGGCGGAGGGCATCGACGTGTGGAATCCGTCCTTCGACGTCACGCCCGCCGCCCTACTCGCCGGCGTCATCACCGAGCACGGCGTCATCGAAAAGAACGTCAGCGGTGTCTTCCCCGTCGCCGAGTTCGTCGCGAACGCGAAGAACGGGGAAATCAAGGCGGCCAAGCCCTCGGGTCCGCCGGGATTCATCGCCCTCGATTGCGAAACCGTTCTCGATTACGCGGCGTCCAAGGATAACGTCGCCGCCGTTCTGGGCGGCGCGTCCACGCGAAGCGCTTGGTCCGCGAAAGAAATCGGTGACGGAAACATCAACTTTGTGTACATCATCACCGGCGCATCCGCTGATAAATCCGTCATCGTCAAACAAGGTTTACCCTTCGTACGATGCGTCGGCGAGAGTTGGCCGCTGACGCAAGAGCGCGTGCGGTACGAAGCCGAGGCGCTCATCCAGGCGCATAAATACTGTCCCGCGCACGTGCCCGAGGTGTACATCTACGATCCGACGATGGCCACCATCGTGATGCGGTACCTCGAGCCCCCGCACATCATCCTGAGAGGCGGCATCATCGAAGGAAAGTTGTATCCGAAGTTAGCCGAACACGTCGGCGAGTACTTGGCGACGACGCTCTACAAATCGTCCGCTCTCTCCGTGGGCGGCGCCGCGCTTCGTCGCGCGCGCCAAGCGTTCGGACAAAACGAAGACATGTGTGAACTCACCGAGCAAGTCATCTTCACGGAGCCGTACGGGAAGGCGGACAACAACCACTGGACGACGCCGCAACTCGACGACGTCGTGGGTCAGATTCAATCCGACGCCGCTCTCAAGCGCGCCGTCAACGCGTTGAAGGAAAAGTTCATGACCGAAGGTCAAGCTTTGTTGCACGGTGATTTACACACGGGATCGTTGATGTGCACCGAGACGACGACGTTCGCCATCGATAACGAATTTGCCTTTTACGGACCGATGGGATTCGACGTCGGACTGTTTTTCGCCAACTTGTTACTCTCGTACTTTTCGCAGCGCGGTTGGGCCGATTTCAAGGGCGGATATCGCAGCACGCAGGCTGCGTGGCTGTTGGATACGTTCGATTCGACGTGGACCGTCTTCGAGAAGCGTTTCTTGGAGCAATGGAACGAACAAGGCGTTCGAGATGACTGCGGTGGATTGTCTCCGGCTATTTTGTTCGGCGCGGGCGTCGCCGACGGAGCGAACGCGTTAAAGGCGCATCAAGAGGCGTACATGAAACAGATTTGGGAAGATAGTTTAGGATTCGCGGGTGCGGAAATGATTCGTCGCATCATCGGCATCGCGCACGTGGCCGACCTCGATAAAATTCCAGACGCCGACATTCGAGCGCGGTGCGAACGCGCGGCGCTCATGTGCGGACGCGAGCTCATGCTCAACGCGAAGAAGCTCACGCCGGCGTCCATCGTGGACGTCGTCAAGAGCCGGGAATTGGCAGTTTTTGCATGAATTTGCAGTGCAATGTGAAACAATACAAATTACAACAAATTTGCGCGTACTATTAAATAGTAGGAGCGGCAGCAACATCACCGCGTTTTGCGTTTTTGATCGAGCCATCGAGACGCGGCGGATTTTCGCGAATCGCGAGTCGGTGAGTTGGCCTCAACTTTCGGTCCGTACGCGATGTGTGAGCGCGTGATCTCCATCAAACCGAACGTAGATATCGGTACGAATGAGATTTTACCCCGATCGCGCGTCGCGGCGTCCGCGAATTCAGCCTCAATCTGTCGGTAAATCTGCGCTCGCGTCCTCGGATTGGCGGCGTTGATGAAGTCGATGACGATGATGCCCGAAATGTTCCGTCTGCGTATTTCGTGCGCGGCGGTGCGCGCGGCGAGCACGTTGATCTCAGCCACGCTCATGCGGCTCGATCCGGTGTTGACGTCGATCGCCGTTAGAGCCTCGGTCGACTGAATGACGAGTTGCGCAGACGTTGTGTTCGGAATTGAAACGCGCTCTGGAAACGTAAACGCGCGCTGCATCAACCTGTGCATTTTCGAATTTCCTTCGGTGCGCACCACCGTGCGCATGTCCTCAACGTCCGCGCGAAAATTCGCCACGCTCTTTTCGATCGCGCTTAGAGATTCTGATCCCTCGTCGCTCGGCACTACGACGCTCGACATGTTTAACGAGCACAGTTCGCGAAGCACCATGCCTCTGAAATTCGTGTTGTCGCGCCACATCAGGCGGGGCACGAGCGGGGTCTCACGCGCGCGCGCCTTTTCGATGGATTTCACCGCGCTGATGCACATCAGCCGCCATCGATCGGATAACTCGCGCATCTCGTTTTCCAAAGATTCGCGAGGCGCGTTCATGCTCGCCGAGCGCATGATGACATGCGCGCCACCGCCGTGAAATCCTTGCGAACGCGCCACTCGTTTCGAACCCGGTGTTCGCCAAATTTTTCTCAAAAACGATTCCCCCCACAGCGCGAGCGTTTCGCGCGTCACCACGCTCAGTTTTTTACTCGCGTGCGCTGTGACGCCGTGCGCGGTTCCCTTGAAGACGGTGTATCGTCCAGTCAGGCTCGGTTCCGCCGTCGCGATGGCGCCCTTGTGCTCGCGAGAATCGCGAATGATCTCGACGATGACGGAATCACCCACATTATACATCCCGTACGCCCCTTTGCCCGATCGCGAGAGTTGTTCGTTCACGTCGACGCCCTCGTCGTGAGGTGACACGTTGTACGAAACTTCGGCGACGGCGTTTGTTGATCCTTGTTTCGACCACCACGCCGCGGGCGTCGCCAACCCGTCCCTCAGCAATGCTGTCTTCGTGTACTTGCCGTTCTTCATCTCCACGCCCACGAGGAGCGAATTCATGTTTGGAACTTTCGCGATTACGGTGCCCAAGTAGACGTCGCCGACGAGCAACGCTTGATGGCCATCCTCTGAATCGTTGGTGTTCTCCAAAACCTCCACCACCTCGTCGTTTTCCGTCACCACGGCGCAATCGTCGGTGGGGAACCAAATCTCACTCATCATCTGTCTCTCATCTCTCCCTCGCAGACACTTGCTCGCGCCGCCGGTAAAGTATTGCAACACGCGCTTATCCGTCGGTTCGTTCATGCGCGCGCTCTCCGTGAGCGACGGCGTCCCAGTCTTCGGTTCCGTCGACCAATCGTCCGTGATCTCCACCATGAACGCATGACTCGGCGCCCGCAGCGCGCTCGTTCCGCGCCGCCACGCGTACACCGGCCCCATGGGGTCGCTCACCTCGTCCACGACGGCGAAGTTGTACTCGCACACGAAACTCTCCTCGCCCACGACGCGACTCACCGGCACCTCCACGCACACCGTCGCGCTCCACCAATCGTCCCCTTCCGGCACGCACCGAACGGCCCCGCTCAAAATCTGCCACGAACCCAACTCTGGAATCGATCCGACGAGAACGACCCGCTGGCCGAACCTCGTCCGTTTGCGCACTCGAAACGTCGTCACGCACCGTCCCGGCGTCCCCACCAGCGCGAAGACCCCCTCATCGCGTCGTCCCCGCGTCCCGGGCGTCTGCACGGACTCTCTCTCGCGCCCATCGTCGCCCCCCATCGAGATCGAGACGACGTCCATCCCATTCGCGCTCGCGCTCGTCGACGCGTCTCCGACGACGTCGTCCTCCGCGAGAATATCTTCTTCGTCTCGATCGCGCATCGTTCGACCCTCGTCCACGCGTGCCCCTCGCCCGCGTCGCGCCCGCGTCACCGCCCCCGCGCGCGCACCGCTCGCGCGTCCTCCTCGCCCCGACCTCGCGCCCACGCGCACCGCGCGCGTCGTCGACGGAGACGTCATCGCCGGCGCGATGTTCGATCGATGCATCAACGACCCGAAAGATGCGCGGTGAATGCGCGACGACGCGACGTCCCGCGAGCGCCGCGGACGCCGCCGAACGGACGCGCGTTCGGTTTCAGTCGATGGACCGCGCGCGCAGTCGTCTCGCGACGATCACCGCGGGCGTCGTCGCGGTGTAAAGTTTCGAGCTCAAAATTGAACGTCATCGCGATCGCGACGCCAATGGGAACGGCATTCCGCGATCGCGCGCGAGAGACGGTGACGCGCGAGGTCGAGGTCGAGGTCGAGGTCGAACGCGGTCGTCGGGTCGATCGCGCCGAAGAGGCGAACGCGAGAGGGGCGAGAGAGGGGCGACGCGCGCGATGGGGTGCGCGGGATCGAAAACAAAGGCGCGGGAGGAAGACGCGCGGGCGCCGTCGAGCGCGACGGAGGAGGCGGTGACACCGCGGGTGAGGGATGAGGTGACACCGATCGTGGATTCTGAGCGCGGGGAGGTGGAATTCGCGGCGGCGTCGGCGGAGGAAATCGAAATCGTCGACGCGACGTACGTCGTGAGTCGCGCCATGGGCGACGATTCGGCGAGAGAGATGGTCGAGAACGACGCGGTGTACGCGGAGACGACGACGGAGGCGATGAACGCGGCGTCCAAGCGAGTGCGAGAGCGTTGGGGGACGACGGCGGCGACGGGCGCCGAGTGGCGTTTTTGGACGCGGGAGGAGACGACGGTGAGCGCGCTCACGGAGTCTCTGCGAGGCGCCGACGTGAGCAGCATCAGGACGGATCTGTCGGTCATGATGTGCGCGCACGACGCGCTCGAGTCGGCGGTCGGCGTGTGGAGAGAGGGCGAGGCGCGCGTGGTGGCTAAGCCGCGCGTCTTCGCGGTGGACGTGTACCTGTCCATCGACGACGAGGCGTTCGAGGACGAACACGTGTGCGCTGGTGAACCAGACGTCGATCGAGAGGCGGCGATCGAGGCCGGTCTGGACGCGGCGGGATTGGATGGTAGCGAGGAACGCGAGGCGGCGAGACGCGCGCTCGCGAAGACGCGCGAGGGCGGCGCCAAGCCGTGGTGCACGTTGATCGGATCCGACTTTTCCGCCGGGAATCACTTCGTGCACTTGCCGTTGATGGCAGAATATCTCGACGGTGCCATCTTAGATCCGTACTCCAAGGCTTATGCGCACGCGCTCGTGTGGCGGTGGGCCGACGCGTGCAAACGCGTCGGCGCGGGCAAACACGAGGTGACCTTTCGCTGCGCCCCACTCGGCATCTTCGTGCCGGAATCGAACGCGTGTACGTTTACCGGCAACGTTGACGACGCGCGCGCGCGTCCGGAAGGATTCAAGGCGTTCCTGAACGAACTCAGAAAAGGATACGAGACATCGCCGAACGCGCCGGGCATGAGCGCGACGTTTTCGCTGACGCTTCGCGACGAACACTGCACGGGCGATAAAGTGGAGCGCCAGGCGCAAGAATGGGCGGTCGATTGGCCGACTGATGAAATCGCAGAGTGCTACACCACCGCGTTAGAGTTGGCAAACACCGGCGCACCGGGTAAGATGGCCGCCGAGATGGTTCCGGGAGCGGTGTGCTGCCACGTCGTGTTGCCGTCGACCGAAGGACAGAGCGGCATCGCCGAGGTAAAAAACAAGAGAGGTGACGTCATCTACCACGAATTCCACGCCTGGGGATTATTCAAGGGACTGGACGGTCAACCGGAAGCGCGAACCGGCGCTCAAATCAAATTCCGTTGCGTGCAAGAAGTGAACGAGTCCGGCACAGCCAAGGGTCCGTGGGTCGCGAAAGACTACGACCCGCGACCGTGCAACGGGTTGATGCTTAAGAACAAACACATCGATCTCGCCATTAAGCGAGACGACTCTCGAATCAAGATTCCGGGTGGTGTGAACTAACTCGGATTTGTTATGCAAAGTCTTCTCTCTTTCTTACAAGTTGAGCATTTCATTTTACTATCGTACAACACGATTTCACGATTTCTGGTTCTCCGTCGAGCCGTACGAGTCGTCTTTGAACTCCGCAAAGAGCCAATCTTCGTATTGCTTCGACTTCGTGCCCGAACCGTACAACATGACGGCGTTCACGATCACAGTGGCGATGCCCAGGAACGCCAGTCCCGCGCCGACCGTCGTCGAGAGCGTGAGGAGATCAAACTTTCGGCCGACACCCGTCACCTCGAAACGGATTCTAGGTCCGTACCCCTTCACCAACAATCGCACGTCCTTACTCCCCTGGACTTGATCGTACGTCACCCCGGGAAGGGACGCGGGCTCGCCGACGTTGTGTCCGGAGATCCATCGAATGTTGTATCCTTTCGACAGCGTGTTCTGCTTCGTGTTCACCACCTGTCGAGTGACGTACGGCGTCTCCGGCGCGCACGAATCCATGCCTCGGTCGAGATTACAATCGAACGGAATGTCCACGCGCGCGTCCCAACCTTTGGTCGCGATCTCTTTGACGCTCTTCCCGCCGCTCGCGAGCAAGTCCTCCACGGTGAACAAATTCCAACCGTGTGTCGGTTCGGTTCCGTTCAGGTTGGTCCAGAGCGCATTTCCGTCGCCCTCCGGATTCTTAATCCCCGGGAACTCGACGCTGATTCGCAAAAACACGGTGAAATTCCCGACATTTTCCAGTATCTGCACTTTATCCTCCTCGGGCTCTCCCGGACACCACCCCGAAATCTCGCACCTCTTCGTCTCTCGTCCCTCAGAATCGTTCCCCGCGCGCAGACACTTCCCCGTCATCACCCCACTCGCGCTCACCATCCCCTCCACGCACACATTCTCATCCTCCGTGCACACTTCCTCCTCATCCTCTCCCGCGCACGTCCCTCTCGCCTGCAGCGTCGTCGCCGTCGCCGTCGCCACGAAGAACCCACTCGGCTCGTACGTCACCACATCGTTCGCGTCGTACACCGTCGCTCTTCCCGTCGCGACGTCACGCATCACCGCCTGTCCCTTCACCTTGACCCCGATGTTCCCGTTCACCGTCGATCGCATCTGGTACCCGCGTTCGGCGTACACCAAGTAGCACACCACGTAGGCCACGACGCACGCGACGAGCGCGTGATACAGCGCGCCCAATCGCCACGATCGTATCACCACCTGCTTGTGCGTCGTGTACGACCCGAACGACATGTTTCCCTCCTCTTCACCCGCGCGCGTGTCGCCGCCGCGGCGCCGTCTGACGACGACCGGTCGTCGACGCGCGCGAACACCAAACGTCTCGTCGTCCCGAATGCGCCGATGGCGATGGGAACGGGCCGGAGACGCGGTGTCCCGACACGGTGACGCGCGCGCGATGGTGACGCCCGGACGAACGCCGACGATGCGACGAGGCGCGAGCGATGACGACCGAGCGGTGGACGCGAGTTCGCTCGTCGCGCTCGGCGCGTTGGCGCTCTCCAACCTCGCGCTCGTGATCTTGGGACTCGTGCTCGTGGTTTTGGGCTCGAGGGACGGTGGGAAGGGCGTCGCGGTGGTCTTCTCGCACGGTGGGTTGAACGATGCGTTGTTTGAAGATCCCGGGACGTCGGCGGCGGTGATGGGGACGCTGATGATGGCGCTCGCGGTGTTCGGATTGGCGGCGCTGTACAGGAGGAATAAGAAATTCCTGATGACGTATCACGTGTTGGCGCTCTTCATGCTCATAGGGATCATCTACGCGTGCGCGGTGATGAATATATATAAAGAATCGAGCGCTGACATGGTGAGGAATTACTGGATGACGTATAAAGCGAATCATAACATCACGGGGATCATCGCCGGGCGCGTGGGACGACCGACGCGGTTGGACGCTGGAAGGTGGGTGATGCAGATGCAAGAGGCGAGGTCGAAGACGAGATTGTTTCTGCGGTCGGTGGCGTCTTGTTACGGCGCGGGCATCTTCTTTCTCATCACGTCTCTCGGTTGCAGCGCGTACATCATGGGGATGAAGTACACGGGGACGCACGTCGGCATGACCACCAACGCCGTCGGGATCGTGTTCGGTCTCACGCTCTTCGTTCTTTGCTACTTCGTGGCTAGATCGACGTACAACGTACCGGACGCGGTGTCGATGAAATTTGACGTCGGATTTGTGCACGAGGACTCGCCGGGGCGCTCGACCCCGTCGAACGCGCACCGCCTCTATGAGACGCTGCGCAAATCGCCAGATGTCATATTTGAAACCGTGCAGAGAGAAAGCGCGGGTGGGCGCCGACTCTTAGACGATTCCCAGTCGCCGCCTCCTGCACCGTCTCCTCCGCCTTCCCCGCCTGCTGCGGCGTCTCCTCCGCCCTCCTCGCCTCCGCCTCCGCCGCCGCCCGCCGTTGACGAGAACTGGCTCGCGCAGTCGGTTTGGGTATTCGAGGAAGGTCATAAAGTGATCGATAATACACATTACAACTTGACCTTCAAATTGGCGTTGGCGGGAATAGATGGAGATCACGTGAATGAACACTTTACCGACTGGGCCGCCAAGAAAGTCGCGACTTTCAGCGAGATACAACCGGAGGACGTGTACGTCTCGCAACTCAAATCTGGCGCCGAACACAAGATTGGTGGCATATGGACGGCTAGATTCCTCGCCGCCGCCGCTTTCATCGTCGTGTTCGTCAATTTCTTCGGTCTCTATTCGCTTTACAAGGATGACAGGTTCTTGATGGCGGCGCACCTGTGCTTTTCCTTGGCCGGAATTCTCTTGTTGATCATCTCGGCCGCGCTCATGGGCAAGCACGCGAACGCGACGTCGAGACTCATCGCCAATAACTGGCACTCCATCCAAAACAAAGTAATCGGCGCCGGCGTCGAACCAGTCGACGCCGGTGCTTTCGCTCGCGCCCACTTCAAAGCCGCCGCGGCGCTCGGCGCCACCGTCATCATCCTGCAGCTCGCCTCCATCATGTCCACGCTCTTCTCCTTCTTCAGCAATGAACCTTCGTATTCGCTTCTCTCACCCACCGCGCGCAGAAATGACGGCGGTGCCACGGGAGGAAAGTTTCAACCCGTCGAATTCGACCGGCTCGACGAAGAGTACGGCAAACGCGGCTTTTTAAGCCAAGAGCGCTCGCACACGCGTCGAGGGAGCGACGGCGTCGTCTCGCTCGGTAACTTCGCGTCGCCGGGCAAACAATTTTCCATCGATTAGGCTATTGTAAAAAAGAGACATTGTTGAGCCACGAGAGCGGGCCTCCCCTCACGGACTTTGGACTCGGATTCGCTCGCTCGCTCGCTCGCTCGCTCGCTCTCGCGAGAAAAAGCGTCCCACGTCCTCATTGGTAGTTACGCCTTCGTCGTCATCTCCCGATGCTCCGCGCGTCGTCTCGCGCGCCGCCTCGCGTCCGCGCGTGCGTCGCGACGCGCGCGCGTCATCCTCCCCGCCTCGCGCGAGGACGCTCGGCGCGCGCGACGACGCACGAAGACGTCTTCGTCGACGCGCTGGGCGCGCCCGCGCTCGATCGCGACGACGACGAAGAACTCGACGCGTACGTCGCGCGCGCGCTCGCGGGGCGCGCCGTCGTCGTTTCGCGCGTCGCGCGCATCGTCGCCGAGTGCGCGGGGCTCCCGGAGGCGACGGCGGCGGTGGCGACGGCCAAGACGCCGACGAGAGAGGCGCGCGCCGAGCTCGCGCGCGCGAGAGGCGTCGCGAGCGCGCTGTTCAACGCGTGCATGTCGGCGTATAATCGTCTGAAAGATTGGGAATCGTGTCAAACGTTGGTGCGGCTCATGGAGGATGACGCCGGGTGCGCGCCGGACGCGGTGAGTTTTTCGCTCGCGGCGAGCGCGATGGCGCGCGCGGCGAGAGACGGCGAGGCGCACGCGTTTTTGCTCGAGGCCGAGTCCGTTCTGAAACGAGGCACTCGACGGAATAAGAAGAAGAAGAAGGTGCGCGTCGACGATGATATGTGGCTGAAAGTTTTGTACGAGACGGATGACGTCGCGGCCGTGCACAAACCCGCGGGCATGTTGACGCATTCAAGCGAAGGCGCCGGTAAGTCGCCGTCGCTCTCGGACGTGGCTCTCGCGCAGTTCGGTGAGTTGAGCGATCTGAACGGGTCGGATAAGCGAGGGATCGTGAGTCGTTTAGATAAACCGACCAGCGGTGTGGTCATCCTCGCAAAGAATAATAAAGCTCACGCGGAATTGGTGACGCAGTTTTATCAGCGCGCAGTGACGAAGACGTACTGGGCGCTCGTGGACGGCGAAGTACCGCTGGGCGCCGGCGGTACGATCATCGAACCGGTGGACGGTCGTCCCGCGAAGAGTGACTGGGAAGTTGTCGAAACGTTCGTCGGCGACCGTTGGAAATACGCGCTGGTTCGAGTCAATCCGCGGACTGGTCGCAAGCATCAAATACGCGTCCACATGGCTTCCGTCGGCTGTCCACTGACGGGCGACACGTTGTACAGAAGAGGTCGCGCAAAAACACTGAATGTAAACGCACCCAAGTGCGTTCTAGACTCCCTGTCCGGTGGTAAGACTGGAACGACGTTTTTTCTTCACGCCGGCGAGACGATGTTTGACGTCGCCGGCAAGAGAGTGCGCGTGAACGAGCCTCTGCCCGTTGAGTTCTCTGATCTTCTCGACAAGCTCCACGCCGCATCTTCGAAAGCGTCGTCGTGAAACGTACTCACACACTAGCGACTGGTGCTTACGCTTAGACTAGATTCGTTGAAATGGAATGAATTAGATAGCATGTGTTGACTGTTTGCGGAAACAGTCACTAAGTTTCTACAGTTATGCGCTTATTGCGGGTAGCCGCTGGAATCCATCGCGTTCCCAGCAACCGCGGCGGTCGCCGGCTCCTCCTCCGGAACCTCGCACACAACGACATCGGAGGTGAGGAAAATCTTGGCGACAGAGCACGCGTTTTGCATCGAGCATCTGATAACCTTCGTCGGGTCGAGAACGCCAGACTCCATGAGGTCCTCGTACTCACCCGTCGCCGCATTGAAACCAAAGTTCGGGTCCTTGGAGGTCATGACGCGCTCGCACACGACGGAACCGTTGACACCAGAGTTGCTCGAGACGAGGCGGATCGGGTAGGAAAGGGCACGCTTGATGATTTCCGCACCAACCTTTTGCTCATCGTTATCCAACGTCTCCTTGATTTCGTCGATAGCCGCTGCGAGCTTCAAGAAAGTGCAACCACCACCAATAACAATACCTTCATCCACAGCTGCCTTGGTGGCGTTCAAGGCATCTTCAACACGAAGCTTCTTTTCCTTAAGCTCAGTTTCGGTTTGAGCACCGACTTGGACGATGGCAACACCACCCGAGAGACGCGCCGCACGCTCGTTGAGCTTTTCCTTCTCGTAGTCCGCCTCGGTAACCTCAACGAGACGGTTGATTTGCTTAACACGCGCGGCAACTTCCGCAGCGGTATCACCAGCACCAACAATGGTACAAGATTCCTTGCCGAGCTCAACGCGCGCCGCGTTACCGAGGACTTCGACGCCGCACTTGTCGAGGCTCAAGCCGAGCTCGTCCTTCACGACGGTACCGCCGGTGAGGATGGCGATGTCTTCAAGGTACTGGCTCTTACGCTCACCGAAGCCCGGGGCCTTGATGGCGGTGATCTTGAGAGAGCCACGAAGCTTGTTCACGACGAGAGTCGCGAGAGCTTCTTGCTCGATGTCTTCCGCGATGATCATGAGCGGGAAACCCTGTTGGATGGCAGCTTCGAGGATGCCAATCATGTCACGGGCAGTGCTGATCTTCTTGTCGACGATGAGCAACTTGCACTGATCGTAGACGCAGGTCATGCGCTCGCTATCCGTGACGAAGTACGGGGAGATGTAACCGCGCTCGAATTGCATACCTTCGACGACGACGAGGTTGTTGTCGACGGAGCGCGCTTCTTCAAGGGAAATGACACCCTTTCGGCCAACCTTTTCCATGGCGGCAGAGATCATCTCACCAATTTCCATGTTACCACCGGCAGAAATGGACGCAACCTTGGCGAGTTCTTCGTCGGCAACCTCCTTGGAGATGCCCTTGAGAACATCGACGAGGGCAGCGACGGTCTTTTCCATACCGCGCGTGAGTTGCACCGGGTTGGTACCAGCCATGACAATCTTCATACCTTCCGCAATCATCGCCGCGGAGAGCACAGTAGCGGTGGTGGTACCGTCACCGGCTTCGTCGTTCGTCTTTTGGGACGCTTGTCTGACGAGCTTGGCGCCGACGTTTTCAACCGGATCCTCGAGGTCGCCCTCCTTCGCGACGGTGACACCATCGTTCACAATCTTCGGGGAGCCGTACTTGGACTCGAGCACGACGTTACGGCCCTTCGGACCGAGGGTAACGCCGACGACGCTCGCGAGCTTATCGACACCCTTTTGCATCTTCTTCAACGCGGTGCCGTCTTGCGCGTTAAAGTACAATTGCTTCGCCGCCGCCGTCACCGAGAGCGGCGCGCGCGCATGGCGCGTCGTGCGTCGCACGCTGGCGGCGATCGGCTTACCTACATCATTCAATACACATCGCGCGCATCCTTCGTCAGTCACCACCCTCTCTCGCGTCACCAGACCCCTCTCTCGCGGCCTCCGTCTCTATCCACACACGAGACGAATCAGCCCTCTTCCCGAGCCGCATCATCATCGCGACGTCACGCGCGCATCCCCCCCCCGCGCGTCCCGCGCGCCGACACCGCGCGTGCATCGCATTCGTCTCCATCACCCTCCGCGCGTCGCGTCGCGTTCGAGTCTCTCGCGCGCGTCGTCACACGCACCGTCGCTCACGCGCGTCCTGGCGGCGAAGGTCGTGGCGGTGGCGCTGCGCAAGGTTCGCGAACGCGCGAGCGCGTCGTCAGTCGGTCGTCCTCGTCGCGCGCGAATCCACGCGGGGGCATTAAAAAAATAGTTTCATCCATCGGCGCGTCGACGCGCGCGCGGAGACGCGCGTCGTCGACGCGTCTCGCGCGGGAGCCGGGCATCGCGCCGCCGGGGTCATCATCGGCGGATGGGTCGACGACGGTTCGACCATGGCGCGCGCGTCGAGCGAAACCGTCGCGCGAGACGACGAGACGAAGGAAAGAAAACCGCGCGCGCGTCTCGCTCGCGCGTACCTCGTCGTGGACGTCGCGAACATCGTCTCCGTCGTCGTCGAGTAGTGGCGACGCGGTGGGTGACCCCTGCTCGAGGGTTTCAGGGCGTCGTGAACTTTTTATCGCTCTCGTCGTGTGGTGTGTGTATGCGCATTGTGGGCATTTTAAGAATATGTATGTAAAAGAGAGAGTACGAAGATGGACAGGTGGTTGGTTGACGCGAACGCGCCGCTACGCCTCGTCGTCGTCGTCGTCGTCGTCGACGTCGGGACGCTCTCCCGTGAGAACGCGATGAATGTGACGCTCTTTTTCGCGACCGAGCTCGGCGAGGGCGACGGAGGGACCGCGAGGGTCTGACCAGACGCACACGGCGCCGTCGGCGGAGGCGGAGGCGAGCGCGCGACCCCCGGGCGCGAAGGCGAGGGCGACGGCTGGTGCGGTGAGACGAGCGCTCGCGTGCGTGCAATCGCCGGATTCGTAATCGAATACTTTGATGGTGCGATCTGACCCGGCGACGGCGAGGAGGGCGCCGTCGGGGTGGGCGATGGTCGCGGCGGCGAGCTCGGCGTCGGAGGGGTCGTCGACGACGCGGAGGATGGAGGCGTCGGTGGGGTCCCACCAGGTGATCTTGCGGTCGGTTCCGGTCGTCACGATCTGTAACTCGTCGGGATGGATGGCGATGGCTTTGAAGTACGTCGAGCCGAAAAAGGAGACGCGTCGAACGCGTCTTTCCAGGTCCCACACTATGCACGAACCGTCGTCGGACGCCGTCACCGCCGACACGTCGCCGTCGAACAAGACGATGTCGTTCACTGTGGATCGATGCTCCTTCATGGACGCTTGCAGAGTGATGATGTTAAAATTTCGAACGTGCCACAATCGCACGTTCCCTTCTGAACCGCCACTTATGACGCCGCACGCGTCCTTCATACCCCTCACCGCCGTGACTCGATCGTGCGCGTTGGCGGCGACAAAGAGCGCTTGGCCCGTGTCCATGTGATGCGCTCGAATTTTACCGTCGTCCCAACCACTGATGATGACTTTATCATTCGAACCCGGCATAAAACTCAGACATAAACAACCGATCGATCGCGGCTTTACCTCGATGAAGGTCATCGACTTCGCCGTCTTTGTCCGCCACACGCAAATTTCTGGACCCCCTCCCGTCGCGAAATATTCATCCGTCTGGAGTGGGAACGCTAAACTCGTGATTGGAAACTCGTGGGAAGATTCAAGAGTCTTGACTCCGGCGAGGATGAGGCATTTCCCATTCAACGGATGATTGGCGCAATATTCCACGAGGTGCAAATTTCCATTCGACATGCCGCAGTACACGTCAAAGGTTTGCGACGCGTCGCGGTATTGTTCGACGTCGACATTCCCGAAACGAAGTCCGAGAAGCGCGCCGTGTAAATACTTTCTCTTTGAATACTCTGATTTACACGATTCTGGATACTCCAGACCCTCGACATTGGAATGAGGTACGCACGAAGCCGCTATGCTCGTCACCGCTCCCGTACCGAGTAAACGCCTCGCCTCAAACTTAAGAGTACAAGTCCCCGGTTCTCGCCGCATCACCGACAACACTCCGTCGCCGCTGCCGGCGAGAATCGCATTTCGAACGATGGCCAACGAGCAAATACCTTTCGAGATGTATTTTTTGAGAGTGAACGACTCTTTGATGGTGTGATTACTCAGCGCCACGCACAGGACGTCGGCGCTCGACGTTCCCAAATACACGTACTTGTCGTCCTCATCGATCGCGATGGAGAGTATATCTCGCTTTAAAATACCGAGTCGTACTTGCTGAAACGACAATCGCTTACTCGTTTCATCGTATTCCCACGCGCTCACGGCCAACTCGCCCGCGGATATGAAAGATTGATTGGAGTGACGCAGAAACGCCACGGCTCTGACTCTACCGTCGAGAGGAGCGGGGGCTCCACACAGCGCGCGCCCGGTCGATACGTCCCACATGACGACTCTTCCATCGTTTTCTCCTCCCACGCTCGCTAACCTGCTCTCATCGGTACTGAAAGCGAGCGCGACGATGTCGCCGACGTGGAGCGACAAACGTCTCGCCATGGAAAACGTAGTCGCGTCCGAGACGTCTTTAGCTTCCCAAATGATGATGTTCGCCTCGCCTCCCGACACGCGCTCGCCGGAGGCGATGTACTTTCCAGACGGCGATACCGCCAACGCGGTCACTTTTCCGTCGTGACCGTGGAGAAAAGTCGTGTTCGTCTTGCCATTCTCAGACTGCTCTTCCTTGTCCGAGTGCGCGAGAGACTGGGAGTGCACGGATATCACGACGGCGGCGCCGAGCGGATAGATCTGCGCCCTATCGACGGGATGGAGATGGAATCCATTCTTCACGGATCCCGAAAACCCGTTGAGTGCCTCGAGCGGTAGTTCCGAGCGCGACATTATGAGGACGCGGCTAATTTTAGCGCGCGGAGTTGTTAAGGGATGAGCCTTGAAAATCAATTCACAATTCAGTTTTGAGACTGGGCACGTACTTCTCGACGATGGACGATCTCTTCGGTAAATGCAGACGTGGCGTCTAACAAAGTCACCGCGGCGTACGCGATCCTCACGGCTGGAAGGTCGTCCTGATTACTCAAGGACGCGATGAACGCCGGACGCTGAAGCGTTCCCTTCCAAATGGAAATGTCGCCGATATCTTCCGGGGCGTCTTCATCATTGTTCCAACTGTCGTCAACTTCGATGTTCTCCTCTTCTTCTTCCTCCTCCTCCTCCTCGCTATCAACTTGTTGACGACGGCGTTCTTCAACAGCTTCGGCGATGACTTCGGGCGGCAGCAAGGCGGCGAGCTTACGCCGAGCGAGTTTCCACGTACTCATGTCTTTGCCAGTGTGCTTCAAAACGAGAGCTTCGAGAGTGGCCTTTGAAAGCTCATCCGGAGCTTCGGGCTCCTTTTCACGCTCGGCTTTCTCAAGCTCTGCAGCAATCTTGAACTCTTCGAGCTGACATTCGTAGTACTTTTCTTCCAGGTGAAGGAGTTGTTCGGCGACGTAAGAGGTGGCGGCGTTCTTGAGCTTGGTGCGGAAAATTCGCCAATCCGTCGACGTTTCGAGACCGATTCTCTCCGCGTTGATGCACATAGTGTCCATGCACTTCCTCGCCGCGGTGAGCACAGCGCCTTCATCAGACGCGAGGTCCGCGGCGGGGCGGGTGGCGACGTATACGTCAGCAGACGGAGCACTGCGCGATCGCGCCGAACGGCGTTCCCCACCCTCAAGGGAAGCAGCATAACGGGCATCGCGTTCTTCTTGACTCTCAGCCAGAAGTTTGAAGGCATCGGCGATCGTCACCTTGCGCTTTTCCAACTGTTTCTTCAGGGCGAGTTCTCTGACACCCTTCTCGGAAAGAGCGTCGAAGAGCTTGTCCACCGCCTCTTGGGAGTTGTACAGACCCCATTCACCAGAAAACGACTGCACGTAGATGGCATCTTTACGACCCCCGAAATTCCACCAGTAAGTGGAGAGGTGACGATCCATGCCCAGAGGTCTCGCGCGCACGCTACATGCGGCGTCCTCCGCGGCACGCTTGACTTCTCGATCGCGGCTGCGCTTCTCCTCGAGTTCGAGCTTTCGTCTGGCTTCATCTTCCACGGCTTCGCGCTTACGCTTTTCCTCGTTTTCAACGGCACGGATCGCACGAAGCTCTTTCGATCGTTCGTTCTCGTACTCCTCGCGTTCGCGATCGAGTTCGGCCTGAGCCTTTGAGACTTCATTCTTCCACGCCATGAGTGCATGCCTATCTTCCGGATGTCCCTTGTACTCGCGGAGGTGTTCTGGAAGTTCAAAGCTAGGCGCATTCGCATCTTCCATTTTCACATCCTCTTGCTTGACCTCTTCCTTTGCGTCTTCCGGGATCGGAGTGTCACTGCCCTCGCCGGCTTCCACTTTCGCCTTCGCGGCTTCAGCCGCAGCCTTGGCCGCTTTCTTTTCTTCCGCTAAGCGTTCGCGTTCGCGACGACGTTCTTCCTTTTCGGCTCTTTCGACGATGCGCCTGTTCGCCACGGCCTTCAACTTGGCTTCGTGCCTCTGACTTCTGAAGACGTCCGCCTGTTGCATGCGAGCGGTGATGATGTCGCGGCACACGTCACCCTCGAGCGCCAAATCAGCTAGAGCGCGAATGAGGATGAGATGATCGGCATTTTCGAGCTCATCCCAAGTTGTCTTCTCCAATTTCTTCGCGACTTCCGTCGCCGCTTTACCGTGTGCATCTTCACCACCGTGTAAAATTAACTGGCGAGCCACCTCTGGCCAGTTGAGGTTGTTCAGAATGCGGTTCAAGCGTGCGATGAATCGTCCCGGGCCGCTCGCCGATGGAGAGATGGCCTCGTACAAAACGCTGAGGTAAAGTTCAGCCAGAGTCGATCTCGACTTCGGGTTCTTCTCAAACATGTTGTTAACGCCCTCGACGTTGGTCAAGCCGTCTGGCGCCTGAAGACCGGTGCCGAAGACGCTCATGAATTCAGCCACAAACGCCTCTTCGGCGAGCACCTGTCCGTTCGGTAGCGACACCGGCTTGGGAATGGGATGTAAAAGTGTTTCTAACGGCACACCGGTCTCTTTCGCCTCCTCCGCGAGTTCGACTGCTAAAATGTCATCATCTAGAGGATAGCGAGCCGCTTTCTCCTTCGCCGCCTTCTCTTCAGCCTTCGCCTTGTCTCGTTCAGCCTTCTCAATCTCTCGCTGTCTGGCGCGCTCCGCCTTCTCTTCCTCTTTGAGTCGCTGCTTTTCTTCCATCAAGCGAGCGCGTTCGGCGTCTCGCTCTCCCTTTGCCATCAACTTGAGTTTTTCGCGTTCAATCTGACTTTCGAGAGCGGCCAATTTTTGTCCAAAGATAGCCGTCAACTTGTTGTCGAGATCGGTTATTTTCTCGCTTATGGCGTTCTTCGCTTCGTCTTCGGCCGCGGCAGCCTTATCCTTCATCAGTTGAACTCGTTCGCGGGTGATTTCCACGACAGCCTCGGCTCTCTCAACGGTTCCTTGGGCGAGGTTCTCCGTCCTCTCCGCCTTGGAAACCGCAGTTGCGAGAATCTCACGCTTCTTGTTCAACTTGCTCGTCGCTTCGCGGATCTCTTTCTTGCGCTTAGCGACGTAAACGTCTTGCGCCTTCTTGATGCGAGCCTTCTCATTCTCGACCGACTTTTTCCAGGCGACCAAAAACTTGCGATCATCCGGACCGGTGTACTCTCGAAATTCCTTTTCGAGACGATCGCTCGGCGCATCCCCTTCGCAGAGAATATCTTCGTGGGACTTGGCCTGGACGTTCGCCGCCGCAAATTCGACCGGGGGATTGGATTCAAACTCTTCTAATGCCGTTCGTGCTTTTTCGACGGCGTTCTTTGCCTTTTCGATGGCGTTCTTTGCCTTTTTCAAATCGGCACAGTTTTGCTTGAGCTTGTCACTCCACGCGAGCAAAGACGCCTTCTCGTCCGCTTCGAGGGTATCGAGCAAACCGGCGAATCCACCCTTGACTCTCGGCGCCTTGGCCTTGCGCTCTCTCGGCGGCTTATCCTCCTCCGCCTTGCGTTTGGTCCCCGCCGGATACCCCACGTGCGCTCGCAACGCCCACTTATTCCTCGTATTGGGCACGCGCACGAAACACTTATCGTGCGACAACCCGCTCGCCAAAACCGTCTTATTCTTCCCCACGTTCACCCCGTTCGCGCTTCCCATCTCATACAGCTCGTTCGCGTCCATAATCTTCGGCCACGCCTCCTCGAGCATCTTGAACACCTCGCGCTTGAGCGTCCCCGCTTTAAACCTCTCACGATCCGCATCGATGTTAAACTCGCTCGCGTCCACCGCGGGCGCGTCCTCACCTTTCGCACCGTTCCCTTTACCCACCGCGCCTCCACCCGCCGCCGCGCGCGCGTTCGAGCGTCGTCGAGACCCCGGATCGAAATCTTCATCCTCCCCGCTCTCCTCATCCTCATCCTCATCCTCATCCTCCTCGCTCTCCTCCTCCTCTTCGCCTCCGTCGTCCTCGTCCCGTCGTCTCGAACGGTGCGACGCCGCGTTCGTTCGCGGCTCTCCCTCCTCATCCCGCGTCGCCACCGTCGCGCGCTTGCGCATCTTAAACATCCCGTTCACCGCGCGCGTCCCGCGCGGTCGCCGTTCCCGGACCTCCGGACGCGCGCGACGCCGTCTCGCGCGCGACGCCGCGTCCCCGCGTCACCCGCGCGTCGCTCGCGTCACCCGCGTCGCTCGCGTCTCCGCGCGAGGGCGTCTGCGGCGACGCGCGCGACGCGCGCGAGGCCGAGGCCGCGCGCGGAGACGACCCACGGGGACGCGCGCACTGTTTACACATACGTACACGTCACGAATCAGGACTCACCATCGAGCCCCTTTGGACCCGCTCCCGCGACGTCGCCCCGATCGAGGGCGGGACGACGAGCGACACACCCCGACGACGACGACGACGACGAGCGCGCGCCATGTTCGCGACGACGACGACGACGATGACGACGACGATGATGACGTCGACGCCGACGCGCGGTGGGAGGACCCGCCGATCGAGGACGACGACGCGCGCGCGACACGATGCGCGACGCGATGACGTCGATCGCGAGGCGGTGGCGTCCTCGACGACGACGACGCGTCGTGAACACGCGGTCGCGATGGCGTGCGCGAGCGCGGCGATGACGATGACGATGGCACGACCGGCGCTGGCGATCAGCGGCATGAACGCGACGAAGGACACGCGCGAGGGGTACGAGTTTTTGTACCCGGTGGGGTGGCAAGAGATTTCGGTGGACGGCCAGCAGGCGGTGTACAAGGATATCATCGAACCGTTGGAGAGCGCGGCGCTGAATGTGTACCCGACGCAGCGCGAGAGCGTGCGGGAGATTGGAACGCCGGATGAGGTGGCGAAGACGCTGGTCGGGAAGGCGCTCACGGCGCCGGGGCGCAAGGGAAGGTGCTGGCGACGAGCGAACGCACGGATAAGGATGGACACCTGTACTACCAGTTTGAATTCGTGACGAGGACGAAGAGCTACGAGAGACACGCGTTGACGGTGGTGACGGTGACGCAAGGGAAGTTTTATACGCTCACCACGGGGTCGAGCGAAAAGCGATGGAACAAGATGAAGGAACGTCTCACGGCGACGGTGGGTTCGTTCAAAGTGTATTATTAAGCGCGCGGGGACGTCGGCGTCCGCGAGGGTACACATTTGGAATTGGCTGAATAATACAATCGTTTCGAAAAAGAATACGAACGCACACCCTCTAATCACCTCCTCGCCCGGACTCGCCCCGACGACCGCCGCGACGACCGCGACGACCGCCGCCGCCGCCGTCTCGAGGTCGCGCGCGAACCACCTCGCCACCTTGCGTCTCGATATCGTTGATCGTCACGCCCAGATTTTTCTCGAATCGTTTTAAAACAAACGCCTCTTGCGGTTCTGCGATGGTGATCACGACTCCAGGGCTCCCCATGCGCCCCGTACGACCGGCACGGTGCACGTAGTGCGTCTCATCGGTGGGAAGCTCGAGGTTGAAGACGGCGTCGCAGTCGTCCACGTCGAGTCCTCTCGCCGCGAGATCGGACACCACCAAGGCTCGGAATTCGCCTCGACGGAACGCGGCGAGCTCTTTTTGTCGTTCCATCTTATCCATGCCTCCGTGAAGCACGCCCACTGGCATGCGACGCGCCGTGAGCTTGGCTTGCACGTCTTGTAACCGGCGCCCAAAGTTGCAAAAAATCAACGCGCGTCGTACATCCGTGGCGTGAATGGCGCGTCTGAGTTCGTCAACCTTGTGTCGACGCTCGGATACGACAGAACAGTGCGTGATATGCGGTGGAAGACTGACGACACCCTGCGTTTGCGCTTGTTGCGCCGCCGCGGAGGCGCTCTTTGCGTCGCGCGCCTCGCCGTCTTCTTTCGCCTCGTCATCGTCTTCCGCGGCGGCGGCGTTCGAGACTGGTTTATCGTACGTCGCGACGATGTGCTTGAGATTCGGCGCGAGATACGAGTACGCATCCAACGTCTCTTGTTTCAGCGTCGCGCTCACGATGACCGTCTGTCTCCCTCCCGGCACGCCCTTTCCCGTGTGTTCGCTGATTCTCGCCATGTCTCGTCTAAAGTTGCTCGCCAACAAATCATCCGCCTCGTCCACGACGAGCGTTCGCACGCCGTGCGTCTGCAAGATTCCCGATCGAGACAACTCTGCCAAACGCCCGGGCGTGCCGACGACGATGAGCGGTCTCTTCTTTCGTATCGCCTCCTCCTGTCGTCTCGCGTTGGCGCCGCCGATGGCTTGCTGCGTGATTTTCCGTCCCAAGTCTCCCAAAATTCTCTCAACCTGACGCACGATTTGCATCGCCAACTCCTGCGACGGCGCGACGACGAGCGCACGAACGCCCGTACCGACGTCGGCGCGAATCGTTCCGCGCTCCTCGTCCATCATCTCGTTTATAATCGGCAAGAGGTACGCCAACGTCTTCCCCGAACCCGTGTGCGACTGCATCGCGACGTTTTCCCCTCGCTCGATCGCCGGCATCGCCGCTCTCTGCGCGATGGACGGCGTCACGATCCCAGACCGTTCCAACGCGCGCGCGAGATGTTTCCCCACACCCACATCCGCGAACGTGACCGCGTTCTCCGTCTCGCCGCCGTCCGCCGCCTCGCCGCCGTCGTCCCCGCCCGCGCGCGCCGCGCGCGCCCCACCCCCGCGCCCCTCGACCACCGACACCGCGCGCGCGCGACCACTCCCCCCACTCACGCACACCCCTCGACGCACCGTTCCGCGCAACCACGACGTCGCCATCGGCGTCAAACGCGCCGCCGCCGCCCGCGTCATGCGTCCCTCTCCCGCGCGTTCGCGCCCCTCTCCCGCGCGTCCGCGCCCCTCTCGCGCGCGCGAATCGACGACCGATATCGACCGTCTCGTTCCTCACCGAACGATCGATCGTGCGTCGTCCCTCGTCGCTCGCGCGAGGCGAGAAGTGCGCGCATTCGTCGTCGATGCGTCCCGCGACGATTCTCGAGCGAATCGAACGCGCGCGCGCGGGAATCGCAGGCGCAGTGTTCGCCCCGCACACGCGCGCGCGCGCGGAGGCGTCGATCGCGCGTGACGCGGGCGAGGGAGTCATGGCGCCGAACGCGAGCGTGATCGACGCGGTGCGTCGCGCGGATGCGCTCGCGAAGAAATGGATCGTCGATCTGTCCACGCTCGCGTCGAGATTAGTGAGCGACGTGGACGCGCGCGCGCGCACGAGCGCGAACGCGACGACGATGGACGGCGGGGTGGTGGGGGTGAGGGGTGATGACGCGGAAGCGCTTCGAGAGGTGATCGAGAGAGACGTCAGGGGGTGGATGTTGAATCTCACGGCGATTGCGGAGAGCGCGCCGTTTCGAGCGTACGCGCCCGAGTGGAGCGCGGAGAGGTGGATACGCATCGTCGCGACGATGTTGGCGTGTTTAATCGGTGCGCAGTGGGTGTTGGTGAAATTGGTCAGGCTTCGACGGGCGCAGCAGGGGTGGTGGTATTATCTGAAACACTCGAGACACGCGCGGTTGATTTTACCGCCCGAGTGCGTCACCGAGGCGCCGATGCGGTCGCCGTTGAATAGGGTGACGAGAAAGATTAACAAGTACATCAAGAAGAAGGGTGGACCGTTGGCGAGAATGTCGAGCGGGGTGGACGCGTATTCACCGATTCTGAGCGTGGACACGGAGGCGTTGCCGGAGGACGCGATGCCGTTGTTGGTTTTCGTCAATTCGAAGAGCGGGGGGCAGATGGGTAACTATCTTCTCGAGGCGTTGCGGTCGAATTTGAATCCGTTACAGGTGGTAGATCTTCACAACACCGGTCCGAGAGCGGCGCTCAAGTTGTTCGCCAAGGTTCCGAACGTTCGAATCTTAGTCGCCGGGGGCGACGGCACGGTGGCGTGGATTTTGCAGACGCTCGACGAAATCGACGTTCCGAAAAAACCACCCGTGGGCATCTTACCTCTGGGAACCGGAAACGATCTCGCGAGAGTTTTGGGATGGGGAGGTGGGTACTCCAACGAACTCATCTCCGAGCTCTTGGTGCAAGTCGCCGAGGCGCACACCGCGTTGCTCGATCGTTGGCAGGTGGAGATCGTCCCCAACGAGCCGCCCAAGACTCCCAATAAGCTCGCGTCGGCGGCGGGGATGCCGACGACGGCTCCCGGGCCGAAAAAGAAACAGATTGTGTTTCAAAACTACCTCGGCATCGGTGTCGACGCGCAAGCAGCGTTACGTTTCCACAGGACTCGTAATCTGCGACCGCAACTCTTCTTTAGCGCGATGACGAATAAGCTCTTGTACGGCGCCTTTGGGGCGAAGGATTTGTTGGAGCACTCGTGCGCGGGTTTGCACAGAAGCATTAGAATCTACGCCGACGGCGTGCGTCAGACCATTCCACCCGAGGCTGAGGGTATCATTTTGCTCAACATTAATTCGTTCGCGGGAGGTGTGCGCATGTGGGAGCGCGACGGGGCGTACGGGATGTCCTCGATGCAGGACGGCATGGTGGACATCGTCGTCGTCCACGGCGCGTTGCACTTGGGTCAGCTAAACATCGGCGTCGATAAACCCGTGCGCATCTGCCAAGCGAGAGAGGTGCGCGTCGTGATCGATCGTAAGATCCCCATGCACGTCGACGGCGAGCCCTGGGAGCAACCGTCGTGCACGATGGACATCAAACTTAGAAACAAGGCGACGATGCTGCGCCGAACGGCGGACGTGCGCGGCATGACCATCATCGAGATGCAAAACACGCTCGACTGGGCGCGCAAGGAGGACATTATCTCTGACGACCAGTGCGAACACATCATGGTGGAGGCGCACCGTCGCGCCGACGCGCAGGCGACGGAGAACGGCCAGCGTCGATTGACGCTTCACCGACGGTCGGGGAGCATAGGCAACCTGTTGCAGTCGAAGAGTTCATCGTACAGCCAACTCTTCACGGGCGAAGGTTTCGGGCTCGGATGAGACGTGCCGTTGTAATCTTGAATAGAATCTGTACCATTTTTATCTCGACGATCGCGTCGTTCGCGTCCGTCGCCCCCGGGCGCGGCGAGCCGTCGTCCTCACACCTCAACCCTCGCGTCCCCAAGATGGCGAAGTGGGGCGAGGGCGACAGCCGTTGGATCGTCGATGAGCGCCGCGACGGCACGAACATCAACGGATGGCACTGGGAGGTGCGATCGAACGCGTCGCGCTCGATGCGAGCGGTCACTGACGACGAATATTCTCGCGATGCGTAGGAACGAAACATGATGAAGTGGAGCCGCGAGCGCATCGAATCCTTGCTCGTGGGCGCGGATTTGAACGTTCCGATGTGCGACGGGTGCGCGTCCGTGTCGTCGTTGACGAAATTCGAGGGTGATTCGAGCGTGAGCACGCGAAAGGGGGGTAAAAAGTTCGGGTGCTTTGACTTGAAATTCACGCTCAAGTGGACCGGACGCGCGGGCGGCGTCGAGTCGGTGGAGGAGACGGAGGACGTCACCGGAGAGATCAAGGTGAAGGAGTTTTGCTCGACGAACGATGAAGATGAGTATGAGTACGAGGTGACGGCCAAGGATGGGAAGTCCGAGTCGAAGGCGTTGCTCAAGGCGCACATAGAGAAGAGCGTCGAAGCCGTCTTGTTACCCAAGCTCAGACAGTTTTGCGACGAATTGAAAGAGCTTTGATAGCGTTGCTAGCGATCGGGATTAGCGCGCGATCAAATCATTATTAACCAGCATCTTATTCGAGGATGGAAAGTAGAATTATTTGTGATGATACAGCTGTTCGTCGCATTAAAAACACAGAGCGGCTCCGCTCGCAAAACAACGCGTCTTCGTCGTCAAAAGTGACGACGATGCTGGCCTCAGAGAGCCTTAATACCCTCGCTTATCTCTTCGATGCCGGTCGCGTCAGACTCACCACTGTCTCCGCTCTCGCTGCGACTCCATCGCGTCTCGCGTAATCGCACCTTGGTGCGTTCAGGACTGATCTCAAACTTGTCTCTGTGAGTGTCAAAAAATTCAAGATACGTCTCCGGCATGGTCACCGGTTTACGACAGCGACCACTGACGCCCGATTTACTTTTAATCGTCATCCATCCGTCGCCTCCCTCTCTGAACAAAAAGTCAAAAACTTTCTCGAGATATTCATCCCTCGCCGACCGAAACGCCGACCCCGTAAACTTGACGGCGGGCTTGGCCCCTCCGGCTCGGTTTCCGAACGACGAGCCAGATCGCGCGTGCGGTACCGAACCAGACTTGAAGGAGTTTCCACGAGGAGGTTTACCCGCGTTCCCATTCATCGAGCGCGCGCTGCCAGCGCTCGGCGCGTACGAGTACACAGCCACCGGGGGCGACGTCGCCGATGCGGGTATCGGCGAACTCGGCGACGTCCCCTTTTCCAAAAGCCCGGATTTCCTCTCCGGCTTGAGCGAAGACTGCGGCGAGAGCGTGTACGACGGCGAATCGCTCACGCCGTACCTCGCACCTCCATCACCGACGCCTTCCCCCGCGTGCATCGGCGTGTTCATCAACACGTGCGTCGGGGAAGAAGTTTCCGGAACAAATCTCCGCAACGGTCCCGGAGACCCCGCGCACTCTCTCACAACCTCCAAATCCGCCATCGTGATCGCCGGCACCGACGCCGCGTTCAACGCCTCCTCCACCGACGGACCATCTTCGAATAAATCATCGGGAAGATGTTTCACCAAATCGTCGTCTCGCGTCGGCGCGCTTTGACTGAGGCGCGCCGTCATCGCGCGCGCGCCCCCCCCGCCCCTCGAGTCTCTCTCTCACCTCGCGTCCTCCGTCTTCACACCCACGTCCCGACGTCTGCACTTTCACCCCCCTTCGACTCCTCTCGAGACCTCCCTCGTCGCTCGACGATCTTCACGCTCAATTCGTACACTTTCCCTCGAATCTCCGCCTCGACGCGCGCGTTTTCCCGCAGCGCGTCGGCGTATTCCTTATCCTCCTCCTCAACCTCTCGCAACGCCTCGCACGACCGCTCCAGGTGTTCCAGCGCGTTCAACAACCGTTTTCGCTCGATCTCCAACGCCTCGATCGAGTCCTCGACGATCGTTCCTCCTCTCGCGCGCTCGAGGACGACGCCCTTCATGCAATGAAATAAATGTCTTTTGAAATCGCGCGGACGCGACGCGACGCGACGACGAATCCCGAGACCACCACGACGGGTCCCCGCGTCGTTCGTTCGATCGTTCGATCGATCGGTCGGTCGGTCGATCGGTCGATCGATCGATCGGTCGTCGCGTCGCGTCGCGTCCGCGGCGCACAGAGGCGGTCTCGCGCGCGCGAGGTGCCCACGCGGTCGGTCGGTCGGTCGTCGCGATCGAGGCTCGAGGCTCGATCCACCGGTCACGAACGGTGCTCGAGTCCCCCCCCTCGTGCGTCTCCGGTCGGTCGGTCGGTCGGTCGGTCGGTCGGTCGACGTCTTGTATTGTCACCGACCGTACGGGATTTCATAAAGTACCGGTCGATGGATGGATGCGTCGATCGATGCGAATGATTGACGGGAGAGCGGCGCTCGGGCGCTCGGGGAGGGGGTAAAGAGCGGTGAGAGCGGTCGAACCGACGATGGAGACGCTCCCGAAGCTGGCGGCGACGACGACGATCGGGGACGTCGTCGAGCGCGTGGTGCAGCGCGCGATGACGGAGTTGACGCGCGCGTGCGAATCCGCGCCGGGACGGGCGGATTTCGAGCGACGCGCGGAATTGGTGAGGTACGCGCATCGCACGAGACAGCGCTTGACGCGAGCGTTGATCGCGGAGAAGTTCGCGGTGAAGAGCGCGAAGATCGCGAACGTGGCGACGAACGCGCATCTGGCGCTGAGAGGGCACGAGGAGGCGTTCGCGCGCGCGGCGGACGGGATGTTTCACTTGCATCAACAGCTCGAGTGGGCCAAGGCGCCGCTGTGGGATCTGCCGGGGGCGTTGGATGTGCTGTGTAACGGCACGTACGGTGGGTTGCCGAGAGAGATCTCGGAGATCGGGGCGCGGCCGGAGGCGAGCGCGGAGGAGGGCGAGGCGCCGGCGGAGTCGGAGGAGGAACGCGAGGCGAGGCTGGACGTCGAGGAGAGGTACGAGGAGGAGATGACGGAGCGATTGGTGCGTTCAAAGACGTTCGGGTGTGAGGTGAGAGACGATCATCTCGAGTGGCCGAGCGAAAAGTTTAAGGTTTTCGCCGTCGAGGGCGGGAAGACGACGGTGGGCGTGGAGGGCGAGTATCGCGCGACGCTCACGCTGGGAGGACCGGTGGCGCCGGACGCCGAGGAGCAGCCGCGATACGGAGGATGGCGAGTAGAATCCATAGAATTATTAGCAGGTGACTTGGACGGGAAGTTTGAATTGAACAAGGCGGAGGCGCGGAAGTTGGCGGACATTGCGTGCGCGAGCATGGTCGGCATGTTACCCTTCGGTCAAAAGCCGGCGGAGGACGCACCTCCGCTCAAACCGAGGCACATCAAGGGTCTGCACTCCATCGCGAGTGATGCGGTGCTCATGAAGTGCGCCACCGCGATTTTGACGCAGGCTGGTGTCCTCAAGGACATCACCGAACGCGCCGCGAGCGCGTCAAAGCGTTGGTCTCGCAACTCGCTCAAGGTTGAAATCGTCAAGGGCGAAGGCGCTGGAATTCTCAAGGGTCTTCGCGTCGCATACTGGCTTGACGCGAGTGAGGGCGATCCCGGCGTCTTGGACGTGTCGTTCAATCCCGAGGAATCGGACCTGCGCGTGAAGGCGCAGTCGCCGGGCGAGGAAGAATTTAACGATTTGCCCATCAATCACGAACGCGTCGATTTAGAAGCCATTCTGCTCGAAGGAATTCGAATCGCGTCTTCGAAGAAACTCCACGCCATAGCGGAAGAACTTAGAGGCGAGAAAATGTTCAAGACAGTCGTGGAAGAATCGATGACGGCGGAGGAGTGCGCGTGCAGAGAAGACGAGGACGGTTGGGCGGATGAAACCCGACCGGCACTTCGATTGGTCATCTCGAAATTCACCAACATCTTCGTATCTTGCCGTGTTTCGGACGGCGTCTTGATTCTTCACGGCGCGGATGAACTCGTGCCGCCCGCGACGGAGGCGGAACTTTCGAAGAGACTAGCTCTCGAAGGACACGAAGCCATCAGCGGCATTGTGGAGGAGGTATCCGTCGCCGTCGAGCAACAGGAGCTCAAGGGTTTGTTGCGCACCTCGGGCACGTCTGTGCACCCCGCGCCACGCACGCTCGGAGGTGACCCGTGGACGTCGTCCTCGCTCGTGCCGAACGGGGCGGCGCCGACCGCTCTCGTGCCCGTCGTGCCGACGGATGGCGGCGTATTTATCGCGACGTGGATGGGCGCGACGCCGACGTTTGCCCTCGTGCGCGCCCATCGAGCGAGCCCGGCGTCGAGATTCACGGTGGATTCCATCGAAAAGCTCAATCTCGGCGGCAGAAAGGGTTCCAAAGCCGATGTGGTCGTGAAAATGATCGGAGAGGCGTGTCGAGACTTGGCCGTCGACGCGCAGCGCGCCATGTTGATGCGCGCGTTGCGCGACTTGAAAATTCCCTTCATGGACATTCGACCGACGGCCAAGGGCGCCGATAAGAAGAAAATCGAGCACACGATCAGTTTCGAAATTTCAAACGCGGCGCGTTGGGCGCAGAGTAAATTTAAACGCGCGGTGACGAAGAATTCGTCGCTCAAGGCGCACGTCACGTTGCGAGGCGCCGACGGTTTATCCGCACGCGTTGCGGACGAGACGCGCGCGTACGAACACTCCGAGTTCGCGGTCAATGTGCTCTTGGGTGACGTCAGAAGAATCGCCGCCGCGCAGGGTTTCTTATCGGCGTTGGAAGATAACGATTCGGGCGTCAACTTTAAAAAGCTTGGATGCAAACTGGGACGCATCGACGCGCACTCCGTCGCGGTGTCGTACAAGAGTGACGTCGCTTGTTCCATCGAATGGCGTCACAGTGGGTACCTCGGCGCGGGTCTGTACGCCGACGGTGAAAAACTGAGCGCGCCCACCAAACGTGCGCTCAGCGTGGCGGCTCGCGACGGCAGAGCGGCGATTTTCGCGTGCGCGTTGCACGCCGTGGCGTCGACGTCTCGTCTCGCGGCTAACCTCCCCGACGAGTTCCAACTCACGCACAGCGAACCGAACGTGATCACCGTCGTGAAGATGATCGAACCGACTCCCGTGCGAGTGTTTTCGTTAGGATTCAGACTCGACGGCTCCGTCTCAATCATCGTCGGTCGCGGCGGCGACGCCGCGTCCGGCGCTCAAGACGCCGAGGACGACGACATGCACATCACGGATGAACACGAGTCTCTCCTCCCCGATCGTCCGGAGGGTTTGACCCAACACATCGACGCCGTCTCATCCGCCGTCGAGGGCATCGTCGGACACAAACCATCGCACGGGGAAACCGTCGTCATCGCGGCGTCCTCCGTCGGCGAGGCGACGGACGCGCTCGTCGCCGCGTTGCGATGACGCGCCGCCGCCGCCGAAAGTACGTGAATCACCGTCATCGTTACCAAAAACAAACATCGACACCGTACGAACGTAGTATATAAAATGAATTGAAATTAAAACGCATCGCGCGCTCAATCCGTCGCAAACGTAAACTTAATACCGCCCTCCGGCGCGTCGCTCGCCTCGTCTCCCTTTCCAAACGACCGCTCGTACTCGGTCCGTTCCTTTCTCGCCTCATCGTCCGCGCACGAATCGCTCACGCACACGCACGACGCCCCCAACACTTTCACCACCCGTAACTCGTACCCATCGCCGCACGCCCCACCCCCTCGCTCGAACAAACTCTCCGCGCTCATCGTCTCGCGCGCCGCCTCCGTCTGTCTCATCATCTCCGCGTACGCGTCCGAGTTCCCGCTCTTGTTCAATCCGAACGCGTGCGCGCACGTCGGCGTCATCGTCATCGTCATCGTCATCGCGCACGCCATCGCCGCCATCGCGCGTCCGAACGCGTCCGACCTCGACTTTTCCTCGTCGTCGTCGTCTCGGCCGCGTCCCATCGATTCGCGCGCGCGACGCGCCGTCACCGTCCCCGTCGTCGCCCTCGCGCGCGACCTCGCGCGGGACGCGCGCGCCACGACTCGTCTCGTCGTCGTCGTCGTCGTCGGCATCGTCGTCGGCATCGCGCGTCGTCCTCCGTCGTCCGAAGACGTCCCCGCGCGCGGGTCGTCGTGGGTGCGGTTCCCACGACGAGTCATGACCCATCACGAGTCCCATACACCGCCCGCGTCCCACGTGTCCCACGTGTCCCCACCCCACGACGAGTCATGACCCGTATTCCCCTAAACCACGAGTCATCACTCATCACGAGTCCCCACACAGACGAAGTGGATAACGGAGAGATACGGCGCGGGCGTCCGCGCGTCGGACGTCTTTCGACGTCGACCGACGACTCGCGAGGTCAGATCGCGACGCCCCATCGCGCGTCTCTCTCGCGTCGTTCCCTTTGATCGCTCGAACGCGTCGTCGCGCGTCGGAGAGCCATGCGCGCGCGTCTCGATCGACATCATCGCGCCCCGAGCGTCGTCCCGCGCGGACGCGCGCGCGCGTCGAATGCGGCGCGTCCTCCGGCGCGGACGCGCGAACGGTTCGAGAGAGCGTCGCGCGACGGACGCGGGATCGACGGTGACGCATCGCGCGGAAGAAAGGGTGCGTCGCGGTTGACGACGCGCGCGGCGGTGACGGAGGAGGCGAGCGCGTCGAGGGGCGAGCGCGACGACGACGCCGAAGACGGCGCGCGAGACGCGAGGGATTATTGGTTTCCGGTGTGCTTCTCGAACGATCTGCGAGAGGAGGGGAAGATGGTGGCGTTTGATTTGTTTGATGTGCCGTGGGTGTTGTTTCGAGGACGAGAGGGGGAGGTGGGGTGCGTGAAGGATGAGTGTTGTCATCGCGCGTGTCCGCTCTCGCTGGGGAAAGTCGTGAACGGACGCGCGCAGTGTCCGTATCACGGGTGGGAGTACGAGACGAGCGGGGAGGTGGTGAAGATGCCGTCGTGTAGGTTTCTGAAGAATGTCTTCGCGGATGAGCTCGCGGTGATCGAGAGGGATGGGATGGTGTTCGCGTGGGCGGGCGCGAGCGATCCCGCCGATTTCGTCGGCGCGCGCGCGGCCACCGAGTCGTGGGACGAGGACGTGTATCCCGAGGATGCGAACGCGCCTGGGATGTTCACGCCGGGCGAGGGGTTCGTGACCATGGCGGAGGTCACCGCGGACGTCGAGCTGGACAGCGAGATAGTCGTAGAGCGGTTGTTAGATATCACCGAGCGCGCGCGTCGGGAGCCGGTGTCGGTGACGAATAGGGGACAATCGGCGTTCGCCTCGGTGGATGGTTCGCGCTTGATCTCCAAGGCTCTGCGCGTGGGGTACGAGCCCGTGCCGCAGAGCGTGGTGTTCAAGCCTTCGTGCGTGATCACGAGCACCATCGCGCTCAAACCGCGCCTAGGGGGTGGAGACGGGACGTCCATGCTCGTCGAACAGTTGCACGTGTGCGTGCCCGCCAAACCGGGCTCGACGCGCGTGCTCTTCCGCATGGCGTTTAATTTCGTGCCAGAGGGCGCGCAGAACGCCGCGGGTGACGTATGGAAAAATTTAGCCGTGCAAGTCCTTCAAGAACAGTTGGAGGATGTGCGCAGCCTCGATCTCAAGTCGGACACCGCGTCGGTGGCGATCGAGTCGTTTCAAACATTCACGCGGCGCGCGGCGAGGTGAAGATGACGCTTTAGATATATTTATTAATAAAGTACACACACATCGCATTCAACGACCGATCATCGCACGACGACATCCGTCGACTTCCCACTCCGTCTACCCCTCGTCCTCCCCCGCGTCTTCGCCGTCCCCGCGCGCGCTCCGTCGCCGAGCGTCTTCGTCCACACCACGAACCGATACGACAACCACAATTTCCCACCGAACGTGATCGGTTTGATCGCCCCTCGAAACATCAACGACTCCGCCAACGACAGCGTCAACCGCTCTGGATTCGCCGCGCGCAGCGCCGGCACTCTCGTCGTCGCTCTCGCCGTTTGCGTCGCCGCCGCCTCGAGCGCGCGTCGAAACGTCGGCGCCAGCTTTTTCCCCACCC
>MDTE01128709.1_pt1 | contig 67112 bp, 57 predicted proteins | sample 811231 | NCBI WGS metagenome assembly MDTE01 (sample SAMN05326651, study PRJNA326480) | marine metagenome | isolation source: seawater | place: Indian Ocean: Red Sea | collected 2010
AAGTTGCTGGAACAGAAAAAGGAATAACAGCCTTACAAATGGATATGAAAATTACAGGCTTACCTGTTAATGTGATTTCTGATGCCATTAAAAAAGCAAGACCGGCCAGGATACATATTTTAGAAAAAATGAAAGAGGCAATTGATACGCCACAAGAATCCCTATCACCTCATGCTCCCAGACTTCTAAGCTTTAGAATTGATCCTGAACTTATCGGTACAGTGATTGGCCCTGGAGGTAGAACAATAAAAGGTATTACTGAAAGAACAAACACCAAAATTGATATTGAGGATGGCGGGATTGTAACTATTGCATCTCACGATGGTGCTGCAGCCGAAGAAGCTCAAAAGATCATAGAGGGACTTACCAGAAAAGTTCATGAGGGAGAAATATTCACTGGCGTTGTAACTAGAATTATTCCAATTGGAGCTTTTGTAGAAATTCTTCCAGGTAAAGAAGGTATGGTCCACATTTCACAATTATCCGAGGCAAGGGTTGAAAGAGTAGAAGATGTTGTAAGGCAAGGAGATGAAGTAACAGTAAGGGTAAGAGAGATAGATAGTCGAGGCAGAATTAATCTCACACTTAGAGGTGTTTCCCAGAATGGAGGAATGTCTTACCCAGAGCCAACCCCTACACCTGTAGCACCTTTAAACTAAAAATTGATAGATAAAATGTTTTCTTTTTCAATTATTTCTTTTATTTGAAGGCATATTTCCTTGTGTCTTTTTTGATTATTTGTAGCTATGATAATTCCCCTTTGTTCATAGCCAGTTTGACCATAAATTAAAGATTTATCATCTAGGTAAGTAATTCTACCTCCTGCGGCATTTAAGATTGCTTCTGGTGCTGCAAAATCCCAGTCTTTTGGTGAACTCTTACCTGGTAGACTTAAAAATAAATAAATATCACTATCACCTCTTAATATTGAAGCAATCTTACAACCTATGCTTCCCATTTCTATTGTTTTTTTGAACTGAATTCTATCGATTAAACTTTTTAAAGTTAAATTTTTATGGTTTTTACTCGTGACTACAGTCATTTCTGAGATATTTTTTTCATAATTTAAATCTATCCTTTGTTTTGAATTATCTCTTCTCTCGCACCATGTATTCTTACCATTTGATATCCATAGTTCATTTTTATCTGGGATAAGGACTACGCCAACAAAAGGCCTGTTATTGTGATTAAGAGCAAAATGCATAGCATAATCTCCTGTTCCTTGAATAAAGTCTTTCGTCCCATCCAAAGGGTCAAGAATCCATAACCATTCAGACTCAATTTCACAATCGTTTTGATTAATTTTTACATTTTCTTCACTAAGGTATTTCCAGCCAATATTCTGATATTTTTCTTTCATCCTGTTGAGAATTAAATCATTGACCTCTAGGTCAGCTACTGTTACAGGATTTTTTGCATCTCTATTTCTAATTAAATTATTTACTTGATCAAGTTTTTTTATTTCTTGAGAATAATAAAGCAAGATATCTGCTGCTTCCCAGCTGAAAATTCTTAGATCATCGATAAGATTATTAATATCAATTCCAAAAGGCAATTTAACCACGATATGCAATCTAAACCATCATTATCTCATAGAGGGCTAGAACCCGAGCCAAGCGTTTTGTATATTGTTGGAACTCCTATTGGTAATTTAGATGATATTTCTTTAAGAGCTTTATCAATTTTGAAGAATGTTTCTTTAATTGCTTGTGAAGATACAAGACAAACGGGAAAAATTATGAATAAATTTGATATTAGTAATAAACTGATTAGCTTTAATAAAGAAAATTCATATAAAAAGATTCCAAAATTAATTAATTACCTTAAATCAGGCAAATCAATTGCATTGGTTAGTGATGCAGGAATGCCTGGGATTTGTGATCCAGGTGAGGATCTTGTAAGAAATGCAAAAAATAACGGTCTAGATGCTATTTGCATACCTGGTCCTTGTGCTGTTATAAATGCTCTCGTTTCCAGTGGGATGCCAAGCTCAAGCTTTATCTTTGAAGGTTTCCTCCCTAAGAAGAAAAAAGATATGGAAAGAATACTTTTAGAAATTAGTAGAAGAGAAAAAACAACTGTTCTTTTCGAGTCACCGCATCGACTCTGTAAACTATTAACTAAAATAAAAGAATTTTGTGGGGACACAAGAGAAATTCAAGTTTCAAGAGAGCTGACCAAGAAGTATGAAGAGCATTTTAATTCCAACGTTAATGATGTATTAAAGTATTTTGAAACAAAGGAAATTGTTGGCGAAATAACTTTAGTAATTAAAGGAAAAGAAAATAATGATAAAGAATTTAATAAATTTTTAATTAAAAAAGAGCTTAATGACCTGATTGATGCAGGCCTAAGTTTATCTGCAGCATCTAGTTATTTAGCGAAAAAGAAGAACCTAAATAAAAGCGAGATATATAATTTGCACTAGAATCTAAATATTGGATTTATCTTTAAAACATTGAAAAAAATATTTTTTACATTAACGTTCAACTTAATTTTATTTTTAATGTTGATAATAGGCATTCAAAACAGTTCAAAAAAAGAAAAAATATATCTATTAAAAAATGAGTCTGTTAGTTTACCGATAAGTTTTATTGTAGGGATTTGTTTTATAAGCGGATCTCTTGCAGGAAGCATCTTTAACTTTAACTTAAAAAAAGAATAAAGTCTCAAAAGTTTATTCTCATAGTGCTATCAATCTATTATCACTGACTATCCTAGAAATTCCTCTAGAATTAAGAATAGGCGCAGCTAATTCGAATACTTTCGTATTTGGTACCTTAATTACTTTTTGATCACTTCTACAATTACTTTTTGCAATTTTTAAATCAAGGAAAATTTCAATGGTTTTTCTTTTTAATTCATCATCAGACAAAAATTGCCAATCTGGATAATCATTCAAAGTTTTTATTTCTAATTCAATTTTTTTATCGACGACCATGTAAACAACTTTTGGTAAAGACATTTCAGATATTGGTACAGATGACAAATCTTTTTGTGGGGAGTTCTCAATGTCTTCATTTAAAGGGGTGATCTCTATAAATTGGGAAAAATCTGAAACTTCTATATCTTCAATATTTTTTTTTAATTCATCCTGATCACTAATTCCCAAACTTTCATCTCTTTGTCCACTTACTGGAGATGTTTTATATAAAGGGAATTTTTTATTATTTAAGGATTTATATTCTTCTTCTCCAATATTTTTTTTTAAATTTCGTGAAATTGTTAATTTTGTACAATTAAACTCTTCTGCTATCTGATTTACGGAATATCCGTGCCTAAATCTACTCACTATCTCTTCTTTTTGCTTATCAGAAAGTCTCTTGGCCAAAACAATTTTAAATTTCTAATTCATTCTATGAAAAATTTCAGGAAAATACCAACAAAAAAGCTTTTAAAAAAATTTTATATAAAATCTGATTACTCTAATCATTTACAAAAAAATTAAGTATTGTTTAAAGAAAAAATCGAATTAGTTTTTTCGAGAAGAATAATCTTACAAAATAAAAGAGTATTTCTTTTTGGTAATTTACTTGTTGAGTGTGCATGGCTGTTTTAAAATAGAAAGGTTATTTGGATTGTTTTCAAAGAACTGTCAAAAAAGAGGTAATATTTAATCTATGCGACATTTCTGCGAGATGCAAGCCAAAAAACCCCTAGCTTCCTTAGCTCAGCTGGATAGAGCAACTGCCTTCTAAGCAGTGGGTCAATGGTTCGAATCCATTAGGAAGCGTTTAAATAAAGAAATAGATGTACTTTTTACAAAATTATTTTATTTGGTTAAGAAAAATTATTATTAGAGTTTTGATGAAAGAATATCCTAATTATCTTCTAAAAGAAAAAGATATAGCTAAAGATGAGTCTGATAGATTTATTAACTTTATATCAAGTACCAATAACTTTTGGGTTTCAAAAAGTATGTACAAAAAATGGAATTTTTATAATTCTATAGAGGATATTAGCTTGAATATTTACTCTAATAATCAAGTTAATAATTTTATGAAGGAATATTTTGAGAATGAGCTTATTTATGAAATCTACAAAAGATCAATATTACCGGTCCAAAAAATTGATATATTCAGGATTTGTGTAATTTATAAATTTGGAGGAATCTGGTTAGATCTTAAGTCTCAAATTAACATCAAAAAAGTTTTTGCACTTTATAAAAAATCAAACTCAAATGGTATCTTGCTATATGAGCCAAGAAAGATTGAGCTTATTAAATCCTCAGCAAATAGATATTTAAAAACTTATAAGGATGTAATCCATAATGGTTTTTTCTATTTACCAAAAGAATCTGAATTTTTGAAAAATATAATTTTAAAAATAACAAAAGATTATCTCTATTTTCAAGACGTAGTATTTAGCAATCCAAAACAGGGGATAATGAACTTAACAGGGCCTCATCAATTCACAAGAACTTATTATGGTATGGATATTAAAAAAAGGCCATTACTAATATCACAACAAGATATTGATTGGGTCTATTACTCAAAATTTGGAGAATTTATATCTCCTTTAAAAACAATAAAACATTATTCACTTTTAAAAGACTTAAAAACAATTGATTCTAAAAAAAATTTAAATTTAATATGAAATGATCCAAAAATTTTCATCTATTAAAAATATCCAGTTGTTGAAGCGAAACAATATTTTGAGATAATTTGTTTTTTCAAAATATAATTACTTTCAACTTAATTTTTTTATGATCCTTTATTTATATAAAAAAAATTTAATTAAAAATTTTAACATAGAAAAATTTGGTTATATTTGCTTTTTAACTGGTATATTTTTTCTTGCTTCAGCTGTTGGTATATCAATTTTACTATTGTTAATTTCAGTCATAATTAGTTTTCAAAAACCACATGATTTTATCAAAGATAAATGGAATTATCCTTTACTCTTTTGCGGAATTCTAATGTTAATAAGCACTTGCATTCACTTTGGAAGATATGAACAATACGTTGATTTAGGAATAGACCCAAAATTATCACTAATAGGACTCTTTAACTGGCTACCATTTTTTTTCTGTTTTTGGGGATTTCAAAACTATTTAAATTCTCCAAAAAAAAGATTAATTACTACAAGACTACTAATCAGTGGTTCTATACCAGTTATTTTCTCAGGCATTCTTCAACTCTTAAATATTAATGGTCCATTTGAATTGTTTTATGGATTAGTAGTTTGGTTTCAAAAACCAATTAATGACATTGGATCATTAGCAGGACTTTTTAATAATCAGAATTACGCCGGTTTATGGATGGTATTAGTTTGGCCATTTTGCCTATCTGAACTATATTCTCCCCATAAAATTAACTTAAAAAAATTAACTCTCTTAATTATATCAATTTTATTTGTTTGCTTTATATTTTTGACAGACTCTAGAAATGCAATTCTAAGCTTAATTATTTCATCTCCTATAATTTTGGGTACATCTAATTTAGTTTGGTATTTACCAGCAATTTTTCTTGGTTTTTCATTATTAGGTTTAACTATACTTCCAATAATTCCAAATGAAATTAAATTATTCATGGAATCAATAATTCCATCGAGAATTTATACTTTATTTCCTGAGATTGGCTTAAATAATATTAATTCTTATCCAAGGATAAACAAATGGATTACATCTTTAAGTTTAATATTTCAAAATCCAATATTTGGATGGGGTGCCGCCTCATTTCCTATTTTATATTCTTTAAATGGTGAAAGATTTGGTCATGCTCATAATCTTCCAATAGAATTTGCAATTAGCTATGGTGTTTTGCCTTCATTAATTATTTTCACCTTTTATGGCTCAATTTTGTATTTATCATTAAAAAAAATTTCTCAATTATTTAAAACAAATAGATTAGAAATAAGTTACTTTCTAAATAGCAAAGCTTGGTTTGCAGCTTCACTAATTTTTCTTTTATCACATCAATTTGACATTCAATACTTTGATGTCAGGATTAGTACTTTATGTTGGCTTTTTCTTTCAGGATTAAGATGTCTCTTACGAGAAAAAACAAAAATAGATAATAAATTATAAATTAATGAATTAATTATCAATTTTTTTATTAATTAAATCTCCTTAAAACTTTGGAATTTTAGATCATAAAGAATGTATAATTAATTTTCTAAAGATCTATCTTTAAATAATAGTTATACTCAAATACTATTAATGAAGAGATAAGATAAAATCCAAAAGCATGCAGAAGAAAAAAGCATTAATTACAGGAGTTACTGGTCAAGATGGAAGTTATCTAGTCGAGTTCCTTTTGGAAAAAAATTACGAAGTTCATGGAATAAAGCGAAGAAGTAGCAGTTTAAATACACAAAGAGTAGATCACTTATATCAAGATCCACATGAAAATAACCCAAAATTTTTTATGCATTATGGGGACCTTACTGATAGCACAAATTTAATTAGACTTATAAAAGAAATAGAGCCAGATGAAATATATAATTTAGGTGCTCAAAGTCATGTTGCTGTAAGTTTTGAGACACCTGAATATACAGCAAACTGTGATGCATTAGGAACACTTAGAATATTAGAAGCCGTAAGAATATTAGGATTAATCAAAAAAACAAAAATCTATCAAGCAAGTACAAGTGAATTATATGGTTTAATTCAGGAAAACCCTCAAAATGAAAAAACACCCTTTTATCCAAGAAGTCCATATGCAGTAGCAAAATTATATGGTTATTGGATAACCGTCAATTATAGAGAAGCTTATGAAATGTACGCCTGTAATGGTATTCTTTTTAATCATGAAAGTCCAAGGAGAGGAGAAACATTTATTACAAGAAAAATAACAAGAGGACTCTCAAAAATAGATGCTGGTCTTGAGAAATTCCTTTTCCTTGGTAATCTTAACTCAAAAAGAGATTGGGGTCATGCTAAAGACTACGTGGAAATGCAATGGCTAATGCTTCAACAAGACAAACCTAAAGATTATGTCATATCAACGGGAAGAGCAGAAAGTGTTAGAAGGTTTGCAGAAATTAGTGCGAATTATTTAGGATGGAATTCTGGTGGAGATTCTGGAATTATTTGGGAAGGCGAAGGACTTAATGAAGTTGGTAGGAGGGCTGATACTAATGAAATAGTAATTAAAATTGATCCAAGATATTTTAGACCAACTGAAGTTGATTTTTTACGAGGCGAATCTTATAAAGCAAAAAAAGAACTAGGTTGGGAACCAAAGACATCTCTAGAAGAACTTATAAAAGAAATGATTCAACATGATAAAGAAGAAGCCAAAAAAGAGTCTCTTTTAAGAAATTCAGGATTTACTGTAAATATTTCACAAGAATAGAAAATGTTTTTTACTTATTTATTAATTGAAAATCTTTGATGTAGTTTCTTTATGAAGTTCAAATTTTCATGGTTAAGATCGAGAAAAAGTTTAATTTATAGTACTTTTATTGACTCAATATTATTTATTTTTTTATTCTTTGAAATATTTAAAAACTCAATATCAAATCAATTTATATTATTCATACTAACATTTTTAAACGTTTTCGTATGGATAACCTCAAGCTATGTAGTTGGTCGGTATTCAAACTTCAATGGTAAAAAATCAAATATTTTCTTTAACCAATTTATAAGAACAATTTTTATTGTAATTTCAAACCTTTTTGTTAGCCAAATTTTTTTCAAATTATTCTGGAGTTGGGATTATATGAATTTTGAATCTTTTTCAGGCTTTTTAGATAATTTGTTTAATTTATATAAATTTGTTTTTTTACTGAGTGGATTTAGTCAATTATTGATCAATTATTATTTAGCAAAAGAATTTATTAATAAATCAGTGTGGTTATTTTTTGGGAGTATGGATAGGCAAAAATATTTGAATGAGATCATAGGATCAAAAACAAAATTCCAAATTTTAAATTTTGATAAGAACTTTATAGAAAATAAATATTTAGATTTTAAAGGTTTAATAATTGATGATGAAGAGCTTTTCAAAGATAAAAAGATAGGTTTTATTTTTAAACTTAATAATAGAGGTCTTAAAATTTTAAAAACATCAAACTGGTGTGAAAGATACCTGAATAAATATCCTTCAGAATTAGTAAGAATTTCTGAAATAATTGAAGGTAATTTTTCTTATAATGAAATTAGTTTTAAAGCAAGAATAAAAAGAATTGTTGAATCAATAATTAGTTTTGGGATTTTAATTATTACATTTCCAATATTATTTTTTTCTGCATTATTAATAAAAATTGAAGATGGTGGGCCAATCTTCTATAGCCAAATTAGGAATGGATTTGAAGGTAATCAATTCAAAATAATTAAATTAAGAACGATGATAATAAATGCAGAAAAAAATGGAGCTCAGTGGGCTAGTAAAGAAGATATTAGAATTACGAAGATAGGAGCATTTTTAAGAAAACTTAGAATTGATGAACTTCCACAATTATTATTAGTTTTATCTGGAGAAATGAGCTTAATTGGTCCAAGACCTGAAAGACCTAAGATCGATATGATGTTAAGAGAAAATTTGCCAAATTATGATTTAAGATATTCAATTAAGCCAGGAATAAGTGGCTGGGCACAAGTTAATTATCCATACGGGGCATCAATAGAAGATGCAAAAATCAAATTAAGTTATGATTTATTTTATATTAAAAACTTCTCTATACTTCTTGATTTTATGATTTATTTTAAAACTTTAAAATTAGTTATTAATGGAAAGGGTGCAAGCCCTATAAAAAATAAATCTTGAATTATGTTAATTAATAAAGCCGAAAAAATATTTATAGCAGGAGCAAGAGGTATGGTGGGGAGTGCTATTAAAAGAAAACTTCTTTCAAAAGGATATAATAATTTAGAATGTCCAAGTAGAAAGCAACTTGATTTAACAAAAACAAATTTAGTTTTTGAGTGGTTTAAGGAAATTAAACCATCAATTGTAATTATTGCCGCAGCAAGGGTTGGAGGAATTTATGCAAATAATAAATACCCTTTAGATTTTCTTCTAGAAAACTTAAAAATCCAAAATAATATAATTGAAGCAGCCTGGAAGAATAATTCTAAAAGATTACTTTTTCTTGGAAGTAGTTGTATTTATCCTAAGAACTCAAAACAACCTATTAAGGAGGAAGAATTACTTAAAAGCGAACTTGAAAAAACAAATGAGTGGTATGCATTAGCAAAAATAAGTGGAATAAAGATTTGTGAAGCCTTAAGAAAACAATATGGTTTTGATGCTATTTCTCTAATGCCGACAAATTTATATGGGGAAGGAGATAATTATCACGAAAAAAATAGTCATGTATTGCCAGCATTATTACAAAGATTTCATTACCATAAATTAGCTAATAAAAATTTATTATATTGCTGGGGATCGGGGAACCCAAGAAGAGAATTTATGCACGTTAATGATCTTGCAGAAGCATCAATTTTTGCTCTTGAAAAATGGGATCCAAATAAAAAAGATTCTCCTCGAGATGAATTTGGAGAACCTTTAACTTGGTTAAATGTAGGAACAGGTGTAGATATAAAAATAAAAAATCTAGCTGAAATGATCGCCAATGTGACTTCTTACAAGGGTGAAATTTTATGGGATAAAGATAAACCAGATGGAACTTATCAAAAACTTTTGGATGTTTCTAGAATTAACTCAATAGGGTGGTCTGCAAAAATTTCCTTAAATGAGGGATTAAAAAAAACATACAAAAGTTTTAAAAAGGATGCTGCAGAAAACAACCTAAGAATTAAATAAAATTATTTCCAATTTAATGAAGTAGGAAACGAATCATGAGCTTCATTTAATAATACATATTGGAAGTTATTCATTTTAGAGGGTAAATATACACCCTTTTGGTATATAAATGACATACTCAAAACCAACGTAGAGGCGTTACAAATTACTGCCTTAGCATTTGATAGATAGTATAAAAATAATTCAAGGAAAGAATTTTTATTAAAAGATTCTATATTGGAAATATCAATTTTTTCAATTTTTTTAAGTGATAAAATAATATTTTCTATTGGTGAATCACTAAATATAATTACTTTTCTTATCGATTCAGACTCGCAAATTTCTAAAATAGATTTCAACCATGTTTCATCAGAAAAATTTAATTCTTTAAATTCATTAACTTCTAAAAAATCGGATCTTCTTATATGCACGAATAAATACTCTTCATCTATCTTTTTTTTAATATTAATAATAGAGGAAAATTCCTTTTTAAAGTTTTTAATTATTAAATTTTTATGCTTTAAAACTAAATCCCAATCCCTAAATCCCCAACCAGATAAAACTATATTTTTTTTTCTAGCGTCTTTGAAAAATTTAACTTTAGAAAAATCACTATTTAATCTTTTTCCAAAAATGAATTTAGGTAGATTTTTTTTAGAACCTAACTTATATGAAATCTTGTTTGGCGAAAGAAAATAATAAAGATGTATTAATCTAATAAAAATTTTAAAAAAAATTATTCTTCTTTTTACTTCTGAAAAACTAGAAACAATTTCCCAATTGACTTTATTTTTATCTATCCTGAAAATAATAGAATTTTTTTTCCCAGTTATAAATAAATCACTTATTTTATAAACATTAAAATTGTATTCGTATGATATCGCACTTAAGTGGATAAGATTAAGTAGTTGATTTCCTAGCCTTCCTCCACCGGAAGAAAAAATTAATGACAATAATGATTAGTAACTATTACTAAAATATACATTAATTTAATTCATAAGTATTTTTTGTACATATTTCTTTTAATTATTCTTAGATAAAAAACAAAAGAATAAAATATTGATCTAAATAAATCTTTAATAAGATTAAAAATATTTTTCTTTCTTGAATATACAAAACCGCATTTCTCTAGAGTAGAAATATTTTTTTTGTTATTTAATTTTAAAATTTTTCTTGCATCGATTTTTCTTTCACAAAATAATTCAAAATCAATTCCTAAATTTTCAATCTTAGTAACATGAGTAGCAGAATTATCAAATCCATATACATAATTATTTATACCTCCGATTGTAAGAGATTTTTTTTTATTAACTATATGGGAGAAGTTGAATTCATAGTCCCATGCATCTAAAAGATTTAATTGACATGATTTTATGATTTCTGCTGTCTCAATTAACTTTAATTCTTTAGGCAATAAATTATAAAGTTGCCAAATACTTAAATTTTTAATTTTATTTGAGAATTCTAAATGTAATTTCCATTTTTCTGACCATGTAGCCCAACCCCAACTTCGAAAAACAGAAGTTTTGTAAATTGACTCTATTTCTTTATTTGTGAATTCATTGAATGATGAAATAGACATAAAATCTTTTGAAAAAAAATATTCCTCCAATAAATAAGAAAATAATTGCAGGCATTTTTTTGAAACAACTACATCATCTTCAAGTATTACTCCATACTTATTTTCTTGGAAAAACCATGAAATTCCCTTAATGGGTCCATTTCTACAACCATAATTTTTATTTAAATTATTTATTTTAATATCTAAATCTAACTTATTTCTTTCGCAAAAACTAAATATTTCTTTTTGAATTTTTACATCACCTTCATTTTTTGGTCCATCAATAGAAACATATATATTATTTACCCCTTGTTTTTTTAATGTAGATATACACCTAGTGAATTTATCAAATCTATTATATCCTAATATTAATACTGGTAAATCTTTAGTTTCTCCCATGTTATTACCTTATAAATTTAAATAATCTAATATAAATATCTAATTTGTCCAAGCAAGTATAATGAAGAATATTCACATTTCTATAATAACCCTTACTAAAAATGATCATTTAAAATTTATTAAAACTCTCAAAAGTATAAAATCTCAAAAAAGAAACTTTAATATTGAATGGCTAATTATAGATGGTTCAAATAAAAAAATAAATAAAAAAAATAAAAATCTTGCTACATTAAAATTTTCTAAAGATAAAACAATTTTTATTAATCATATTAATTCAAACCATAAAAAAATTAAGGGTATTTATCAATGTATGAATTATGGGAAGAATATATCAAAGGGAAAATTTATAATTTTCTTGAATAGTGGGGATATTTTTTTTAATAGTTATGCATTAGAAATTTATTTTAGGAAATCATTAAATGTAAATATTGAAAGTAGTCTAATTTTTGGGCAGGCAAATATAATTGCAAACAAAAATATTAATTGGTACTTTCCAGGGGATAATCTAAATAATATTAAGCATTGGCTCAGATATTTCGAACCAAATCATCAAACTATGCTTATATCAAATAATCTAGCTAAAAGAATTAACTTTCCGACTAAATATAATATTATTGGAGATGGCTATTGGAAAAGGAAAATATTAAATGAAGCTATTGAAGTACTTTTTATTAAAAAGCCTTTAATTAAATTTTTCCTAGATGGAGTATCATCAACTAAACCATCGAGAAAAGTATTTAAAGATTTAATAAAAAACAAAAATATATATTTACATAGAAAAGCAATCTTTATTATTAAGTATTATTTGCCAAGCGAAATTTTCTCTTTTTATTATTTAATGCAAAAATTTAAATCTAAATTAATTGACTTGTTATTATGAATTCATCTATATCTTTTTGAATCTTCTGATAATAAATATCTCACCGTTCCTCTAATGCTCTCTTCTATAGAAATTTTGGGCATCCAACCATATTTATTTGCTTTTTCTGTGTCTAAATGCACTAAGGGCGAATCTCCTATCCACCCTCTTTCTCCGCCTGTAAATTCATATTTTACCTGATTTAAATTCATTTCATCGCAAACTATATTAGCAAGATCTTTTACGTTCATAGTTTGAAAGTGACCAAGGTTAAATATAGAAGAATTCTTATCATTCAAATCTGAAATATTTATAACTCCATTAACACCATCCCTTACATCCAGATAAGATTTAATTTGTTTACCATCACCAAGTATTTTCAATTTATAGGAATCTTTAAGCAATTTTTTTACAAAATCATAAATCACTCCATGCGAGTAACCATATCCTATCCATGAAACAAATCTAAAAATTGTAGATTGAAAATACCCATAATTTGAATAAGCTTGAATAAAAGCTTCACAAGATATTTTACTAGCCCCATATAAAGATGTTTGATTTGATGTACAGTTCTCTGGCGTTGGGAATAGATTTGGCTCACCATAAACTGTTGCACTACTTGCAAAAATAAATTTTTGAATATTTTTCTTAACTGAATAATCACATACATTTTTGGTAACAAGTAAATTTTCATTTAAATCAACATTATGATCATTTACTCCTCCCCTAACATCAGCATTAGCAGCAAAATGATAGATACATGATGCATCAACATTAGGCCAAGTACGATAGTCCTTTTTTAAATCTATTTTATAAAAATTTATCTTATCTAAAGGCAGATTATCGATATTTCCAGTAGATAAATTATCAAAAACATTTACCTTGAAACCTTTTTTTAAAAGGGCATTAACAATATTAGCCCCAATAAACCCAGCTCCACCAGTAACTATTACTTCTGAAGTCAAGAGATAAAATTTGATTTATTCTGTTCGTCTTTAAAACTACTAATTAACCCCCACAAAAATCCTAATATCCATGAAAATTGACATAAAGTGCCATATATAGGGACAAATAAATTACTTCTTTTTCTATAAAAAGTGAATTCATTATAAAAATTAAAAATTAGCAATATTACTGGAAAAAAAAGGGTTAAAGATATTGATAATTTGGCCAAAATTATAAGAAGCGTCATTAAGACAAGAAAAACAAAAAAATGTCTCTTAGAAATAAATAATTTTTTCGAAACCAATATTGTATTTATTCTACAAAAACCATATGTATTGAATAGCTTTAAGATATTTAAGAATGATTCTCTACAAAGGTATTCGAGTTTAATACTTGATGAAATATAAGCTTTGAAACCGTTTTCTAAAAAATCATTGATAATTAATGAGTCTTCCGAAAGTAGAGATTCTTTTTCATTAAATCTTATATTTTTCAAAGTATTGGTAACAAAACAACCCAAATAAATAGAAGAAGCATAACCAGAATAATTAGAATTTCTATGCTTAGGAAAAAAAAACAAATAATTGCTATTAATTATTTCTGCACAAATATTTGACTCAAATTTATTAGAGTTACATATTGCCAATGGAACTCCTCCAACGACAGTTGTTTTCAAATTTTTATCTCCCAAGATTTTTAGGGCATTTTCTGCATAATCTCTTGCGAATCGCGATCTAGTATCAAATCTAAAAGAATAGTCTGCAGTTGATTTATCAAGAGCCACATTAAGAGCCTTTACTCGAGACAAATTACTTTTTATATAAATCAATTTTACTCTCTCAGGATTAATCAAATTAATTATTTCTTGCTCAATATTTACATCTCCAGAATTAACTAAAATTATCTCTTTAGGTAAAATCGTTTGATTCAAAATCGATTTTAAACAATCAAAAAAATAGTATTGGTCATTGAAACAAGTCCCAAAAAATGAATAACTCATAAATCTTTAACATTTAAAAATCTGCAACCCGCATTTCTTGCAGCGAAAAAATCATTATCTGAGTCTCCAATCATCAAAGATTCTTTTAGATTAATGTTCCTCAAAAAGGCCTGCTCAAAAAATAAACCTGGATTAGGTTTTCTGCAAAAACAATCATACTTAAGAATATCAAGCTCACCTTCATAACCTTTATGTGGATGATGAGGACAAAATGTAACTATATCTATTTTTAAACCAATTGATAGGCAAGATTTTACAATGATACTATTAAACTCATCTAAATCCTTATAGCTTATTTTTCCCATTGCAATAACAGGTTGATTTGTTACCAAACAAACTAAATCATAATCTTTAGATATTGGAATTATTTTTTCAATATTATGAGAGATAATCTCAATCTCATTTTTTTTTATTATGTATTTACCTATATCGCATTTTATTAGAGTGTTATCTCTGTCTAAAAATAAAGCTTTTTGAATATTTGTATAGTTATTTCTATTTACTTTTCCATTAGACAAATCCTTGGAAACTAACTTTAATCTCTCTGGGGTACCCATATCTTTTATATATTCAGTGGTGTTATATGAATAAATATTTATATTTAAATCAAAAACATTTTTAACTATAAAATGAAAAATCGATTTTGAGTCTTTTTCCTTAGGAGCCTTCAATTTATCTAAAATTCCTTGATTAATCATAAAAATACCAGAATTTCCTAGATATGCATTTTTTATACAATTTTTATTTTGACCCTTAAGAAAAATATTTTCTACCAAAGTCCCATTGGGAACAGATACTAAATCTGAATCTTCTGGATGGTCACTGGTATGAGTAACTAAAGTCAATCTAGAGGCTAATCTCATATGGAAAAGACATAATTTTTTAAAATCAATAGAAAAAATAAGATCGCCATTAATAAAAACAAAATCATCACATAAATTATCCTTAATTTTCCAAAGAGCTCCACATTCACCAAGCGGATTTTCCTCAATATAGATATCTATATCAATTCTATATTTTTGATTTAATTCATATATATATTTTATGAATTTCTTACTTTTATAGCCAATAGTTATCACTACATTTTTAAAGTGATAATTATCTAATTGTTCTATACATCTTTCAAGAGTACTTTTTCCATTTACGGGGAAAAGAGGTTTTGGAGTATTATTTGTTATTTCTTTTAAACGTGTCCCAAAACCCCCACAAGCTAAAACAACCTCATATTTTTTCTTTGAAATATTCATATTGTATGGGCTGTTAGTCCCTCATCTGAAGGCTTAGCTTTGAAAATCCCTTTCAAACCATTTTTTGTGGATAAATTGCGTATCTTATCCTCTTCTATCTTTGAAGAGATCAGAAAATATCCACCGTTGCCGGCTCCTATCAACCTTATCCAATTGTTAGGAATAAGTTTATTAATTAATTCGTACTGTTCTATTAGTGAAGAACTCATTATCTGTGACATAGATTTCTTTATTAACCATGATTCTCGCATTGATTTATTAAAAAATTCTTCTATCTTATATTCCCTTTTATCTTCAAATTCGAGGAATCTTAGTGCGATATCCCTTATTTCAAGAATTTTTTCAGTTGAATCTTTATTACTTTTTATAATTTTCAAAACAGAATCCGAATTTCTTTTTTTATTACTAGGTATAAGATAAAAATTTTCCGATAATCTATTCAAAGTTTGTGTCTTTTGAATTGAAAGAATATTTCTTTTAGTTGAGTTATTCTTGTCAGAGAAAGTATATGAATTAAATCCTTGGCTTGCACATAGATATTGATCTTGTTTCCCAATAGGTTTACCCAACTTATGTATTTCTAAATAACATGCTTTTTCGATAATTTCATCCTTAGTTAATTTCAAGTCAAAAGCATTTGACAAGGAACTTATTAATGATAAAAGAAATGAGGCAGATCCTCCTAAACCTGATCCTCCAGAAGCAAAGCCAAAAGTTTTTAATTCAATAAAATTAGGCGTCTTAAAATACCTCAAAACCTCCCTTACAATTGGATGTACTATTTCTTCAGGATTTTGATATTCTTCTTTTGTTGAATATTCTAGAATACCTTTTTTTGAAGTTAATGGTAAGACATTTAGGACTGAATAAGAATATTTATCTAAAGAATATCCTAAACAAACTCCGAAATTTTCTTTTTTAACAAACCAGTCCAAATCCGAACCACCACCTAGCAAGGAAACCCTATAAGGCGATTTACCAATAAAGATCATGAAATGAGATCCTCTATTGTTCTTTTCTGGTATTTAGGTAAGTCTAAATCATCAAAATTATTTGAGTATTTTAAAATCAACCTTTGTTTTATGTAATGAAAAATGGATAACTGAATATCTTCACAGATTTCCATATCATTAAATTCTACATGTATTGGATAATCGACAATACCATTTAATGCGCCACCGCTAAACCCAGTCAAGGCAGCTTGTTTAATTCCCCTTAACTTTGCTTTCCTAGCACACTTTACTAAATTTAATGAATTTCCACTTCCAGATAAGTAAATTAATAAATCATCCTTATCTATTAAGTTGTCTATCAAGATTGAGTAAGCTTCATCATAAGAAAGATCATTTGCTGCCGCCGTTAAATGACAAACATTATCAGCCAAGCAAGAGATTTTTAATTTTAATCCTGCTAAGGAAAATGTTTTTATAAAGTCTCCAGAAATATGATGTGCATTTGCTTGACTACCTCCATTTCCTAAAAGATAAATGTTTGCTTTACTACCAAAATAAGATTCAAAAACATTAAAAAAATTATCAATTTGAGCTTGATTAACTAAATCTAATGCCCTTGATAATTGATTAGCGTATTTTTTAAAAATAAAATTATTACTCACGGTTTTAATTTTTTCTAATTTTAAAACATAACCATAACAAAAAAAAGAATTTTAGACAGTTTCTTGATTAACATCTAATAAGTATATGATTAGATAATTTTAATCAAACTTTTAAAGCTATCCTTAATAGTTCAATTTTGTATTCATAATATATGTAAAATAAACATCAAGTAATGAAGTATATGGATTTTTTTTACGATAAGCACGATAAAGAATATCAAGAATATAAAAAAGATAAGGAAAAATCTAAAGTTGCTAATTCTTGGTTAAATCAACAAAGTTTGGATTATTGGAGACATAATAGAATGCTAGAGCTACTAAGACCATTCATTCAAGAAAATGAAAAATGGTTAACTATAGGAGACGGTAGATATGGTTCAGAAGGAGCATGGTTAAAAAGAAATAAGGTATATTGCCACTCTAGTGATATGCATACAAACTTATTAGAAGAGGCCCATAAAAAAGGTTTAATAGACTCGTTTAGCAAGCAAAATGCTGAAAATCTAGATTTCGAATCAAATAGTTTTGATTACGTACTTATTAAAGAGACCTTACATCATCTCCCAAGGCCTTGGTTAGCTATATATGAATCATTCAGGGTATGCAAAAAAGGTGTAATTATTATTGAGCCGAATGATCCTTATCCTTACAGTAATATTCTAAGAATTTTTTTTATAAAGTTAAAAAACTTGTTCAAAAGATTTCTAGGTAAAAAAGTTTATAAAGATGAGTATGGTTTTGAAGAAGTCGGAAATTTTATATATACAATAAATATAAGAGAGCTCGAGAAATTTTTACTAGGAATACACAAAAATGATATTGCATCAAATAATTTAAATGATCATCATTTAAAAAATATAGAATTTATATCTATTAAGGGAAAAAAAATAAAGGATAAATTTATGTGCATAAAATTAAAAACAATAATTTTTTTAAAGGATATTTTATGCAAATTATCTTTATTGAACTTCTCAATAGGTGAAGTGGTTCTTTTTAAAGATAAACCAAGTCCTAAAATTATAGATAAACTTGAAAAAAGTAAATGGAAGTATAAAAAGTTGCCAATAAACCCGTATTTATAAGTTCATGCAAAAAAAAATTATGAATAAAAACTACAAGTTATTTAGATCTATAATCTTATTATTTAAAGCGCTTGATTCAAAAAGGCGATATCAATTATTAGGAATACTATTTATAAATATATTAAATGGACTTTTTGAGTTCATATCTCTTGGATCAGCCTTAATATTTTTAGAATCATTAACCAATTCAAGTAAGATTTCTTCCTCTTTATTATTTTCTTTTTTGATTAATTTATTTAATATAAATAATGAAAATGATTTAATTCGACTATCCACTATAATTTTTTTAGGAATTACTTTTTTAACTACTGTAATTAGAATTTTCAATTTATGGTTAAATACAAAATTCAGAATTTCATTTCTTAGTTATATATCTAATAAGATTTATAGAAAAGTAATAAATCAAGAATTTTCCTTTTTTTTAAATAAAAATAGTAGTGAAATATTAACAGATTTAACTTCAAATATTGAAAAAGCAAACTTTTTCTTTGAAAATTTATTAACCTTAACTACTGCGATAATATTATCTTTTAGTATTATTTTATCATTATTAAAGCTTAATTTTTACATAACAATCATATCCGTTTTATTTTTTTCAAGCCTTTATACAGTCTTAGGCATATCTATAAATAAAAAAGTTGAGAAATATAGTAAGGTTGAATTGAAAGCAAATTATAGTTTAACTAGAATTATTCAAGACAGTCTTAATGCAATTAAAGAAATTATTCTTTCTAATAGTCACTCATTCTATTCAAAAAAGTTCAAAGTAAGTAACTATAATTTAAGACAATATCAAGGAATGACTGGATTTATAACAACTTTTCCTAGATATCTTTTTGAAGGAATTGGACTGCTTTTTATTGGTGTTTCTGGAATAATAATTTATTCTAATGTTAACAATTCAAGTAATGTAATAGCATTGTTAGGAGCATTTGCTCTCGGAGCTCAAAAACTTTTGCCCACAATGCAAAGTTCTTATAAATCCTGGTCATTACTATATTTCTATAACAAGCCATTAGACAGGATACTAAATCTAATTAATTTAAATAGTAATGAGACAACTTCAATAAGAGATAGGCTTTCATTTAAAAATGAGATAAAAATACGAAATCTAAACTTTTCTTATTCAAGTAAGATTAGGGAAATATCCAAAGATATTAATCTAACAATCAAAAAAGGAGAAAATATAGGCATATTTGGGAAGACTGGGAGCGGTAAAACAACACTAATTAATATTTTCATGGGAATTCTTACTCCAAATAAGGGGAATATCATTATTGACGATGTTAAACTTTTTGATCAAGAAATAAATTATACTAATCGAAAGTGGAGGAATAATATAGCACTTGTACCACAAGATGTTTTTCTATACGATTCATCCATCTCAGAAAATATTGCTTTTTGTGTTCCAAGAGAAAAAATAGATATTAAAAAAGTTGAGAGAGCTGCAAAAATTGCTTTAGCCCATGAATTCATAACAAATACAAATTATGGCTATGAAACGATTATTGGTGAAAAAGGAGTCAAATTAAGTGGAGGACAAAAACAACGATTAGGATTAGCAAGAGCAATATACACTGATTCTGAAATTCTTATTCTTGATGAGGCAACAAGCGCTTTAGATTTTAAAACTGAAAAATCTGTAATTGAGTCAATATTTAATCCTACAACAAATAAAAAACTTACCACAATTACTATTGCTCATAGATTATCTACTCTAAGATTTTGCGACAAAATTATTGAATTAAATAATGGAATGATTAAAAACATTTATAACAACGAAGAGTTTATAATGAAATTTCAAAATTTATTTTAAAGAAATTTTAAAATTATGTTTTTTTTAAATAATTAAGTACTATGTAAATTTTTCTTTTTAATCTTAGAAAAATATTATTTTTTTTATTTAAATATGATCTTATCTGATTAATGCAATTAGTATCTTCAATTATATTTTTAGGAAAATGTATAATATTTTTCTCGTTAACTTTCGAAGTTAAAATATCATTGTCATAACTGGAATGAATACCGCTCCCATCATGCCCTATATTTCTAGTTAAAGAAACTCTAGGAGTTAAACATAAACCTTTATTAAGGAAAATAAAGCTATACCAAAAGATATCCCAAATATTATTTAATTTTCCATTTGCATTATTTAATACTTGAGACCAAAATAGGCTTTTTCTCAAGTTAAGATCAAAGTCCTTAATCATTCTTGCATTAAAAACATTACTTAAATAATATGGATCACAAGACAATGGATCGTCTATAAATTTATTCCATCTATCTTTCCATGTGGCCCATCCCCAACAAAACATAGTTCTAATAAAAAAGCACTCAAGTTTAGAATCTATTGTTGTAGGGAAATTATATCCATTAATATGCCAAACCTCCGTTTGATTTTTATAAATAAAAAGAGCATTATTCATGTAAGACAAAAAATATTTTGAAACAACAATATCATCTTCTAAAGTTATTACGGTTTCATATTTTGATAAAACTTCTGAAATGCCTCTTTTAAGATTAGGACTACATGAAAGATTAAATTTCGCCCTATTAATTGTTATTGATTTAAATTTATTAGAAAATGATTTTATGATTTTCTCAACACTATCTATTAAATGAATTTCAGAAGTTTTTCTATGTCCATCTATGAATGCATATAGATCTGTATTTTTTGCCTCACTATTTTTACTTAATGAATTAAGAGTTTCATAAGTATGGTAAGGTCTGTTAAAAGCAAAAAAGGCAATTGGGCTATATTCCATATTTAAATCTTTTTATTTATTATATTTAAATTGATCAAGGCAATATACTTATACTACCTTTTATTTTTAATTAAATTTCTACTATAAATAAAATCACTTTGTGTGAGAGATTTTTCTTTGAAAATTAAACTTAGCACTGTTTTTAGGAACTTTTCAAAAAGTAAATTAATTTTCCAAATTATTCTTGCAAGTTGGAAAGCAATAATCCATTTTCTTGTTTTCGCAAAAACATGTAAAGATTTTCCATAACTAAAAATTCTTCCAGGATCATAACCTTCTTTTTGGAAAGCAATCTTAAGGCTTTTAATGCTATGAAATGATATATGTTGTCCAACTTCAAAGTTATAATAATCCCAATTTAAATTTGGTATCTTGCCAACATCTCTGAGTTTTGTTGTAAATAAAAACAAATTGACATCACCTACTTTTTCCCTTAAGAATAATGGTAGGGAGGGAATATGCTCAATCACTTCAAAAGAAGTCTTAATTTTAATTTTTGACATCATTTCGTCCGAAATGATAAAAGGTTTTATTAAAGACATTGATGAAAATTCATCAAATCCATAAAATAGATATCCTTTATCTCTCATTAATCTTGGAAAAATACCAATTCCAGTCCCTAAATCCAAACATTTCTCAAAAGCAACCGATCTATTAATTATTTGCCAAATTCTAAAATATAAAATTGTCTTCGATGCTAAATAATTGTTTCGTATCACGTGACCCGTATCACATGAAAAGGAATCTTTATAAGCATTAATAAGCCAGGTGGGATTATAAAGAAAAAGCATATCGCAATCATTGCAGTGCATTAAGTCTGATTTAATATTATCTTTAGTAACTGCTACTCTTTTTTTGCAAACCAAATTCGCTCCATTACAATTTGGACAATTCAAGAATCTAATTGATAACTCGTATTATTATATACTTAAGAAAAACAATTTTAATTAGAAAAATTTTTGAAATTGTAGATTATCTTTTTTTTAAAAAACATTATAAAACTATATTTCATAAGCTTTCCCCCGCCATCTGATGCAAGATAAGAAATTTTTAATTGCTGGCACAGTTAAAAACTGCTCCAAAACTTTATTGAATACAGTAAATTGCATTGAAAAAGCATTTTCAAACTCATTAAAGTATCAATTTTTCTTGGTTGAATCTGATAGTACTGACAATACATTACAAGTCTTGAGAAATTTAAAGAAAAAAAGAAAAGATTTTAATTTTGAATCTTGTGGTTTTTTAAAATACAAACTCCCTAATAGAACTGAAAGGATTGCTTATTGCAGGAATAAATATTTAAATTATTTATTTAAAAATTCCATTTATGAATGGGTTGATTATTTAGTTGTTGCTGATTTCGATGGTGTATGCTCAAGTTTAAATGAAAGAAATCTCTCATCGTGCTGGGATTATGATGGTTGGGATGTAATGACATCAAACAATAAAGGTTTATATTATGATATTTACGCATTGAGACACGATATCTGGTCGCCAAATAATTGTTGGGAATACAAAAAGGCCCTTATTGAAATTGGATATAATCATTTTGATGCAGAGAGACAGGCTGTGAAGGGCAGAATGATAAAAATTAATCCAAACGCAAAATTAATAAAAGTCAATTCTGCATTTGGTGGATTAGCAATTTATAAAAAAATAGCTATTTCGAGAGATGCTTTATATAAAGGTAAAGATGATAATGGCCAACTTATTTGTGAACATGTAATTTTCAATAATTTCATCACTTCAATTGGAGGTAATATATATATCAATCCTCAATTAATTATTGGAGAATCTCCTAAAGAACATGTTTTAGGCGGAAACAAGTTTTTTATTTTTTTAAAAAAATTAATCCTAATTTTAAAAAGTAGATTAAAAGAATTTTTCAGTTAAATATAATGCAAATCTTCAAATTATTTTCACCTCATGAAAAATATTATATTCATAAATTTTATTTTAATAAATCATGAAAAAACCTAAAATTATTCCAATAATACTTTGTGGAGGCAAAGGTTCTAGACTATGGCCTTTATCAAGACAGAGCTATCCTAAACAATTTCTTTCATTGTATGGTGAAGATAAAAAATCATTACTCCAGAAAACACAAACTAGGATATCTGGGATAAGCAAAATAACCAGTCCCATAATAATTTGCAGTGAAGAGCATAGATTTTTAGTTGCTGAACAGATGAGAATAATAGGAGTTAATCCTAAAGCGATTATTCTTGAACCTGAAGGTAGAAATACTGCACCCGCTATTACAATTGGAGCTCTAGAAGCGGATGAAGAAGATGAAGAATCAATCTTATTAATATTATCTGCTGATCATAAAATAGATAACAATAAAGAGTTTATAAGAGTTATTAACAAGGGATATGAATACGCCAATCAAGATAGATTAGTTACTTTTGGAGTCATTCCAACTTATCCAGAGACTGGATACGGATATATTGAAAGTGAATCAACTCTAAATATTAAAGATCTAGAAGGTTCTAAAATAAAAAAATTCATCGAAAAACCAAATCAAAATCTTGCTGAAAAATTTTTAAGAGATGGGAATTTCACCTGGAATAGCGGTATTTTCATGTTTAAAACCAAAATTTTTTTAGAAGAATTAAAAACCTATTCTCCCAAAACATATTATTGCTCCAAAGGAGCAATGGAAACAAAAATAAAAGATCTTGATTTTATAAGAATTAATGAAAATAAATTCAAAGATTCGCCAAATATTTCAGTTGATGTAGCAGTTATGGAAAATACCAATCTTGGAACAGTATTACCGTTAAATGCAGGATGGAGTGATGTTGGAAGTTGGAAATCCTTATGGGAAAGTCAAGAAAAAGATAAATTAGGAAACTATATCTCAGGTAAGGTGATAGATAAAGACTCTAAAAATTGTTACATAAGAAGTGAAAGTAGATTAATTGTAACTCTTGGATTAAATAACTTAACAATTATTGAGACTTCAGATGCTATCTTAATCTGCGATAAAAATAAAACTGAATCTATCAAATCTATAGTTGATCAATTGCAAAAATCAGGTTTAGAGGAGGGTTCTGTTCATAAAAAAATTTTTAGACCCTGGGGTAATTATAATTCAATTGCTCAAGGGGAAAACTGGCAAGTGAAGAAGCTCGAAGTAAAAGCCGGCGCAAGTTTATCCCTTCAATTACACAAAAAAAGATCTGAGCATTGGATTGTAGTTAAAGGTACTGCTGATGTTCAGATTGAAGATAAGAATTTTTTGTTAAAAGAGAATCAAAGTACCTTTATCCCAATAGGGAAAAAACATAGATTGTCAAATCCCTTTAAAGAACCTCTAGAAGTTATTGAAGTTCAAAGCGGTTATTATTTAGGAGAAGATGATATTGTTCGATTTGATGATAATTACGGTAGGTTTTAAAAACTTAAATTTTAATTATTAAAAATAGTTATACAATTCCTAAATGATTTTAAAATTTACTTTACAAAGGCTTATTTTTAATATCCATTTGGATTGTTAGTACGCCACTTCCAACCGTCTCTACACATCTCCTCAACATTTCTTTTTATCGAAAAATTAAATTTTGATACTAATAATGAATTATCTGCTACGGAATAAGCAGAGTCCCCTTCTCTTCTTTCAGAAAAAATATAATTAACCTTGATATTATTTACCCTTTCAAAAATTTGTATTAACTCTAATACAGAAGTACCCTTACCAGTGCCAATATTAATGTTTAAATATTCCGACGGATTTGAAATCAAATATTCCAAAATCCTCAAGTGAGCCTCAGCGAGATCCATAATATGTATGTAATCTCTTATTGGTGTACCATCAGCCGTAGGCCAATCTTTTCCGTATATTCTAAACACTTTTTGTAATCCTAAGGCAGTATTTGAAATTAATGGAAAAATATTGTTTGGAACATCTATTGGATTTTCTCCAATCAAACCAGATTCATGTGCTCCAATAGGATTGAAATACCTAAGAGATGCGAAATTCCAATATTTTTTTTTAGATTTAAATAAGTCTTTCAACAACATCTCAATACATAATTTTGTATTACCATAAGGATTTATAGGTCCAAGATCAGAATCCTCACTCAACAAATCGTTATCTCTATTTTGGTATATGGTAGCGCTACTACTAAAAACAAGATTTAGGCAACCATATTCATTCATAACATCTATTAAATTTATTGATCCTTGAAGATTATTTTTCCAATAGCTTAGTGGATTAAAAATTGATTCTTGAACTGCCTTTAGACCTGCAAAATGAATAATGCCATCAATTTTTTGATGAAAATCATAAATATATGAAAAAACATCATTTATGAATTTCCTGTCACATAAACTACCTTTAAAAATTTTCAAAAAAGCTCTTTGATTTTTAAGCCTTGAGATTTCTAAAACTCTTTTTAAAGATTTTGGAGAACTAGTTTCAAAAGAATCAATAACACACACTTTATAGCCATTCTCCAATAGAACTAGACAGGTATGACTTCCTATAAATCCCGCTCCTCCAGTAACTAAAATAACCTTATTGTTATTATTCAATTTTTTTCTTCACATATCTAGTCATTATATTTAGTTATGGTTGATAATAAAAGTTATTTATATTTATTAAAAATTTAAAAATTATATTTTTTTACTATCAAAACTACCAAAACTTCAAAAATATTATCGAAAGATTTTTCTAAACCATGAAAATAAATAAGACTCTTCCAAACTTAAATACTTGTAATGTAGCTATTTTAGGAATTGGTTATGTTGGCTTACCTTTGGCAATACAAATAAGTAAAATCAAAAAAAATATTAAAACTGGTTCTGATATTAAAAGACTTGTGATTGCATATGATGTAAATAAAATAAGAATTAAAGAACTTATTGATAATTATGATAGAACTAATGAATTTTCCTCTGATGATCTAAAAGGTCTTGATAATTTAATATATACATTTGATCAAAATCTCTTAAAAAAAGCCGATGTTTTCATAATTACAGTGCCAACACCTATAGATGATTCCAAATCACCCGATTTTAAATATATTGAGTACGCCAGTTCTACTGTAGGTAAAATCCTAAAAACAAAATTTGAGCTTTTGGATAATAAAAATTTAACTACTCCTGTAGTAATTTATGAAAGTACTGTTTATCCCGGCGCTACACAAGAAATTGCAATCCCCATAATAGAATCGGAATCATCTCTGAAATGTAATGAAGATTTTTTCTGTGGATATAGTCCAGAAAGAATTAATCCTGGAGATAAAATTCATACTTTGTCTTCAATTAAGAAAATTACAAGTGGCAGTTCAACTGAAGCAGGAATTTGGGTTGATAATTTTTACGGATCAATAATAAGTGCAGGGACTCATTTAGCTACAAATATTAAGACTGCAGAGGCAGCAAAGGTAATTGAGAATACTCAAAGGGATATAAATATTGCCTTAATGAATGAATTATCAATTATTTTGAACAAATTAGAAATAGATACATTAGATGTTTTAGAAGCAGCCTCAACGAAGTGGAATTTCCTCTCTTTTAAGCCAGGTTTAGTTGGTGGACATTGTATTGGTGTAGATCCTTATTACCTTACTTTTAAGGCAAAGCAAATAGGATACTCGCCCCAAATTGTAACTGCAGGCAGAAGAATAAATGATTCAATGGCCAGTTGGCTTGTTCAACAGGTTATAAAAAATATGGCCAAGAAAAATATTTCAATATCTTCAGCCAAAGTTTTGATAATGGGAATTACATTTAAAGAAGATTGCCCTGATTTGAGAAACAGCAAAGTATACGATATTTTTAAAATTCTCAAAGAATATAATATTAATCCCACAATAACAGATCCAATAGTTGACATTTCAGATGCAAGTAAGGTTTATGAAATTAATGTCCATTCATCTTTGTCCTTTAAAAATAAATTTGATGTAATAATATGTGCAGTACCCCATAAGGAATATAAAAACCTAAATTTAATTAAATGGGAAAGTCTAATAGCAAATAATAGTTTAATAGTAGATATAAAGGGTATAGTACCTAGAGAACTTAAGCCTTTCAGGGTTTAATTTACGCATTAATATTTTGATGTTTATGAATAGCTCTCAAAAGTTTTAAAATGTGCGGAATAACAGGTTTCTTAGGTGGTCCTTACTCTAGGGAGGAGAGAAAAGATATCATCATAAAGATGGCTTCTAAGCTTCAAAAAAGAGGGCCAGATAATCTTTGTACTTGGATAGACGAATCAAATCATATTTCTTTAGCTCATACAAGATTATCAATAATTGATAAATCTGATTCTGGATTACAACCAATGTTTTCTAGTAACAAAAGACTAGTAATTACATTTAATGGAGAAATTTATAATCACAAAGAATTAAAAAAAGATCTTGAAAACTCTGGCTATCAAATAAGCTGGAGAGGCTATTCGGATACTGAGATTTTAATTAACTGTATAGAAGCTTGGGGGATTTCGAAAACTTTAGAAAAGTGCGTTGGAATGTTTGCTTTTGCATTATGGGATATTAAAAAACAAACTTTAATTCTAGCGAGGGATAGGTTTGGGGAGAAGCCATTATATTACGGACAAATTGGCAAAGGTAAATTTTCTACATTAGTTTTCAGTTCAGAATTAAAAGCTTTAAAAGAGCATCCAGAGTTTCATCAAAACATAGATAAGAATGCATTATCTTCATACCTTAAGACCATGACAGTTACGGGTTACAATAGCATTTTTGAAGATATAAAAAAGGTTGTTCCAGGCACATTTATCATATTCAATAAAGATAAAGAAGAACAATCTATAGAAAAATATTGGGTGCTTGAGGATTTAATTAATTCTAGGGAAATTAATGAGAAAGAATTTCATAATCCAAAAATCATAAAAAAGAATCTTGAAAAGTTATTAATAAATTCTGTATCTCAGCAAATGCTTGCAGATGTACCAGTTGGAGCATTTCTATCTGGCGGGATTGATTCATCTACAATTGTTGCTCTTATGCAATCTCAAAGTTCAATTCCTATAAAGACTTTCTCTATTGGTTTCACAGAAAAAGAATATGATGAATCTAGATATGCATCAAAGATATCAAAGCACCTTACTACTGAACATAATGAATTAATACTTTCACCATCAGACGTAACAAATTCCATAACAACTATTACAGGTATATATGATGAACCATTTGCTGATTCTTCTCAAATACCCACTTACCTTGTTTCTAGTCTTGCAAAAAGTCAAGTAACTGTATCTCTTACAGGAGACGCTGGAGATGAATTATTTTGTGGATATAATAGATATAGGTTTGCTAGCACACTTTGGCCTTTGATAAAAAAAAGTCCAAAATTACTAAAATCTATTCTTAAATTAGCTATTAACTTGCTATCACCTAGTGAAATAGAAAATATTCTTGAAAACATTCCTATTTCAAATAATTGGAATATGATAGGCGACAAAGTTTATAAAATATTAAATACTCTTAATAGTAATAATATTAATACCTTATACGAAAAATTAATATCTAACGCATTTAAAGAATCTTCTCTGATATTAAATGATCAATTTGAAAATAAAAACTTCGTTGAGATTCCTCATATTAAATTGAATGATGTTGAACATTTAATGCTTCTAGATTTAATGAACTATTTACCGAATGATATACTTGCTAAAGTTGATAGGGCATCAATGGGCAATAGCCTAGAAACTAGGATTCCTTTTCTTGATCATCGAGTTGTAAGTTACGCTTGGCAAATACCCTTAAAATATAAGTTAAATAAAACAAAGAATAAAATAATTAATAAGTGGATATTAAGAGAAATCCTATATGAATATGTGCCAAAAGATTTTTTTGAAAGACCTAAATCTGGCTTTGGAATACCTTTAGGAAAATGGTTAAGGGGACCATTAAAGGAATGGGCAAATGATCTTTTAAGCGAAAACTCTTTAAAAAAATATAATCTGATAAATTCCAAAAAGATTCAGAAAATCTGGGATGAACATTTATCATGTAAAAAAAATCATGAACATGCACTATGGACCATATTAGTATTTCAATCTTGGTGCCAAGATAATATCTAAATGATTTTATTTCAGAGCACATGGGACTATTTTTCACCTTTTATAGTTTGGTTGGTTGGTTATTTTTTCATAAATTTTAGTCTAAGCAGAATAATAAAATTAAATAAAAAAAGAGTTCTAATTTTGTATCTTTGGCATTCTTTTTGGGCCATTATTTATATAATCCTAACACTACTTTATGGAAATGATTCCCTTCTTTATTTTGCAAGAGCTCAAGAAAGTGATTTAGAATTTAAAATTGGAACAGCTGCGATTGTATACATAACTTATTTTTTAAACCAAAAAATATATTTATCATTTCTTTCAATATATGCTTTTTTCAATATTATCGGAACATTTGGATTGATAATTTTTGATAGTATAATTAGGGAACTTAATAGAGTCCCGAAGAATTTAAATTGGATAATAAATTTATTAGTTTTTCTTCCTTCAGTTAGCTTTTGGAGTTGCGCAATAGGTAAAGACGGTATCGCATTTACCGCAATAATATTTTTTCTTTGGGCTTCTTTAGAAATAAAAAAAAGATTATTTTTTAATCTTTTTTCAGTAATTATGATGTTCCTTGTTAGGCCACATATTGCAATAATTATGATTTTCTCAATACTTATTGGTTTTATCCTATCCTCAAAAATAAAGCCTTTGCCAAAACTTTTTTTAACTTTATTTATCTCGGTAGTAACATCTTATATTCTTATACAAGCATTAGGTTATTTAGGAATTGATAATATAAATGAAATAAATACTTTCTACGATAAAAGAGCAAATCTTAATCTAAGTGGATCAATAGAATATAACAAGGATGAATATCCTTTATTATTATCAATGATTTCGTACATTATTAGACCTTCAATTTTTGATATTAATGGTCCCCTGGCATTATTTGCTGCCATCGAAAATACTATTATTTCATTTCTAATATTTATTACTACTTTATACATAATAAAAGGCAAAAGATTGCCTAAGAATTCCAAAACCTCTTTTTCTTTATTACTAACTTACTTTTTTACATCCCTTGCACTGCTTGCCTCTACGACCAGTAATCTAGGTATAGCAATGCGCCAAAAATGGATGTTTATGCCTATTTTTATTTATATTATGATTGCAATCCTAAACAAAAAATTTAAGTTAGTTGCTATAAGGAAGCTAAATAATATTGGATAATAAATTTAAATGATAATTTATTCAGAATTAATTTAAACAAACTATGAATATATTGTTCGTTGCAAGTTTTGCTCCTTCTTTAATTAAATTTAGAAAAGATTTAATAATAAGTTTAATAAATAAAGGAAATAAAGTTTTTACAATATGTCCAATGGATAAACATCCTGAAATAAAGAAAAAGCTACAAGAACTTGGGGTTTATGTTTTTTCTATAAAAATGGATAGAGGAGCATTAAGTCCTTTCAAAAGTATAGGTTTAATTAATGAAATCTATAAAAAGATTAAATTTATCAGGCCTAAATCTATTTTTTCTTACACTATAAAACCTGTTATCTTCACTGGTATAGCTTTATTTTTTTACAGATTAATTGAAAATAAAATAAAAATTAAATACATCGTACTAATCACTGGATTAGGATATGTTTTTACAAAAGGTAATAATTTCTTTAAAAGATTTTTTCTTAGGTTGATTGTTAAATTAATCTATAAAATCAGTTTGACTTCAGCTAATCAAATCATATTTCAAAATAAAGATGATATGGTTTTTTTTAAAGAAATGAACTTATTACCTAAGAATACAAAATTAAATGTAGTAAATGGATCAGGAGTTAATCTATCTGAATTTAGAAAAAGTAAAACACCAAAAAAACCAATTTTTTTAATGTTAGCCAGATTATTAAAAGATAAAGGTTTAGTTGAATATATTGAAGCAGCAAGAATTGTAAAAAGTAAAAGAAAAGATGTTATTTTTCGTCTGGGAGGATTTTATGATCATAATAATCCGTCAACTATTTCTAATGATGAATTCATTAAATTAAAATCAGACCCATGTATAGAGTATCTTGGGGAGGTAAAAGACGTAAAATCAGAAATCTCAAAATGTAAATTTTATGTACTACCCTCTTACAGAGAAGGAACTCCTAGATCAGTTCTCGAAGCATTAGCTACCGGAAGACCAATAATTACTACTAATGCACCAGGATGTAACCAAACAGTTATTAATAGAATTAATGGTATTAAAATTAACCCAAGAAATTCTAATGACTTGGCAAATGCTATGTTTGAATTAATTGGCAAAACATATGAGGAAATTACACTAATGTCAAATGAAAGTAGAGTACTAGCAGAAACAAAATATGACGTAAGAAAAGTAAATAAAGAAATAATAAAAATAATTAATTCTTAATGAAATATATATCCTTCAAAAATACTTTTGATTTCTCATTTGCATTAGTTAGTTTTATTATCGTTTCACCATTATTTATATTATTAATTTTTACAAATTTAATTATATTAGGTAGGCCTATTTTTTTTAAACAAGAAAGACCTGGATATAGAGAAAAAGTATTTAAAATAATCAAATTTAGAACAATGAGTAATACAAACTTTTATGCCAAGGATTTTGAAAGGATGAATTCATATGGTAAATGGCTAAGAAGTACCTCACTTGATGAGTTACCTGAATTGATAAATATATTACGTGGAGAAATGAGTTTCATTGGTCCAAGGCCACTTCTTAAAAAGTACATACCTCTATATTCAATTGAACAATCAAAAAGACATTTGGTTAAACCTGGATTTTCGGGATGGGCCCAGATTAATGGTCGAAATAATACGTCTTGGGAAAAAAGATTAAAATTGGATGTTTGGTACGTGGACAATCAAAGTTTTTTAATAGATTTGAAAATATTTTTTATTACAATTTGGAAGGTAATTGTTAGAGAAGGGATTAATTCAAGAAATGATTCCACTATGGAAGAATTTAAGGGCACAAAAGGATAAGTTAGGCCCTTAAAAGTGCATTTGTTTGAAAAAAGCTTCTTAAGATGTTCTAATAAATAAGTTGTAAATTACTATCAAACATTAATCATGATTGCTAGTTGGCCATTTTATAGTGAAGCAGAAGTTAATGCAGTTTCAGAAATATTAAAATCCGGCAAAGTAAATTATTGGACCGGAGAAAATGTTAAAAAATTCGAAGAAGAATTCTCTAAATGGGTTGGTGTAGAAAAATCTCTATCTATTTCAAATGGATCCTTAGCTTTATCGGCAAGTTATCTTGCAATTGGATTACAGGAAGGAGATGAAATAATTACTACTCCAAGAACTTTCTTAGCTACTTCATCAAGTGCAATGTTACTAAAATCAAAGCCAATATTTGCAGATGTAAGCGAAGATTCCGGCTGTATAACCCCAGAAACTATAGAACCCCTTATTTCTAAAAAAACTAAAGCCATAAGTGTTGTACATCTAGCAGGTTGGCCTGCAGAAATTGAAGAAATCTGCAAACTAGCTAAGAGTTATAATCTTTATATAATTGAAGATTGTGCCCAAGCTCATGGGGCAAAAGTGGAAATTAATGGGGAGAAGAAATCTGTTGGTAGTTTTGGTGATATTTCAGCATGGAGTTTTTGCCAAGATAAAATAATCTCTACTGGAGGAGAAGGTGGAATGATTTCATCATCAGATGAGAAATTAATCAATAATGTATTCGCAATTAGGGATCATGGGAAAACACCTATTAGCTTGCAAAGAGAAAAAAATAAAATTGGTTTTCGCTGGGTACATGACAAGTTAGGGTCAAATTTTAGACTAACCGAAATGCAAGCAGCAATTGGAAGAATTCAATTAAAAAATATAAATTATACAAGAGAAATCAGAGCAAAAAATGCCTCAATATTATTAGATAACCTTCGCGACTTGTCGGCAATAAAAATACCTTTTCCTCCGGAATATATTACTCATGCATGGTATAAGTTTTATTGTTATGTTGTACCAAAATATCTAAATTCTGATTGGAGTAGAGATAGAATAATTAAAGAAATAAATATTAAAGGTTTTCCTGCATTTCAAGGGAGCTGCAGTGAAATCTACTTAGAGAAATGTTTTTTAGAAAGGGGGTTGGCACCAAAAAAAAGATTGCCAATTGCAAAAAAACTTGGTGAGACAAGCTTAATGTTTCTAATTCATCCAACAATTACAAATTATGAAATGACAAAATATGCAGAAACAATTAGATCGGTAATAAAAGAAGCATCTACCTAATATAATATTTTTTATTTTTTATACTAAAAATAATAATGCTGAGAAGATTCCTAAATAATATATTTTCAACAAAAAATCGTTACAAGAGAATATTATTGTTAATTTTAATCGATATTTTCATTGTTTTTTTTAGTTTTCTTTTAGCGTTTTCTATTCAAAATATCGAATTCAATAGTATCTATGAAAAAAGTAATGAAAAACAAATAATATATATTTTTGGAATATTATTATGCGTACCTTTTTACATATCAACAGGTCAATATAGAGATTTTACAAGATATTTAGGCATCAGATCATCCTATATCATTTTCTTAAGGAATATTTTATTCACATTATTGTTATTCTTTTCAAATATATTTATTTTTCAAATAAAACTAAATTTTGCATCATTTATTTACCTATGGTTTATATTGAATTTCTTGTCTATATCAATAAGATTTTTTCTAAGAGATATTTCTTCAAGATTATTTAATTTAAATTTTGAAGCTCCTTCAAAAGTAGTAATATATGGAGCTGGTTCGGCAGGTGCTCAGTTATCAACCAGTTTGAAATATGATAAAAATTATAAGATAATTTGTTTTGTTGATGATGAAAAAAATTTATGGGGAAGAAATCTGAATGATATTAAAATTCATCCACCAAATTATTTAGAAGATATCCAAAATGAATTAGACCAGATACTTCTAGCAATACCATCTATAAGTAAAGAAAGATTTAGGGAAATTATTTCTTATACACAAAAATATAAATTAAAAATTCTAAAAGTACCATCATTAGAGGAGATCAAAAAAGGGCAAGAAAAAATTACTTCCTTAAAATCAATCAAAATTGAGGATCTTTTAGGAAGAGATGTTGTTGTACCTAAGGAAAATTTACTAGGCCCAAAAATCAAAAACTCTGTTGTATGTATTACAGGAGCTGCAGGTTCTATAGGTAAAGAATTAGCCAAACAAATAATATTCTTAAAGCCAAAAAAATTAATTTTGATAGATCATAATGAGTTTGGGATTTACAAATTAATTCAGTTTATTGAAGAATTACAATTCACAAATACAGATATTAAATATCTTCTGGGAAACATTCAAGATAAAATTTTCATTTTAAATACTCTCAAAAAAGATAATGTAAAGATTCTTTTTCATGCTGCTGCATATAAACATGTACCCCTCGTCGAAGATAATTTTATGCAAGCCATTAGAAATAACGTTTTTTCTACTAAAAGTATCTGTGAAGCCGCAATTGAAAGTGAATTATCAAATGTTGTTTTGATCTCAACTGATAAAGCAGTAAGACCAACAAATATAATGGGAAGTACCAAAAGGATTTCAGAATTAATTTTTCAAGCTAGCAATTCAAAGGTAAATCAAAAACACAATTCTCAATTTTCAAAAAAAACCCTTTTTTCAATTGTTAGGTTTGGGAATGTATTAGGTTCATCTGGATCAGTAATACCTCTTTTCCAAAAACAATTAAATAAAGGGGGACCAATTACTATCACAGACCCCAATGTTATAAGATACTTTATGACCATAAGAGAAGCAGTTCATCTTGTTATCCAAACAATTGAACTATCAAACGGTGGAGATGTTTTCCTACTTGAAATGGGACAACAAGTAAAGATTATAGATTTAGCAAAACAAATGATAAAGCTTAATGGTCTGACTTTAAAAGACTCTTCGAATCCAAATGGAGACATCGCTATTGAAATAGTTGGTTTACGTCCAGGAGAGAAACTTTATGAAGAACTTTTAATAAATGGTGATTCAGAGACCACCCAACATCCCCTTATCTATAAAGCAAATGAAAAATTCAAAAACCCTGAAAAATTATTCAAAAATATTGATGAGTTAGATAAATCAATTAAAGAAGAGAACGAAGAAAGAGTTTTATCCATAGTTTCTGAATTAGTGCCTGACTGGAAGCGATATAAGGGAAAATAATAAATATTTGTAAAAAACCTAAGCATTCTCTAAATTAAGATGAACTTTAAAATATATTTTTGCACCATCTTATATTTTTAATTCCAATTAATAGAAATATCTTTATCTTTTATATAATTGTTCTTTCAGCATGTTGATCCCCTTCACTTGCAAATTTATATTGTACTTATGAATTATCACTAAAAGTTAGGAATCGATAAGCGAAAGCACTTGAAATAGAAAATTATTTTTTATTTTGGAGCCCAATTAAAATCAAATAAAATTGTCAAAATTTGATGAATAATTATTTACCTAAAAAGAATTGATTTATTTTGCTTAAAAATTATGAAATTTTGCTTAAGTTAAATTTCAAAGGGAAGCCTGCTTGAGGCTAAACATATATAAATAGATCTTAATAGTCATTCTTTAGAAAGGCTTAATTAGATTTTGAAAATCTTTTTGTACATTTAAAAATAAATTTTAATTTTTTTCTTTTAGGATCCTCAAAAGATATTTTCCATAGCCACTCTTAATTAATTTACTTGCTAACTTTTCCAATTGCTCATCATTAATAAAACCCATTCTCCAAGAAACTTCCTCAGGACATCCAATTTTTAATCCTTGCCTATTTTCTAGAGTACTGATATAACTTGATGCGGCCAATAATGAATCAAATGTGCCGGTATCTAACCACGCATTTCCTCTATTCAAAGATATGACATTTAATTTACCCTCGCTTAAGTAAATCTTATTTATATCATTTATTTCTAACTCCCCCCTTTTTGATGGTGAAATCATAAAGGATTTCTCAACAACAGTTTCATCAAAAAAATATAACCCAGTAATTGCATAATTACTTTTTGGCATCTTGGGTTTTTCTTCTAAAGAAACAATATTTCCTTTTTTATCAAATTCGGGTACACCATATCTCTCCGGTTCATTAACAGGATATGCGAAAACTGTGGCGCCGTTATTTTTAATAGCCTGCAACTTTTTACTTAAATCATCACCATGAAAAAAATTATCTCCAAGAATTAATATGGAGGAAGACTCATCAAGAAACTTAGATGCAATATGAAAAGACTGAGCTAGACCCTCAGGTTTTTTTTGAATAGCATATTCAATTTTTAAACCCCACTGACTACCATCTCCTAAAAGTCTCTTAAATGATTCATTATCCAAAGGGGTAGTTATTATAAGAATTTCTTTTACGCCGGCTAACATTAAGGTAGTGAGAGGATAATATATCATTGGTTTGTCATAAAGAGGCAATAATTGCTTGCTTGTTGCCAAAGTAATTGGAAATAGTCTGCTCCCGGTACCTCCTGCTAATAATATTCCTTTACGTTCTTTGTCTAAAGTAGGATTTATAGTCATTAAAATTTTAGGAAACTAAAAGCTAATCAATCAAATCACCGACTGAATTTACTAAACGATCTAATAGAAAAATAGGGGTTCCCACAGTAGTAATCGCTTCCCCTGTTTTTGATAAGAAAGATTCTGGGACTCTAATTATATCTCCTTCTTTTAAAATAGGATTCTTTGAGTTGTTTCTTGATTTGCTATAACTAAATTTATGCTTAGTTGAAGAAATAGTACCATTTTGATTGATTCGTATTAATTGAATATTTGAAAGGTTGGACTTGAAATTAACTGGCCCCCCTGCGAACAAAATTGCTTGTTTTAAAGTTGAACCATTTTTTAAAGTAATTTGTCCTGGATTTAATACCCCACCAACAACAGAAACTAGAATTTTTTCGGAAGCCGCATTCGTATTTGAAACTATTTCAGAATCAGAATTAATACTATTAGCTTTGCTTAAATTTATTGAATCTCCGTCAAAAAGTAAAACATTCTGGGACAACTGGCCATCTATTAAGGCACTTAATATATCTAATTTTGCAATTTTAAATTCATCTTCTTCACCAGGTAATCTTCTTTTAATAGAGACATTTCTTAGGTTTGAATAAGGAGTAACTCCCCCTGCTTTTTGAATAGCATCTAAAATAGTAAAGTTATTTGCGCTATTTGATTTACCTAAAACATAAATTCCAGGTCTATTAATCTCTCCATATATTCCAACTCTTATAGGTCTTTCTTCAATAAGCTTTAAACTTATCGATGGTTGAATAAGCTCTTTATTTAATCGCGATTCAATTAAAATCTCTGCCTGCATTAAGGTCAATCCAGATACCTTAATACTCCCAACAAATGGTGCAATAATATGGCCATCATTTAATATTTTTAATTCTGTAGGTTTGCTATATTCTTGGACATCATATATCTGCAAGGCTAAAACATCTCCTGGTCCAAGAATATAGATGTCTTCACTTATTAATTCTTCTTTTACTGTAGAATTTTCCAAAGTTTGAGTTTTATAATTTTGTTCCGCTACAACCCTACTCAAAAAAATATCAAAAAAATTTATTGATATAACACCATAAACAGGTAAAAAGATCAAAAGAAAATTTTTAGAAAATCGAAAACTTCTCAAATTAACCTCTGACAACTATGGAAGATTATTATTTAAAATTATATACTACGTTTAAATTCTTTATAAATTATATAAGAAGTTTTATTATACTATTTTATTAACAATTGATTTTTATGAGTGATACCTATAAAAATAACTATCAGTTGGTAGAAAAAGAAGATTTAAATGAAAATGAGATTAATTTCCAAGATTTTTTAAAAGTCTTATTAAGAAGAAAAAAAATAGTAATTTGCACAAGCCTTTTAGTTTTCACGATTGCCTTAATCTATACCGCTTACAAAAGAATATATAAACCAATTTATAGTGGCAACTTTTCTGTTTTAATAAGTAATCCTATAGATTCAGCATACAAAGACTCTGGTAAAATAAAAGACTCAAATCTAGCAGCAATTACTTCCATAGCAGATAATTCGAATACATTTAAGTCAGAGATACCAACATTAATCGCTTATTTAGAAAGTCCAGTGACGTTAAAAGATCTTGCAAAAAAATTAGGAAAGAGTCCAAAAGAAATTTCAAAAATGATAAATATAGAGGAAAAAGGAAGCAAAATTGGAGCTTTAAATGTAAAAATTAGAACTGATGATCCTAAATTTGGAAATATTTTTGTCAAAGAACTTAGTTCGTTCTATCTTTCAATAGCTAATTTAGAAAGATTAAAAAGTCTTGGGGATGGGTTATCTTTTCTTAAAAAACAAGAACCTGAATTAAGGAAAAGAAATTTTGAAATTGAAGAAAAGATTGCTAAATTTCGTGAAAAATATACTTTCTTAGCTCCTGAAATGGAAGGTGTTTCTCTGAAAGATCAAGAGGCTGTTATTAAAAATCAATTAATAGCTTTAGAAACAGAGAAAAATAACTTATTGAATTTAAAAAAAGAAATACTCAAAGGAAATTTATCAGCAACAATTTATGAAGAAGTAATAAAAAAAGGAACAGTTAATGGAATTAACCTAGTTACTAGAGATTCAGACCGCAGTTTACTTGATCTATTTTTTGAGGTTGAGAAGAAATTATCATTAGCAAAAACAAATTTCACTGATACTTCAAAAACAGTTACAAGACTTCAAGGAAAACTAGATTATTTAAAACCAAAAGCTTTGAATAAACAAATAAAAATTATTGATACTGCTTTAGAACTTAATTCTGCAAAATATAAAGAACAAATTAATCAGCGAAATAAGATTCAAGAAAACTTCAGAAAGCAACCTAATCTTGTGAAAGAATATAATGTTCTCACTCAGAATTTATTAATATCTAAAGAAAATCTTACATCCCTACTGCTTGCCAAAGAAAATTTTCAATTAAAAATAGCTCAAAATAAAGTTCCGTGGAGACTTCTTTCAGAACCATCAATGAGTAACACTCCAGTTGAGCCTAATATTTCAACAAGTATTTTTTATGCGCTAATATTAAGTTCATTTTCAGGAATTGCAATAGGTTTCATAAGGGATAGATTTGATTATGTTTTAAGATCACCTCAAGATTTAAATAAAGAAATGCAGCTTCCACTTTTAGGAAATATCCCTTATGTTACTGCTTTCAAAGGTATCAGAGAAAAAAGATCAACAATTATAGATACAATAGATACTCCCCCCAAAAAACAATCGGACGCTAATGAATCAAAAGTTTTTAATTCTGAAAGATTCTTCTATCAAGAGTCTTTTAGGAATTTGTATACTTCTTTAAGGTTTCTTGACGGGGATAAGCCAATCAAATCTTTTTGCTTCAGTAGCTCTTCACCTTCAGAAGGTAAATCGTTAATAAGTATTATTTTTGCAAAAACCTTGGCAGAGTTAGGTAAAAAAGTACTTTTGATCGATGCTGACATGAGAAAGCCACAAATACATTTACGTTTAGGAATTAATAATATTTCAGGACTATCGAATATAATTTCTAGCGAGAATCTTAATTGGCGTAAAAAAATTCAAGATGTTAAAAGCTATCCAACATGGAAAGTGATTTCATCTGGAGTAAGACCCCCAGATACTACAAGATTAATAAGCACAAAAAAAATGAGGGATCTTATAAAAGATATAGAAAACAGTAACGAATTTGATTTCATAATTTATGACACTCCTCCGATAATTGGATTATCCGATGCACTTTTGATTTCAGAGCATACTGACGGATTAGCACTTATAGTTTCTATTGGCAAAGTTAATAGGGACTATCCAAAGGAATCAGTGAGATTAATAAAAACAAGTAATACAAATTTATTAGGTTTGGTTTCTAATTCTTTTATCAAATCAAGTAATAATAGAGATTCATATTATGGATATGAAACATATGAAAACTATGCTGATGATGCAGATGAATATCCCAAAAAAGAAGATGACCAAATTGGATCAAATAAATTTAGTCGATTAGTTGAATTTTTTAAAAAAGTTTATAGTAAGATTTCTAATAAAAGCAGAATATTAATCAACTGGCTTGATGACAAATAATGATAAACAAGAATAAAAAAACTTCATTTAGGTTCGACTGGGTGCTTATTAATGAGTTAGCTATCGGCACAGCGCCTAAAAACTCTTCTGATTTAAATTATATTGAAAATGAAAATATTATTTCAATCTTATCTCTTTGCTCGGAACAAGAAGCAAATTTAGCCAATGATATTGGGAAAAGGTTTAATCACAGCAGAATATACCTTCCCGATCATAGAACTGGGATATTTCCAGAAAAAGATCAAATTAAAAAAGTACTTAAAAAATTAGATGAATTTATGCGGAATGGAGCTGTATTAGTGCATTGTGTAGCCGCCATGGAGCGTTCTCCATTAATTTGTATGGCTTGGTTAATTACCAAGAATAATTTAGACCTATATGAGGCTCTTGAATATATGATGCAAATACATCCTGGCACTAGCCCACTTCCTGAACAATTACGTTTATTAAATGATTTAAATTTTTAATGATTATAGTAATTTAAATACCACTCAATAAAGTTTTTAACGCCCTGTTTGACAGGGACTATAGGTTTATAATCTATCCATTTTTCAAGTTCTTCACAATTAGTTGAAGTTGCTGGAACATCTCCTGGCTGCAAAGGCAGGAACTCCTTCAATGCCTTTTTACCGATATTATTCTCAATTTCATTTATATAATCCAATAATTGAGTAGGTTTAGAACTTCCTATGTTAAATATTTTAAATGGTGCCCAACTACTATTAGGTTTTAAATCAAGATAATCATAATTTGAATTTGATGATGGTTTTTTTTCTATTAATCTTACAATTGATTCAGTTATATCATCGATATAAGTAAAAGCACGCTCCATTTTGCCAAAATTAAAAACTTTTATGGGTTGATTCGATAGTATTGCCTTAGTAAATAAGAAAAGAGCCATATCAGGTCTACCCCATGGTCCATATACAGTAAAAAATCTCAATCCTGTTGTAGGGAGATTGAAAAGATGACTATAACTATGAGCCATTAATTCATTTGCTCTTTTGCTTGCAGCATAAATACTGACGGGATGATCTACACCATGAGATTCTGAAAAAGGTCTTTTTTTATTCCCTCCATATACAGAGCTACTACTAGCGTATATCAAATGCTCTATAGCAAAAGTTTTGCAAAGCTCTAAAATATTTCCAAATCCAACAATATTAGATTGAATATAAGAGTTTGGATTTTCAATCGAATATCTAACTCCAGCTTGAGCAGCAAGATTAATTACTATCTTTGGTAAAAAAGTTTTAAAAATTTCATGAATTTCATCTTTATCTTCTAAATTTGTCTTAAAAAAAGAAAAATTTAAGTTTTTTTCTTTAGAAACTTTTTTCAAAATATTTAACCTTGATTCTTTTAGATTCTGATCATAATAACTATTTAAGTTATCTATACAGATTAGGTCTTCTCCATTTTCTAAAAGTCTAAGTGCTAAATGGAATCCTATAAATCCTGCAGCGCCGGTTATGAGAGTTTTCATTTTTTAAATAGATTATATTATTCGTAACTTTGATATTTATCCTAATATATGAATCGACAAATGAATAATTTTTGATATCTAATGACTAATTTATAAAAAGATATTAAAAATAATTTAATCACTATAAATTGAAGATAAAAAGATTAATTAAAATTTTATTTAATTTGTTTATTACCCCTTTTAAAATCATTACATGAAAAATATCATATACCTACTCATAATATAATTATTATAAAATTAAAATGAATAATAAATTCTTTTTAAGTGCATTTGCCAAAAAATCTAGATTTCATTGGGATTTTTTAAAAAATATAGATGAATTAGATCAATGGGAAGAATTATCTGAAAATTTCTTATATTTTAAAAAAGATCCTAAAAATAAAAATAATAATAAAAACAAAATTCCTAAGATTATTCATCAAATATGGATAGGTCCCAAAGATTTTCCTAATAAATACTCTGATTGGGCTAATAGTTGGAAAAAACTTAATCCAAGTTGGGATTATATGTTTTGGACAGATGATGAAATTAATAAATTAGTCCTTAAGAATCAAAAGTTGTATGATTTGAGTGAAAATTTAGGTTATAAGAGTGATATTGCAAGATATGAAATCCTAGAAAGATTTGGTGGGATTTATGTTGATACCGACTTTGAATGTATCAAACCAATTCCAGAAGATTTTCTTAACTTTGATTTTGTTTCTTGCATTGTATTTTCTAATAAGCCTGAAATAAACAATGCAATAATGATGTCGAAAGTCAGTTCTAAAATTATTAAAAAGATTATTAATAATATAGAAATTGAGAAAGACTTTAAAGACCCAATTAAGACTATAAAATCCTCTGGCGCTATTAAACTCACTGAGCAATACTTTTCTTTAAAAAAAGAAGAAAAAGAAAAATGTTTAATATTACCATCAAACTATTTTTATCCTTATCCAAATTTTCTTATTAATAAATTTAATGATGTTTATAAATTTATTACTTCAGAAACTATTGGTATACATCATTGGGAAATGAGTTGGATTAAAGGATCGAGATTAAAAAGGGTGTTTAAAAAACTTTTTATTCATTTAAAAAAAATTAAATGAGTTTTTTAAAAAAAATAATCTATATTATCAAGACCTTTAATTATTGAATTTTTATTAAATAAAATACTATTTACAAGCTGTAGATATATCTTAGAAGAATCAAAAACTAATCTAATTTATTCATTAATAATCTACTCTAATTTTTTAGATATTATTTAACAAACCAAGAGGAAATCTGAGCATTTATTAAAACTAATATAATTTATTACATCCTAAAGAGATTCCAGAGTTTTAAGCCATGTTTCTGAGACTACTTTTATATCAAAGTACTTTCTTGAAAAAATTCCTGCATTATCTTGCATTTTCTTTAAAAAAACCTTGTCTGAGGCAAATCTATTTAATAAATTAATAATAGATTCTTGATTTACTTTTCTATCGAGAACTAATCCAGCCTTAGAACTTTTTGCTATCCAAGATGGTCCCTTTTCATTTGATACTGCTATAGCTAGATTAAAGAACATAGCTTCTATCAAAACCATCCCAAAAAGCTCATGCCAATTTTTAGTCTTTTTTGAAAATAGACAGATAATATCATTTTCTTTGTATATTTTTGGTAGTTCCTGATAATCTACATAACCGAGCATTTTAATATTTTTTACTTTGGAATAATTCTTATTTAGAAGAATCTTATCCTTTCCGTTCCCTACAATCGTTAAGTAGAATTTATTATCATCTCTTACTGCTTCACATAAATCAAATATTCCTTTTTCTTTAATTATTCTCCCACAATATAATAATTTTATTTTCTTTTTATCAGAATCATAATCTCTTTTAAAATTTATTTGTTTTTTAGTAAAATTCACGCAATGAGGAATATATTTAATTTTTAAATCTTTATAGAATTGATTTAATGAAATTTTTGCGGGCTGAGATACTGTTATAAACATATCAATTCTTTTTACAAAATAATTCCAAATAAAATATCCTAATTTATTGTTAAAATGAACTCCTTTACCTTCATCCCAATCATCCCATGAAGTATGTAACACCTTTTTATAATTAATAAAAAAAAGTAAAAAGAATAAGGCCCAAGGATTAAATGGAGCACAACCAATTATTACTATTGAATTTTTTGGTGAGCTTAAAATTATAGAAAAAATTTTTAATATTTTTTTTATATCTCTTAATATATTTGATGGATTTAAGAATAATAAATTTTTGATAAGAGATCTAAATGTATATGTTGGAGGACATTTTATTAGATTTATTTTACCTTGTTTATTTAAATAAGTAAGAGACAAAATATGTTCATCAGCATCATATTCTCTTATTGAAATAATATTGAGCATTAAATTATTTTATAAATTTAGTATTATTTTCTTTTATTTTAAGTATTGATTCTACGAAATCTTCCCAAGTAAAAATTTTGCTTTTATATTTGATGGTTTCATTTTTTTCGAAGATATCAGCTGCATCTAATAACATTTTTTTTACTGAATTTATATCGTAATTTTGATTTTCAATTAAATAGAGATATTTTTTTGGTATTTCTAAATCTCTAATACATCCTACATTCGTTACTACCATAATACAATTGTATAAAGAAGCTTCTTGGATAGTGTATCCAAAACTCTCAAATTCCGATAACGAAAAATATATGGCTGAAGCTTTATAAAGTTTTGAAAGTTCTTTTTTATCTAAATCATGATTTATGATAGTAACATTATTATGGTTTAATAAATATTTGTTTTTAATTTTATCTGTCATATTTGGTGATACTAAAAAAAGTTTCCAATCCTCTTTTTCTTTATTAAAAATATTAAAAACTTTCAATATTAAACTCAATTTTTTTTGATTATTTTTACTATCTCTACCAATAGAAAGAATAATTTTTTGTTTTGCTAAATTTTCAATTTTTTTTACTTCAAAAAGAGCACCATTTGGAACGAAATATAAAGGTTTATTTAACATATCAAAATAGCTCTTTACTTTTTTATAGTTAGCACTAGTTTCACAAATAAAAGAATTTACTAGTCCATAATTCTGAATTATCTTAAAATATAAGGGTATTTTTTCCTTGAAATTAAAATATGCATTTGATGCTCTCTCATCAAGATCTAGCTTTATGATAGTAAAACATTTCTTGTTTATTAACTTAATAAGACATGCAATTAAAACTGTATCTAAATCACCTCCTAATAAAATTGCAATTTCAATAGACTTCATTTCTAAATTTAAAATTTTCCAACAAGTAAACAAAAATCTCAATATTCTACTTTCACTTTTTATTGAAGTTATTGAATAAAATTCTTGATTAGTAAATCTTATATCCTCGAGATCAGCATGTAAAAGTATAGATTTTTTTTGAAATTTTAGAGAAAAAGATTTAGCTATTGAACCAAGGTCTTTTTTAAATGAAGCATTTCTACAACGTAAATGAAGAACTAAAGAATTCGAATCAAATTTCCTCATTTTTTTTATAAAATGTTCTTTAATAATTACTAATAACTATATATCCCAAATAAATGTGTGCAAATGTTCATAATATTGAATCAAATAAAATTAAATTAAAAATTTACTATTTAAATAGCATTTAAACCAAAAAATTATTATTATTTGAAATTTCCAAATTTGAAAATATTTTTGTTAATTAATTATTTTTTTTTATAATTTTACTTATTGAAATGAGATAATATTAAAATTAATAAAACTTAATTTTGTTGGCTTAATTATATAATGAATTATTTAAGATCACTCTTAAAATTATATTCATTTTTATCGATAAGAAGAAAAAGGCAAATATATATATTAATAATACTTCTATCAATATATTCTTTGCTAGAGCTACTCTCAATAGGTTCTTTTATACCATTATTAGCTACTTTAGTATCTGTAAAACAAGGTTCATTTAACTTACCATATCCTTTTAATTATTTCTCTGAAATATTAGATCCAGATTCATTTTTGATTCTTATCACTTTTATTTTTTTAAGTATTACTTTAATTTCAGCTTCAATTCGTGTTTTTACTGCCAAAAAACAATGGACATTAACGTACCAAATAACCGCCGATATAAGTCAAATTATGTTTTCAAAAATCATAAATCAGGGTTATGATTTCTTTCTTAAATCAAAAACGGTCAATATTACATCCTCCGTAAATAATAATCTTAGACTTCTTACGGGATCGACTTTGATACCAATTTTTAATATTGTTGGGGCCATATTAGTTTCATTACTACTAGTTTTAGGTCTTTTCCTAATTAATGCATCATTTGGATTATTAACACTAACAATAGTAGCTCTTGCTTATTACTTTTTTCTTTTATCTAATAAAAAGTCTCTAAAAAAGAACAGTCAAATAGTAGTGGATAGTGATGAGAAAAGACAAAAAATATTATCAGAATCAATTGGAAGTATAAGAGATATTATTATCGATAGTAGTCAAGAAGTTTACAATGCCGAATTTTCAGAAAACGATTCACTTTATTGGAAAGCAACATCAAGAAGTATGTTTTTGGGAAGTTATCCAAGATTTATCTTGGAAGGATTATCATTATCATGTTTCTGTATTTTTTCATATTTGATTACATCAAATTCTTCATCGACTACATCAATACCTGCAATCGGAAGTTTTGCATTAGCTGCAAATAAGTTATTACCAGCCGCTCAGCTTATATTTTTTTCAATCTCCCAAATGAGATTCAGTGCCAAAGCTGTTCAGCAGGTTTTAGAGTTAGTTGAAATGCCAAAAGTAAATATTAAAAAAAATTGCAAGAAAAGAGATTTCCATTTATTAAAATTATCCCATGTCGATTATTCATATCCAGGGCAAGAACATATTAAAACATTAAAGGATATCTCCTTGGAATTAAGATTAGGAGAATCTTTGGGTATTATAGGACCCAGTGGATCTGGCAAAAGTACTCTACTTGATTTAATGTTAGGTCTAACTTTACCTAATAGTGGATTAATTACTATCGATGGATTAAAAATAAACAAAGATAATGTGCCTGCCTGGCGTAAATGTATAGCTCATGTTCCTCAAAATATATTTTTGTGTAATACAACGATTGCTGAGAATATAGCCTTTGGGGAAAAAAAAGAAAATATAGATTATGATTATTTAGAAGAAGTAATAAAATTATCATCAATGGATAGTTTTATTAATAATAAAGATGGAATATTTCAAAAAATTGGTGAAAATGGAATTAATTTAAGTGGTGGACAACGTCAAAGGATTGGGATAGCAAGAGCTTTATATAAGAGAGCAAAGTTTATATTTTTAGATGAAGCAACCAGTGCTTTAGATGAACAAACAGAATTAGAAATTATGACCTCAATGTATAATTTGATTAGAAATGAAGGGATCTCAATGGTTGCGATATCTCATAAAAAGTCAGTTCTTTCAAAATGTTCCAAAATTTATAAAATTGTAAGAGGAGAATTAATAGAAATTTAGGTTTAAATATTGATTTTTGAAAAAATATAATCCTTATAAAGTAATGAGAAATATTCAAAATGAATTTAAATTTTTATAATTCAAAATTTATTAATTTAACCAAATATATGTTTTTTAATTTCCTAAAACTTCACAATTTTTTTCTGTTTTTTAACTGAATAATTATTTGGGGATTTTCAATTCTTGTTATTAGGTTATCAAATATCAAAATTACAGAGAATTGTTAAACCTTATAAATATAATTTAGATTAATATTAATTCATACAAATTAAATTTAATAAAAAGTTTTTATGAATAAAAGAAATATATTATTTCTTATTACAGGATTTTCTGTTATTTTAACTTTCGCTAATAATCTTGGACTATATACAGTTAGAGGGGGAAATTATGGCGAATCATTTTTTGAACATACTCAAGCTTTTATAATTTTTATAAGTTTAATTTATTTAATTTCATCAAGAAAATATATCGTTCAAATTTATGGTAAATTTTGTTTTTATTTTAAGGGTTTACTTTTAATTTTTTTATTATACGAAGAGCTAAGTTTTCTAACTAAAAGATTATGCAAAATTTGTGATTCATTTAATTCTCAAGCAGAATTCAATTTACACAACATCGAATTTTTGAATTCAACCAAATTTTTAAATATTCCAATATTTGAATTGAATATATCACTTATGCTTTTAATTTATCTTTCATTTATTTTTATTTTAAGTTGGGGTAATTATTTCCCAATCTCTAAAAGGATAAAAGGTATTTTTTTTGAAAGAAAGTATGCCTTTTTCTCTTCTCTTTATATTATAGAGTTAACTTCAAACTGGATCTTATCTACATTAGGCATTATTTCTTATAATGAAAATCTACTTCATTCCGAATATATAGAATTAATATTTTATCTCACTATTTTTTTTGATTTAATAGATAAAAAATTCAAGAAAATTTAATTTAAAGATTATTCATAAAAAATAGATATTTCTCTTGAAAACGATTTTATTAAATAAACTCGATCCCAAACGATATCAAAGTCTAATCCACTTAAGATAAGAGCCAACATAACAATTACTTTAGATTTATGTTTTTCAGAAAATCTTTCCAAGCTAAATTATTTAATCAAAAATAAGATATTTTCTGAATTTTTTCTATTAAGGAGACGAATAATCTCATAAAAAGAGGCTATTTAAATTCTTAAAAAATCTAGCCCTTAGCATTAACTCTTCTTTAATCAAGATATTTTCTAGGAAAATTTGAAGAGTAAATTATTTTTCAATAATAATATTTTTTTTAGTATTAATTTGATTTAAATACAACAAAATTGAGTAAAAAAAAAATATTCTTTTCAATTAATTATAAAATATTAACACGGGGCCATAGCTCAGCTGGTAGAGCACCTGCATGGCATGCAGGGGGTCAGGGGTTCAAATCCCCTTGGCTCCATTGAATTTAAGTAGTGATTGAAATAGATTCGTGCGATTCCCTCAAATCTAATGATTAGACTGATATAAGTTGATAGTTGACGATATAGCTAAATTCCGCAATGATTCTCGCAATGGGATTATTAATGCAAGTTAAGTTATGGCAACAAATCTCGATTGGGTCAAAAGTTAAGAGCCAATATTCGCGGTGATTGAGGAAAAGGTTGGAATTTGAGGAATAGAGAGGTCGGCGGCAAGATGGTTGGTTATGCAAATAGATAGAAATGATGAAAACGGCAGAAGTAATCTCCTAACTAATATTGGTCTGAGAAAATTTAATAAGAGAAATATTTTAAATACGATTGTTGAGATAAAAGATTTCATTTATCACAATGACGATTCTTTGAAAGAAGCTTATAAAAAATTTTCTAATCAATAAGTTCTAATAACCTGAATTAAATTTTAAAATGATTTTTCAGATCTTCTCATTTCTAAAAATTATTTTTAAAAAAAATCAATGCTAAATAAGATTTTAAAAAGGAGTAAAACATTGAGAAAATAATTTTTATTATGGCTACAGCGATTTTTTTATAAAATAATTTTACTTTAAATTTTCTAAATTAATTATGTTGATATAGTTAATTTAAAAGTAAAAGATTTTAAAAAAAAATAAATGCTTAAAAACAAAGGTCCAATATTAGTTATAGGAGAAAATGGCCAATTAGCTAATGCATTAAGAGTAGTTTCAAAGAAAATTAAACTTTTTAGACCAATAATATTCAAAGGCAGTTCAAAAATTAATCTGGAAACTTTTTCGATTGATAACTTCAACATTATTTTTGAAGAAATTAATCCAGCACTAGTTATTAATACTGGTGCCTATACAAATGTTGAAGGAGCAGAAAATGATAAAAACTTAGCTATGAAAATAAATGCAGAAGGAGTAGGGAAATTAGCAAAAGCATGCTCAAAAAGAAAAATTAATCTTTTTCATGTTTCAACAGACTATGTTTTTAATGGCAAAAGTAAAAATCCATATAGAACTCTTGATCTACCAGATCCTTTAAATAATTATGGAAAAAGTAAACTTGCGGGTGAAAAATTATTATCCCCTAAAGAATTAAATTATTTTTTAATAAGAGTAAGTTGGATTTTTAGTATTTATGGAAAAAACTTTGTGAAAACGATGATCAATCTTGCAATGCAAAATGATGAAATTAAAGTTGTTTCAGATCAAGTTGGCGGTCCGACCAGTGCGAATTCAATTGCAAGTATAATTTTAAATCTTATTGAGCCTGCTATTAATAATTATCACCCTAATTCTAAATTTGAAAAGACATTCCCTTGGGGCACATATCATTATCAAGGAGAGCCCTGCATAAGTTGGTATGAATATGCCTTAGAGATTTTTCAACAAGCATATGATTTGGGCATCTTAGAAAAAATTCCAAGAGTTATTCCTATTAAATCATCCGAATCCAAAAGCAATGCCTTACGGCCAAAAAATTCAAAACTGGATTGTTCAAAATTAGAAAAACAATTTGGTTTAAATAGACCCCCTTGGAAAAAGGAATTAAAAAATGTTTTAACTGAATTATGGAAATAATACCGCAATCAATTCCTGAAGTATTGTTGTTTAAACCGAAAGTAATTTTGGAGGAAAGAGGTTTTTTTGTAGAAACTATGAAAAAATCAATTTTAGATGATGCTAATCTACCTGATTTAGTTCAACATAATCAATCAAGAAGTAAACTTGGTGTAATTAGAGGCCTTCATTACCAACTAATAAATCCTCAAGGTAAATTAGTGCGTTGTTCATATGGAAAAATTTTTGATGTAGCTGTTGATGTGAGAAAAAGTTCTCCAACTTTTGGAAAATCAGTTACGAAGATTTTGGATGACGTAAATCATGAACAACTATGGATTCCCAAAGGATTCGCTCATGGTTTTATGGTTTTAACTGAATTAGCAGATTTTTGTTATTTCTGTTCAGATTACTATAATCCTCAAAGTCAGCACGGAATTGCTTGGAATGATCCTGATTTAAATATTTCTTGGCCTAATTTACCTCCTGAAAAAAGTGTTATTTTATCTCCAAAAGATAAACAAAATAAAAACCTAAATTCAAAAAGCAATTTAGACTTCTTTCCGTAAATAAAATTAACCTTAAGACTTTAAATTTATATCGAATAAGGAGTCTACTCTAACCACCATTTATTCTGATTAATCCATTTAACATTTTTATTAATCCCATCTTTAAGACTAGTAGTTGCCCTCCATTCTAAAATATTTTTAGCTTTTTCTACATTAGGAATTCTTCTTCCTATATCTTCATATGAATCACCATATTCCTTTTTAGTATTAAAGTATGCAGGATTTAAATTATTTCCTGAAGCCTCTATACAAATTTTAACGACATCTTCCATACTTGTTTCAATATTTGAACCAATATTAAATACTTCAGCTATCGCCTCTTCCTTTTGACTCGCAATTACAACAGCTTCTAATGCATCATCAACGTAAGTAAAGCAACGAGTTTGCTTACCTGAATCATATATCAAGGGTGGTTTATTATTCATCGATTGATAAAGTGATTTTGATGCTACAAATATTGGGGCCTGTCCAGGACCATAAATATTAAAGAATCTTACAGTGGTGAACTTTAATCCTTTACTTCGATTCAAAGCAAATAACATATGCTCGCATACTGCTTTGCTTGTACTGTAACTCCACCTATCAATTGAGGTTGCACCAAGAACTCTATCATCGTTTTCTTTCCATGGTGTATTCTCATTCTTTCCATAAACTTCACTTGTACTCGTAAATAAAACTCTTGTTTTAAAGCGAGTTGCAAGTTCTAATAAATATCTAGTTCCGCTTATTACAATATCTATCAAAGATAAAGGATCATTCATATAATTTTCTACTCCAACAACACTGGCCAAGTGAAATAAAGTAGTAGCTTCTTCTAAATACCATGATTCAATTTTCTCTTTATTTCTAAGATCCCCTTGCGTGTAAAAGAAATTTTGATCTTCCTTAATTTTCTGTAGTCTTTTTGCTTTTTCTAACGCTATTAAGTCAAATACATGTACCTCATATCCCAATAAAAGCAGTTTCTCACATAACCTCGCCCCAATAAAACCTGCTCCGCCTGTTACAAGAACTTTTTCTCTCATCTGCCAATCCCTTGATAAATAAAGCCTGAATCTTTAATCATTTTTATATCTTCATTGCTAAAGTATATTCTTCCATCGAAGACTATAGCACCTTTAATGAGATATTTTTTTAAGTTACTTAATTTAATTTTCTGAAATTGTTTATGACCAGTTAAAAAAGCTAAAACTGCTGAATTGCTCATTACTTCTTCTACAGAATTAACAACTTTTACATTTTTGAAATTAAACAGTTGATAATCCTCTTTCTTAATATAGGGATCATAAATTTTAAGCTTATAATTCTTAGAACTTAAATTTTCAATAAATTTTATCGTGGGAGTAAATCGACAATCTCCAGTATTATTTTTGAATGACAATCCCAAAATGCCAATTTCAATATCGCAAGAATTTGAGATGTTTAATTCTTTTTTAATTACTTTATCAAGTTTATTTGCTGCATAAATTGGACTTTCTTCATTTACTTCTCTTGAAGTAATTGCAGTCTTAAAATTTGATCCAAATGATTCAGCGAATGCATTAAGGAACCAAGGGTCTTTAGTAAGGCAATAACCCCCAACACCTACACTTGGCAAAAGTATATTCACATTACTTGCACCCTTTGGTAACGAATTCGCAGCTTGGATAACAGGTAAAATATCTATTCCTAATTTGTCTGCTAATTTTGCAAGTTCAAAAGCAATTGCGATATTAAGATCTATCCAAGCGTTGTCAGCAAGTTTTACTAGTTCAGCTGATCTTGCATTATTCATTTGAATAACATCTACTCCAATTGTCTCCCTCCAAAACTTTTCAGCATGATAACTGCTTTCTTCGTTAATTCCGCCTACCACTATAGGGATATTTAAACATTCTTTAATTGCATTACCTTCTGCTAATCTTTCTGGACAGAAAGCTACATATACATCTGCAAATTTTCTAATATGAGTCGCTAGTTTATCAGTTGTAAAAGGTGGAACAGTACTCTTTAAAATAATAAGTTGATGATCTTTAAGATAAGGTTCTAAGTTTGATATTACTTGATTAATAGCATCTTCATTTGCTTTGCCATCTTCCATGAGGGGAGTTCCAACTGTAATTAAAACTACATCACATTCTTTAACTAATGAAAATTCATTAGACGCTACTAAACTCCCGTCTGAAACTGCTTCATTTATTAATTCGTTTAAACCTTTCTCATTAATGGGACTTTCTCCTTTATTTAAACTATCAACAATTTTTTGATTTATGTCTATTGCATAAACTTTGCACCCCTTGCAAGCTAGTATTCCAGATAGTACTGATCCTATATATCCTGCTCCAATTACCGCAACTTTATATATAAATTTATTTTTCAAATTTCATCATATAAAATATGAACATTTTAGCAATCCATAACACCTTTATCAATTATTTTTTAATTTAAAGATTAAGAACCACATAAACTTTATGGTGTAAAAAGGCCAGAAGATTTTATTAATACCTTAAACACTCCCAAAAACTAAGAAATTAATTATAAATCAAAGATAATCTAAAGTATTTGATCAAAATGATTTTTTTTTAATTAAATATTGAAGGAAAAACAGGTAATTTTTTTTCTTATATTATTATTATCATTAATAAATCCTTAGAGACAACATATTAAAAACAATTAAACAGTTATTTATAGCTTAGTTAATGATCTTAATGGCATATAGAGAGACAAATTTCAAATCCTTTTGGATCTATCTATAAATAAATATTTTAAGAATTATTTATAGGTCTATGATAATAGATTTATCTTTTTTCTATTTCATCTAGCATATTTTTAGCTGTTTTTTCCCAAGAAAATATATTTGCTCTCTGAATTGCTTTATTCCTTTTTTTCAAACAATCATCAATTATAAATTTTTTATCAAGTGACTTATTCATTTCAATAATCCAACTAATTTCATCATTAGGGGAAATAAGCTTGCCTGCATCTCCTAAAACTTCAGGGAGTGACGTCGAATTTGATGAAATAACGTATGCACCACTAGCCATTGCCTCTAAAACTGACAATCCAAAACCCTCAGATTTCGAAGGGAAAACGAAAGCATTTGAAGAACTCATTAATACTCTTAAATGATGCCTTGGTACATAACCCAAAAATCTGATTTTGTCTAATATTGAAAGTCTTGCTGTAAAAGTATTTATTTTTTTAATCTCATTCTTACTTGCTGGACCTACTATTATTAAAAAACATTCAGGATGTGAATTAACTACATTTTGCATAGCCTTCAAAACAATATTTAAATTTTTATGTTCGAGTAAAGTGCCAGTATATAAAAAATAATAATCTGGTAAGTCATATATTCTCTTAACGTCCAACTTTTCTTTTTCTTTAGGGAGATAAAACATCTTTTTATCAAAGCCTTCAGATATAACTTTTATTTTTTCTTTTTTTAAGAATGGATACTTTTTAAGTACGCACGATGCAGTTGAAATGGAAGGGACAAAAATAAAGTTGAAATTGTTGATACATCTATTGAGGTATAAATTTATATAAATTCTTTCAAGAAGAAATTCTTTACCCGAATAAAATAATGCTGTCAAATCATGTATAAAAATTCCATATCTTAATTTTTTTGTTACAAATAATGGAGCTTCAAATGTCATTGAAATGAAATTATCTACATTTTTTGTTATGAGAATTTTTGATAAAGATATATTTATCCAAATTAATCTATAAATTTTTTTTAAAATCCTTGGAAAAAACTTGAATTGTTTAGGAATTATTTCTACGTAATTAATTTTGGACTCATCATAAAAACAATTTTTTTCATTAATAAATTCTTCAGTAATAATTATAATTTCAACTTTTTTAGTTTGAAATGCGTTTATCAAAGAATTTATACATACTGCTAAACCAGCAGGTTTACTAGTTAAGCATGGAACATATAAAGCGATTTTCATTTCTATTTAGACTTTCAAATATATATTCTAGTATTTCAACTTAAAATATAATTTACTACTTAAATAAAATTTGCTTCAAAAATTTATTATGATTTACAAATTTAGAATAAGTAACCATAACCTTTTATAAATAAAAATAATTATAAATAATGGAATCAATATATTATTTCATTAAAAAAACGAGCTATCAATGGTTACTAGATATCACAAGAAATAAGATCTTTTAGATCTTCTATAGTTAGAAATTCTAAACAGAAAATTAATGCAGATTTTGGATTAAATATAAATTAATATTAAATTGAATAGTAATTTAAAAAAATTTTTAAATTTTTTATTAAATTAAAATTTGATTATTAATTTATATAAATAATAAATCTTTAATTTGACTTTTTAAGCCATTAGAATATCTGTAGTAGTCATTAAAATTTATCAAAATTAGAATTTTATAAAATAAATTAAATTTTGAATTAGTAATTAATTTCCTAAAAATAATATGTCTTATTTTACTATTCAAAATTTTTAAAGATTCAGAATCAAGTATAGGATTCTTATCTATTAATAAAGGGATTATTATATATTTTAATTTTATTAAACTTCTTAATGAGATTATTATTGATTGTCTCATTTTTGTCTTATTATCTTTTTTACTTACATTATTATCGTGTTGTCGATAACCTATAAGATTCAAGTTAATTAATCTTATATTTTTTTTAAAAAGCACACACAAAATTGCCCTTAAATTATCATTACCAAATCCGTATGGATGTTCTTCCAATAATATATTTTTATTATTTTTAAACGCCATACAAGCACCAAAAGCTATTGTTTTAGTGAAAAGATTGTATTTTATATCTGCTTTGTTTTTAAAATTATTTTTTCTCCATAAATTTTGATTAAGTTTTCTTCCTTGAGCATCAATATAATCACAATTATGTATAACTAAATCAGCACCTTTTTCAAATTCTAAAAGACATTTTTCAATTTTTTGAAAATTCCATATATCATCTTGATCACAATGAAATAGAATTTCTTTTAATGCTTTACTTTCTAAAAAATGAAATGTTTTAGCTGGATTTTTAAAACTTACATGGTGTACTGAATATTCAATAGAAGTCTTTGACATAAGCGTAGTTATAATTTCCAAACTGGTATCGTTACAATTATCCAAAGCGAATGATATCTTATTAGGCTTGAAAGATTGATTTATAATTGAATTAATCTGTTCCTTTAAAAACTTTTTACCATTATGAACAGCCATAAGTACTTCAACAGAAAATTTTAAATTTTTTATACTTTTTAATGTCATTTTATTACCTTTAATCAGAATTAGATTAATTATAAATATAAGAATTGTATTTAAAAAAATTTTTATTCTTTAATTAATAAAACTATCTTTGGAAAGTAAATTATGTAATTCAGCATAGGTATATAAATCTCTTTTTATCCATATCGTCTTATTAGAGTTATGGTCTTTAAAAATTTCCCCATTCAAAGAATGCTTTAAAAGGTACTTTCGAGAAGAATTAAAAGTTATTATTTTTTTTCTTAATTTAAAATCTATTTCTTTAGTAAGATCATCTCCAAAATATGTATTTAAAAAGTTCCCAGAAACCAAAGAAATCGAGAAAAATGCTAAAAATTTTAAAAAATCTTTTCTTGTCATGGTTAACTAATTTTAAATTAAATGGTATTTAATTTTTTGATAATGTGATCAACAGCCACAAAAGTAGATAATATTGCTCCATGTGTAGGATTCTCAAAACCAGAAGTAGGAAAACAAGAAGATCCTACTATAGAAATATTTTCAAATAATTTATGCGTAAGATTAGAGTCTAAAATACTTTCATCTTTTAACAATGGGACAGTTCCCATATGATGTGCACCTCCTTTTAACTTATTAGGAAAAGCATAACCATTTAATGCTTTATCATGAAGAATAACTTTATCTGTAAGTCCACTAGAAATCAAAAAAGAACTAAATCTTTTCAAATAATCTGAATAATAAATAAAATCACTATCTTTAACTTTCCAATTAAGAGAGGTAAAATCTTTATCAAAGTTTAAACGAGACAAAGTATTAGGTGTTTGTTCACACCTCATATGTAAAGTATAGTCCGTATTAATGACTTTATATATATCGGGGGAGTTAATTAATCTGTTAACAAAATTTCTTCTCATTCTAATTAAAGGATTTGCATCTTTTAACTTTGAAATTGAAAAGCTTACTTTTGGAGTACCTGGACCATCCCAAGCACAAATCATAAGCTTTATACTTCCCCTACTTTGATCATTTTTTTTGTCCTTAATTTCTAATTTATCAGTTAATATTTTTGGAATTTGTTTTAAGCCCTTGTTAAAGAAAGCGCTTCTATAAATATGAGGATGTTCTTGAAAATTTCCAATCTCATTATTAGGATTTGAAATATTTTCTTGTCTGTATAATTTTTGAAGAATTTTCGCATTTTCTATAGCCCCTAAACACAAAATAAAATTATCAGCTTCTACTGATAGATGATCTCCATTTAAAGAATAAAACTCACCTGAAAATATTTTTTTATTTTTTGTTTCTAAACTCTCTAACCTATAACCATAAAGTACATCTTTATCTGAGGATATTTTTTCAGGAGAATCTACTGATCTTTTCAACCAAAAATCTTTTAATCTTAGTGGCTTTGGAGCCCAAGAATATGCAGTATAGTAAAGACCCTTATTTAATTTTGGTAATTCAATATTAAAATCCCTTGATAGCTTGTATGGATCAAATTCAAGAATAGGTGAATTTAATAATCGTAAAGCTTCTTTTTCATACTTCCTAAACTTATTTCCACTCCAATCTCTATTAGTGTTGGTTTGATAAATATTCGAATAAGATGAATCTTCAAATGGTTTAATCCATCCTGACCAAGCTTCAGAACTTCCTCCTAGAGTATATCGTCTTTGAAACCATGAAGGGTCTATAAATGTTTTAACTTTTCTTTCTTTCTTTCCTGATTTCGGTTTACCTGCATATTCGTTTACTTTTACTTTATAATTTTTCTGTTCATTTACATTCTTTGGATTATGCGGCGTTCCACCCTCCAATAAAAGGACTTTTACTCTCTTTTCTTTAAGTTTTTTGTAAGCAACATAACCACAGAATCCTGAACCAACTATGCAAACTTTTACTTTTATATTTTTAATCATATTTTTTGTACTAAAAAATAAATTTATTTTCTAAGAATAATTTTAATCTAACTTTTATATATTTTATTAAACATTGATTAAAAAATACAACAATGGGAAAATATTAAATTTTAGAAAGTTTTTTTTCAAAAAAATATGATTAAAAATATATTTCTTTATTAAAAAAAATCTTCGAAAGATTAATTAAAATTTTTTTTTAAATTACAGAAGTCAACATCCACTTCTCTTTCAAGAAAAATATTTCTTGATACCCTTTTTAGGGTGTCACTCTTACATAAAAAATCTGAATTATTTTTCAATTTATTCTTTTCTACAATTATTGTTTTAACTTTTTCTCTTTTCATACAAATTTTATATCTTTGTTCACTAGGAACATTAACATCATAATAAGCACACTTTTGAAATTTATTTTCTGCAACAAAAGGAAATTTAGAATATAAATGAGTCATCCCTAAAACTTCATTATAAATAGGTTTTGATGCTAGTTTTTCTATTTTATTAGAATTAAAGAAATTAAAGGCAGTTTTGTTCATTCCAGCTTCATAATCATAAACCACATATAAAACTAAAAATATTGAATATAAAGAAGAAATAATAAACATACTAAACTGAGAAAAAACTACAAATATTAATAAAGTTTTTAAAATATTTTTTAATTTAATTTTTAGTTTTCTAAATTCTATAAAGTTTAAACTAGGGAGACCCAAAGACACTAAAATCAAAGGAGACATATAATAATCTGCTCGCCCTTGAGAAAACATTATTAATAAAATGAATTGAGAAATACCAACAATTAACCTTGGGTTATTAGAATTCAAATTTCTCATATAATAAATAATTGAGGTTATTATTAATAGAAGATTTGATGGGCCTAATACAAAAGAAATTTTACCAATACTTTTAGGAATAAAAATCCAAATAGGGAATAAACCGTTTCTGTCCCAACCTTTCAAGAGCTGCTCCCACTCTGAAAATTGTTGATTGCCTGGATTAAAATATTTTGAAAATAAAGGGAAAAAAGGATTTTCAACTAATAAATATCTATACAAGAAAATAGAAAATAAAAAAATAATAGAAAAAATAAAAGGTATTGAAAATATTTTTAAAATTGTATTAAAGGAAATATTTTTTAATTTTTTTCTATAAAAATAAAATAGATAAAAAACTATAGGCAAAGAAACAAGCAATGCTGATATTTTGAATGATATAGCTATAAAAATTAAAATTAAAATATGGGAAATATATTTTCTTTCTTTATTCATATCCCATGCCAAGAAAACTAAAGCTAAGCAAGATTCACTCAAGAAATTATTTTTTCCGATAGTTAGCCATTGAATAAAAACAGGTGATGTTAAAAAAATAAATAAATATAAATTGCTAATATTTCTTCTCAACATGATCATAAAAACAAATGGTATTGGAATAAATTGTGATGTCCTTATTAACCAAGTTGTTTTATCCTGAAAATAAAAAATATTAGCAAAATCTCCAAGACCCATTAATCCCTGATTAAGATTACCGTCATTAAAATGAAAATTATTTTTCCAAAATTGATAAGGATAGCCTACATAGACATTTGCAGTATCAGAGTGATTTATTGGTCCAAAAGAAACTATAAATAGCAGTGAGATAATAAGAAAAAATATTCCAAATGTTTTTTGATATTTTTCTAAATTTCTTAAATATATAATCTCTTCTTTAAACTGATTAAAAAAATAAAATAATTTATTCCTATAAAATTTTTTCGATAATAAAACAAAAAATATAAGGAAATCAACTAAATAAATTGGAATATAAGTTAATTTTAAAAATGTTATGCATATACCCAAGAAACCCAAGCTTGCATATGAGAAGGCTAAAGAAGTAGCAAAAGTAATATATTTAGAGGAAGTTAAATTATCCCTAAAAGTAAAAAAAGGACAAAAAATTAAAAAAGTTAAAATTAAAGTTATCATTTTTATTTTGATACTATAATTTAGAATTAAATAACTTATCTAATTCATGTTTTTTTTCTGCACACTGTAAAAAAGATTTAATAGATGAATCAATACTATGCTTAGGCTCCCAGCCAAAATCACTAAAAAACTTTTCATTATTTGCCCAAACCTTATCAGGATCAGCCGGATTCCTACCAACATCCTCAAACATTATGTTTTTTGCCAATAATCTAGAAAAAGAATGAATAATTTCAAAAACAGAAACTGGTTTACCGGAGCCTACATTATAAAATGAATTTAATTTGTTTTTACTTTTAATTAAATGTTTAGCTGCAAGAAAGTGGATGTAACTCAAATCTCTTACATCAATATAATCTCTTATGGCTGAACCATCAGTAGTTTTAAAATTAGTCCCAAATACCTTTGGTAATTTCTTGTTGATAATTGCATTATATATCTTAGGAACTAGGCATTCTTCACTATTATCGAAAGCCATTGGGAAATTATCATTTCCTATAACATTAAAGTAACGGAGGCTAACAAAAGAAATATTTAATTGATCAGCACAATTTTGAATTATTTGCTCTGAAACAAATTTTGTCCAACCATATGGACTTATAGGATTAAGCTTGCTTTCCTCTTTTACTTCACCGCATTTACCATAAACAGAACAAGAGCTGCTAAATATCAAGTATTTAACTTTAGTATTTTTTATAGCTTTTACTATTCCTAAAGTAGTTTTTATATTATTATCCCAGTATTTAATTGGATCTCTGCTTGATTCTCTTGCTTGTTTAAAAGCAGCAAGATGAACTATTCCATCAATTTTGTTTTCTAAGATATAGTTATTTAATTCATTATGATTTTCGCAGCCAAGTTTGATGAATTTGACTTTTTCAGGAATTCTTTCTTTAATACCCGTAACTAAATTATCGACAATTACTACATCTAAATCATTATCTATAAAGCATCTAGATACATGAGCTCCAATATATCCAGCACCTCCAATTATCATCCACGTAAATTTTTTACTCATTTTAGGTATTTGAAATATCTGAAGAATTACCTGCCTCTTGATATTTTGAATCAGTATTTATTTCCCAAAGATTTGGTGGCTTATTTATAGCTATTGACTCTGCAGCCATTATTCCCATTAACAGAGAATGATCCTGATTATTATATTTGAAAGATCCATATCTCCCTATGGGAATTAAACCATTAATTTTATTTAAGAACTTTATAACAACATTAAGATTTTCTTTATAGCCCCTCTCATACATTGGGTAACATTTTGGAATCCTAACTAATTTTCCTTTTGAAATTTGTTCTTTTTGGACCAGACCTATTTGAGTAATCTCTTTAGAAGCCAAATTTATTAAATCTTCCTCTGGCATGTTCCATATATCATCATCTTCGAAACACCAAAACTCCATACAAATTACTGTAGTACCATTTTCATTAACAATATCTGGAGACCAATTTCTAAAGTTTGTTATCCTACCATGCAAAACTGATGGGTCATGAATATATAACCACTGATCAGGAAAAATATCTTTACTCTCAATTAAAAGATATACCAAGATTGTATTTCTAAATCTCAACTTTTTGCTTGCTGAAATAACTTCCCGAGGAACATCTTCTATACTCGAAACCAAAGAAGTAATTGGCATAGAAGAAATAAGCCATTTGCAATTATATTTTTTCCCATTAGATAACTCAATTCCAATTACTTGATTTTTATCGATTAAAATTTTTGATACTTTTGAATTAAACATTATTTCTTGTTTATTAAAATCCTCTACAAAATTCTTTAATTCTTCATAAAAGTATTGATTACCAATATTCGGGTAAGCAAATTCATCTACCAAAGTTTTATGCTTGTTATTGAAATTTAACTTTAAGGCATTTTTTAAAGCTCCTCCGAGAGTTAGTTTTTGAATGCGTTGAGATGCCCAGTCAGCATCAAGTTCCAAACATGATTTACCCCATAATTTCTCAGTATAAGTTTTAAAAAATGTTTTAAATAATTTATATCCAAATCTATTAGAAAGCCATATTTCCATTGATCCATCTTCTTCAAGAGGCAAAATTTTTGACTTAAAATAACTGATTAATGCAATAAAAGAATTTTTAACTCCTAAATTTTTTAGAGCATTAAAAGGTTTTAAAGGGTAATTAAAAAACTTATTTCTAAAATATATTCTTGTCTGTCTTTTTACCATAACAAAATTATCTTTGACATAACGATGCCAAAAATTGACCACAACTTTATCTGAAGAGAAAAATCTATGTGGTCCAAAGTCAACAATATGTCCCCATATTTTCATACTCCCCGACATACCACCAACTTTTTCAGTGAATTCAAAAACTTTAGTTTTTTTATTTAACTCTGCTAACCTTACTGCTGCTGCTAGACCTGCAGGACCTGCCCCAATAACAATAATTTCGTTATTTTCTTCTTTCATCATAAAATTTTTTTTTATATTAATTGATTAGAATGCTTTAATTTTTGTAATCTTAAAAATTGTATATTTTTTGTTTTATTTATAAAAAAATTATAGATTTATGAATTTTATATAAATCTAGATTATTTATTTGCTTATTAAAAATTTTTATCTTAAATAAATTTTAATTTTTTTTAAAAACAATTTTATTTTGAAAGTTATATGAAAATAAAGCTAAGAAGGGTATTAATAATAAAGCTGTTAAATTTTTATTCACTCCAAAATAGAAAAATGATTCAATAAATCCAAAGTTTAAAATCCATAATATTAGGGCCAGAAATAAATATTTTTTGAGGAAAAATTTGTCTAATTTCTTAACCTTAAAAACTTTTTTCCCATAAAGATAATATCCAATTAAAAAATTAAAAATTTGACTAATGATTGTTGCTACTGAAGTGGGTACCATAAATAATAAAATTTGGAGAATAATATTAGTAACTAACATATTAAATATCCCAAAAACTAAAAATAATCTTTTCTTACCATTATTTCCAAATCTAATAAAAATTTTATTTAGAAAATCTCTAAACACACTTTTCATACTCCAAAAAATTATTATTCAAAAAAAATTTCTCATTTTAAGTTCCTAATGACCAAACCTTAAAACCAATATTACTTAAATATTCTTTATCCAAGAAAACTCTAGTGTCAAATACCCAAGAGGGTTTTCTCATCACATCATAAATTTTTTTCCAATCAAGGTAATGAAATTCTTCCCATTCGGTCAAAACAATAATTGCATCAGCGCCTTCAGCAGCTTTTGAAGCAGTATCATTTACAAAAATTTCATCTGCTGAATTATCAAATTCTGCAAAAATTTGCTCTTCTTTAACCTTTGGATCATAAAAACTCAACTTTGCTCCTTCTTGCAGTAAATTTTTTGAAATATTTATACTTGGTGATTCCCTTGTATCATTCGTATTAGCTTTAAATGAAAATCCTAATACAGCTAATTTCTTATTTGAAAGTGTGCCAAATAAATTTTTAATAACCAAAGATGATATTCTTTTTTGTTGCCATTCATTAATATCAACTACCTTCTCCCAGTAATCTGCAACTTCATTCAATCCATAATATCGACATATATAAACCAAATTTAAAATATCTTTTTTGAAACAACTCCCTCCAAAACCTGGTCCTGATTTTAAAAACTTACTGCCTATTCTAGAGTCAGTGCCAATTGCTCTTGAAACTTCATTAATATCTGCACCAGTAGTTTCACAAAGAGCAGATATAGAATTTATTGATGAAATTCTTTGAGCTAAGAATGCATTAGCAACAAGTTTTGATAATTCCGAACTCCATAAGTTTGTAGTTATTATTTTATCTTGATCTACCCAGTTTTTATATATATCTGATATTGAATTAATTGAATTTTCATCCTCACCTCCAATCAAAACTCGATCTGGATTCTGAAGATCTTTGATAGCAGTACCTTCAGCTAGAAATTCAGGGTTAGATAGTATGGAAAAGGTTTTTTTGTTATTGTCTTCATTGCTTTTATTGTTTTGTTCTGATGAATTCAATATAAATTTTATAGTTTCTGCTGTTTTAACTGGTAAGGTACTTTTTTCGACTACTATAGTGTGTCCCACTGCAAATTTTGCTATTTGTCTTGCTGAGGATTCTATCCATTTTAAATCACTTGCAAACCCAGCACCAATGCCTTTAGTTTTTGTAGGGGTATTTACTGAAATAAAAATTATATCTGCATGAGAAATCCTTTTCTCAATTTCAGTTGAAAAAAAAAGATTTTTTCCTCTACATTTGTCTACAATTTCCTTTAAACCTGGTTCAAAAATAGGAAGTTTATTTAAGTCTTTAGAATTCCAATTTTTGATTCTTTCAGAGTTTATATCAACCACGTCTACCCTAAATTGAGGACAATTAAGAGCTAATACTGACATAGTAGGACCTCCTACATAACCCGCTCCAATACAACAAATATTTTTAGAAAATACTTCCTTCATTCAAATATGTAGATTATGAAAATTACAAATTAATAAATTGTTTTGAAAATTTTTATCTTAACTTAAGATATTTCAATTTTAAAAATCCATTATAATTTAATATGTAATTAATTTGTAAATATAATTTAATTCAAGAATGCCAAATAAACAAATAAATTTAATAACAGGTGGGGCTGGCTTCCTTGGATCTCACCTTGCAAAAATATTATTAGAAAATAATGAAGAAGTTATATGTCTTGATAATTTTTTTACAGGGACAAAAAAAAATATTCAAGAATTAATTAAAAATCCGAATTTTGAATTAATTAGACATGACGTTACAGAACCTATAAAAATTGAAGTTAACAAAATATGGCATTTAGCTTGCCCTGCTTCACCGATTCATTATCAATTCAATCCAATTAAAACTGCAAAGACAAGCTTTTTGGGGACTTATAATATGCTTGGACTAGCAAAAAGGGTAGGAGCAAAAATACTATTAGCTAGCACGAGTGAGATTTACGGAGACCCAATTGAGCATCCACAAACAGAGTCCTATACAGGATCAGTAAATACCACAGGTATAAGAAGTTGCTATGACGAAGGCAAAAGAATAGCAGAAACTCTTTGCGCAGATTATCAAAGAATCCATGGAGTAGACATAAGGATTATGAGAATATTCAATACTTATGGCCCAAATATGAGATCTGATGATGGAAGAGTAATTAGCAACTTTATAGCGCAAGCTTTAAGAAAAGAAAAAATTTCTATTAATGGAGATGGTAGTCAATCAAGATCATTTTGTTATGTTGATGATTTAATAAGTGGAATGATTCTTTTAATGAACAGTAATTATCAAAAACCCATAAATATTGGCAATCCAAATGAATTTACAATTAAAGAACTAGCAATATTAGTTAAGGATTTAATAGATCCAAATTTAGAATTTAATTTCAAAGAACTTCCGCTTGATGATCCAAGACAGAGAAGGCCATCCATAAAACTAGCTAAAGAAATTTTGAAGTGGGAACCTAAAATTGAATTAAAAGAGGGACTAGTAAAAACAATTAATTGGTTTAGAAGTAATTTATAAGAATGTTTTTATTTAAAGTCTGATTGAATTAAGTTAGACTTTTCTCCAAACTGCTAAAAGTTTTCCTTGAATAATAACTTCATTTATATTCAACTCAATAGGTTCATAAGCTGGATTAGCAGCTTCTAAAAATAATTTACCTCCCCTTTTAACAAAATACTTTAAAGTCGTTCCTAAACCTGGAACCATTGCACTGACAATAGTTCCATTCCTAAGAGAATATGAATCTTCAATTGGCTCCATTAAAACCATATCTCCATCAGCAATACATGCATCTATCATAGAATCACCATTAACTGTGAGAGCAAAGACATTTTTCTTTTTTAAAACATCCGAAATATCTAAACTCTCTTGAACTTCAGTATAAGTTTCAATTAAACCTCCAGCGGCGACTGATCCCATAATTGGTACTCCATCTATAATTTCATCAACTATTTGCATTGTTCTTGCTTTACCTTCTTGCCATGAGATATATCCTTTTTCTTGTAAATGCTTTAATCGACTTTGAATTGGAGCAGGAGATTTTAATCCCATAGCTTGCATCATCTGCCTGATGGATGGGCTATGTTGAAAGTTTTTCATATAGTCTTTTATCCATCTATAAAGCTCATTTTGCGCCTGGGTAAGATTATCCCCTGAAGAAGTTTCCATGAACAAATGTACTCTAATACATTTGTACCCTTTTATTAGCTACTTCGCAAGTATTTCTAACTTAGAAGACAAGACAGAAGTGCTTGTTGAACATGTAATCTATTTTCTGCTTGATCAAATATTCTATTTTTTTTACTTTCAAATACCTCATTAGTTATCTCTTTAGATCTATATGCAGGGAGGCAATGGAGAATAATTGCCTCTTTTTCAGCCTTGCTCAATAGATCATTATCAATAGTGAATCCTTTAAAATCTTTATCTTTCTCTATCTTTTTATTTTCTTCGCCCATAGATGACCAAACATCCGTGTAAAGAACGTTTGCTCCTAAAACAGCTGTATTTGGATCATTTGTTATTTTCAATAAATCTTTATTTTTTAGAATTTCATAAGCTTTTTTAAGAACCAAAGAGTTTGGCTCATAACCTTTAGGGCATGCAATTCTAACTTCGACCCCTAATAATGCCCCACATAAAATAAGAGAATTTGCGACATTATTACCATCACCTATAAATGTCAAAATTACATCTTTAAAATCATCAAATTCCTCATGAATTGTTAAAAAATCGGCTAAAGCCTGACATGGATGTTCTAAATCTGTAAGAGCATTAATGACAGGCTTCGTAGACCACTTTGAGTACTCTTCCAAATCTGAATGATCAAATGTTCTAATTGCAATAACATCACAATATCGGCTCAGAACTCTCGCGGTATCTTTAATTGGCTCTCCTCTTCCTATTTGTGAAGTTGATGGATTGAGATCAATAGTGGTTCCACCAAGCCTTGACATGGCAACCTGAAAACTTACTCTTGTGCGGGTCGATGACTTATCAAAAATTAACCCTAAAACTTTTTCTTTGAGTTTTATATTTAGATCTTTATTTTTAAAATTTTTTGCTACCTCTAAAATATGAAGAAATTCATCACATGAAGTATCTAAGCTAGATAAGAAATTTTTACTTGCAAGCTTGATCGGTTTTAACATCTAACTTTATACGAAAACCTAAATTCTACTATGCAGGCATTTTACT
>MDTE01204479.1_pt1 | contig 67092 bp, 67 predicted proteins | sample 811231 | NCBI WGS metagenome assembly MDTE01 (sample SAMN05326651, study PRJNA326480) | marine metagenome | isolation source: seawater | place: Indian Ocean: Red Sea | collected 2010
GCGACAGTTCCCCACAAAACAAATTTTGTAAAGTTATTCCAAGTATTTTTATGGTTTTCATTATCCATAAAATTACTTTTGTCTTGCTTTAAATTTTGGGTTTGTTTTATTGATGACGTAAACTCTACCTCGTCTCCTAACAAGCTTAGAGTTAAGGTCTCTTTTTTTTATTGATTTCAAAGAACTTTTTATTTTCATAAATTTTCATTCTTAATAAACGAAGTTATGTAATCTTTCAAACGAATTTTACCGTATCTCCTAATAATTTTGTTATTCAACGACATATTAGTTAAAGCTGACGCATATCTTTCTCCTAGTCTTGGTTTTAAGTATTTAATTTTAACATTAAACATCTTAGCAACATCTAAAATTGAGTAAGAAACTTTGTTGGTAATACTGTAGTGTTGACATTTATTTTTTCTCCAAGCCTCAAGGCACACCTTAATAGTGTCTGATATATGAGTAAACCTTCTTGTTTGTGTTCCTGGTTTTACAACAGTTAAAGGTAATTTCTTTTTATATTGGTTCTCAAAAATACCAATTACTGTTGCCATGTCTCCAAATTTAATTTGTCTAGGACCATACACATTATAAAAATAAATTACTTCATATTTTAAATTAAACCACTTTTTTAAATTTTCTAACAATTCTAGATTTTTACTTTTAGTAAATGAGTATGGAGATAAATTTTTATCTTTACCATTGTTACCTAAACTTGCAGATGTTGCTGAATATATAAGTTTAATTTTTTGATCCAAACAGAATTTAAAAACTGCATTAGTGCCAATAGAATTAGATCTAAAACAAGGCTCAAATTTCACAAAACTTTGATAAATTCTAGCAAACTCACCAAAATGAAATAAAGAATGAATTTTATTTTTATAATTTTTAAGAATTTCACTAATTTTTATAGTGCTACCCTTAAGATACTTTACCTTAGAAGATTTAATATGATTTTTTTTTGAACCACTAGAGTAATCATCAATACTAATGATTTTAAACTTTGTTTCTTTTAGTAAAAAATCAATCAAATTTGATCCAACAAAACCTGCTCCACCAGTTACTACTATGATATTTTTCATCAAGATTTAGCCTGGCGATGTCCTACTCTTCCATGTCTTAAGACAAAGTACCATTGGCGCTGAAAGGCTTGACTTCCGAGTTCGGTATGGAATCGGGTATTACACTCTCGCAATAATCACCAGGCAAGAGCTTTTAACTTCTAAAAATGTAATTGTAAAGTTTAATAACGTAAATTTGTAAGTAAAATTAAACAAATTTTGGCAATTCTAGCATAAAGAGTTATTAAAGATGTAAATTGTATATTAAATTAGATTAATTTTTTATCATTTTTTGAATTTAAAAAAAATAATAAAATTCCAATAGTAAGAAAATGAGTACATGATATCCAATTATTAAATATGTTGCCTGAAGTTGCTAAAGGAAAAAAAATTACAAGTAATGAAGTCGATAGAATATATTCGGGGTAGGAAAATTTTTTTTTTTTTAAAACTTAAATATAAATTTCTAAAAAATATTTTTATTATACTAGTGTAAAATATTATTAAAAAACATAATCCAACTAATCCTGTCTCGGACAAAATTTGTAGAATAAAGTTATGAGGGTGTGTTGAACAAGAATACACATCAACATTATACTTTTCATCAGAACACTTAAATCTAAACATTTTTGGCCCGTGTCCAAAAATAGGTTTGTCGATAAACATTTTATATGCAGTTCTAAAATGACTATCATGCATTTTTGTATAAATATATTTTCCACCCCCTGAATTAGTTATTAGTTGATCATAAATTCTTTTTTTAATTGGTTCATTTACACTAACTATTAATAAAAGAATTGAAAAAAATCCCAAAACTATTATTATTTTTGATCTAATACTAAAGTCAATCACAACAAAAAATAATAAAGAAAAAATTATCATTAAAATAAGTGATGTTTTTTCTGCACTTAATAAAATAATTATTAAACTTATTAATAAAAGAATAAGTGAATAAATTTTTGATATATCTTTATAAAAAACATAAAAAAATACCAAGATAATTGGCATAATTTTTACTACAAATGAACCTAAAATTAACTCTTCACCAAAAAAAGAGCTCACTCTAATCGAATGGTGCATATTTATTCCAATAATATTAAATCCATATATTTTTTGAAAAATACTATCAAAAAATAATAAACTTAAAGAAATTAAAAAACTTAAAAAAAAATAATTTAAATGATTTTTATTTTCACTAAGTAAAAAAGAAATTGCTAATGCAAATAATCCAAACCTAAAAAAAAATATAGAGGACTTGATTGATACAATATTATTACCAATAAAAACAGAATTAAGAAAAATATAAAGAAAAAATAAAATAAATATTACGAATGGTAATTTTTTAAAATCATCGAAATTTTTTTTAGTTACACATGTTAAAACATAATAAAATGATATTAAAACTGCTATTCCATCAGCTAGAAAAGGACCTGAGATCAAAAACCAAGGATACAAACATAGTAATATAAAAAAGAAAAAATTTTTTTTTTGATTAAATATACTAATTTTTTTTTTATCAATCATTTTTATACTTCATAAATGAAAATAAAAATTTGAAATTATTTTCAGTTAAAGCTATTCTCATAAAACTAAAAATTATTCTTAATTTTCTGTAAAAAACACCTAATTTTTTTGATAAAAAATATTTCTCATATCTGCTTATTAAGTACATTGTATTATTAAAGTGTAAATATCTTTTTTTAGAAATACTTGAATTATTTAAATTATACACTCCTAATATTTTTTTAATTAATAAAAATTTTCCCTTAGATTTTGCTATTTGTAACCAAAAATCATAATCCTCAACAGTTACTAGCTTCTTTTTTTCATTAAATTTAATTTTATTTTTATTAATAAATGAACGATTTACAACACTCGAGGACATAACAATTTTATTTTTATTTAAAAATAAATCTGAAAATGGATTTTTAATGTCAATGCTATCACAATATAAAATTTTTTTTTCCTTAGAGAGGAACACGTTGTGATAGAGTACATCTGTTTTTTTTTTAGATAAAATTCTTTTCAAATAAATCAGCTTATTGAAATTAAAATAGTCATCGGCATCTAAAAAACATATATACCTACCTTTTGATCTTTTTATTCCTATATTTCTAGATCTCGCTGGTAAACCACTATGTTTAAGTTGAATTATATTTAAATTAATTTTTTTTCTAATTTGTATTTTTTTTGCAATATTTACAGTATTATCTGCTGAGCCATCATCAATCAATATTACCTCAAAATTCTTAAAATTTTGGCCTATAAGGCTTTCCAGTGTTTTTTTAATAAATTTTTCAGAATTATATGAAGTTAAAACTACACTGAAAAATATATTACTCAATTAATTAATAATTTTTGGTTTAGGCAAAGGAATTATGAATTTGCCCTTATAACCTTTTTTTTTCAAGTTACTAATTATTTCCTTATAAATATGCCAAGAAAAAATAATTAGGTATTCAGGATTTTCTTTTAATACTATATTCTCATTTTTAATTGGAATTTTGGTTCCTGGTAAATACTTTCCAATCTTTTTTGATCCATCTATCTCCAAAATGCAATCAATAATATCTTCATTAATACCTACATAATTAATTAATGTTGTTGCTCTTGAAGGTGCACTAATTCCAAAAATTTTTTTTCTATTTTTTTTCAAATTCGAAAAGATTTTATGCAAATCAAGTTTGCTTTGAAGTACATTTTTTTTGAATTTTAAGAAAGTTTTCTTGTTTAAAATTTTTTTCTCATAATCTAACATCTCTGTTACTCTTTTCGAAATTTTGTGTTTTTTACTTCTTGATGCAAATACTCTAATAGAACCGCCATGAGTCTTGATTTTTTTAACATCAAAAATATTGTAACCAACTTGATTTAGTAAAAATTTTAAACTACTTAGAGAATAATACCTTAGGTGTTCATGATAAATTGTATCATATTGCAAAGTGTCAATTAACGATAAAAAATAGTGAGATTCTGAAACAAAAATTCCATTTTTGTTTAAAACTTTACTTATATTTCTTAATACTTTTTTTGGATTATCTATATGAGCAAATACATTTGTTGCTGTTACTACATCGGCCTTTCTATAATTTTTCATTATTAATTTTGTCGTATTTTCATCAAAATATTTGAGAATAGTTGGAATACCTTTTTTAATTGCTTGTTTACCAATAGCTTCGGGTGTTATTCCGAGTACCTTGTAATTATCTTTAAAATTTTGAAGTAAGTTTCCATCATTTGAACCAATATCAATAATAAAATTTTTTTTATATGGTTCAAGAATTCTGTCTATATCTTTTTTTAAATCTTTAAAATTATCTCTTAAAATTTTAGTTGTACTACTAGTATATGGATAGTTTTTGGGAAATATTATTTCTTTATCAACGATAGTATTTATTTGAGCAAGATTACTCTTATAACAATACATTAGCTCTGTATTAAAAAAATTTTGTTTGATATTTTTAGTATTAACACTAAACATTTCATTAACTGGTGGAAGAAAACCTAAATTAATAATTGTTTCTAACTTTTTAGAGCTAGAAATTTGACATTTTGTTAAGATTTTATATTTAGACATAATACACATAACTATATATTAAAAAATTAATGTTTAAAAATAATATTTCAATAATCGGTGGAGCAGGACATGTTGGTTTTCCTCTTGGCTTAGCTTTTGCTGAAAGTGGAATGAAAGTAAACTTAGTTGATACAAATAAACAAAGCAACATATTAATTAATTCTGGTGAACTTCCTTTTAAAGAAGATAAAGCAAAAAAAATATTACAAAAAAATTTAAAAAAAAAAAAAATTTTTGCCACAACCAATATTAAAAGCTGCCTAACCAGTAAGTTCATTATAATTTCAGTTGGTACACCTATAAGTCAAAAAAATCTAAAACCGAAAACACAAGATTTATTAAATTTTTTCTATAAATTAAAAAAATACATTAAAAAAGATCAAATTATTATTGTAAGAAGCTCTGTTTATCCAGGAATTTGCGAAAAAATTTACAATATTTTAAAACCTAAAAATAAAAATTTATCTTATTGTCCAGAAAGAATTATACAGGGTAAGTCACTTATTGAGCTTCCAAAACTTCCTCAAATAGTTTCTGGATTTAATGATAAAGCAATAAATAATTCAGTAGACTTATTCAAAAAAATTTCAAAAAAAATAATTATAACTGGAGTTTTAGAGGCAGAATTGATTAAATTATTTTCAAATGCATACAGATATATTCATTTCTCGATAGCCAATCAATTCTATAAAATTTGTGAAGATTTAGATGTTGATTTTAATTTAATAAGAAAAAATATGATGCAAGGATACAATAGAAATAAAAATATACCAAAACAAGGATTCACAGGTGGACCGTGTCTTTTAAAGGATACTATGCAGCTTGCGGCGTTTTGTAAAAATAATTTTGAATTGGGATATGCTGCTATGAATATTAATGAAAATTTACCTGTATATTTAATTAAAAATATTAAAAATTATGAAAAAAAAAAAAATTGGAATACTTGGTTTATCGTTCAAAGCAGGAACGGACGATACAAGAGACTCTTTGTCTTTCAAACTTATTGAGTTTCTTAAAAAGAAAAAAATTAAATACTTTATTAATGATCCATTTGTTAAAATAAAGAACAATCTTAAAATACAAGATGTAATAAAGAAATCAGATCTAATATTTATAGCAACACCTCATAATCAATATCGAAAAATTAAAGTTACTAAAGATAAGATATTAATTGATGTATGGAATATTACAGACAAATGAAAAATAAAATCTTAATTATTGGTGGGACAGGCAAATTGGGAAAGGAATTTAAAAAAAATAAATTTTTTAAAAATTCTTATTATCCATCAAAAAAAACACTTGATATTAGAAGCAAAATTAAAATAAACAAATTTCTTGAAACAAGAAAAATTGAAATAATTATTAATTGTGCAGCAATAGCTAGAATGTCAAAATGTGAACAAAATAAACCTTTGGCTTTTGAAACAAATGTTAATGGTACCATGAATTTAGTTTTAGAAATTCTAAAAAAAAAAAATACAAAACTAATTCATATATCATCAGATGCGGTTTATAAATCTACCAAAGGAAATTATAGAGAAAATGATAAACTAGATTTTTATAATTTTTATGGTCTAACAAAAATACTATCGGATTACATAGTAAGATATTTAAAAGATTATTTAATAATTCGAACTAGATTTTATGATAAAAAAGAAATAAAATTTAAAGAATATGCCGTTGACTCATATTCTTCAGCAATTGAAGTAAACGAACTAGTTATAATTATAGAAAAATTAGTAAAAAAAAATGTTAATGGAGTAATTAATATAGGTTCAAAAAAAAGATCCGACTTTCAAATTTATAAAAAGTTAAAAAAAAATATTCTCAAAACAAGCTTAAAATCGATCAAAAAAAATCTCAATTTCAATATTTCAAAAGACTCATCCTTAAATTTAAATAAACAGAAAAAAATATTAAAATGAAGAAAAAAATTTTAATTACAGGAGGTACAGGATTTATAGGTTCTAATTTAACAAATTTTTTTTTAGAAAAAGGTTATAATGTGACTATTTTTGATAATAATTTAAGAGGAAAATTAAAAAGAATAAAAAAAAATAAAAATTTTAGTTTCATAAAAGGAGATATAAGAAATTATAATGATTTAAGAAAAAGTTTTAAAAATATTGACTGTGTAATACACCTTGCATACATAAATGGTACAAAATATTTTTATGAGAAACCAGAATTAGTTCTTGATGTTGCTGTTAAAGGTTTAATAAATTTATTCGACCTTGCAATTAAAAATAAAACAAAAGAAATGTTTATTGCATCTAGTTCCGAGGTATATCAAACACCAAATAAGATTCCAACAGATGAAATGGAAATGTTAAAAATACCAAATGTTTTTAATCCAAGATTTAGTTATGGAGGAGGAAAAATTTTATCTGAATTGTATGGTATAAATTTTGGAAAAAAATACTTTAAAAAATTAATTATTTTTAGGCCCCACAATGTTTATGGAAAAGATATGGGTAATGAGCATGTTATACCTGAATTGGTCAGTAAGTTTAAAAAAAATGGCAACTCAATTAATATACAAGGCTCAGGAAATGAAAAAAGATCCTTCATACATATCGAAGATTTTTGTGAGGCATTTTATAAAATATTTAATAGTGGAAAACATTTAAATATTTACAATATTGGTACAACAGAAATGATATCTATAAAAAAATTAATAAAAATTATTTCCAAGATTACTTTTAAAAAAGTAAAAATTGTAAAAAACAAATTAAAGGTTGGAAGTACAAAAATAAGATGTCCAAATATTAATAAAATAAAAAGACTTGGATTTAAACCTAAAGTTTCTATAGAGGAAGGAATTTCAAAAATTATTTGATTTTTCTTGATAGAATTTTTTGATGTAAATCAATTTCTCTTTATCAAATTTTAATTTTTTTCCAAAAATACTATTCAACTTATCTTTTATATAAAATTTTAATTCTAAGGGAAAAATTGATTTAAATTTATTATTTTTACTTAAAATTCTGTATAAATTAGTCAATCTTTGATTTTTTAAATAATAAGCACCATTAATTTTTCTTGTCTTATGAACTGGATCACCAGCGAAACATTCTACTAAATAATTTGTTTTACAATTTAACAATTTAGACAAATATTTAAAAGTATTATGATCTTTATGCACTAAATTATCATAATCAAAAATGTGGATTTTAAAATGATATTTATCAAATAAAAAATTTGATACCTTATTGAAATTCAAACAATTTAAAAAATTTAACTTTTCATTATCAAGTTTTCTTTTTAAAAATAAATCTTCAATTAAAACATTAAAATCAGTAAATTTAGGATCTAAATTTGTAAATATTTCCTGATTTTCTGCATACATAGATAAAAAAATTTCAGTCTGATCTCTTGTAATTATAATTAAGCTAAAATCAATTCGATTTTGAAAATTAAAAATTTTTGAAATTCTATCAAAGACTTTGTTGTAACCTAATTTAGATGGCCACAGATATATCTCATCTGAAAGTAAATTAGTTTTATTTTTTGATAGGTTACTCAGAATATCCTCCTGTAAGTTAAATATTTGTTTTTCAAACTCTTCATCAGATTTAAAAAAAACAAAATCTCTTATCTTATGATACAGTAAATATGATTTACCTTTATGATCTAAATAATTTAATGATTTTAGATTATAGAAAAACTTAGTTTGTAAAAACTTACTCATCACTTTTGGGTAACCTACGTGAAAAATTATTTTCATTTTTTAAATTATTTTCGAAAGAACTGTTGTAATTTTCTTATTTTTTTCATAATTAAAGTAAAAAAACAAATTAAATTGCTTTTATGTGAATCGTAAAATACATCTTTTATTATTTTAAAATCATATATTTGTTGCTTAATAATATTTTTATAAGTAGTGCTCATGCCTCCATGTTTCATTTTTATTAAATATTTATCATAAAAATAAAATTCTATTTCGTTTGATAACATGGTTTTTAATGACCACAGATAATCACTACAAAATGGATATTTTGTAGAATAATTGGGTAAACGATTAATAATTTTACTATCAAAAAAAAAGGAGTTATGAGGAAAAGAATATCCGTATATTAAATCTTTGTGATTAAATTTAGATATTTTAAAAAAATTTTTACCTAAACTAATTTGTTTTTTTTTATACGAAGAATTCCAAAAACGGTATAATTTTGAACTTTCGTTTTTAAAATATGCTATATTTCCGAATAAACAATGTGGATTGTAAATTTTAAAAATTTCATTTACATCTTCTAAAGTTTTATCATTAAATAATTGATCATCCGAGTGAATAAAAAAAATAATGTCGTATATATTATTTTTTTTTAGATAATCTAAAGCAAAATTATAAGCTTCAAAGATACCAATATTAGGACCATTTAGAATTTGAGTTTTAATAGATTTATATTCTTTAATGATATTAATAGTATTATCTTTTGAATTGTCATCTACAATAATCCAATTAAAATCTTTAAAAGTCTGACTTGAAAGGCTTTGTGCAGTTTTAGAAATAGTTTTTTCAGAATTTTTAGTTAAAGTAATAATTAACATTATAGTTTCTTTTTTTTATATAAAAAGTCAGATATAATTAAATTTATTATATAATTAAATCCTACCGATAAAATACTAGTAAATCTTAATAAAAATTTTGTTAATAGACTGTAAGTGAATTCAAAACCAAAGGGAATTGATGCTGTAGCAAATAAAACTTCTGAAAAACCTGGAATATCTCGAATTATTGGTATTCTATCTAAAATAAAACTAAGTCCAAAAAGAAGAATTATTTTACTCATAGATGTCTCACCTAAAAAAATATTAAAAGAAAAATAAAATAAAGTTATTTCTAATAAATGACATAGTAAACCAAATATAAATAAAACTATTAATATATTCTTATCTTTAATAAGTTTTTTTATTTTAGAAATAATCTCAGTTTGTATAAAAATAATATACTGAAATTTTTTTTTTGAAAAAAAATTTTTTATTAAGTAAGAAAAATATAATAAAAACTTTGGTAAAATAAAGAAACCAATAAAAATAAAAGCTAAGATTAAAAAACAGTAAATTTTTAAAGCAGGGTCTCCATCCAAAAAAATAATTAATTCAACTAGAATAAAAAACATATTTAAAAGTAAATAGGAAAAAAACAAAGTATAAAAAAAACTTATATAACTTCTGTACTGAATATTATTTTTTTTTAACTCGTATGCTCTGTAAACAGTGCCTGTGTGACTTAAAGCTATATTAAGCGCCAAACTTTCAAAGTATATTTTTGACCAATTAAAATATAACAGAAATTTTTTTAAACCTAGTTTAAACACTAGAAACATTCTTACTGCTATTAGGTTAAAAAAAATTATATTTAATATAATAATATAAGCAATACTTGAGAATCCTGAATTAATTTTTTCATAAATTTGATCTAAATTATAATCTGCTTTGAATACTAAGTAACATATAATTATAAAAAAAATTAATAATCTTAAATATTTAATAAAATTTTTGTTTTTTAATTTTTGCATATAAAAAAAATTTGAGAATTTAAGAAACCTTTCAAAAACCCAAATGGAGTATAAGTAATCTTTTGAATATAAAAATGATTATTTAAAATTTTTTTTAAATCATAATAATTAAATCCGATATGAGATTTGTAATATTTTTTATTTCCTCTATTTATTTTTCTTGCAAATATTGATCTAATTAAATTAGTTAAATTTAAGCCCTCATGTGTTGAGTTAAAAATAAGACGAATAAAATTTTTTACTATAGAACTAACTCCAATTTCTATAGGTACAGATATTATTATTGTAGATTTTTTTTTCGATATAAATTTTATTAATTTTATAACTTCAGTTATTTTTTTGTTTGGAAGGTGTTCAATTACCTCATTTACTGTTACAATATCATAAAAATTTTTTTTCAAATTACTTGTTTTTTTTATTAATTTCACTCTTTTAAAATTTTTTTGATTTTTTAAAAATTGTAAATACATTTGTTTATAAGGTTCATAAGCGAAATATTTTTTTCTTGGATTTATTTCTAAATATTGAAAAAATTGACCATCACCAGAGCCAAAATCTAAAAAATTTTTATATTTAATACTTCTCACAATTTTTGAACATTTTATATGTCTTGATGAATGAGTAAATCTCTTTAAAAAAATATTTGATTTATTTGTTAAATTAGAATATTGCATCAATATTAGATTAAATTAATTGATTTAAAAAGGTTCATAAAAATTTATGTATATTTCATTTCTAGACTATCTTGAAGAAGTAAAAAAAAAATTTTATATAATCCTTATTACAATTGCTTTGTTTTTTTTACTAAGTTTTGCATTTAAATCATATAAAGATAATTTTTATAATATAAACCTTAAAACGAGTCTTTTAAAATTATCTTCTTTGTCATTACAAAATATAAATTTAGAAACCAGTGCAAATGTTGCGGTAAATTGGATAAGTGATGATGCAATTTCATATTTCAATAAAATAAATAAGTACAAAGATTTAAAAATGAAATGTGATGTAACTAGTCATTTTTTGGATTGCAAAATTTCTGGAAAATTTAGCAAAAATCTCGACGAAGTTAAAGATAACATGTATAAATCAATATCGAAAGCATTTGATCAATATGAAAATAATTTTACCAATCTTATAGATGGGTTAATTAAATCGAGAAAAGAATTATTTTTATACGTTGTAGATTCCTACGATACCACAATAGATGCTAAGTCATCTTACAAATCAGCTCTTGATGAGGTTACATTCGCGAAAGAAATATTTTTAAATGCAATTAATCAAGCAAAAATTGATATTTCAGATATTGAAGTTAAACAACAAGAGATCTATTTAAATTATATATTAGTTTTAATTAGTGGTTTAATTTCAGGACTATTTGTAATTTTTTTACAAATGCCAAGTAAAAAATTAAATAATTAATCTTTTTATAACAATCGTGTAATAAACTAAAATACCAAATATAATACCTATAATATAATATCCTGTTAACTCTGCTAAGATTATTGGGCTTATATTCATAATTAAGATTGTTAATTGAACAGCATTTTTTGATCTCTTTTTACCTAATATATGATGAATATGATTTAAATCTGGCTCAAAAAATTTTTTATTATTTAAAACTCTATTAAAAAAGAGTCTAACCAAATCTAATCCGGGAATTAACATTAAAATTAATACTTCCTCTACATTAAGCAATATACCCATGTTATAAAATTTAATAATAAAGAGAGCAATTATGTAGCTTAAAAGATGAGATCCATTATTTCCCATAAAGCAAAATTTTTTAAAATTTACAAATAAAAAAATTAGTAAAGGTATTAATAAAGGTGTGAAAATATTTAAATAACTACTTTTAAAATATAAATATATTATAATTGTTAAAAAATATAATCCTAATTGTAAGTCAGCTCCATCATACATGTTGCATGAATTAATAAAAATATAAATACACAAGATTGTAAAAAAGACAGAGAAAGCTTTTAAGTTAAAATCTTTTTTAATCAACTCAAAATTTAACTTTGAAATAACAAGCTCACTATCAATTAAAACAGCTGATGATATTAAAATGATAAATATTATAGTTTTTTTTAAAGGATCTAAATCTACTTTATCATCTAACAGGCCTATAAAAAATATCAATGAAGAAATAAAAATAAGTGAGAAAATATGAGAAAAATTATAGATCAAAAAATGGCTCTCAAAAAATAAGGTTTTAAAATAAGTTAGGTAGAAAAAAATACTTACAAAAAATAAGACACCTCCAAGATAGGAAGTTGGTTGAGTATGTAATTTTCTATGATTTGGCAAATCATAAAGATTATATTTTTTGGATAAAATTTTAATAACAAATAAAAAAAATAAATTAGAAAAAAATAAAGATAGAATTAAATAAAAATGTAAAATTGTCATTTTAAAATTTTAAATCATAACAAATTTAAATATAAATTTAAGCATCTTAAATTCATAAGGAATTTATTTTTTAAACCAGCTTTTTTTATTTATTTGATCTACAAAACTGATAATAATTGTCACTAGTTTAGACGAAATATTTATACCACGCTCATAGTCTGATACGGGTGTTATTTTGTTTTTATTTGATAGTAGATAATAAATTGCATTTTTGATTAATTTTAAATTTAATCCAGTAAGTGGAACAATTCCATCTTCAAATCCTTCATGTCTTTCTTGAGAGTCTCTGATGTTAATTGATTTCAACCTCATTATTGATGTTTCTTCTGTTAACGATCCACTGTCTGAAAAGATCATTTTCGAATTAAGTTGGAGCTTACAATAATCTGAATAAGAAAATGGTTTCATAAAAATAATATCAGTCAATTTATTTTTTATTATTGTATTTTTTAGTTTTTGATTAAGTCTGAAATGGGTTGAGACAACAATTGGAATTTTAAATTCTGATTTTAAAAAACTTAGTAATTTTATAAAATCTTTAAAATTATCTTCACTATCAATATTTTCCTCTCTATGGAATGAAATAAGAAAATAATTAAATTTTTTAATTTTCAAAGCACTTAGAATTTTTGATTTGTTTATTTTTTTTTTATAAAATTGAAATACCTCTTTTAAAGGACTTCCGATAAAAATAACCCTATCTGGGTCAATATTTTCTCTTAACAAATTAGCTTTAGAAATCTGACTATAAGTCAGATTAACATCTGAAAGATGATCTACGATTTTTCTATTAATTTCTTCAGGTACTCTTAAATCAAAACTTCTATTTCCTGCTTCTATATGAAAAATTGGTATTTTTAATCTTTTGCATACATAGGATAATAATGATGTATTTGTGTCTCCTAGTAATAAACACGCATCTGGTTTTTCTTGCTTACATATTACATCAAATTCTCTAAGCATATAAGAAATTTTTTCAATTATACCATCGCTAGATTTTTTAAATGAATAATCTGGTTTTCTTATATTTAAATCTTTAAAGAAAATTTCATTTAGTTCATAGCTAAAATTTTGATTTGTGTTAACTAAAATATTTTTAAAAAAAAAATCAAATTTATTTATTATTCTTGAAAGTCTTATTATTTCTGGCCTTGTTCCAAAAAGTGTTATTATTTTAAGCTTAGAATTTGTTTTCTTCATTTTTAATTTGTTTTTTAAGCAAAGTAATTGTTTCTTTTAAACTCAATTCTTTAGTATTTAAAGAATTGTACTCTTCAATCTGATTGATATTTTTTTGACCTTTTGTAAAAAATTTTGCAAAATTTTGTTCATAATTATCAGGTTTGATTATGAAATAATTTTTCCTTTTCGTTGTTCTCAACATTTCCTCTTTTGATATTAAGATTTCATACAATCTTTCTCCATGTCTTACACCAATATTTTTAAATGAATTGTCTTTATTAAAAATTTTTAGTAATGATTTAGCTATTATTTCAATAGTTGCAGAAGGTGATTTTTGAACAAAAATATCACCATTCTTGCCATACAATAAAGCTTGATAAACTAAATTAACTGTATCAGTTAAGGACATTAAAAATCTACTCATTTTAAAATTTGTTATCGTTAATTTTTGATTTTTTTTTATTTGATTTATAAATAAAGGTATAACTGAACCTCTTGACCCCATAACATTTCCATATCTAGTTATACAAAAATTCACATTTCTATCTTTAGAATATGATAGTACAACTTTTTCCATTAATGCTTTAGTCATTCCCATTGCATTAACTGGATATACAGATTTATCTGTGCTCAAAAAAATCGCTTTTTGAATGTTATTATGTTTACATGCATCTATTACATTTCTAGTACCAATGATATTTGTTTGAACTGCTTCCATGGGATAAAATTCACAAGATGGAACTTGTTTTAGTGCAGCCGCATGAAAGACATAGTCAACACCCTCTGTTGCTTTTTTAATTGAATTAAAATCTCTAATATCTCCAATAAAAAATTTTATTTTTTTTGAATTAAGTTCAACTCTAAGTTTTTCTTGTTTATTTTCATCTCTACTAAAAACTCTTATCTCCTTGATATTTTTTTTTCTTAATAAATTTCGAACCATCGTTGAACCAAAAGAGCCTGTACCTCCTGTTATTAGATAGATTTTGTTATTAAATATTTTCATTAAAACTTTTTAATTCTTTTATCATTATCGGCCAACTTTTAATTTTTAAATTAAATTTTTTTCTAAACTTACTTGAATTTAAAGACCTATCAATTTTAAAATCATTATCAATATTAATTATTGTTTTTGTTTTATAAATTTTTTTTATAATCTTTAATAAATTCAATTTACTTATTTTTGGTCCAGAAATGTGGAATAAACCGTTCGAAATTTTATTTTTTAATATAATTTGATCAATTATAATTTTTGATAATTCTAAAGTTGTTAAGCCCGAAAAAAAAGCATATTTAAATCCATTCACTTTTTTTTGACCTAAAAACCAGTTTAAAAGACTATGCTTTGAATTAATTTCATGTCCTATAATAGAAGTCCTAATATTCAAAATATATTTAGATTTTATTTCACCTTTTAATTTACTAATACCATAAAAATCTTTTGCATCAGTCTTATCTGATTCTAAATAACTACCTTTTTTTCCTGAAAACACACAATCTGTACTTAAATGAATAATTTTAAATTTTTTTTTTTCTGCAAGTTTCGAAAGCTTTTTTGGAAAAATATAATTTAAATACTTTGCATTAAAAATGTTTTTATTTTTAAATAATTGTTTAATCAATCCAACACAGTTAATAATATAATCAGGATTAAATTTATAAATAGTTTTTTTTAATTCATCAAAATTATTTACATTTATTTTTGTTTTTTGATCTTTTTTTAATTTAAGAAATTTAATTTTTTTAATATCTTTATAAATACATAATATCTTAAATTTTTTATTGCTCTTAAGTAACATAGAAAAAGTAGAACCCATCATCCCAGTTGAACCTAGTATTAATATTTTTTTCATAATTTATTTAATAATATTTAGTAAGCTGTTGAGTAATTTTTTTTTAATAAATTTTAGTTCAAAATTCTTTTTATAAAAAATTTCAGAATTTTTTGATAACTTTTTTAAATATTTTTTTTCTGACAATTTCAAACAAGCTTTTACCAAATTATTTATATTTCCAGGCTTAATTACAATTCCACATTTAGCTTTCTCTATTATTTGTTTTGTAGCTCCATTAGCCCATCCTAAAATAGGTTTTTTACAAAATAAATAGTTCTGTAATTTCGAAGGTATAGTGAGGTTAAAAACATAACTATCTTTTAATGATAAAAAAAGTACATCTGCATCCCTTAAATAATGATATAAAAATTTATTTTTTATATAAGGATAAATTTCAACATTTAAAATTTTTTTTTGTTTAATTTTTTTAATTAAAATATTTTTATAACTTCCTGAGCCAATCAAATGAAATTTAATATTTTTATTTTCTTTGTAAAGTTTTTCTAAAAAAACCTCAAAATTTTTAAAATCTTGTGCTAATCCTATATTTCCTGCATAAACAAAATTAAATTTAAACTTATTTATTAATTTATGTTTTTTTGACTTTATGCTTATAAAGTTTAGATTAGATGAATTTGGTATATAAATTTTTTTTTTATTAATTTTATTTTTTTTAAAATATTTAAAAAAATGTTTTGATTGCAAAATTAATAAATCATTTACACTATATAAATAATGACAAAATTTTCTAAAAATTTTAAAAATAAAGTTTTCACTCAAATGATTGGTTGCTGAAACAGACTCTGGCCAAATATCTTGAACCCATGTTACTAACTTTATTCTAAAAAGTAATTTAAAATAATATCCTATTAAAATTTGAGTTATAGGAGATGTGTTATAAACAAATATTAAATCATATTTATTTTTTTTAAGGTGAATAGTTCCATAAAATAATGCTGAAAAAATAAAACTAAAATAATTCATAAATAAATTAAATGACCCAGCTGAGCCTCTAGGTAAAATTGGAATATGATAAATTTTATGACTATAAAAATTTTCTTTTATAAGACCAAATTTTTTATAATTTTTAAAAATACTACCATGAGGATAATTAGGTTTAGCTGTAATAATTGTAAATTCAATTTCTTTAAAATTTTTAATTATAGTATTTATTGGAAAACTTTCTGGCCAAAAAAATTGTGAGATAAGTATAGCTTTAGTCTTTTTTTTCATAGAAATTATTTATTTTCAAAATTGTTTTGTAATATTCATTGCCGCATCTATTCCAGCTCAATTTTCTTGATATTATATAGGCATAATTTGTTTTATTTTTAATTTCTATTTTATTTAAAGTTAAAAAATTACTTATTTGATTTAATATAGATCTAGTTTTCTTTGGATTAAAATAAAAACATCCATAACCATATATCTCTCGGAATATTTTTAAATCAGAACACAAGATTGGAATTTTATTTGCAGCCGCTTCTAAAACTGGTAATCCAAATGATTCGCATAATGATGGAAATATTAAAGCATCATAATTTTTATAAATATTCAAAATTTTTCGATGTGAATTATCTTTTAAAATTTTTATTTTTAAAGTATTTAAATCATATTTTGATTTTAAGTAATTCAAATATTCAATTTTATATTTACCTATGCAGGTTAAAGATAAATTTTTATTTTTAGCTATTTTGAATACTTCAAAAAGTTTTTCATGATTTTTATATTTTTGAAATTCTGAGATAAAAAGAAATTTATTATTTTTTTTTGAAAAAATTTTTCTCTTAACACTTTTTGTTTTGTTAACACCATGATAAATTACACTTACCCTTAACGATTTTTTATAATTTAAATTATTTATAATTTTATTTTTTATATCATGACTTGTAAAAATTACGTTTTTGTGAAATTTTATTGAAATTAGTATTGCCTTTTTTTGCAAATAAAACTTTAGATTAGAAAACAAATCATAATTTTTTTTTGCAAAAGTTTCAAAAGGTAAAATATTTTGTTGTACGAGTATAGTCGGTTTAAAAAAACCATGATATATACCATTTAGAGAAAGTAAAATATTACATTTATTTTTTTTTAATTCTTTATTTAAAAAAACAATTTTCCATAAATGCCGAATTAAAAAATTTTTATCAAAAATTGGCTTTCTAATAATTTTAATATTTGAATTTAATTTCAAATTTTTATTTACAAATTTGTTTGCATATATTTTTAGTAAGATTTTTTTTTTTGACAATATCTGTGTGATTTGTTTTAAATGTATTAAACCACCAAAACTATTTATATCAATTGCGTCTATGGCTATAATTTTCATAAATAAATTTATAATACAACATTGTAAAACCAAAGATTTTAAAGCTGTTGAATATATCAAGTGTTAATCCAACAAATATAAAATAAACTATAATAAAAACTTCTAGTTTTCTGACCATGAACATAACGTAAAGACAACCAATAAAACCAGTGGTAAAAATTATTCTTAAAATTCCAGACTCGTAATAAACAACATAATTACCAGAGCCTAATAAAACAGTAAAAAAATTATCAAAATATGGAGGTATCAGCTTACTCCACAAAGAAAGCCTATACCAAAGTGACCACACTGTCTCATCTAGAAATTCTCTATTAGGTAGCTCGAAAAATAAAACAAAATTTTTTACAATTTCCAAAGACTGAACATAATTTGTTTTTATTAGCCTTTGATATGAATCAATGTTTAAAAATTCTATAAATATTATGCTTAAGATACATAAAATAAGAAAAGCTGATACTATGACAATATATTTTTTTCTTTCGATAAAACCTTTTAAAAAAAATAAATTTGCCAAGACAAAACCAATGAAATTGATTCTACTTTGAGCTTCTAAGTTTAAATATAGAGCAATAAAGAAATAGAACATTATTTTGCTCAAATTAGGTTTCTCTAATGTTATAATAATAAAATAACACAAGCCTACAATTATACCTAATTCCCAAGAACCACCTGCAAGACCCATAACTCTTGCGCTTAATTCATGATCAGGGCTTAAGTATCCCAGTGACGTAAACGAACCAAATAAACTAAATTTTTGTAATAAGACAAAAATAATATTTACTAGGACATATAATTTTATGAAAAATAAAAATTGCTGCTTAGAAATCTTAAAGTTACATAATAAGATTACAAGTATAGTATATTCTATAATTCTTAACAAACTGAAGTAAACAATCGTTGAACCAGACATTTTTCCAATGAATGAAGAAATAAAAATAATTATAAAATAATAAAGTAAAGGTAAAAATTTCTGGACTAAAAGGTTATTTATAATTTTTTCACGAAAATTTAAAATTACGATTAAAGAGTATGACATTAAAATTAAATCTTCTAATCTGATTCCTTGCCAAAAACCTGGGATACTTATCAAGTCAACTTTTGGTATAAACAGTACTACAAAGAAAGAATAAAGAAATATTGCTTCAAGATTTATATAATATTTTTTGCTTAAATTCATTTTTAATAATTAATTAAAGAAATTTCTTTGCATATTCCCAATCTATTTTTGTATCTAAATCAATGTTTTCTTTTTTTGAGCTTAATATTAATGGCTTAAAAATTGATGGCGAAAAACTGTTATTTTTAAAAAAATATTTTTTTTTAATCAAGTAAAAAATACCATTGATTATATAAGAAGGTGTCAATTCATTATTAACTTTTATTCTTTTGCATAACTTATTTTTTGTAAGATAAAATAATTTATTTCTAATATCATTAGATCTAGTTTTTCTTACAGATATGACTGCATTTATTTTTGAATTATAAATTTCTTCAATTCCTTTATTTATAGTTCTTAAAGACCTAAATGGAGAAGTGGGTTGAAGTAAAGCTATATAATCAATTTTATAGAATTTTTTTTCGTACCATTTAACTGCGTGTAAAGCGGCAATTTCTGAACTGGAATTGTCTAATGATAATTTTTTAGGTCTTTTAAGGGTAAGTATTTTTTTACTATTGTATTTTGCTATCTTTAAAATTTTAGATGAATCGCTTGAAACGACTATATCGTGGAATTTTTTTGACTTTATTGCTACATCAAGAGTCCAATGGATTAACGGTTTATTATTAAATTTTTTTATATTTTTATTTTTTATTCTTTTTGATCCAGATCTTGCTAATATAATTGCTAGAATTTTTTTTTTTCATTACTTCAAAAAATTAAATCATTTTTCTTTAATAATGAAATAATCTCTTTAGGTTTTTGAAAATTAAAATTACTTATTCTAGATGATAATAATTTTTCAATTATTTTCTTTCTATTTTTATTAACTTTATTTTTAATTATATAAAAACCATGCTCATCAAATATATAATTTGTTTCTTCTTTATTAAATAATTCCTCATAAAGTTTTTCGTTATTAACTGTATTTTTGATCATAACTTTAGATTTTTTATTTTTAAAAAATTTAATTAGTTCATTTGCTAAATCTAAAATTTTAAAGCATTTCATGCTTTTTAAGATATAAATTTCTTTTCCCTTAGTTAAATAAATTGCTTTTAGTATCATTTTAGTACAATCGCTGATTGTCATTACAAACCTCGCCATTTCTTTATGATTTACAATTAGATTTTTTTTATTTTTAATTAAATTGATATATTTAGGTACTACTGAACCACGAGAACCTAAAATATTTCCAAATCTTACACATGATACTTTTGTATTGGACTTGCCCTTTGTTTCTTCTGCATTAATTGCAATTCTTTCAGATTGTAATTTTGAAATTCCCATCACGTTTACTGGTGAAACTACTTTGTCTGTACTGATAAGCAAAAATTTAGATACTTTATTTAAAATAGATGCTCTTAATATATTTTCTGTACCTAAAACATTAGTTTTTGTGACTTCGTATGGATTATACTCTGCAATATTAACATGTTTTATTGCAGCTGCATGTATAACTATATCAACGTCTCTCGTAACTTCTTCACACCTACCGTAATCTCTTATATCACCTAAAAAATATCTAATTTTTGATTTAAGCATATTCTCATTGAAATCTTTAGCTATTATGTTTTTTGAGGATATTTTTACATTCTCAGATAAATCAAATAAACCATTTTCATCGTTGCTCAGAACTCTGACGACTTTACAATTATACTTTAGTAATTCAAATACAATCGCAGATCCTATAGTGCCTGTACCACCAGTAACTAAAATGGACTTATTTTTATAAAATTTTTTTATTTCTGATTTCATCTTTTAAATAATTTTGTAATGTCTTGAACTTATAATTCTTCATAATTTTTTTAACCAATGTATTATCAATTTTTTGTGATAAGGTTTTTTTTAAACTTATATCCTTATTATGAAATGTTATACAATTATTTGTTAATCTTCTTAAAAAATTTGACAAATTGATAAATGAAATATTTTGATTCCCAACATTTAATACCTTATTTTTTATATTTTTTCTTATTAAAACTTCTATTATGTTTACCACATCATTAATAAATATAAAATTTTTGAACGTATTAATGTTATCAAAATAAAAATTATTTTTATTTTTAATAGATTTTATTATTAATTCAATTATACCAAATTTCTTCTTGCCACCATATATATTGCACAATCTTAAAATTAAAAAATTTTGATTAGTTTTTTTATAATTTTTCTCTACTTTGTATTTAATTTTTTCATAATAATTTAATGGTTTTTTTTTTGAACTTTCTTTTAAATTTATTTTGCTGAATCCATAAACCAAACTTGTAGAAATATATATTAAAGTAATTTTTTTTTTCATCTTTTCTGCAAGTTCTAAAATATTTTTATTACCAATATTAATCACTTCTATCATTTCTTTATATTTAGTATTTTGCTGTCCAGATAAATTTATAACGATATCAATTTCTTGATTTAAATATTTTTTTAGTTCTTTTTTTTTTCTTACATCAAATCCTTTTTTTCTTTTAGGACAAATTAATATATATTTTTTTGATAGTTTTAATTTTAATTTTTTACCAACATACCCTGATGATCCAATCAATAAAATTTTTTTCACAAATCAATATGTAATTTTTTTTTGAGTATTAAAATTCTTAAGATTTAATTTTTTTATAATATTAATAATTTTATTTGAAGAATTACCATCACCATAAGGATTTTTTAAATTTTTTAATTTTCTATTAAAACTTTTTGATAAAACTTTTTTCATTGCTTTATATATGTGTTTACGATCATATTTTACATCCACCACATTGATAGATTTAGTTCTTCCCTCTTGTCTTGTACCTATATTAACAACTGGAATTTTATAAGTGGCAGCTTCATGAATTCCAGAACTTGAATTACCTACCAATGCCTTTGAATTTTTAAGTAACGTTTTATATCCTTTAAGTGTCAATGTTTTACAATAATTAAATTTGTACTTTTTTATTAATTTAATTATTTTGTTAGAGCCTGCATCATTATTAGGAAATACAAATAATTTTTGTATTTCTAATTTTTTTAAAGCCTCGATAGTTTCTATGAATTGATCGTTAATTTTATTCATCTCTGATGTAACCGGATGTTGTATAATTAAAATATAATCCTGAGTTATATCAATATTAAATTTTTTACTTATAACTGATTTGGTTTCATCTTTCTCTTGTTTTAACGCGTCAATAGAAGGACAACCAACAACAAAAATATTTTGTTTTAATTCCCCCATCTTAATTAATCTTTTTTTTGTTTCTTGAGTTGCTGTAAAGTGAAAATTGGAAAATTTTGACATACCATGTCTCAAAGACTCATCTATAGTTCCTGAAACTTCACCTCCTTGGATATGAGCAACAGGAATATTCATATGTGCACCACAAACTGTTAAAGCAAAGTTAGCAGCTATATCAAAACCAGATAAAATAATGTCTGGTTTTGATTTTTCAATAATTTTTGGTAATTTAATAAAGGCTTTACCTAATGCTTCTGACATTGATGCACCATCATTTTTTACAAAATATCTTTTGTCAAATATTTTAAATTCTGCAAAAATTTTGAATTTTTCATCGACAATTTCATTTTTTGTATATCCAAAATTTTTATTAAGATGAATTCCTGTTACTACTAAATCATAATTTAATAATTTTTCTTTTTGTATCAATTTAATTATCGGTTTAAATCTACTAAAGTCAGCTCTTCTTTCTGTTACTATGAGGATTTTTTTTTTCATATTTTTGATTTTAATGAATATCTTTTTTTTTAATTAGCGTATTTATTTTAATAAAATTTTTTGCCCTTTTGCCAATTATTTTATTGTAAGAACTAGCTTTAAAATCTCCTGTACCGGGCCTTTTAGGAAAAATATTTTCTTTCGTAATTTTTTCACCTTTTTTTATATTTTTAGTTGAAACTAGTGATGCAAATGCAAAATCTATAGTTGATTTTTCCTCTTTGACTGGACCTTTAAAATTTCCCTTTGCAATAAAAATCTCATTAGAAGCTTTCAATAATAACCTCAATTCATTACCATCCATAGAGGCTGAGATATCAGGACCTTTTCTACTTTTTTTATCAACAAAATGTTTTTCAATAATTGAGGCTCCTAAAGATATTGCTCCAAGACATGGGTAAATACTTTTAGAATGATCTGATAATCCTAAAATTGCATTTGGAAAAAATTTTTTTAATTCAGAAATTGCTTGTAATCTAATTAGATTTGTTGGTGTTGGATATATATTTGTACAATGCATTAATGCATATGGTATTTTATATTTTTCAAAAATTTTAACTGATGGTTTAATACTGTCGATTGTATTCATACCAGTGCTTAAAATTACAGGTTTTCTTTTTTTTGCTATATATTCCACTAAGGGATAGTTGTTACATTCACCAGATCCAATTTTAAATGCAGGAACTTTAAATTTAACAAGTCTATCCACAGCAAGCCTAGAGAATGGTGTGCTTATAAAAATCATATTTTTATTTTTAACATATTGCATCAATTTAAATTCATCTTCCTCTGATAGTGAAGTTCTTTTGATAATATCAAAAATATTCTCTTTAGTATGAGATGGTATTATTTTTTTTGCCTCTACAGACATTTCATCTTCTGGAATATGTGTTTGGTGCTTAATTATTTCAGCTCCATACTTCTTAGCCTGGTCAACAAATTTTTTTGCTTTTTTTAAACTTCCATTATGATTAATGCCTAGTTCAACAATTATAAGTGGTTTATGATTTGGCCCGACCTTTCTATTGCCTATTTTCATCAATATATTATTTTTTTTCATCAATTTTTAAGTTTTCAATATACGATCTAATTTGTGCATTTTTATGAATATCAGCAATCTTACAAAAGCTAAATAACTTCCTTTGATCAAGAATAATTAGATATTCAAATTTATCAATCAATTCCAATTTATGTAAAGAAATAATTATAGTTTTATTTTCATATTTTTTAAAAATACTGTCTAAAATATTTAACTCCAGGTTTCTATCTAATGAACTTGTAGGTTCGTCCATTAATAAAATTTCAAAATCTTTATATAATGATCTTGCAATACATACTCTTTGAGTTTGACCCCCTGAAAGTTTGAATCCATCTTTTCCAAGAAGTGTATAATTTTTGTCTGGTAATTTACTTAAAAATTCATTGCATAAACTAAGCTCGATAGCCTTTTCTAAATTTTTTTGATTAATTCTATCTTTTTCAATTCCAAGAGCTATATTTTCAATTATAGTACCATTAATTAAATAGTTTTCTTGAGGCATATAGGATACTAATTTTTTCCATTCTCTTTTCCTTAGACGAACATCAATACCATCACTTAAAATTGTCTCTCCTGGTATTTCATATAATTGTGAAATATGATTTAACAAAGTAGTTTTTCCGCTACCAGACTTACCAATAAGTGCAATTTTTGATCCTTTTAGGATTTCAAGATTTATATTTTCAAGAATTTTCTTCTCAAGTATCTGACTACTAAGATTATTTATTTTAAGTTTGCTTGAGTATTTTATAAATTCATGTTTATCAATATTTGGATTAATCAAAAAATTATCAATTTTTTTTTTAGAAACATTTTTTAAAATCTCTGAAAGAGTCCTCACAGACCCAAATCTAAATTGTAATTTATTTGACTCGCTTAAAACAGAATTAAATAACGGAAGCATTCTTATTATAGCTAATGAAACTACAGATAAATAAGCAAGTAATTCCTCATAATTACTATCGGACTCTTGGTTAACAAAAATCAATATACATAACAAAAGAACTGCAAAAGTTTCAAAAAATAGTTTAGTTGATGAAAAAACGATTTTAGAAAAAAAATCAATTTTTTCAGTTAATCTTAGATTTTTATTAAATAAGTTATAAAAATATTTTTCTAAATTATTTAATGAAATATCTTTTATAATCAAAAATATATCGGTGATGTTCTTAATGTAAAGACCCCTACCTTCAACAGATCTTTCACCAAAATATTTTAATTTTTTTTTCAAAAATAAAAATATTAAGAGGCTAAATATAGTAAATGCAAAAAATATTAATAAAAACTGAAGACTAGAAATATATGTTAAAAAAATTAAAAAAGTGGAGATCATAATTGAGTCATTCAATATTTTAATTATATTTGTAATTGCTGATGAAAAATGAACTACCTCAATTGAAATATTTCTAATTATAACTGATATATTATTTTTTATTAGATCTAGATAACTTATATTTAGATAATGTTTTAGAAGATCAGCACGAAACTTTACATTTATTTTATAATGAAAGTTTTCTTCATAAATATTGAATAGTAAAAAAAATAAATTTTTAAAAAAGAATGTAAATATAATTATTATTAATACAATTGATAAATCTAAATTGACAACAATTTTAGATAAGAAATGTAAATTATTTTCATTTAAAAAGAAAATAATTTTATCTGGACTTAAAAGATAAAAAATTAAAAAAGGTATAGAGCTAATACTAATAACTTCCATTAAACCTTTAACAAACATTATTATAACTATAAGTATTAACTGAAGCTTAAGTTTGAAGGTTAATAAATTTAGTATTTGCCCTATCATAATTATTTTTTTGATAATCTAACAAAAAATTGTATAAACGTTCTGGTATTTTAGTCAAAAAAAATATGGAAATTGTTACTGTAATTGGTGGATCTGGTTTTCTTGGATTAGAAGTTTCTAAAGAACTTGTAAAAAGAAAGTATAATGTAAAAATTTTTGATAAGAATAAACCCAAATTTTTAAGCAAAAATATTAAATATATTAAAGGTGATATTTTAGACACAAAAAAACTAGAAAAAGCAATTAAAGGTAGTTCTTATTTCTTTAATTTTGCTGGGATTGCAGATTTAGATTATGGTTTGCACCAGCCTATAAAAAGTGTGGAACAAAATATTTTAGCTACTGTCAACATGCTTGATTTTTGTAAAAAAAATAAAATAAAAAGATATATATACGCTTCTACAATTTATGTTTACAGTGAAAAAGGTGGTTTTTACAGATGCAGTAAACAAGCTGCAGAAAATTATATAGAGGAGTTTTATAAAAAATTTAAATTAAATTATACAATACTCAGATATGGCTCACTTTATGGACCTGGAGCAGGGGTAAATAATGGTTTATCAAAAATAATTTCTAATTCTTTAAAACAAAAAAAAATAATTTATGAAGGAGGTCCAAATACAATAAGAGAGTATATACACGTTTATGATGCAGCAAAATCAAGCGTAGATGTAATCGATAAAAAATTTGCTAACAAAAGTATTATTCTTAAGGGAGAGCATCCTATTCATATGAAAGATTTATTAAAAACTATTTCTGAGATACTTGGATATAAAAAAATTGTATTCAAAAAAATTAAAAATGAAAATCACTATGAACAAACTCCTTATAGCTATATACCTAAACTTGGAATAAAATATAAACCTGATACATATGTTGATTTTGGACAAGGAATTCTTCAGCTTATAGACTCTCTAAAAAAAAACTAATTTTATGAATGTATTAATATCAAGCTATCACATGAATTTAGTTTTGAATAAATATAAAAATATTTTAAAAAAAAATAATATTAAAATAGATAAAATAATAAGAAATCCATCAGTAAAAGAAAACGAACTAATTAATATTATACATAAATATGATGGTGTTGTTTGCAGTGATGATGAATTTTCAAAAAAAGTTTTACTTAAAGCAAAAAAATTAAAAGTAATATCAAAATGGGGAACTGGAATAGATTCTATTGATGCTGATTTTGCAAAAAAAAGGGGTATTAAAATTTTTAATACGCCTGGAGCTTTCACTAGTGGTGTTGCACAATATGCTATTGGGATGATTTTAAATTTAACAAGAAAAATAAATAAAAGTGATTTATCTGTCAAAAAAGGGGTTTGGGATAAATTTCAAGGCATCAATATTGAGAATAAAAAAATTGGTATCATAGGTCTGGGAAAAATTGGTTCTAAAATAATAAAATATTTAAAACCATTTAATGTTGAAATTTGTGGAAACGATATTAAAAAAAAAAATTGTGAACTTTTTAGAAAAAAAAAAATTAAAATATTAAATTTAAATAAAATTTTTTCATATTGTGATATAATTGTAATTTGTGTTGATCTCAATAAATCATCGCACCACTTAATAGGTAAAAAACAGATGATAAAACTTCACAAAAATAATATTTTAATTAATATTTCAAGAGGTCCTGTTGTTGATAACGATGCTCTAATTAAATGTGTAAATAAAAAAGGATTTCAAATTGGATTTGATGTTTTTGAAAAAGAGCCAATTAAAAAAAAATATTTAAATATCTTAAAAAATAAAAACTCAATACTTTCAAGTCATAATGCTTTTAATACTCAAGAGGAAGTGGATTTTGTACATAACAATACAATACAAAATCTTATAAAAGGACTGAAAAATTGAGAACTAGGCAAAATCTTTACTTAAACTTCTCTTCTATACCTGAATTAACAAAATTGGCAAAACAAAATAGATATCTAGGAGAAAATACTAATTTAAAAAAATTAATTCAATTATCGTCCTCTAAAAAATTTATAGGAATTGAATTTCCTTATTTTCGTTTTTTTGAAAAATCAAATTCGGTACATAATTTAATTAATTATTTAAATCAAAATCAACAAAAATATATTTTAGATTGTGAAAAAAAAATTTCTAAAAAAGAATTAATTAAATTAATAGTTTTATCAAAAAAACTAAATGTAAAATTCATTAGATTAAAGTGCAGCAACATACTTTCGTGCGAAAGATATAAGTATAAAAAAAGCTGGACTTTAAAAATTGATTCAATAGTAAAGAAAATTAAACAAATCAAGCCTCTTTTAAAAAAATATAAAGTCAAACTTGCAATTGAAAATCATCAAGACTTAGACTCTAATGACCTTATTAATATCATTAGGCGAGTTGGAAAAAATTATGTAGGTATTAATTTCGATATTGGAAATTCATTTGCTACATGTGAGATGCCAAAATCTTTTTTAAAGAGAACGAAAAATTATATTTTAAATATACACTTGAAAGACTACATAATACTTCCAACTAAAAGTGGATATGGGCTTTACAGATGTCCAATTATGGATGGTAATTGTCAAATTGCAGAGATTCTCAAAATAATCTACAAGCTCAAATTAGAAGTGCCTATAAGTTTAGAATTGGGTGCCAAGACACCTCGAGAAATTAAAGTAAACTCTAATAATTTTTTTAATTATTTTATAAAAGAAAAAAATATAAAGTCTAAAAACATAAAATCTATTATGAAAATAGCAAAACTGAACTTAAATAAAATAAATAATTTAAGAAAACTAATTTTTTTAAACGAGATAAATATGTTAAACAGAAGTTTAAAAAATATAAATCAAATCAAAATATGAAAGCACTAGTAAGATATTCTCATTTACCTAAAAAACTAAAAATTAAAGATATTCCTTTTCCTAAAATTAATGGATCTAAAAATGAAGCAATAATAAATGTTAAGTTTGCAGGAATTTGTGGTAGAGATTTGGAACACTATAATTCAAAAATATCAAAAAAAAAAATACCTACTGTTTTGGGTCATGAATTCTCAGGCATTGTAAAAAATATTAAAAAAAATAAACTTAAAATTCAATCTGGAGATAGAGTTACATGTGAAACGGTAAAAAGTGTTTGTCAAAAATGTGTATTATGCAAAGCTGGCTATTACAATTTGTGTAAAAAAAGAAAAAATATCGGAGGAGGTGATACGGGAGCATTTGCCTCGCATATTAAAGTTCCTAACAAGTATATTCATAAGTTACCAAAAAATGTTTCATTAGAGGAAGGAGCTCTTATTGAACCTTTTGCAGTATGCTACAATGCTTTAATTTCCAATTCTAAAATTAGAAAAAATTCCTCGGTATTAATTTTTGGTGCTGGTACTATCGGTTTATTATCATTAAAAATAGCAAAATACAAAAAAGCAAAAATTTTCCTTGTATGCACACCTCAAGATAAAATTCAAAAGAAAATAGCAAAAAAAAATAAAGTCTCTAATATTTATTTAAGTAATACAGATTATGTTAAAAAAATATTAAAAGACACAAATCAACAAGGAATAGATTTAGTAATAGATACGGTGGGAGGTGTTGATAAAACATTTCAAGATGCGATTAATTTAGCTAAACCTGGTGGTCAAATTACTAAAATAGGATGGTTTATGAAAAAAGAAGTAAATGCAAATTTTGACAATATAGTGAGAAAAAATTTAAGAATACAAGGAAGTTTTAGTCATAATTTCAAAATTTGGGAAAATTGTATAAAACTTTTATCTCAAAAAAAAATATATATTAAAGATTTAATATCAATTAAATGTAATATTTCAGATTGGAAAAATGCATTTAATTTACTTTCAAAAAGAAAGGCTGTAAAAATATTATTATCCTCAAATGAAAAAATATCTTAATTTTAAAAATAAAGTATCTGTAATTACTGGAGCAGGATCTGGAATAGGTAAAGAGGTTTCAATTAAACTATCTGAATTAGGTTCAACTGTAATTTTGGTGGGAAGAAGTAAAAAAGTTATTCAACTTGAAAAAAGAATTAATAGAAAAAATGTGATTAGTTATATTTGTGATTTATCTAAAGAAAAGTCTGTTAAAGAATTGTATGAAAAAATATTAAAAAAATTTAAAAAAATAGATATTTTAATTAATTCAGCTGGTGTAACTGCGTCAGGAAATATTGACAATACGACTTCAGAAGATTGGCAAATGATAAATGATAATAATGGTTTAAATACTTTTTTATGTTGTAAATATTTTTCAAAAAGTATGAAAAAAAATAAAAGAGGAAAAATTGTAAATGTTTCATCAATCGCTGGAAGATTTAGAGGTAGAACTTCAGGTTTGCATTATGCATATGCAAAATCTGGATTAATTGGATTTACAAGACAATTAGGTGCTGAACTAGCAAAATGGAATATTAATGTGAACTGTTTTTGCCCATCACAAACAATGACTGATATGTTGAGAAGTTTAATAACACCAGAAATAAAAAAAGAGCTAGAGAGAACAATTCCAATAAGAAGGATTGCAACTCCTCAAGAACAAGCAGATGTAATTCTCTTCTTGGTTTCTGAAATGTCAAATTATGTTGCTGGTGCTGCAATTGACTCCAATGGAGGACAATATTAATGAAAATTAATGCATTTATTCCTGTTAGAATGAGTTCATCTAGATTTCCTGGAAAGCCTTTAACAAATTTAATGAACATGACTATGCTAGAACATGTCTGGAGAAGAACCAAACTGTCCAATGTCGATGAAACTTATGTAGCAGTTTGCGATAAGGAAACAATTGATGTTTGTAAAAAAATTGGAGCTAAATACATAACTACTAGTAAAAAACATGAAATGTGTATGGATAGAATTGCTGAGGCAGCTAATAAAAAAAAATCAGATATTGTTGTTACAGTTCAGGGGGATGAACCTTTGATAAAACCTGAAATGATAAATTTAACAATCAAAAGAATTTTAAAAAATAAGAAAGACCTTTTTTGTACTACATTAGCACAAAAAATAATTTCAAAAAATGAAATTAATAATAACAATAGAGTAAAAATAATTTGGAATAATAAAAAAGAAGTAATTTATATATCAAGAGAAACTATACCCTCGTCTGCTAAGTTTAAAAATAAAATAAATTACTATAAAATGGTATGTGTTTACACAATGACAAGAAAAAATCTTAATTTATTTCAAAAATTTGGAATATCCAATAATGAGAAAATTGAGTCTATAGATATGTTGAGAATACTAGATAACGGTAGGAAACTTGGAATAGATATAATTGACGGACAAGTAGAAAATATAGATGTCAGATCTGATATTTCAAAAGTAATTAGACTATTAAAGAAAGATTCATTAGTTAAAAGATACATATAATACAAATATCAAATAATGGATTTGCATATTTTTGACGAAAATTATAATGAAGAATACACTATTAATAAAATTAGTATCAATTGGAACGGTGCGGAAATTAATTCTATATTAGAACTAAATAAAAGAAAAATAAGATCCAAATATTTAAATATTATTCATCATATTACAAAAATAAACTCACTCAAATTTAATTATTTAAAAATTAAGGATATATCATTAATTAAAATGAGTTTAATTAATGAAAAAAATCCTTTTAAATCAAATGGTATATTTGATTGTTTAAAATTACTAGCACTAGAAATAATAGTTAAGAAAAACAGAGTTAAAAAAATTTACTATAATGGTAAAAATTTAAATCTAAGCAAATCTTTAAAAATTTTAAGCACAAACTATAATTTAGATTATATATCAAAAAAAAATTATATAAATTTTAAATTTAAATCTTTAGAATTTTTAAAAGGAAATATATTTTTTTTTATACAATTTATTAAAAATTTTAATCTTTCAAAAGATACAAAAAATTATGCTAACAAAAGTATTTTTTCGTACTTTGTACATTTTGCAACGACTAAAAATAAGAAATTTCAATCTAACTTATGGGGGGATTTACCTAACTATTTAAATTTAAAGAAAAAAAATATCAACTGGTTTCATTTTTATGTAACTTCAAACGAGGTCAAAAATTCTCAATTAGCAAATTCAATAAAAAATAAATTTAATTTAAACAAATTTGAAAATCATAATTTTATTAATTCATATATTAATATTAATGATTTTTTTAAATCATATAAATTTTTTGTATTATTTTTTTTAAAAAATATTTTTATTTTTAATTCTGAATTTGATTTTTTTAAAAATAAATATTCAAAAACAAATTTTTGTTTTTTTTTAAGAAATGATTTCTATTCATCATTTTTTGGCTCGTCACTTATCTATAATATTATGAATATAATTACTTTTGAAAATTTATTAAAAAATTTACCTAAACAAAAAAACGGATTATATATTATCGAAAATCAAAGCTGGGAATATTGCTTTATAAAACTATGGAAAAAATATAATCATGGAAAGTTGTCGGCATACTTTAATTCAACAATGCGTTTTTGGGATTTAAGGTATTTAAAGAAAAAAAATGAATTTAAAATTCCTAATGAAAATCCAGATAGATTTTTAATTAATAATTATATTTCTAAGTTAGAAATAAAAAAATTAGGCTATCCAATGAAAAAAGTTTTTAAGACAGATGCTTTAAGATACCAAAAACTAAAACCATTAAAAAAAATCATAAATAATAAAAAAATTTTAATTGTTGGTGATATATTGTTCAAAGAAACAATTGATTTATTAAATTTTATTAATAACACAAGTAAAGAGCTAAAGTTTTATAAATTCTATTTTAAACCACATCCTACAATGACAACATCATCAATAAAATTCATAGAGAAAAATTATAAATTCTTGAAAATAATAAGCATTAATTCAGGAAAATTTAATAAATTTGAATTTGTAATATGCTCTAATGGAACCTCTGCAAATTTAGATTGTATGATAATGAAATTAAATTTTTGCTCAATTAAAGCTTTCAATTGTCTTAACCTTTTTCCAATAGAAAAATTCGAAAAAAAATTTCAAGTTAAAGATCAAAAAGAGCTAATAAAAAAAATAAAGTTAATCAGAAATATCAAAAATTATAAATTTTTAAACAATAAAATTAGATCAAAAAACAAAAGAATTTTTATATAATTTTTTTAATTATTTTAGAAAATTTTAAATCTTTATTTTTTAAGGAAATTATAAGATTATTTTTATATTGACCATATCTATGTTTATTTAATGAGAATAATTTTGATTTACTCAGTTCTAAATCTTTTTCATTAATTTCAGAAACGTTAATTTTTCTTTTATAAAAATATTTACTATAATTGCTTATAGTTTTAGAGTAAAAACTTTTTTCAAGCTGATTTGTTGAAATAAAAATTAAAGGCTTTAACATTAAGACAGCGTAATTAACTGACATTGTGTCATGAGCAATTACCAAATCTGAATTATATACAAGTTTTGCAGTATCTCCCTTAATTATTTTCCAATTTTTAGTCAAAATTGTTTGTTTATTTAGATCTCTTTTTGGATGAGAGGCTATTATTATTTCTGTATTGTATTTTTTTTTTAATATCATTAAAAATTTATTAATTTCTTTTTCAAAATTTGAAAAATTAGATTCAAAATTTACTAATTTTCTGTCATGCGAATGCTGAATATTTTGATCTAAATATAAAAAATAATTTTTATTAGTAGATAATTTTTTTTTTGCTTTTTTATAAATTAAGTAATCAAAATGTGGAAAATACAATTTTTTAACTCCAAATTTGTAAATTTCAAATTTTCCTTGCTCACCTGTAATACAAACAAAATTAGATTTTGGAAATTTATAATAATTTTTAAGTAATAAATTTTGAATCATTTTAATAAACAATTTAAAATATGATAGATAAACCCATGGAGTTAAACTCCAACTTCCTAATAAAGGATAATTAAATCTTAAACTTTTAACATTAAATTTTTTAATTAGTTCTCTTATTTCAAAAATATATTTTAAATTTTGTTTATATTTTTCATTGATAATATTTAAATCAATTGGAAAAATTAGATCAATAAATAAATCTATTTTATTGTTTTTTAAAATTTTAGATATTTTATTGATTAAATTCTTCTGCTTGTTTTGATTAAAATAACTATCGTAACTTATATTAATAAAATCGAACTCTTTTAATGAATCGTAAATAAAAAACCAACGGTAATCATTTTTTTTCTTTATTAAATGTCTTGAAATAATTAAAATTTTTTTTTTAGAATAACTTTGTTTTTTTCTCGAATTCTTCACCTTTTTTTAAAACCTTTTCATTTTTTTTAATCCAAATTGAATCGTTTCTCCAGCTGGATGCAATTTGCCAAAATTTGTCCTCTTCTATACCAGTAAAATCTAAAAACTCCTGAAAATATTTAATAGGAAATTCTGTATCATATTTTTTTACTAAAGCTACTGCCTCTTCCCTTGTAATAAACCCTTCTCTTACTTCTCTTGCTGCATTTGAGGTGCATCGACCGTGGCCAAATTTTATCAATGCAAACCAATGATGAAAAGTATCAAGTTTATCATCTATAGATGAATATTTTGTGTATGTACCTTCAGTTCGTACAGTATTTGGCTTAAATCCAGTATTTTTAGAGGCATAATAAAAATTACTATGATTGGACCAATTCCTAAAATAACCATAAAAATATCTTTGAATATTTTTTGACTTTACTTCCTCTAACTCAGGTCCTTCAAATAAATTTAAATCATTTCTTGTGTAACCTTTACTCAACCAATAATTTAAAGAATATTTAGAAAACCAAATTTTTTCGTATTCATCAACATCTAATCCTTTTTTGTTCCAACTATCTGTATTTCCCCCATATTCTGCCTCAGCATTTTCTCCTGAAAAAACTAATTTAATATTAAATTTAGTTGCAATTTTTATTGGAAAAAGGACCTGACCATAGATAAAAGGTTGAAATGGATCTCCCATTTCAATCATTGCATCTTTACATAACTTCCGTACTGATTTCCCGTTAGCCATACCTAAAATCACATCAAATCCAGATTTATTAAAATTAATTAAATTTTCCCAACCAATATCTGTGTATTTTAATGGCGACCAAGTAACGGTCAAAGGATTCATTCCATATTTTGTTTTTAATTCATGTGCAACATAAGCACTATCTTTTCCTCCTGAAGATGGTACTACACAATCGTAACTTCCATTATTGCTTCTATGGGCATCTAAAATTTTAATTAATTCTTTTTCTCTTTGTTCCCAGTCAATCTTCTTTTTAAATTCAAAATAATTACATGCACTACAAATACCGTTTTTGTCAAAAGTAATTCTTGGTCTTTGATTGGAAATAACACATTTTTTACAATATACTATTTCATCAGGCAAATTATATTTTTTTTTTATATCTATATTTTTCATCAATTTTTTTTAACAGCTGATACAATAATTTCGCTCTCATGACTAGAAAAAACTTTAAAACTTGAATGACCAATATCTTTAATCAGGAAATTATTGTTTTGTAACAATATTTTAAATTCATTCACATTTTTTGGGAAATACATTTCAAGATAATTTAAGTTTTTCGGATTTGTTGTAAAATAATATTTATTTTTCAATTTGATTCTTCTATAATTATGTTTATTTCTTAAGTTAGTATCTATAATTAATTTCCCATTTTTTTTTAAAATAAAATTAAATCTTTTAATAAACTCCTCAGCATTTTTTTTATTTCCAAAGTTGTTAAAAACTGACATACAAATGACGTAATCAAATTTATTTTTGTATTCTAAAAATATATTTTTTTGCTTAAGAATATTGACAATTTTATATTTTTTTTGGAACTTTGGACCTAATTTAGATAGTTTTAATTTTAATTTTTTTAGTGCTATATTTGATATATCACAAAAAACTACATCATAACCGCTTTGCAATAAATGTATTCCATTTGATCCTGGTCCACATCCATAATCCAATACAAGACCTTTTTTTTTAAAAAAAATCTTCTCAATCCTTACTAACTCTATACTTGGATATTGTTTATCATAACCTTGCTTATAAGTTTTTTCGTAAGCTGAAATAGTTGACTTAAAAATTTGCATTTAATACTGTTTTTTTTTATCAACAACATTAATTAAAAAGTCATTATTTATATAATTTCTTAAATTTTTTTCTAATAAGTCAAACCTTCTTAAATTATCAGTAGTAATACCAGCTAAATGATTTGTAAAAATAACATTTTTATATTTCTCAAAAGGATTTATTTGAACAAAATCCTCAGAACCAATAATATCTAATCCTACACCACTAAATTTATTTTTCTTCACATAATCTTTTAAATCTGCAGTATTAACAATGTCTCCTCTGCTAACATTTACAAAAAACACACCATCTTTCATTCTTTTAAAAATATCTTTATTGAATAAATTAAATGTTTTTTTAGTAAGAGGAGTAGTATTTATTACTATATCAAACTCATTAACTATTTGTTTTAATTCTGATATATCATAATAATCCTTAACAAAAGAGTAACAAGGTTTTAAACCGGTTTCAGCAGCACTTACTATTGCTCCAAATGAGTTTAATTTTTCTGCTACTGATACCCCTATACCACCTAAACCTGTAACTAAAACCTTTTTTTTATAAATCTCTGTTGGTCTAAATTTAGTTTTGTCATAATCATATATGCCTCTAGTTAAATTTAAAAGTAATGCAATACAATGCTCAGAAACATTTGGGCCTTGAATTGTTTTACCACATGTAAATTTAAATTTATATTTTGGAAGTAAATTAATAAACTCATCAATGCCAGCTCTTGAAAGATGAACCCATTCTATTTTTTTAAAAAAACTAAATTTTTTATTTAAAAAAACTGATAAATTTTTCTTAACTGCCCATTCACCAAATACTAACAATCCATTAATATTTTTATTCTTAAAAAAATTACTATCTGTGATATTGATTATCTTTATAGATTTATATTTTTTTTTTTAAAAAATTAAACTTTTCTTCGTCCAATCCTGCTATCGCAACTATTTTCATTATTATTTAAGCATACTAGGTTTAATAACTTTATCTGGCTTTATATCTATTTTTGAAATTTTTCCTAATACTTTATTTATACTTAATGGTGAAATACCAGTTCCTGGTCTTTTAAAAACTAAATCCTTTTTGTTAATTTTACTATTTTTGTTAATAAATCTTGATGAAACAATACTTTTTCTTGAAACTTTAATTATTTCTTTAGAACTAGAGTTATTTATATTAAATTTTTTTAATTTTATAATTTTTTCAACTTCTCTTATATTTGATACCATATCCTTGAATTCATTAATTGATAAAGAAAACTTATGATCAGGACCTTTAAGCTTTTTGTTAATTGTTACATGCTTCTCTATCACTCTTGCTCCTAAAGAAACTGCGATTAATGAGGCATTTTGTGAAATTGTATGATCTGAAAAACCAAATTCATAACCCTTTTTTTTTAACTGAATCATATTATTAAAATTTATTTGTTCAGGCTTGGTTGGATAGCTAGATACACAATATAAGATTATAATTTTTTTTTTAAAATTTTTATTTAAAATTTTTAATATTTTTTTTAAATCTTCTTTATTAACCATTCCAGTTGATAAAAAAATTTTCTTTTTTACTTTTGATAAATATTTAAGAGTATTTAAATCAAAAACTTCTCCGGAAGGTACTTTTATATACTTTACATTTATAGTTCTATCTAAAAATTTTAAACTTTTAATATCAAATGCTGAACATAAGTAATCTATACCCTTTTTCTTACAATATTTTGAAAGTTTTATATGATCATCAAATGAAAGTTGGTTTTTTTTTGACATTTCAATAATAGATCTTTTTCCATCGTTTTTCTTTTGATAATTTGCTTTAAATGACTCCAAAGAATAAACCTCTAATGGTTGAGCCAATTGAAACTTTACTGCATTTGCTCCAGTTTTAGATAAAAGATCAATATATTTGGTTGCTAATAAAAAAGAACCATTATGATTGGGACCTACTTCAGCTATAATATATGTTTTCATTATTCAATTTCTAGGAAGTTTTTTATTAACTTTAAACCATCTAATCCACTTTTTTCTGGATGGAATTGGCAACCATAAATATTATTTTTTTTAACAATTGAAGTTAGAAAATTTGATCCATATTTTATTTCTGCCAAACATTGATTAGACTCTGCTAGTTTCGCATGATAAGAATGAACAAAATAACACTGAAATTTATCATTTAATCCATTAAAAATCTTTGATTTGTGTTTAATTAATATTTCATGCCATCCAATGTTTGGGATTTTTAATTTTTTTTTTTTATCATTTTGATTAAGTTGAATTTTTTCTACATTTCCTTCAATTAAACCTAGGCCATTTTCAATTCCATTTTCCTCACTTTTGTTAAATAAAAGTTGCATTCCAAGACATATTCCCATTAATTTTACTTTTTTATAATCTAATTCTTGTAGTAGATTTATAAGATTTTTTTTTTTTAGTACATTCATGGCTTTTTTAAAAGCTCCAACTCCAGGTAAAAAAATATGTGATGCACTTTTAATTTCATTTAAATCAGAAGTAATTAAAAAATTATTTTCAAATTTTTCAATAGCTCTAGTTAAACTTAATAAATTGCCCCCACAGTTTATTATAACTACTTTTTTCAATGATTATACTCTTACTCTTAATCCAATATCTTTAGCAAATTTTTTTATTTCGCCTATAGTTGTTTCATTATAATGAAGTATACTTGCTACAGCAATAGCATCACACACACTAAAATCATCAAATTTTTCTAAATCATTTTTTGATTTCATTCCACCACTATAAATTACAGGAATTTCACAAATTGAATTAACTCTTTCACATAGGTCTAAGTCAAAACCATTTTTTGTACCATCATTATCTATAGAAGTAATTAAAATTTCACCTGCTCCCCTATCTTGAACTTCTTTTGTCCACTCAATAACATCTTTCTCTGTTTTTTCTCTTCCATTGTCATAGTAGGCAATCCATTGATTATTATTTAATTTTTTTGCTTGAATAGAAGACACAACTGCTTGTGATCCAAAACTTTTAGCCAAGTTATTTATTATCTCCGGCTCCACAATTGCCTTAGAATTTATTGCAATTTTATCTGCTCCACTCATAAATATTTTTTCTGCATCTTGAATTGATCTTATTCCTCCACCAACTGTAATTGGAACAAAAATTTCATCTGAGGCTTTTTTAATTATATCTACTAAATTATTTCTCCCATATAAACTTGCAACACAATCAATCAACAAAAGTTCATCAACACCATCGTCAAAATATTTTTTTGCATAGAAGTTTGGATCACCGATAACTTTTAAACCCTCTAACTGTATACCTTTAATCAAATTGGATCCTTTGATATCAAGTCTTGAAATTATTCTCATTAACTTATTTTTTTTGAAAATATATTGATACCTTTTGAAATAACTTTTTTTATAGGTGTCTCAGGAATCTTAAATCCATTTTGTAGAATAAAGTATAAAAATTTAAGTCCTGATTCATGGGTTGCAGGATATCCACCACCAAATCGAGGATTAAGGTCTATTAAATAAATTTTACCTTTATTGTTCTTTATTAAATCACAATCCATATTTCCATATATAGGAAAGTATTTTTGAATTTTTTTACAGAAATTAATAATTTTTTTATCGAAAATAATAGAACTCCTATCGGTTTCACCTGATCTCATTAAAATTTTTTTTTTTACGCAAACTCTTAAAATATTATTTTTTTTCATTGAAAAAATATCTGCTCCATATTCCTCACCTTTAATTTTCTCTTGAACAAAATATTTTTTAAAATTAATTTTTTTTAAATAACTTTTTTTTTTCAACACTTCCATATCTGTTCCACCGCTACCTTTTATTTTTTTTTTAATCAAAATATTTCTGGATTTTTTTATATCTTTTAAAGAAAAAAAAGATTTTGGAGTATTTATATTATTTCTAATACAATGTTCATACATTAATTTTTTATCAACAGATCTTTTTACTGTTGTTAAGTCAGAAATAATAATATCGCAACCAACATTGGAAAAAATTTTTTTATTTTTGGATAAGATAATCAGATCATGATCTGAAAGAGGTATAATTTTTTTAATTTTTTTTTTTATAACTATATTATAAATTTGTTTTAAATACTTATTTGGACTTCTTTCAACTTTTATTGTTAAAAAAGATTTAATTTTGCTTTGTAAATTTACTGGTGAATATTTTTCTGTTTCAGTAATAAATATATTTAATTTTTTTAATTTTAAAGCATAATCAATAATATAAGTTCTTCTTCCAGCATTTGTAAACAATACATTCATATTTTTAAATTTGATTGGTAAACTTATTTATTAAATTTAGAGCCTTCCTAAAAATTGAGTGATCTTGTGATAAAGATATTCTTATATAATTGTTAAAATTTTTCCCAAAATATTTTCCTGGTGTTACAGCTACATTATACTTTTTCAATAAACTAGTACAAAATTTATCTGATGAAATATTTTTTCTTAAAATTTTCAAAAAAATAAAAAATCCTCCATAAGATTTTTTAAAATGAAAGAAGGAATTTTTTTCTAAAACTTTGCATGCGTATAAATGATTTTTACTGATTAAATTATTAAATTTTGTTAATTGCTTGCTTTCTTTTTTAAGTGCTTTTAAAGCTGCTTTTTGAATAAACAATGGAACATTAGTTAAAATATGTTGTTGAATTTTTACCATACTTGAGGTTATTTTTTTATCGGCATGAGAATAGCCAATTCTCCATCCGGTCATTGAATAAGCCTTGGAAAATCCTCCTATTGTAATAGTTCTATTTGATATACTCTTTATTGATGCTGGAGATAAATGTTTGTAACCACTAAAAATATTATCTTTATAAATTTCATCTGAAATTAGATAGCAATTTTTAAATTTGTTTAATATTTTTTTAAACTGTAATAAGTCATTTTCCTTTAGAATTTGACCAGTAGGATTATGTGGAAAATTAATTAATATTGCTTTTGTATTTTTTTTTTATTTTTTTTTTTAATTTTTCATAATCTATTTTTAAATCTCCATTTAAATCAAAAGCTGTAATTTTAATCTTACTTTCACTCAATAAGATTTGAGGTAAATAACTTGTATAAGATGGAGAAATATAAATTATATGATCTCCAGGCTGCATTAAAGTAAGTAATGTAAGATATAATGACATTTTTGAACCTGCTGAAATTAAAATTTCATTTGGCTTTGCATTAATTTTATTTTCTTTTTTTAACTTTTTTGAAATTTCTTTTCTTAAATTATAATCTCCTATAGGACTTGAATATTTTGTAAGTCCTTTTTTCATAGAATTATATGCCTCATCAATAATAAATTTTGGAGTTTGGTAGTTTGGCTCTCCTAACCCTAATGAATAAGTTATTTTATTTTTTTTATTCATCATACTAGCAATTTTACTAAATTTTAATTCTAGAGAGTCTTTAATGTCTTTTGATAACTTCATTTTATAGAAATAAATCCTTTATTATAATTTCTTTCATTTGATAAATTTAAATTATTTAATAACTTAACAATTTTTAAGCCAGATTTTCCATCACCATATGGATTTTTTATTTTTTTAACCTTTTTTTTTTTAAATAAAGGTTTATTAATTTAATTAATTTAGAAAAATTAAAGTCAGAATTAACTACATTCTTTGGTAATAGTTTTCCTTTTTGTCTTTCTCCAAGATTTATAGTGGGTATATTAAATGAGGGAGATTCTACAACTCCACTTGATGAATTTCCTAAAAGTATAGTTGAATGTTTGAGTAAATGATAGAAGTTTAAGCCAGCATTTTTGATTAAAAGAATTTTATCTGGAAATTTATTTTTTAACTTTCTAAACTTTTTAATTATTTTTGTGCATCCCGGATCGGTATTTGGATATGTAATCACAAAATTAAAATTAATTTTTTCAATTACCTTTGATAAACATTCAAGTTGCATATCTAATCCTCTCAAATTATTGGTTTCTGAATGGAAGCATATAAGAATATATTTATTCTTAGTAAAAAATTTGATTTTATCATTATTTATTTGTTTGCTGTATTTTTTAATATAATCTAATCCTGGGGCTCCAACAGTTTTAACTCTAAACTTTTCCTCTCCCATTTGTTTGATTCTTTTCGCATATTCATCAATTGCGGTATAGTGAAAATGAGAAAGTTTTGTTAATGAATGTCTAATTGTATCATCGAATGAGCCTTTTGTAATAGACCCGCCATGGATATGCACTAGTAAAATTTTTTTTCCAAAGCAGGCCAAAGCTCCACCAAGCATCTCGTATCTATCACCAAAAATTACAAAAATGTCTGGTTTTTTCTTCTTTATTAAAATATCAATTTTTTGGGTTATATTATTTATATTTCTTGTAATTTCAGATCTTTTCAAAGAATAATTTTTTATAGAACAATCATAGTATTTAATTTTGCTTGATTTAATATCTTTTATAGTGTTTCCAAATTCATTAAGATCATGAGACCCAGATACTAAAAGTCTTGTTTCTATATTTTTTTTTTTCTTTAGACCATCTAAAATTGATTTTTGTCGAAGAAAATCAGATCTTCCTACGGTCAAAAAAAAAATTTTTTTTTTAATTTTCATTGAATAGGTTGTTTGTTTTATAATATTCATTCCATTCTCCAACATCACTCCAATTATTATCGTTAATTGGAAATAGACCGATTTTATTTTTTTCACTTTGTGCTTTTGAAATCAAATCTGTAATATGAAAAAACTTATTTCTTGGAATATATTTTAATAAGTTTTTATCTATAATGTAAAAACCTGTATTAATAATTATATTTTGACGAGGTTTTTCATCAATTTTATTAAGAATCCCTTTTTTATCTAATTCACAAATACCATATGGTATTGAATATGATTTAAATGATCCAACCACTGACATTTTAAACTTATTGTAAAGATGAAATTTAATAAAATCTTGATAATTGAAATCATGAAGAACATCACAATTTGTAACTATAAAATTTTTTTTAATTTCTTTACTTACTAATTTAAGACCTCCAGCTGTACCTAATTCTTTAGGTTCTTTTAAAAATTTAAGTTTTTTTCGATATTTTTTTTCTTCAAAATATGATTTGATAATATTAGACTTGTAATTAGTTATTATATATATTTTGCTTACACCAAAATCTAAAAATTTTTCTATTATTCTCTCTAATACTGTTTTATTTTTTACAGGAATTAAAGCTTTTGGCAAAATATCTGAAAATGGTTTCAATCTTGAACCTTTTCCACCAGACATTATTACCACTGGTACATCAATTTTAGGTAATGTGTTTTTATTAAATTTAAAGAAATTTTCTCTTGTAATTATTCCTATAATTCTTTTTCTACTATCAACAATTGGTATTACACTTATTTTTTTATTTGAAAATAAGTTCTTTAAATTCGATTGATTGTATTTTTTATTAAAAAGATAAATAGGTTTGCTATTAAAATGATTTTTAATTTGTGAATTCAATTGAGCACCGTGATAAAGTGCAAATCTCAGATCACCCATTGAAAATGTACCAAGAAGAACTTTTTCTTTATTTGAGACAATTAAAAAACTACTATTATTCTTGTTCATTTTTAATGAACAACTTGAAATTGTATCACTTTCTCTTACTAAATAATTTTTAAAATCTTTATTCATTTAACATTAGTAATTACAATAAATATCATAACCGCTTGGTAAATTAATTACCTTGTTTTTAATATATTTTAAATTTTCTAAATTTGATGTAGGGCTTTTTTTGAAATGCTTCAAGGTATTTAATGACTTCCAAATTGGTCTTACTTCAAAACCTTTAAAATTTAAAAATTTAATTAATTCATTTCTAGATTTATTGTTTAATTTTTTTATTATTAAAGTATTTAACCAATAATTCGGTTTAGAGTTTTTTTCATTGCTTAAAGCTTGTAAATTAATCTTACTTTTAAAAAATTTACAAAATTGATCGTGCAATCTTTTTTTTTTTTTAAGAATATATTTTAATTTATCCAATTGAGCCAATCCAAATGCTGCATTTATGCCTGGCATTATGTAGTTCCAAGCAACCTTATCATGATCATATTCAAAATTTAAATTTTTTTTTGCAGTAGAAGCAATATGTCTAGAAATATTAAATAATTTTTTATTATTTGTTAATATTGCACCACCGCCTCCTGTTGTTATAATTTTATTTCCGTTAAAACTCAAAACACCCATATCTCCAAAATTTCCTAAATGTTTTTTTTCAAAATAACTTCCTAAACATTCTGCTGAGTCTTCTAAAATTTTTAATTTAAATTTTTTTTTTAACTTTTGCATTTGTTTAATATCCGAGGGAAAACCAAATACATGAACTGGTAAAATACAAGATATCCTTCTTTTTGTATTTTTGTTATATAAATTCCCATTTTTAGTAAAAGTTATTTTATCTAAATACTCTTCTAATTTTACAAAATCTATTCCTAAATTTTTTAAATCAACATCTACAAAATGGGGGATTGCACCAACATGTCTAATAGCATTTGATGTAGCCACAAAGCTTAAGGGAGAGGTAATTACCTCATCATTTTTTTTAACATCTAAAGCCCTTAGGCATATACCAAGAGCAGCTGTGCCTGAATTTACTGCAATTATATATTTTGATTTAACAATTTTTTGTAATTTTTTTTCAAATTTATTTACAAAAAAACTTTTATTTGAAACAAACGTTGTATCTATACACTTTTTAACTGAAACCATTTCATTTCTATTTATAAACGGATTGTGAAGAGCTAATCTTTTTTTATAAGTTACTGATTTAAAGTAATTAATAATAGTCTTAGAGTAATTTTCAATCTGATCAGACATTTAAGTAACATACTCTTCTGATTTAAGGTAAGTATTATTTTTATTTTTCTTAGCCCATTCAATTGTTAATTTGATTGCTTTTTCAAAGTTAGCGCTTGAGGAATATTTAGGTTTCCATTTAAGTAATTTAAATGCCTTTTTATTACTTGCTAATAATCGCATTACTTCACTTTTTTTTGGTCTTATTCTTTTTGCTTCTTTAACCAGGATCAATTTTCTTTTTGTGATTTTTTCAATAATTTTTATTATCTCTCTTATTGAAAATTCTTTACCACTCCCAATATTTATGGTTTCTCCTATAATATTTTTTTTATTAATAGTTTTTATAAATCCATTTACTATGTCATCTATAAAATTAAAATCTCTTTTGGTATCAATAGACCCTAATTTTAAATATTTATTTTTTTGATCTATGAACTGATTAATTATTGTTGGTACTATTGCTCTTAGTGATTGACGTGGGCCAAATGTGTTAAAGGGTCTAATAATCGTAACAGGCAAACCATATGATGAATAAAATGACAAAGCTAATTGGTCTGAAGCAATTTTAGTTGCAGCATAAGGAGACTGAGCATTTAAAGAGTCATTTTCTTTTATTGGCACTGTCTTTGGTGTTCCATATACTTCACTAGTAGAGGTTTGAATAAATTGACCTACCCTGCACTTTAAAGCACTATGCAATATATTATTTGTTCCAATGATATTTGTTTCAACGTAAGATTTTGTTGAAACATAAGAATATGGAATTGAAATTAAAGCAGCCAAATTAAAAATTACATCAATATTTTTACATAACTTGTCAGTAAATTGTGGATCCCTGATATCACCAAAGGAAATTTTTATTTTTTTTTGTAAGTTTTTGTTTATATCTTTTAACCAGCCAATTGAATTAAATGAGTTATATTGGACTAATGCATGAACATTATAGTTTAATTTTAATAATTTTTCGACTAAATGAGATCCAATAAAACCTTCTGACCCTGTAACCAAAATATTTTTTTTTTTTGCCATTTTCTTATTTAATTTTTTTAGTATATCAATTTAATTTTCTTTTTTATTTCAAGTTACTGGTAAATTTTTGATTTTTTTAGCATGTACTTTTTGCCAATGCAATTTTAAATTATCAATCAAAACATTATGATCTACAATAGCGTCTTCAAGTAAAGGAAGGTTTGATTTACCTTTTAATAAAATTGATGTAATTATTTTTTTCATAATTATACTAACATGTGGAGGTTCAATATTTAATTTTTTTCCATTTGACATCAAAATATTTCCTCTAGTTTCATTTATATTTATATAAAACTTACTATTACCAATTATAATATCTCCAGATACTGGTCTATCTGAGGTTTTTAATATTATTTTTGAATCATTTTTTAATTTGATAACTAATTTACCACCAATATCAAAAAATCCTTTTCTTTTACTCTCCACCCAATATGTATTTAAACTATTCAGTTCAATTTTATTTATTGATGTATTAAATAACCAACACATCAGATCTATCATATGAACGGAGCTGGTAACTATTCTATCTCCATTCATGGTAACTTTTAAAGTTGAGTTATTTAATTTTTTCTTTTTCATTATCTTTTTTATAATATTATATTCTTTCATCCCTCTTCTTGGCATATCAATCCAACATTTATATGGTTTTAGAGCTTCTTTAATTTTATCAATTGAATTGCTATTTTGTTCAATAATTTTTTCTATTATCCAAAATTTACTTTTTGTTTTTATAAGATTTTCAATAAGTTTAAGTCTTCCATATGCTGTTGTTGATATAATAGTTAAATCTATTTTCTTTTTAAATGACTTAATATTGTTAATTTTAATAAAATTTACTTTTTGCGTATTTGTAATTTTTTTTTCTCTCTCTTTTTTTTTTTTATCATAATAGTAAACGTTAACTTTAAATTGAAGATCAGATATGGCTTTTATGTAATTTCTACCTAATAATCCTAGACCAACAATCAAAATTGATTTTGCCATAATTATTTAGAGTATATTTTATTAATTAAATTCATGGTCAATTCAAGTTTCTCTAAAGTTGGCAATTTGTGTTTCTGACCTTTGCTTGCTGAAAGTAGATTATCTACTTCAAGTTTAAATCCAGGCTTGAATCTTTTTTCAACTAAGTAATTTTTATAAATCTGAAATTTTCTTGTTTTATTAGATCTTATTTTTAGCAACTCAAGAGGACTTAAATCATAATAAAAATTTTTTGTACTAATTTTAACTTCCCAAGGACCAGGTTTATTCCACCTAGATGCATAGTTTACAATATCACCAGATGAAAATATTATCATACAACTAATTTCATCTTTATTTTTGTAAATCCAATTAATTTTCTTTAATTTTCCCCTCGCTAAAATTGATACATAATCAATCAAATGAATTGAATTTGCATACATCCAATTTGAAATGATTTTCTTTGGAGTTTTTTTTAATTTTTCAGAAAGTGTATCCTGTTGATCAAATATATGAATAATCCTTTTTCCTTTATTATTTTTGATGTGATCTAGTAAATTAATTGTAGAAGAAAAAAATCTCCTATTCATGCCAACATATATTTTTTTATTTTTTAATTTAGATAGTTTTTTAAGATTATTATATTCTGATAAATTTAAACCAGGTGGCTTTTCAATAAAAATTGTCCATGGATAATTTAATAATTTTATTGAAGTTTTATAAATATTGTCAGCTGAAACAGTAGATATAATAATATCTGCATTAGTATCATTATAAAGTTCATTAATATTCAAATAAACATTTTTAATTTTGTACTTATCTTTCAATTTTTTAGCTTTATCTTCTGTTCGACCACAGATACCTACTAAAGATATATTTTTGTAAGATTTAAGTATATCCAGATACCAAGATGCAACAACACCGGCCCCTAAAATAGCTACTTTTGTATTCATTATTTAATAAAGTCTTTTAGTTTATTGTTACCAAAATTAAAGTGCATATTTTTATTTTTTTCTCCTATTAAAATTGAGCTCCATTCTGACTCCTTAACAAATCTTAAGTTGTTTATCACTCTACAGACCTCATTCTCAGATATAGAATTAGAATAAAAAAAACCTTTTGGAAATCTTTGTTCTGGCCATCCATAGACCCAATCGTTATAAGGAGAAAAATTTCTTGAAAAAAAAGCAACCTTCTTATTTCTTCCTAATGCCTCATATCCTAAGGTACTACAAACATTTACGATGATCTCATGTTTATCTATTAAATGGTAATTTGAAGATACATTTGCTCTTCCATAATATTTCCATTTACAGTTTCTTAGTATATTTTTATAAAATTTTATCTCATTGCTACGTATACCCAAGCTAGAGCCTGCAATGGAAAAGGTTAAATTATTTTTAATACAGTATTTTTTTAAATTTTTTATTAAAGCAATTTCTTCACTGATCAAATCTTTCCAGTAAATGATCTTTTTTGATGATGAAATATCAAATATGTCTGATTTCTTTTTGTCTCTATAAGATGAAATATAGAGTAAACAATTATTTTTATTATACTTTGTTAATTTATTTTTAATAATAGAAAAATTACTTTTAAATGAACCAATCGGTACAACTTTTACTTTAATATACTTTTTTAATATTTTTTTTATAGCATGCCCAAAAGAAAAGTAATAATCTGCAGAAAATTCTTTTTTTGAGAGTAACAAAGAATTATCAAAAATATCGTGGAATTTTGAACGAATGCCATTCTGAATTGCTATAAATTTTATTTTATTATCAAAATATTTTTTTAATTGATAAAATCTTAAATCATTATCTGTTGTTGTAATAACAAATTTAGGATTAAAATATTCAATTTCACTACATATAAATGCAACAAAAAAACCATCTTTTGCTAAAATTCTTAACTTTTGAAAATTGAATAAATTTAAAATTAAAAATCTTGATACATTAAAAAAAATTTTTAATTTAGAATTAAACAAAGTTCTAAAATTAAAAATTACATAATCTTCTTGATTGATTAATTTGTTTAAAAAAAACTTATTACAATCATCATAAATAAAATACTTTATATTTTTTTTTTTCATTTAATGATTGATAATAATTATATTATTTTAAACAAAATTATATTTCTACAAAGAATATTTTAATAAACTTATGACTCTTGAGCCCAGCTCGTTATCGCTTTATCTTCTATCTCTGAGTTTAATTTATCAACATTGTTTTTATATCCAATATCATAAAACAGATCTTTTGTATGAAGCACCTCGATTAGCTTCATATGTACTTCAGTTATATCTTTATAATTATGTATCTCCATAGCTTCTTCTATTCTTTGTTTTTTTTCTTTTGAAAGATAAAAGTAAAGGCTCACCCCTCCATTATATTTTTTAATTTTTGTCTCACCATTGTTTTCCTTAATCCATTTAGGATAATCATAAATAAAATCTACTTTTTTTTGTTTGAATTTGTTTTCTCTGATATCAAGTATATTTATACTTTTTTGAGAACAGAAATTTACTGCATCAAAAATATCTTTCTCAAATTCTTTTGCTTTTATTTGGCCTAATTTATTTTTTAAAATACCAAACGTGACTTCGGCTAATTTATGAGCCATTTCGATTTTATAATTAAAAATTACGGCAGATGTATATTTTGCATTAAGTTTTGCAAAATTTTCTGCTTTTAATTTCCCATCGACTATTTTACTATTTTCCTCAAAAAGCTCTTCGGGAGTTTCATACCATTCATCCTCTGACTCTTTTAGAAAATCTGCGTATAGTTTACCAATTTTGTCTTTACTATTTTTCAAATTTTCCATTAGTGCCAATATATAATCAATTGGATTGATATCTAATTGCTGAACAAATTTCATAAATTCAACATAGTATCCGTTATTCCAAAATAAATATAAAAACCAATTCACAGGTCTCATTTCTAAAATTTCTTCTTGAGACATCGTATTAGTAGATAAAATTACTTCCTCGTTTTCAACTGAAGTTATTCCTCTATAAACTCCATAACCTTGAGTTAACATTCTATATTTTGTCTTTATACCGTGATCCCTGATATAAGTTGGTGTATTCATTTCAGTTCCGCCAAGAAGTCTACAATTAAAAGTAACTACTTGATCAAATTTTTGATTAGTTACTTTTCTTAGCCCATTTAGGTAACTTTCTTTTGTTTCTCCAGGCAAACCTAAGATAACATCAGTGTGCGTTTTTAGTCCTTTGGATTTAATATACTCTCTAACTTTATTAAATTTTTCCAAAGAAATGTTTGCCCTTTTTACATTTTTTAAAGTATTGTCATCTAAAGACTCATATGCAATTGTAACACCCGCCTGAAGTAGTGGTTTTATTTTTGAAGCAATTTCTATTACTTTTTCATTTGAATTTTTTGCCCAAGTAGCCCACATACCTCTCGGCCAACTGTATTTGTCATGACACTCTCTAATTTTATCTGCAATCTCTGAATCACGTTTGTGCATTCCAAAGTTAGAGTCTGCAAGATATAAATAACCATTGAACTTAATTTTTGCTTTTTGATATTTCTCTGCAATATATTGTATCTCTGAAAGAACTCTTTCTAAAGAAAATCTATTACTAGCTCTTAGCCAATCGTCCCCCCACGCGCAATAAGTACATTGAAAAGGACAACCTCGCATTGTTTCTACAATTGGAATTAAATTTTTATCCTCAAAAAATTGATCTAATGTACCATCAAGAATAGGTGATGGAATAATGTCCAAGTCTTTATATCTCTTTGAAATGTCTCCAATAACTACTTTTTTTAAATTTGTATTATAAAAAGCAACATTATCAATCTTGTTTTCTTCTGAAGAGTTTCTGTTTAGTTTATCCTCAACTAAATTATTTATAAAATTTAAAAAACCAGTTTCTCCTTGATTTACAATATAATAATCTAAATATGGTCTTTTTGTAAAATACTCAGACATATTATGTGTGTTAAAATTTGGTCCACCCATAATTGTAAAAGTTTTGGGAAATTTTTTTTTCACATACTTTAAAATTTGTAGATTTAGATTATCGTTCCACGTATAGCTTGCTAAACCAAGAACATCCGGTGGGTCATTATTTATTTCATCTAAAACATCATTTGGATAAACAAATATTTTTATTTCAAGTTTATCAGGATATTTGAAATATTTTTTAGCATATGAAGACAAATAGCCAAGATTAAGTGGATGGGTAAATGGACCATTACATGCGTAATTATGGCTTAAACTAGCTAAGTAAATTTTTAATTTTTTCATTATGGCTTCTATATATATACATTAACTCTAATTTCAAAGAGTATATCTTAGCAAATTTAGAGTAAAAACCCATTAAGTAATTTAATAAGAAATTTCAATAAATTATTACATTATTCACTATGATCAAAATGATAATTGAAAATATTTTTGCATCGTATATAGGATATTTAGGTTGAAATGCATGGTGGGAAATTAAAGTGTAATTCTTTTGCTGTTCCTGCAACCGTATAGTCGGAGCGCCACCCAACCTAGTCCTTTGTTGAATTATGGCCAGGAAAAGTCTAATTCTGCAATGAAAAATTAGCAAAGGCATAAACAAAATAGAAAGGAAATTATGCCTAGGTTAATTATATATTTAATTTTAACACTAATATTCATAAATTTTAGCTATGCAAATGAAAATGATAATATTTTTGCTTGCAAGTGGGAAAATAAAACTAAAATTCCTTGTGTAGAAATAATAAGCCACTTACCTAATTCATCAAGTTTTTCAAAATCAGGAATTTACAAAACTATAATTACTAGAAAGCAGATTGAAGAAAGTGGGGCTGTAGATTTAATTGATGTGTTAAAATCTTCACCAGACATAAACATTACTCAATCTGGTCCAAAGGGCCAACAGGCTTCTATGTTTATGAGGGGCACTGGTTCTAACCATACATTGGTAATGATCAATGGTATTCCAATTAACGATCAATCTACCACTCAAGGCTTACACGACTTTGGTGTTGATTTCATTCAAACTATTCATCAGATTGAAATATATCCTGGTTCAAGTGCCACTCATTTCGGAACTAACGCAATTGGAGGTGCAGTAAATATCATTTTAACAGGCGATTATAAAGACTCATTTTCTATGACAACTGATAATGATACAAATTATGAATTTTCAGGCAACAAAACTTACATATATGATGACTCCTCACTAAATATAAAAATAGGTAGTGTTAAAAATGAAACTGTAAGTGCTAGAGGAAGTTTAAATGACGAAAAAGATGGTTTGAAAAATTATTCATCAAATATTAATTATGAAAAATTCTTAAAAGATAATCTCAGAATATTTAGCACAACATATTTAAGACGAACCAAAGCAGAATATGATAATTCTAATACAAATCAAACAGGTTATGAAGGTGATAATAAAATGGGGTCTTTACAATTTGGTTTAGAAAATCAAATTGAAGCAAAAGAAAATAATTATGTTTTTTTTTATAATTTTTATGACAGAAAATATGATGAAAGGGGAACAATTGATACATATGAAAGTGAAGTTTTGGGTGTAAAATATGACTTATCTAAAATAATTAATGAAAAATTATCTTATGGAATAGGGTCAGAATATAAATATGATTGGGGATATTTTAATAACAAAGGATCATACGAAGCATCAACAAAAGGACACTCAGATAACCTAGCAATATATACTAATTTAGGTTGGAATATTTTTGAAGATACAAATATTTCCCTGTTTGGAAGAAGTGATCAACATAAACAGACTGGAAGAAACACAACTTACAAAGTAAATTTTCAAAAAAAGTTTTATAATTTAGATTTGGGATTTTCATACATGAATGGTATTCGAAATCCTACACTCTATGAAATGTTTGGCACTGACAACTTTGGATATTCAGGAAATAGAGACTTAAAACCAGAAAAAAGTAATACTTATGAAATTTATTCAAATTTAGAACTAAATGAAAATTTAAACTTATCTTTAAGAGCCTTTAGAGCAAACATACAAAATAATATTGAATATTTAAACAATAAATACCAGAATGATAATGATAATGTAGACTTAAATCAATCAGGTATAAATAATCAAATTAATTTTAAATTAAATGACACAAGTTTAAATTTATTTTCGTCTTTTTTATCATCAAAAAAAGAAAATGGCGCTGATCAATTACGAAGGCCAGAAATAAATTATGGTTTAAATCTATCTAAAAAAATAGAAGACAATCTCTTAGGTGAATTAATTCTAAATTTAAAATATAATCACTACGGAAAACATTTCGATACTCACTCTTCAAATTTTAGTAATATAGAAATGGATAGTTCGGATTTAATTGATTTGAAAATTTCAAAAATTATAAATAGTGGTGAATTTTTTGTCAAAATTACCAATGCTTTAGATGAAACATATCAAAGACCTCACGGTTATAATCAGGAAAACAGAATTATTAAATTTGGAATAAAATATTAAATTGTTGTCTTATATAATTTGAATGATATTATAATTTCGTGACTTATCTAAAGATAACTTTGGGAGTTTTAATTGCTTTATCTGCGAGTAGGTTTATTCCACATCCACCAAATTTTACAAGTCTTCTGGCTTTAAGTTTTTATATCCCAGCTGTTTTTGGAATTAAATTTATTCCAGTCGTAGTGATGGCATTGTTATTTACTGATTTAATTATAGGTCTGCATTCAACAATTTTTTTTACTTTGGGAAGTGTAATTATTATTGGCCTAATATCTAAATTTTTTAATCATTCAATACTGTTTAGACTATTTGGTGCATTAACTGGTGCTGTAATTTTTTATTTGCTTACAAACTTTGGAGTTTGGTTAAACGGATCCTATGGATATAATTTAATTGGTTTGGTTGAGTGCTACACTGTTGCACTACCTTTTTTTGGATATTCATTTACATCTACTTTGCTATTCTCAGCTGTTATAGAGACTATTTATAAATTGTACCAAAACAAAATATTTAGAATAATTAAATAATTTAATACCTTAAATTGTTGAATTATTTTAATTTTTCTTAATTTGATTATTAAAAAAACTAATGTATCTCTCTAAAATGAAAAAAAAAGTAATCTGCTTTGATTTAGATAATGTCATATGTACTACAAAAAAAAATTATTATTCGAAATCTAAGCCAAAAAAAAATGTAATAAAACTTATCAACAAACTTTATGATAAAAAATATAAAATAATAATTTTTACTGCACGAGGAATGGGGACTTATAACTCTAATTTGAAAATTATAGAAAATAAATATAGAAAATTAACAGAAAAACAACTAGAGAAATGGAATGTTAGTTATCATAAATTATTTTTAGGAAAGCCTAGTTTTGACATATATATAGATGATAAAAATTATGGCTTTAAAAAAAATTGGTATAAAAATTTTAAAATAAAATAATGAATAAAAATTTAACCGCAATAATTTTATGTGGTGGAAAAGGCACTAGGTATAATTTAAATCAAAAAAAAAAAATTCTTAAACCACTTGTAAATATAAATGGTAAAGCAATTTTAGAAAGAATAATAAAAAATTACCACAAATATGGTGTTTCAAAATTTATTCTCCTAGGTGGATATAAAATAAATATATTAAATAATTTTGTAAAAAAAAAAACTTAAAGATTATAACATAACTGTACTTAATACTGGTTTAAATACTGAAACTGGTGGCAGATTGATGTTAGCAAAAAATACTTTATCGAATAGTACTTTTTTGTTTACTTATGGTGACTCAATAACTAATTTTGATTTATTCAAGGCACTTAAATTGAAAAAGAAGAATAATTTCGTAATGTCTTATTATGAATATAATTTCCAATATGGAGTACTTAATCATAAAAATAAAAAATTAATAGGTATTAAAGAAAAAAATTACTATATTCCAATTAATGCTGGCTTTTATATTCTTGACAGTAATATATTTAAGTTTATTCGAAGCAAGAAAGATAGTTTTGAAAAAAAATTTCTTCCAAAAGTAATTAATTCTAAATATAAGATCATTTTAAATAAAATTACCAAATGGTATCCAATGGATAGCTTAAAAGACAAAAAAGAAATGGAACTTAAATTATAATGACTTATTTTTTCAAATATTTTAAAAATTTAAATAAGAGTATTGAAAGTGTTAATGTAAAACATTTAAAAAAATTGGGAAATAAAATTTTAGATATTAAGAAAAAAAATAAAAAAATATTAATATTTGGTAATGGTGGTAGCATTGCGATCGCTAGTCATGTTGCTATAGATTTTGCAAAGAATTTAAAAATATCAATTTCTTCTTATACGGATCCATCTTTGCTAACATGCTTTTCGAATGATTATAAATTTGAAAATTATATTAAAGAAATAATTAAATTGTATTCAAATCAAGGGGATATGGTGATCCTTATCAGTAGCAGTGGAACATCAAAAAATATGATTAATGCAATAAAATATGCAAAATCATCCAAAATGTTTGTTGCAACTTTTACAGGTTTTAACAAAAAAAATTATTTAAATAAGCATGGAGATATTTCTTTTTGGATAAATAGCAAAAACTATAACATTATTGAAAATACACATCAAATTTGGTTATTAACACTTTGTGATTACTTGGCAAAAAAGAAAATTTAATGAAAATATTAGTAACCGGAAATTTGGGATACATAGGAACTGTTCTTGTTGAAAAACTAATTTCTAATGGAAATATTGTAACTGGATTAGATAGTGGATTTTATAAAGATTGCAATTTGACTGATTATGTTAAACCTCAAAAACAAATTATTAAAGATGTCCGATTAATAAATGAAAAAGACTTAGATGAAATAGAAACGATTATCCATCTTGCAGCTTTATCTAATGATCCATTAGGTGAATTAATTCCTGGTATCACCTCAGAAATAAATTATTCTTCAACAAAGTCTTTCGCACAAAAAGCTAAAACTGCAGGTATTAAAAGATTTATTTATATATCTTCACAAAGTATGTACGGTATTTCCAAAACAGATGAGCCCCTTGATGAAGATAATAGTGATAAAAATCCTATAACTGAATACGCCAAAACAAAATGGAACGCAGAGATTGAATTAAAAAAATTAGCAGATAAAAATTTTACTATTACTTTTTTGAGGCCAGCAACTGTTTTTGGAGCAAGTCCAAGATTAAGAAGTGATATAGTATTTAACAACTTAATGGGATGTGCATACACAACTGGAAAAATAGATATAAAGAGTGATGGTAGCCCTATCAGACCAGTAGTACATGTTAGAGATTTATGTGGATATATAATAGCTGCTAAAAATGCACCAGAAAAATTAATTAATGGAAGAAGTTACAATGTAGGTTTATTAAATTGTAATTTTACAGTTAAAGACATGGTAAATAAAGTAAAGGAACTTCTGCCAAATTCTGAAATAAATTATCTTCCAAATGCAAATAAAGATGAAAGAACTTATAAGGTCTCTTTTAAAAGAATCACAGAGGAATTATCAAGTTATTACAAACCAGAATGGGATTTACACAATGGTGGTCTCGAATTGATTGAATTTTACAAAAAAACAAACTTTAATAGTGAAATATTTTTTGGATCATTAACTAACAGAATTAAAAAGATTAATGAATTATTAGCCAGCAAAAAGTTAGATAATAAGTTATTTTTTAATTAAAGTATTTTTTAAGTATTTCAAATCAAGAATATTGTAATTTAAATTAAATTCTTTTTTAAGCTCATCACATTTAATCAACTCTGGACCATTAAATTTTAGATTAAATCTTAAAAATTTTTTTAATTTTGATGGTAATAATTTTTTGATCAATTTTATTAGCTTATTTTTTAATTTATTATTTTTTTCTGCTTTATCTATACCTATCATAAAATAACTCTGTAATAATTGATAAATTATAAATTTATTATTCAAGCTCTTTATTTTCGTTATATTGCATAAACTTTTTCCAAAAGAATCGAAATAACCTCTTTTACTATTTTTTAAAAACCATTTTGAAATATTGGTATAAGTGTGATCATCTTTTATTAATCTTTTGTTGCTAGTAAACTCAACTCTATTTTGAATATCATCATCTTTTCTAATCCAAAAAATTTTATTTAAAGTTCCAACCTTGCCGCTTAAAAGTAATGTTAATGGCAAGTGAATTTCAGCAAATCTTTGAAATTTGTCACCATATTTTTTTTTACTCATTTTCCATAAATCCAAGTTTTTTTTGAACAATTTAGTACGCATTAAGGAGTAATAAAGCTTAGGACTATAGTTTAAGAAATAAGTATTTAATCTTTTCTTAATATCATTTGATTTTAAATTTAATTTGTTTCTAAATATATGATTTATAAAAAGTCTATTTTTATAAATACTATAAATACCAGCATCACCATAAACTGCTGAGTAATTTTTGTTTTTATCCAAAAACTTTATTGCACTTTGCAAAGAAGATGGGAGAAAATAATCATCCTCTGCCTCTAGTTTAAAATACTCGGTTTTTATATGGTTTAATGCAAAAAATGCCCTTTTATGATAGTCTCTTGACTTAAAGTGATAATATCTAATTTTATTATTTTTTATTTTGATTTTAAGTGGCTTTGAACTTCCATCAATAATTAAGATTTTAAATCTAAGATTAGTAATATCATTCCAATAATCAATTTTTTTTTTTAACTCTTCTTGTCTTTCAAAAGATAGAATTAATATAGTAAGTTTATTGTTTATCATAAAAATTTAGTTTTACTCTTATTTCAATTTTTTTTTTTTTATGAAGGAAGTAAGCACTTTCAAAATCTTTAAATGTTTTTGCCCTCAAAAGATTAATAATTTCTTTAGCTCTATATTTTTTATTTAAATCTATAAATCCTAAATTTTTAAAATTTTTTGAAAGATGAAAAGTTTTATGTTTATTATTCTGTTTAAATGGTTTAATTTTATTTTTCTTAATTTTATCCCAGTACTTTTTAAAAAGCTCGTAAGCTACTACATTGCACTTATTATAAGTACTTTCGCCTGTATCAGTGTAGTTTGGTAAAACTTTTTTCCTTACATATATTTTTCCAGTATCTATATTTTCGTCTATTTTATGAATTGTTGCCCCGCATGGTGTGTTTTCAATTATAGACCAAATATTTGGATTTTTACCCCTATTAAATGGTAGATACGATAAATGTAAATTTATTGAATTTTTTGCGCAAGAAATAATTTTTTTATTTAAAATTTTTGGAAAGTTTACACAAATAAAAAAATCAGCATTCAGTTTTTTTAGATTTTGAATATACTTTTTTTTTATTAAGTTTGACCATTCAAAGACTTGGTTTTTTGAAAATTTAAATATTTTTTTAATCTTTGGTCTGTAATCTGTTTCAAAAGTAGTTTTATTTTTTCGATCAAATACTAATCCAACAACATTTTCTCTTTTTTGCTTTAAATGTTTAGCCAACTTATAACCTAATTGGTAATCAAAAAATAAAACTATTCTAGGTTTTTTTTGCATTTAAAATACTATTAAAAATTTGAGATATTTTTTTTATTTTTTTTTCATTTAAATCATAACCGTTTGGAAGACAAACTGAATTTTGAGAAATAATTTTAGCTATTTTATTAGAACTTGACATTTTCTTATTCTTAAAAGCAGGCATTGTACTTATTTGGTAAAACATTGGTCTCATATCAATATTGTATTTTTTGAATTGCTTGCAAAATTTTTCTTTATTTATTCTTTTTTTAATTATTGCATACACTATCCAAAATGTTTGTTTTTGATTTTTTATTTTTTTTGTTATTTCAACATTATTTATTTTGGAAAAATGTTTTTTATATAAGTTATAGATTTTATTCTTATATCTTATTAATTGATCTATTCTCTCTAATTGAGCAATCACACATGCTGCTTGGATATTTGTCCAATTATAGTTATATCCTAAAAGACTAGACCAATAATATTTTCCAGTAAGTTTTTTATCAATCCCATGGTGAGAAAATAATTTAGCTTTTTCATAAATTTTTTTATTATTTGTGCATAAACATCCACCTTGCCCTGCCATTATTAGCTTGGTAGCATTAAAGCTAAATAAACTTACATCTCCAAAGCTGCCTGCCATTTTTTTTTTATATTCGGCTCCTATACTTTCAGCAGCATCCTCTATAAAGTGAATATTATTTCTTTTACATATTTTTCTGATTTTATCATTTTCAGCCATGTTACCAAAAAGATCTACAGAAATGATAGCTTTTGTTTTTTTGGATATATTTTTTAATATTTTTTCAGGATCAATACATAAAGTATCTGGATCTATATCTACAAAAACAGGTTTTGCACCAACATATCTGATTGGAGCAGCACTAGCCACCCAACTCAAATCGGGAACAATAACCTCATCACCCTTCTTAATATTAAGAGCCAATAACGCTAAGTGAATTGCGTCTGTACAGTGAGCTACTGGAAGACAGTATTTAACACCAATATATTTAGAAAATTTTTTTGAAAAAAGTTTTAAGTAATAATCCATTTTGGTTCCCCAACCTTTTGCAATTGCTTTCCTTACAATTGATATTTCTTTTTTAGTTATTGATGGTGAGGCAGATGGTATTTTCATAATTCAGTTTTAACTACAACCAGTATAAGTTTTTATTAATTTTTTTATTTTTTATTAAGTATTCCATTTTTTGTAATCTATAAAATTTATAATTATTTAATGTTTTTTCAGTAAGAACAAAACTATTCAATTTTTTTATTAAAGTTTTTATTTCTGATTTAATATTTTTTTTTTGTCTAAATTTAGGAAATTTTTTTTTAAATTTTAAAAAACTTACTCTATAAGATCGTTTATCTGCTCCATTTTTAATATTTCTATCATAAATCAAGCTTTTTTTTTTTCAAAACTAAAATGAATTTCTACTTTGGTTAATTTGCTTATGATTTTCGCAATATCAATAATTTTAATATTATTTTTATCATGACCTACATTAAAAATATTTAATCTTCCATTTTGAATGTTCGAATTTATAGATAAAAAAAAAGCTAAACAAACATCATTTATACTAACATGTGGTCTCCATGCTAATCCATTTGAATTTAAAATTATTTTTTTTTTTGTTATTGCTAACATACAAAGCATATTGATTACTAAATCTAGTCTGATTCTTGGGGAAAAACCGAATACAGTTGAAAATCTTAAAGCAATTGGAGAAAAATTTTTATCAGCTAATTTGGATAATTCTTTTTCAATTTCTATTTTATTTTTTGAATAATTGGTAAGTGGAAATGTCTTCGATTTTTCATTAAATTTATTATGACCATAGCCATAGACGCTACAGCTTGAAGGAAAAATGAATTTTATATTATTTTTTTTACATATTTTTGCTACTCTTAGTGTATATCTTTTACTTATTTCATAAAACTTATAAGGATTAATAGTGTCAGAAGGATCATTCTGACTTGCTGCTAGAAAAATTACAACATCAAATTTTTTAATAATATTTTCTTTTAATGTTCTAACATCTATATTTAAAATTGATTTATGAGTCTTTTCTAAAATTCCATCTCTAAAATAACCTGTATCCAAAGTTGTTATTTTAAATTTTTTTTTTTTAAGAAAATTTGTTAATGCTGAACCAATATATCCATCTGATCCAATAATTAAAATTTTTTTAAATTTATTCATTTTCATAAATAACTTCAGTACCTTTATGATATATTTTAACAATAATTGTTGAAAACCTTTTAAGCTTTTTTTTCAATTTGATTTTATTTTTTTTACTTATTAAAAAAAAAAAATATCCACCACCACCTGCTCCAAGAAGTTTGCCTCCATAGGCACCGTATTTGATACCTAACTTATATACATTATCAACTTCATTATATGATACATTTTTATTATTATTTTTTTTCCAATACCAATTTTTTGAAAGAAGCTCTCCAAATTTAGGTATTACATTTTTGTTTATATTTTTTTTTTTGAATTATTTTTTCTGCATCATATACAATTTTTTTTATTTCATTTAAAGATTCTATATTCTTGTTTTTAAGTTTTTTTTGATTTTTTAATATTTTACTTGCGTCTCTTTTTTTATTTAAAAAAAATAATAAAAAAGAATTATTTAAATTTTCAATAAGATGCATTCCTAAATTTTGTTTTTTAACTTTAACAACCTCTGATTTATTAAATTCGAGTATATTAAAGCCCCCAAAAGCAGAGGCGTAATGATCTTGTTTGCCAATATTTCTTTTTAAAATATCAATTTCAATTTTTGCAGCCAGTTCAGCTATTTTTCTTGTTGAATAATTCAACTTTAACAGTCTTGATAAACAATTTATTAAACCAACTGCAAATGCACTTGATGATCCTAAACCTGTATTGGCAGGTATATCTGAAAAAGTAGATACCTCGATTGGAAAGTTTATTTTAAAGTATTTAAATGTTTCTCTTACAATTGGGTGTTCTATCTCTTTAATTGAATTTGCAAACTCTGTTTTGCTCCAGTTAATTCTATATTTAAAATCAACTACTTTTTCATTCTTTTTTAAAATTACATATAAGAATTTATTTATTGAGAAACTCATCACTGCACCTTTATTATATTTGTAATATGATTTTAAATCTGTTCCTCCACCAAATAAACTTATTCTTAAAGGTGTTTTTGATATTACTAATTTCATAAATTAATTTAATTATAATTATAAATATTTTATTGAGGATAATTACACCATGAATAAAGAAATGAAAATATTAATTTAGTTAATGTTTTATAATAATATTATTTTAAGAAGAAATTTTATATTTGTCTAAATCCTGGACTTTTTTTTTATACTACTTTAAAAAAGATGATATAAATAAATAATCTTGAAATTACAAAAAACAAAAATACAAGGCGTCTACATAATTTATAATCGTCCTTTTCTGGATGAAAGAGGTTCTTTCACAAGGTTATACTGCAAGAAATTAATTAAAAAAAAATTAAATTTTGATGTTAAACAATCAAACTTATCAATTAATAAAAAAAAATATACTTTAAGAGGTTTCCATTACCAAATTGGTAAATCCTCTGAAAATAAAATAATAAAATGTCTTAGAGGAAAAATTTTTGATATTGTTGTGGATTTGAGAAGAAAGTCTAGAACTTACAAAAAATTTATTTCTATTACTCTTGACGATAAAAAAAACACTTCTTTAATTCTTCCAAAAGGCTGTGCTAATGCATTTTTAACTTTAGAAGATAAAACTATGGTATTGTATTATACCAATAATTATTATAACAAGGCCCTTGAAAGAGGAATCAGATATAATGATCCATCTTTCAATTTTAATTGGCCTTTGAAACCTAAAATAGTTTCAACTAAAGATAAGAATTATAAAAATTTTAAAATTTGATATGAGCTGGGAAAGAAAAGCAAAAAAATATACTGGGGTAGAATTAGTTAAAGATTCAGCAAAGAGTGATGATTTAAGAAAAAAAATTTTAAAACTTTCTTCGGAATATTTTGATTTAGTTCATAAAAAAAAAGAATTTGTCCCTGGAGAAACTTTTGTTGCAGCATCAAGTAAAGTTCTAGATAAAAACGACCTTAATAATTTAATAGATTCAAGTTTAGATCTGTGGTTAACAGCAGGTAGGTACGCAGATGAATTTGAAAAAAAATTACCAAAAAAATTTGGGACTAAATTTGCATCATCCACTGTATCTGGATCTGCTGCAAATTTATTAGCCTTTTCAGCGCTTACGTCAGATTACTTTGGAGACAAAAAAATTAAAGACGGAGATGAAGTGATTACAGTTGCAGCCGGGTTTCCAACCACTGTTGCTCCAATTATACATAACAGATGTGTTCCAGTGTATTTAGATGTTGATTTAGAAACTTGCAATATAAAGACGGAAGATCTTAAAAAAGCTTTAACAAAAAAAACAAAGGCTGTTTTTCTTGCTCATACTCTAGGAAATCCTTTTGATCTAGATGTTATAACTAATTTCTGTAAAGAAAATAACTTATTTTTAATAGAGGATTGTTGTGATGCATTTGGTTCTAAATTTGATGGAAAAACAGTTGGTTCATTTGGAAATTTTGCTTCTTTAAGTTTTTATCCTGCACACCACATCACTACAGGAGAAGGTGGTGCAGTTTTATACAATGACTACAAAATGAAGAGAATCGTAGAATCATTTAGAGATTGGGGGAGAGATTGCTGGTGTCAAACAGGAATGAATAACAGATGTGGAAAAAGATATTCTTGGAAACTTGGAAAATTGCCTAGAGGATATGATCATAAATTTGTTTACAGTCACGTTGGTTACAATATGAAAATAACTGATATCCAAGCTGCACTAGGATGTAGTCAACTTGATAAAGTAGAAAGATTCATACAAAAAAGGAAGGATAACTTCACTTATATGATGAAAAGATTTTTAGATGAAAAATTAGATAAATATTTCATTTTGCCTGAAGCGCACCCAAAAGCTGATCCTAGTTGGTATGGTTTTCTTTTGACAATAAAAAATAATAAAAAAATTAATAGAAATGAACTTGTGAGCTACTTAAATTCAAAAAAAATATTAACTAGGTTATTATTTGCAGGAAATTTAACAAAACAACCTGGTTATATGAACAAAAGACACAAAATTATTGGTGACTTGAAAAACACTGATAAAATTATGTCAGACACATTTTGGGTAGGTGTATGGCCAGGATTAGGTAATGAACAATTGGACTACATTGTTACAGAAATAAAAAATTTCATACGAAATATATAGTTAAAAGCTATAATGAACATATTATTAACTGGTTCAAGCGGATTTATTGGAAAAAGATTATTAAAAAAACTTTCAAAATATAAAAAGTATAAAATTCTTAATTTAGTAAGAACTGATAAGTACAAATCTAAAAATGACAACATTAAATTCTTAAAATGTGATTTAGATAAATTGGACAATCATGTTTCTAAAATAATTAATTTTAACCCAACTATATTGATACATTTGGCATGGGATAAAATTCCCTATTTTTCAGAAAAAAATTCAAAAAAAAACAAAAATACTTCTATTAAATTAATTAAATTTATTGAAAAAAACACAAAAATTAAAAATATTATTGTAAGTGGAAGTTGCTTTGAGCAATATCCGCCAAACAAAAAATATAGATATTTTAAAAAAGCAAAAATTGAGATTTTAAAATATCTCAAAACGAGTTCAAAATTTAATAATTTTAGTTTCCAATGGCTTAGAGTTTTTTATGTATATGGTCCAAGACAAAGAAAAGACTCATTGATACCTTATTTGATTAAATCAATATCTGATAATAAAAAATTAACCTTAAACACACCAAATAATAGACATGATTTTATTTATATCGATGATGTTTGTGATTGTATAATTAAATGCTTAAGACCAAATATAGGATCAAATATATTTGAGGTTGGTTTTGGAAAGACAACCAAAGTAAAAGAAATAATTAAAATTATTGAGAAAATAAAAAATAAAAAATTCGAATTAGTATTAAACGAAAAAAAATCTAACAAAAATTTTTATGCAAAAATAAAAAAGTTAAGAAAAAAACTTAACTGGGAACCAAAAATATCTATTAAAAAAGGATTAAAAATGTTGTTAAATTAAATCCATTTAATTTAATTTTTTTAAATTTTTATGTTTAAGGTCTTGTGAGTTTTTTTTAGCAGGTATTAGAGCGATTATTTGATTTCTTTTTTTATTCATTCTTAAAGTTCTATGATATAACAATTTTTTTTATTATGCGAACTATTGCAAGAATTGATATAAAAAATAATTATGTGATAAAGGGAATTAATCTTGAGGGATTAAGAAAAATTGGAGATCCTATCAATATTGTCAAAAATTATTATTCTAGTGGAATAGATGAACTATTAATAATTGACTCAGTAGCAAGTCTTTATGGAAGAAATAATTTGTTTGATTTAATAAAAAATATAACAGAAGATATTTTTGTTCCAATAACTCTAGGCGGTGGCATTCGATCACTTAAAGATATTGAAAATGCCTTAAAATCAGGTGCTGATAAGGTAGCTATAAATTCTATGGCATTAGAAAATCCAAATTTTTTAAAAGAAGCAGTCTCAAATTTTGGTGAATCAACAATTTTAGTAAATATAGAGGCAAAAAAAATTTCAGAAGGCAAATGGGAACCTTATAAATTTTGTGGAAGAGAAAAAACCAATCTTGATATCAACGATTGGATTAACGAAATTCAAAGTAAAGGGTGTGGTGAAATATTGTTAACTTCAATAGATAAGGAAGGAACTGAGACAGGTTTTGATATTGAATTAATAGAAAGCGTTGAAAATAATATAAAAAAACCACTAATAGCTTCTGGGGGATGTGGTAGTTTAGAACATGTTGAAAAATTAAAAATGCAATTTGGAAATATATCTATAGCTGTAGCATCTGTTTTACATTACAAAACTTTAGAAATTTCTGAAATAAAAAAAATTTTAGCATGAAATACATAACTATTATCGATTATGGAATGGGAAATATTAAAAGCCTTTTCAACTGTTTGAAATTTTTAGGATATAAACCAGTTTTTTTTTCTGAACAAAAAAGTATTAAATCAAATGTTTGTATTTTGCCTGGTGTTGGTGCTTTTAATCAAGCAATGAAATTGATTAAAGAAAAACAAATCTTAAATGATTTAGAGTTTTACGTTAATAATAAAAATAATATTCTATTAGGGATTTGTTTGGGAATGCAATTATTTTTTGAAGAAAGTTCAGAAAATTATAATACTGATGGTTTGGGAATGATTAATGGAAAAGTTAAAAAATTATCTAACAACAAAAATGATATACTTCCAAATGTTGGTTGGTTTGAAACTAATATTAACCCAAATAAAACATTCGATTACCTTAGACAATTTGATAAACAGAAATTTTATTATGTGCATTCATATGTTGCTGAGCCAGTAGATAGTAAAAACCAGATTGCAACTTCTGTTTATAATGATAAAAATTTTTGTGCAATGACAGTAAAAAATTCAAATATAATTGGAACTCAGTTTCATCCCGAGAAAAGTTCAAAAATTGGATTGGATTTTTTAGAAATATTAATTAAAAATTCTATTAACTAAAATGTCAAAAAATTTTTCAATGTATGGATTACCTGAAGATGTAGTCTTTTGCTTAAAATGTGTAATGAGCAATCAAAGACCTCGAAGTGTTGTTGAATTTAAGAATATTAGCAATCAAAAATCTGGTTTAAATATTGACGAAAATTCGACTGTCTGCGATGCATGTAATTATAATGAGACAAAAAAAAAAATTGATTGGAAAAAAAGAGAAGATGAATTAATTGAATTATTAGAAAAATATAGAAAACCAAGTGGATATGATTGTATTGTTCCTGGAAGCGGAGGTAAAGATAGTGCCTATACAGCACATATTCTAAAATATAAATATGGAATGAATCCGTTAACTGTTACTTGGGCTCCTCACATGTATACCGATATTGGTTGGAAAAATTTTGATAATTGGATAAAAGTAGGTGGCTTTGACAACATTCTTTTTACACCAAATGGAAAAGTTCATAAACTTCTAACTAAATTAGCATTCCAGAATTTGCTTCACCCATTTCAGCCGTTTATTATAGGTCAAAAAATTATTGGACCTTTAATTGCATTAAAATTTAACATCCCACTTATTTTTTATGGGGAAAATCAAGCTGAGTATGGAAATGCAGCTGAAGAAAATGTAAGTCCACAAATGGATAGTAAGTTTTTTTCCAAAAAAAATAATTCCGAAATAATACTCGGTGGAGAAAAATTAACTAATATTTTAAAAAATTACAATTTCACCTTAAACGATTTTGAGCCATACATAGCACCAGAATTAAATACGCTAATTGAAAAAAAAATAGAACAAAGATATTTGGGATACTATCTAAAATGGGATCCTCAAGAATGTTATTACTATGCTGCTAAAAACACAGGATTTAGACCAAATACAGAAAGAACGGAAGGATCTTACTCAAAATACTCTAGTATAGATGATAAAATTGATCCATTTCATTATTTTCTTACCTATGTAAAATTTGGTTTGGGTAGAGCTTCTTACGATGCTGCACAAGAAATCAGAAATGAAAAAATAACAAGAGAAGAAGGAATTAATTTAGTCAAGAAATACGACAACGAATTTCCAAAAAAATACTTTAAAGAATTTTTGGATTATATTGGAATTAAAGAAGAGGCATTTTTCTCAACTGTAGATAATTTTAGATCTCCTCATCTTTGGAAAAAAGATAAAGATGGAGAAAAATGGAAACTTTTACAAAAAATTTATTAAATTTTAGCGAAGGTTGTTTTCACTTAAAATATGCTTGTTTCAATATAACGACTTATTATAATTGATAAAAAAGTGTTTTTTTTGTAATATAATTTCATTTTTAATTTCTAAAATAATTAAAAAAAAATTTGTTTTTAATTTACTTTCCTACCAAAAGTATTTTGGTCAAATTCATCAGGGAGAACATAATTATATTAATACGAATTAATACCTAGATTTCTATAAATTTTAAAAATTTTTTTCAGTGCATAAATCAAGCCAATTGAGCTATTAGTACTGGTCAGCTGCACGCATTACTGCGCTTCCACATCCAGCCTATCAA
>MDTE01075275.1_pt1 | contig 67091 bp, 59 predicted proteins | sample 811231 | NCBI WGS metagenome assembly MDTE01 (sample SAMN05326651, study PRJNA326480) | marine metagenome | isolation source: seawater | place: Indian Ocean: Red Sea | collected 2010
ATCGACTCAGCCGTAACGGCGGCAACCACCGCGGCTGCTACGTGGGCGATCACTCCACCAGATGAGCGTGCTGCAGCGATTCTTCGGATCAAGGAAGTGACACTCGGACGTCTCGAAGAGATCGCGGATGTATGGGCCAGTGAAGCGGGTATGCCCGTGGAATCAGCGCGCGCCGCCACCGCCGCCCTACCGATCTTGGCGATGGACTCGTTCGCTCGGATCGCAGTCGAATTCGAGACTGAACAAGCCCTCGGGAACTCGCGTTTGGTGTATCAGCCCGCCGGGGTTGCTGTCGGTATCACGCCATGGAACTACCCCTTCTCGCAGGTGGCAATCAAGGCTGTAACTGCGATCGCCGCGGGTTGTCCGATCATCATCAAGCCGGCGACATTGGCGCCGGGGTGTGCCTATCTGTTTGCCGAGATTGTCGAGGAAGCGGGCCTTCCCGCAGGAGTGTTCAACCTCGTCACAGGTTCCGGTAGCAGGGTGGGCGAGGCGTTGGTGTCGCACGCGGGGACCGACGTGGTGTCGTTTACCGGCTCCACCGAGACCGGTGCACGAATCGTCCGTGCTGCTGCCGATGGCATCAAGCGGTGCACTCTCGAACTCGGTGGAAAGTCACCGCTTGTCTTGTTGCCCGGAGCCCCGATCGAGGAAGCGATCGGATCGGGCATGGCGAGCTGCTTTCGAAACAATGGTCAGACTTGTACGGCACTCACTCGGTTCCTCGTCCCTCGGGCGGATATGGGTCGCGCAGCTGAGTTGGCCGGTGCGTTTGCCGAAGCCTCCGTGCTCGGCGATCCTCTCGATCCCAGAACGACGATGGGTCCGATGGTCTCAGCCGGACAGTGGCAGAGCGTCCAGGGTTTTATCCAGGCCGGTATAGATGAGGGAGCGGTTCTCATCACCGGCGGGCTGGGTCATCCGGAGAGTCTGGAGGGAGGCAACTTTGTCCGGCCGACTGTGTTTAGTGATGTTGTGGCCGGCTCGACTATTGCCCAGCAGGAGATCTTCGGCCCTGTGTTGGCCATTGTGCCCTACGACTCCGTGGACGAGGCCGTTTACCTGGCCAATGATTCCGACTACGGATTGGCTGCGGCGGTATGGGGACCCGATCCGGTCGCTGCGGCGGAGGTCGGCCGTCGGATTTCCGCTGGCGTCATCAGTGTGAACGAAGGAGCCTTCAACGTAGAGGCGCCATACGGGGGACTACGTCGCTCCGGTCTCGGACACGAACTCGGGGAATTCGGATACCGAGAGTATCTCGATGTGAAGGTTCTAAACGCCTGATCGTTATTCGTTGTCAGGTCATCACCCATCCACCGTTGACATCTATCGTCGCCCCGGTGATATAGCCGGCTTCTTCGCTGGCGAGAAACAGGACCAACGCCGCAAATTCTTCAGGTTGAGAGAAACGTCCGAGTGGGATGGCCACTTCAATGTCAGCTCGCTGCTCCGGCGATAAAAAAGCGTTCAGAGGGGTGTCGATGGCTGCCGGCGCGATTGAGTTGGCAGTGACAGCAGCTGGGGCGTACTTGCGAGCCATGCTTTTGGTCATCGTGATGACACCGGCTTTAGCGGCAGCGTAGGCGGCTGACGTCACACCACCGGTGTGGGCGACGACGCTCGAAAAGTTGATGATCCGCCCCCAACCCTGCTTGACCATCGCAGGAGCAAAACCCTGAGCGAGGAAGAACACGCTTCGCAGGTTGATAGCGATTGCCCGGTCGAAGTCGGAAGGAGTGATCTCCTCGATCTCCATTGGCTGCAAGAGTCCGTGGGCGTTCACGAGGACGTCGATGTCTCCGCCTTCTGAAACGACCCGCGCCACATCGTCGGAGCTCGACAAATCGGCTTGGATCGTGCTCCAATCAACGTCGCCCTGCTCGGCGATGTCGACACCGATTACGGATGCCCCCTGATCTTGGAAGGCAGTAGCGGTGGCACGGCCAGCACCGCGTGCTGTTCCGGTCACGAGTACTCGTCGTCCCTCGAATCCGCTCATGACACTCCTTCTGGGAAAGCCGGCATTACCTCGGCTGAGATCAATCGCATTGCGTCCAGTGCGACATCGAGTCCGGGACCATGGAAGTACCTGAGACGGACGACAATCTCCTCCGGCTGGATGAGCTCCTGCCACTCCTCTAGCCGTTCCTTCCAGGTTGCTGGCGACCCATAGAGCACCCGGTTCGGAAGGATGTGATCGAGGGTGAGTTCGTCCGCCGAGGACACCTGATCGAGCCACGGCTCCCATTTGGGGCTGTATGCGTTCCCGCGCTGATAGTAGATGCGGTGGTAATCGAGAATGGCCGGACCGAGGATCTGCTTGGCCTCTTCGTCGGTGTCGGCAATACATGCCTCCCGTAGGAGGGCGATTCGGGGTTTCTTGCCGAGCTTGGAGCATTCCTCCCGGTATATGTCAGCGAGGTGTTTGATGTGCGAGATGCTGCGGATCGGACCCGTCTCCCATCCGTCACCGAGGGCGGCGAGCTTGACGCCTGCTTCGCTCCAGCCTCCGACCCAGACCTCGGGAAATCCCTGCGCCATGGCGGGATCCGGAGGGGGAACTATCCCCGCCCATGGGCCGTCGGCTTCGAATTCATAGGACCGACCCTCGCGATAGGCATTGATCGCTTCGAGGCCGGTCCTCATTCGCTTCACGCGCTCGGAGAGATCGACACCGAACACGTCGAAGTCGTCCTTCTGGTAACCCGCACCCACCACGAGTCGGTATCGACCCGGGTAGAACGAATGGATCATCGTGGCGTCCTGAATCACCTGAACTGGGTGATACAGCGGAAGGAGGACGACACCGGTGCTGAACCCAAGCTTTTGCGTGTTGGCCAGGCCGTACATGGCGATGAGCTGTGCGTTGTTGACGACACCGTGACGGCCTGAATGCGGCCCGTGCCCACGTCGTTCGCCCTTGTAGGCCATTTTGAAGCCAAGTTCCTCGGCGACCCTGGCTTCTTCCAGATAGCCGTCGAGGTCCCAGCGACGGTTTCCATCGTTGTCGAGAGTGACGACTGTCGTTGAGAACGAGAACTTCATCCGACTCTCCCTGGATTGTGTCTGCGAAACTGCCGCTTAACTACTTCGCTCTGTTTGTCTTGGGCGGTTCGTCGACCAGGACGATCACCTTTAGAATCTTGTATGCCGCCAGCTCGGTCTTACACCTTGCCTGTTTGGCGAGAGCGATAATACCGCAACGCAGGACGGCTCCTACCGTGGGCTCTGCTTAGGTTCGCCCTACATTGGCTTGATCGTCAAGAGGATGTGACATGGATTCGTGGCTTCCGGTGGTCTATTTCGCCAGGATGGATGTCGAGGCATCCGCACTGCGTCGGTTTGAGGATTGGTACGCAACCAAACACGGACCTGACCTCCTTGAGGCAGGCTTCTTCAGCGCCCAGGCGTATCACTGCAGAATCGGCGGTCCACTCGTTTGCAACGTGTACGAGATTCCGAGCAGTGAGATCTTCTATACCGATTCCTACAACTCGAAGCGGACAGTAGAACACGACCCCGAGCGTCCATGGATCCTCGACCACGTTTCGAACAGATCCAACACTGCTTATGAGCAGGTGGTCACCGACGGAGTGGTCCCCGCTGAGGCGTTGTGGGGTGACGGTGTTGAACATGTTGGGGCGATCACCGGACCCGCCATCTCCACCCTTCGCTTCGACGCTCCAGATTGCTCCGATGATCAGGTGATGGCCTGGGGGAGCGAGGTATTGCCGACAATACGTTGCAACGGAGCGATAGCGGTTCGACTGTGTCGCCGTGCGGGCCGCCTCCATCCGTCCAATCCATCTTCGGAGCCGGCGTGGGTGCTGATATTCGAGTGGGACACCATGGACCAGGCACTCGAGGCCCAGACGGAGTCGGGACTCACCGCGGAGTTATTGCGTGCTCTCGGGTCTATCGAACAGCCCTCATACGACGTCGCCGAACGCCGGATCACGTTACGACGTAACTGAAATCGTTCAGATGGAAGGACGCCGCGCAGACCACGGATGTTCCCGTTCCAGTTGGCCGGCGAGGCGGAACAGCGTCGCCTCATCGCCGAATCTGCCAGCGAACTGGATCCCAATCGGGAGACCGTCCGCGTCGTGTTGGAGCGGGACTGACATCGCTGGCTGGCCGGTCGCGTTGAACACCGCCGTGAACGGAATGAATCCGTAGAGGTTCTTGAGGAAGGTATCTACGTCGGTCGTGTCGGTGTTCAGGTCTCCAATGCCGAGGGGTGGCCGCGCGACCGTCGGTGTCATGGTGACATCCCACTCGGTCATGAAGTTCCCGATGATTCGTCCCACCCCGTGCATCGTCTGGACTGCGGCCGCATAGTCGGTTGCTGTTAGGGAGTCACCGAGAGCCACACGCCGCTGGATTACTCGCTCGATTTCCTCTTCCCCCGGATCACGGCCCACTCGGACAGCGTGTTTACGGACTGCAGCCATCATGTTGCCGCCGATAATCGTTGTGATCGCGCTGCCGAGTTCTACACCGTCGTATTCCGCCTCCGTCTCCTCCACCTGGTGGCCGAGGCCCTCTAGCCATGCGGCAGTTTGCTCAACCGCAGCCACGTATTGAGGGTCGACAGGGACACCGGACCTGGCTGTCACGGAGTAGGCGATCTTGAGGATTCCCGGCTCCCGGTCAACCTCGTCGAGATACGGCCGCTCTGGGGGTGGTGCCCAATACGGGTCTCCAACATCTGGTCCAGAGGTAGCGTCGAGGATCGCGGCGCTATCGCGCACGGTGCGGGTGATGGCGTGCTCCATGCTGAGGCCGTTCCAGGCTTCGCCGTAGACGGGGCCGGCAGGGTTGCGGCCTCTCGTTGGTTTGAGACCGAATACTCCACAGCACGCCGCTGGGATCCTGATCGAACCACCACCGTCGCTGGCATGAGCGGCAGGCACCATGCCGATAGCCACGGCCGCAGCCGACCCTCCGCTCGAGCCTCCGGCTATTCGTTCGGGGTTCCACGGATTTCTGGTTGGTCCGAATAGGACCGGCTCGGTCGACACGTTGCCACCGAACTCTGGGGTGTTCGTCTTGCCGAAGACGACGAGACCAGCAGCCTTGATCCGACGGACCAGTTCGCTATCGTGATCAGGCACGTTGTCGACGAAGAAGCGGCTCCCCGCAGTCGTCGGGACTCCCGCATAATCTGCTCTGAGATCCTTGAGCAGGTAGGGAACGCCTCGCAACGATCCATGGTTTCCCAGGTCCTATTCAATGAACCGGGCCGCCTCTTCGTACATCTCAGTCACGACGGCATTGATGTCGCTGTTGGTGCGTTCGACCTGAGCGATCGCCAACTCGAGGAGTTCCTGTGGGTTGGTCTCGCCCGATGCCACCAGTTCGGCCAGCCCAACGGCATCGTGTTCCTGAAGCTCTTCGATCATTGATTCGTTTCTCCTGCGGATTGTTATTTCGCTCCAGGGACGGCGATGTCCTCGGTAGCTCGACCGATCATGAATGCGAAGTCCCCGGGACGAGCGATCGTCGGTGTCGTCGACGCCATCATGAGAAGCCAGCCGTCGTCTTCGACCTCAAATTCTTGTATCCGTTCACCGGTCACTGCGTTCGTGATCCACCCCAACGGTCCGGCATCTAGCCGTTGTCCGACAAGTGTGGAGTCGAAGACACTCTCAAGTATTCCTGGCACCGACGCCAGCATGAGTGACCGCTCCGTGATGAGGGGGACGCGCGACGGCCCGCTCGGTGACCCTTCCATGTGCCCGCGGTGCTTGAGGACGTTGATACTCCCCTCGATCCCGACCTCGAGTGACGCGATCGGACCGCCTCCCCACTCGGGTAGGACCAGGGAGGCCCCTACTGATCTGGCGTGCGTGCCGAATTGGCCCGGGTGCCCGAATTCGGTGGCAATCGGTAGATGGCCGAACGAGGCCGACAGTTCGAGATCACCGAAGTCGTAGGAATACCACAGCGCCATGGTCGGCGTGCCGGAGTGGAGGTCGACGATGCCGTCAGCGACGTCGAGAATCGTGGAAGCAATGGCTTCAGCGAACTGATCGGTGAGAAACCCCGAATCCGAACCGGGAAACCGGCGATTGAGTGCCAGATGGTCTGCGTTGATCCGAGAGTTGATCTCAATTCCGGGCACATTGATGGCCGGGGCGAGGATCACCGTGCCAGCCAGGTGCTCCGTCTCGGCGAGTCGGCGATCCAGGTGGTGAAGAGCTAGGCAGCTCATTGCCTTGTCGCCGTACATGCCTCCGAGAATGGCGGTTGCCGGCCCGGCATCGGCTCCGGTGTGCTTGATGACCCGGAGGTGCCAGGGTGTTCCGTCCACCCGCATCCCGACCGGAACGTCGTACTGGATTCTTTCCTTCTTCATGTCGCCCCGATGGTTCTACATATCGTAAGTACTCTGCAATATGTGGAACCCATACGAGGTGGGCTAACGGTAAGAGGCTGGAGTTGGGGTGGACGAGCGTTGTGATGTCGTCGTAGTTGGATTCGGGGCAGCTGGCCTCGCTGCCGCGCTCGGTGCAATCGATGCAGGGGTTGCCAGAGAAAAGCGTGATCTCAGGATCGTCGTCCTCGAACGAGCGAGCCGTGAGGATCGTGGAGGCAACACCCGATGGAGCACAGCAACCTTCCGTATGAAGGATCCAATCACTCTCAATGACGACTTCGTGTCGGCATTCGAGTCCCGGACGGTTGATGCCGAAGCGTATGTAGCAACTCTCGCCGAGAACGCGGTCGACACGCTCGCTTGGACCATCGACAAGGGATTGGTGTTCACTCCAAATCCCGATCTCTACCTCACATCAGACGACCCACGGATCTGGCCCGAGGGTGCTGGCGCCGCGATCGTCGAGGTGCTTGGTCGTCACGTCGAGGAGGCAACGCGGGGTCGATTTTTCGGGCCTCGGGGATCTCTCGCGATCGGGGTGGAGATCAGATATGAGACGGCGGCTACATCGGTGAAACTCGACGCATCCGGGGCAATCACCGGAATAGAGGTGACGAACGCTGCTGGTGAACTGGAGTCGATTCCAACAAGAACCATCGTCCTCGCGTCAGGCGGCTTCCAAGGCAACGCCGAAATGATGACTCAGCACGTTGGCTTCTTTGTTCCCCCAATCTCGCGCGGCGGTCGGCACGATCGGGGTGAAGGGATCCGGATGGCTCTTGAAGCGGGTGCTCGTGCCACAGGGCAATGGGATGAGTACCACCCGCTTCCGGCGGATCCTCGAACAAGCGAACTCGGACTGATGACTTTTGCTGCAGTCATGCAGACGGTCCCATACTCCGTGCTTGTCAACAACGCAGGTGAGCGTTTCATGGACGAGGGCGCTGACTCAATGGACCATCTCTACGACATTGTTGGACGATCGGTGCAGTTGCAGCCTCGCCAATCGGCCTTTGCCGTATTCGACGAGAGGGTGCGTCGGATTCCGGGTTACACCAAAGCACTGGCTAAAGACTTGGTTCAGGAGCCTTACGGCGCTGCCACGATCGAAGAGTTGGCTGCGATAATCGGTGTTCCCGCTGGCGCTCTGCGGAGCACGATCGACGGGTTCAACGCAGGCGCAGTCGCTGATCCACCCGGATACGACCCGACCGCCAAGGACGGTGTCGCCACGGCTGACGGCGTCGTGCCCCCCAAGTCCAACTGGGCACATCGGATCGATGAGCCACCCTTTTATGCATTTCCTGTCACCTGTGCGAACGTGTTTACCTTCGGGGGTGTTGGCACCAATGAGAACGCCGAGGTCGTCGACGGGGAAGGTACGCCTATCCCCGGCCTCTACGCCGCGGGTGAAATGACAGGGCTCTACCACGATGACTATGTCGGAGCGACGTCGGTTCTGCGAGGCCTTGTCTTCGGCAAGATTGCAGGGGAAGGGGCCGTTGAATATGTCCTATGCGAAGAATGACCCACCGTGTCGGACGTCAGCAGTATCAGGGCCCTGGTTTAGGAGATTGCGAATGGAGGCGGGTGCGGCCTGACGACGAACCGGGCATTCGCAATCCCTTATTCCATCGCACCGTTCAGGATCCCGTTCGGAATCGGCTGAGTGTTCGGCCCTCTGGCGATCTTTTGAGAACCGGGGCTAGAGCGAACTGAGCTCCACGGTCTCGCCAGAGCGGGCAACACTCTCGTGCACGGCCACGGCGATCTTGGTGACCTCCATTCCGTCAACCCCCGATGGATAGGTGCCGTCGAGATCAGAGAGTGTCGTCGTATTTGAGATGAGCCCCTGCACGTTGGTGACGAAGGTCTCGATGGCATCGATGCTGTAGCCCCAATATCGCGGAATTCCGGCCTCGATCCCCTCCTTGAAGAACCCCAAATTCGGCGTAATCATGCCTGCTGGCGCATCGGGGGAGGGTTTAACACACCCGCGCGTGCCGCGGTCTTGGCTGTCCACCGTGAGCCAACCGTCGCTGCCGACCACCTTGATGCCCTGGTTGACGACAGCCTCGTTGCCGTCCGGGATATGCCATGCCGTGTCCACCGTGAAGCTCACGCCGTCAGGGAACATAATCTTGGCTTGAATCGAGTCATAGGTGTCGATACCGAGGCTCTTGAGTTTGTTAGCAACTCCCGTTGCTGTGACAGCGACAGCATCGCGACCGACCACCCAGCGGATGAGGTCGTAGTAGTGAACGCCGACGAACCACGCCGGGGAGGAACTCGAAGCCCAGCCTGGGAGCCAGTCGCGCGGCACCTCGATCCGATCCTCCATCCAGGCATATCCGTACTGCACGTTGCCCAGGCCGCCGGCATCGATGATTCTTTTGAGTTCGAGGTGGTAGAGATCCTGCCGCTTCATGAAGTCGACCTGGAGGAGCCGCTCGTTGTCTTTCGCAGCGGCCACCATTGCCCGGCACCCGTCTACCTTCACATCCATCGGTTTCTCGACCAGGACATGGATTCCTCGCTCCAGGCAGTCCACGACGATGTCTCGATGAAGGTGATCAGGAGTAGCCACGGTGACAGCGTCGGGTCGCGTTTCCTCAATCAGATGCTCAGCGCTTTCGAAAGTAGCGATGCCATAGCTGTCGGCGCGCGCCGTCCTGATATCGGCGCTGAGGTCAGCGACCCCAACGAACTCGATGTCGTTCATCCGAGCCCTCTGGGTGAGCGCTCTGATGTGCATTTCGCCAAAGGTCCCGCCACCAATGGTGGCGAATCGTGCGGTCATTCTGGATGCTTGCTCCCACCAGAGACATCTGCCTCTTGATTATAAAGCTTATTTTATATTGTAAGGTCCTTCCCAGTTCATATTTGCTCGGACATATCAGCTAATCCGATCGGTGTCATCAAAAAGACGCGTGGCGATCCGCTGGATAAATATCTGGGCAGTACATAATTTTCAGTTTTGGCATTAGAGGGTTGCAAGACAGCACTAAAACCACCCTGTAACGCCGATCGTGGAAGACCCAATTACTAAGACATTAAGGGCGGGTTCCAAAAGGGCCTCTCCAGTGTTAAGGAGGCAAAGCAATGATTAACCAACGGAGGCGGTATTCGTTAACCGCCCTAGGCCTAGCTGTCGCGCTTGTCGCTTCTGCATGTGGTTCAGATGAGGCTGGTACGACTAGCAGTGCCTCTGCGACGACTGCTGCGCCAGCGACGACTGCTGCGCCAGCGACGACTGCTGCGCCAGTGACGACTGCTGCGCCAGCGACGGCTGCTGCGGAGGGTCTCGCTTCCGGGACCTACACCTTCGGGTTTACTGCAATTACGTCGGGGGCCGTAGCGTTCGCTGGTGTTCCCCATCTGAATGGGTTGGAGTTGGCTGAGCGTGAGATCAACGCATCCGGCTTCCTCGGTGAGGGTGTCACGATCGAGTTTCTGGTCGAGGATGCTGGCGGCGATCAGCCGTCTGCGATTGCGATCAACGACACGTACATTGCAAACGACGACGTGCTCGGCATCGTTTGTTGTGCGCTCTCGAGCGTCGCTGGAGCAATTCAGCCGAACATCGTTGCAGCAGGAATTCCTTGGGTCGATCACGCAGCGATCGCACCGACGATCACCGACCCGGACAACGCGTTCCGGTCGTTTCCACTGTCACAGCCCAGCACCGCAGCTATCGCGACAGCCGCTATAGCTGCTCTCGATCCGGCTAATGCTGCTGTCGTCGTGACGGCAGACAATGACGGTCTGCTGAGTGACCGTGACGCCAACCTCGGAGCGCTCGAGGCTGGCAATGTCGAGGTCCTCGGTGTGGTGGACACGTTCGCTGAAGACACCGATATGAGCGGTGCGGCAACCCAGGTCATCGCTCTCGATCCTGAGATCGTCTTCCTGGCCATGCTCGGCAACACCGAAGTGCTGATGATTCAGGAGTTGCGTGATCGCGGCTACGCCGGTCCCATCGTGGGGAACCTGGCGATTGCGACATCTGAGACCTTCGCTCAGGCCGGCGACACGCTGGTTGGCACGATCTTGCCGCTGGCGTTCTTCGCCGGGAATCCCGCACCGATGGTGCAGGAATTCTCTGCCCTCTACGAGGCTGAGTACGACACTATGCCGGACATCTTTGCTGCCCAGGGGTGGCAGGTGGCTTGGTTCATGGCTACCGCACTCAAGAATGGTGGCGAGGGAACTCGCGACGCCGTGCTGCAGGGGATCCGTGATATCGACTCGATGGAGACGGTGTTCGGCAATCTGACCTGGGACGATCGTGGTGAGGCCACGATCGAGGAGTGGACGTTCGTCCAGTGGAATGCAGACGGCGAACTCGTGCTTTGGGACGGAAGCGCTGCAGGCATTCTTCCGAACGTCAACCAGTAGCTGACTGACGGAGTATCGAAGAAGAGTGCGGCCGGGCTTCGTCCCGGCCGCACTCTTCGATACCACCTGCTAGGAACGACAGCGACGTGACCCTGTTTTTTCAGCAATTCATCAACGGGGTGACCCTCGGGTCCTCCTATGCGATGTTCGCCATGGGGTTTGGGCTCGTTTTTGCCACGATGGGCATCCTCAACGTGGCACATGGGACCTACGCCACGTGGGGAGCAATCATTGCCCTCTTTGCCTTCACCAATCTTTCGCTTCCGATGTTGGGAGCGATCGCGGTCGGCATTGTCGGAGCAGGGTTGATTGGGATCGCTGTAGATCAGATCGGCTTCGAGCCACTCCGCCGTCGCGGTGGCGGGTTGTTGGGCCCGATCATCACCAGCATCGGGTTCTGGATCATCCTCGGCCAACTAGCCCTCATCGCGACCGGTGCTCGAATCAAGACTTTCCCACGTTCGGCCCTCCCGCGTGGATTCGTCAAGACTGGTGGCCTGGTCATCCCATATCACCAGATCATCACCTTCTCCACTGCAATCATCCTGCTGCTAGGGATGTATTTGTTTGTCAATCGGACTAGAGCGGGTGCCGAGATGCGCGCAGTCGGATGGAACCCAGAGTCGTCGGCTCTGTCCGGTGTCAATCCGCGCCGTGTTGTGATTGTGACCTCGTTCCTGGCAGCCGGGATGGCGGCCGTGGCAGGGATACTCAGTGCGATCTCAACCAACAACGTGAGCTTCACTCTGGGCGAGGGACTCCTCCTGAAGGGTTTCGCTGCGGTGATCGTTGGGGGCTTCGGTGACCTTAGGGGCGCCTATATCGGTGGCCTAATCATCGGACTCGCGGAGGTTCTTGGCGCCCAATACGTCAGCAACTCGTTCCGAGACTTCTTCACCTTTGGATTTCTCATTCTGATCCTGGTGGTGCGCCCCCAAGGCCTGCTTGGGAACCGCATCGTAACGCTGAGGGCGTGATGTCGAGTCTCATCGATCAGTACGCCGTCACGCTCGAGTTCTCTGTCGCATTCGCGCTATTCGCTTTGAGCACATACGTCGCGTTGAGGGGAGGAATCCTGAGCCTTGCTGCCGCTCCGTTAGCTGCCGTGGCTGGATTCACAAGTCTCATACTCATCGAGGATTACGGGATACCGATCGAGTTGATGCTCGTCATCGGGGTGGTCGTGGGGATCGTCGCAGCCCTAGTCGCGAGCCTTCCGCTCCTACGTCTTGACAGCCACTGGGTTGCTCTAGCGTCGATCGCATTCGTTCTTATGGGACGGGTAGTTGTCCTAAACCTCGAGTCGGTGACGAAGGGGGCGGTGGGGGCTCCGATTACACGCACGATCGAACCATGGCATCTGATAGCCGTCCTGGTTGTCGTTTCATGGATCATGTCGCGTCATCGTCGCTCACGTCTTGGACTCGCCGCAGAGGCGGTCAGGACATTCCCCGAAGTCGCCTCCTCCCTGGGTGTCGACGTAATCAGCACCCGCAGGTCGCTATGGATATTCAGCGGTGCTCTCGCAGGGCTTGCTGGTGTGGTCTACGCAAATCTCGTGCAGTTCCTATCTCCGGACACGTTCTATGTGAACGTCGCGTTCGTCATGCTTGCTGCAGTTGTTCTTGGAGGAGCGCATCACTGGTTCGGCGCCCTGGTAGGCGCTCTGGTGTTCACGTTGTTGCCCGATGTGCTACGCCATTACCTGGACGAGGGCGAGACCATCGTCAACGGTGTCCTACTAATCGCGATCATGATCTTTATGCCGCGTGGGTTGATTGATCCCACGCGACGGGTCCGGCGGCGTCTTGCTCGCGTGTCTACAAACACCCACTTAACGGCTGATGACGATTCTGTCGAGGATGACCCGGAAAGCCAGATGTGGGATCTTCACCTGACCGGTCGAACTGTCGAAGCTGTCGTCGATCCTCTCTCCGATCGGAGCGCCATCGCAGTCGATTGCCTCCACAAGACTTTCGGAGGGTTAGTAGCTGTCGATGAATTGACCTTCTCGGTCCCGGAGCGCTCAGTCTTCGGCGTGGTTGGTCCCAACGGAGCTGGCAAGTCGACCCTTCTGGCGATGATGAGTGGCGCCGTCGTGCCGGACTCAGGGCGTATCAAGCTGTTCGACGAAGACATCACCGGGTGGACAGCGGTGTCGGTCGCTCGTAAACGAGTCGCTCGTACCTACCAAACGGTGCAACTGTTTGAGGATCTGACAGTCCTGGAGAACATCATCGTGGGGTTCGATCGGCAGCGAACCACGAACTTCTGGGATCCAGTTCTCATGACACGACGGTCGCGTATCGAACAGGTCGAACTCGCAGAGAAGGCGCGGGCGCTCATGGACCGCGTCGGGGTGATCGGCCAGCCCGATCAATACGCGGTGACCCTCTCGTATGCCAATCAGCGTCGCGTGGAAATAGCTCGCGCCCTAGCGACCGACCCCCAGGTGTTGCTTTTGGACGAACCAACAGCAGGGATGCACAAGCTAGGTACCCAGGCCGTAGGCGAGCTCTTGCTGGAGCTTCGTGACCAGGGTTTGACCCTGATTGTTATCGAACACAACTTGGAGCTGGTGCTCAACTACTGCCAGCGGTCGGTTGTGATGGACTTCGGCCAACTTCTATACGAGGGTCTCCCGGCAGAGTGCCTCGCTAATCCAGATGTAATCGAGGCCTATTTCGGCAGGAAAGCTGATGCTGAACGTATCGAATCTCTCATCGAACTACGGCAACATCCAGGCAGTTCGACACGTTGACCTGACTGTTGCCTCTGGGGCGATGGTCGCGCTCATCGGTGCTAACGGGTCTGGGAAGTCGACGACGCTCAAGACGATCGCCGGTATGCACGAGCCTGCCTCGGGAACGGTGACGTTTAAGGGGATGGACGTGACTGGTTGGCCGACCCACAAGCTCGTACGGCACGGTCTGGCGTTCCTGATGGAGCGACCGACCTCGGTCGTGGCCCCACTGACCGTGCAGGAGAATCTCGAACTGAGCGCGGCAGCCCGGCGGACAGAAACCAGTGAGAAGCTGGCGGAGATGTTCGAACTGTTTCCGCGCCTCAAAGAACGGCGTCAGCAGCATGCGGGAACTTTGAGCGGGGGAGAGCAGCAGATGGTCGCGATCGCTCGTGTGTTGATGACGGGTCCCGAACTGATGCTCGTCGATAGCCCCGCGACCGGCCTGGCCCCGGCAATCGTCGATGAGGTCTATCAGACGATTACCACACTCCATAAGAATGGGCTGTCAATTCTCTTCATCGAACAGAACGCTGAGATGGCGCTGGTTGTGTCGGATTACACCTACCTGCTTCATCGAGGCGAGATGGCTGTGGAAGGGCCATCCTCCGAGTTGCGAGGATCTCAGGACCTGGTGGATGCGTATCTGGCGTGAGTTCACGCCGACCGTTCACTCTGTCAGATACCTTGGCGATGGAATTGGGAGAGTTTGGAATTCGGGTAAACGCACTTTGTCCCGGTACCGCTCCGTGGGACGTGGTGAACTACCGGGTGTGAGACACACGTGGTGGAGAGCAGGCGGAGCCTGTCTTCTGGCGGTCAGCTTTCTCGCCGCGTCGTGCGGTGGCGGTTCTCCGACAACAGCGCCGGTGGACGACAGCCCAGCACTGGTAGAAGTTCCGTCGGTGATCGGCGACAACATTGAGTTTGCGTCTGGCGTTCTGAGCGCCATGGGATTGCCAGCGATTGTGGAAGAAGTCGACGGTCTCGAAGGTGATCCTGACATCGTGCTGGACCAGTTGCCGCTGCCCGGTTCATCGGTGGTCGTTGGTTCACCGGTCGTCGTGAGGGTTCCAGGGAGCTCACCGACGCTCGCCAAGGATGCCGCAGAGCTACCCACGACGCCCACGACGCTGCCGCCGCCCACGACGCTGCCGCCGCCCAAGACGCCAACGAGCACCCGGACCATCACCATCCCGCGCTTTCTCGTCACGGAACTCGAAGAGCAGCTCTCAGAGAGGTCGACCGCCGACTACGTGTTCGCCACGCCAGACGGAAGCCCGATCAGGGCGTCCAACTTCAATCGCCGGGTCTGGCAGCCGGCCATCCGGCAGGCAGGCCTAGACGGCCTCCGGTTCCACGACCTTCGACACACTGCCGCTTCGCTGGCGATCGCTGTCGGGGCGCACCCCAAGGCGATCATGGAGAGGCTCGGCCATTCCTCGATCACGGTCACCCTGGACCGCTACGGACACCTGTTTCCGGCGTTGGACGAGGTCCTGGCGGAGAGGATCGATTCGGCCTTCGGTGACGCTCTCGCGCCCCCCACGCGTCCCAAGGCCGTGTAGAAACCAGCCTGAGGTCTCGCCGGGCAATCAGATTGCCGGGCTGACCTGTGGTTCTGTTGGAGCGGACGACGAGATTCGAACCCGCGACCCTCACCTTGGCAAGGTGATGCTCTACCAGCTGAGCTACGTCCGCGTCAGTGGAAAACGATAGCGGAACCGGTCCTGTTTCAGGCCCGGTCAGGGAGCGTCTGGGCCAGCCGGTCCGTCGTCCGACGGCGGACGGAGGTCGACCTTCAACGTTAGAATCCCATCCTCCAAGGTGGCCTCTGCGTCACCCACGATGCCGAAATCAAGGAGGTCGGCCTGCGCCTGGTCAATGAAGCGCTGACGTTCCTCGCCACCGACCGGCGGAAGCGTGCGGGTCCGCACCGCTGCAGCCCGCTCGCGGAACCGCTGGAGCATTGCCTCGACGTCGAGATCCGGCTCAGTCATCAAACAACCTCCGTCGACTCGATATCAGGATCGGTTACGGCCAGCCGCTCAACCGTCGACGGGCGGGTTCGCCACCAAAAACCAGCGGCTCCCACCACCAGAACCGCACCGAGGACTCTTAGCAGGACGACGACCTGGTCGATGCGCTCACTGGCAGTCCGCCCGTCCGCGTCGACTACAGGAGGAACCGTTTCGACAGTGGTTACCTGAGCCTCCACTGGGCCGGCGAAGGTGAACAGGAACGACGCTGCGAGAACAAGCAAGCTCGCCAACCGAACCTGCCCGCGCTCCAAAGTGCGACCGCTGCTCCGCATGTGCCAGATCGTACCTTTGACCGCTTCAGCGGCTGGGTCACGCCTGGTGCCTAGGACACCACCACGAGGTTCGCCCTCCAACTGTCACCCTTTGCAAGGCCGCCCCATCCCGAGGACATGAGCCTCCGTGACCACGCTGCTCAAAGAGGTCGCCGGTATGGCTTCCGCCCCGTCGGCCCATCTGGTCAAGCGTCCGCCGGATCGTCCGATGGAGGCGCCGAACCTCGTCGTCGACTATTGAACCTGCCAGCCTTAACGGCGACAGACCTGAACGCCATAGGACCTCGTCGACCAGCAAGTTTCCTAGGCCAGCCACCCTCTTCTGGTCCAACAGGCGAGCCTTGAGTGGCCCCTGTCCCCCGGCAAGAGCTCGGCGGAGTTCCTGAAGACTCAGCGACAGGGCGTCTGGTCCAAGGGCTGAGAGATCGGGATCCAACTCGACGCTTCCGAGGCGCCGCGGATCATCGATCCATAGTCGACCACCAGACCGGAAGTGCAGACTGAACCGCTCCCATGCGGGGTCAGCACGGCGTCCGCCCCACTCCAGATATTCGATTGCCGCACGACCATCGACCAGTAGACGTCCAGTCATTCCGAACCGCAGGCCTAACGTCGGTCCACCCCAATCAAGCAGGAGCACCTTGCCGACACGTCGGGCTGCCATGATGCGGCGACCGGTCAAGGCTTGATCAAATGCCGACCCGTCAAGACCGCCGCGAAGGATCCGGTTATCGGGAGTGTCGACGGCAACCACTGTTCGACCAACGACCCGCTCGGCTAGCCGACGATAGGCCTCAACTTCAAGGATTTCGGGCACCTACGAATCTCTTCTTCCGACTCAGAGGAAGTGTGGATCAGACTTCGGTGGCAGCTATGGCCCGAGCAATGTCGTTGACAAGATCGTCGACATGCTCCAACCCACAAGACACTCGCACCGTCCCTTCACCGATTCCCGCGGCAGCCAACTCTTCGGACGTCAAGCTCACGTGAGTGGTGGTCGCCGAATGGCAGATAAGCGTCTCTGGACCACCCAGAGAAGTCGCCTGGCGGGCGATTGACGTCGCCTCAACGAATCGCTTACCTGCTTCGCTTCCTCCGATCAGGTCAAAGGTCAGTAAGCCACCCATCGAGCGCATTTGTCGAAGTGCCAACTCATGCTGCGGATGGGACGACAGCCCTGGGTAACGAACCTCCGAAACCTCTCCACAACCCTCCAAGAACTCCGCCAGGGCAGCAGCCGTCTCCGATTGCTGTCGGAGGCGGGCCCCTAGAGTTCGCAAGCCGCGGTGGGCGTTGTAGGCATCGTAGGGAGATGCGTTGGCCCCGTGCAGGGTCGCGAACCCCCACAACCAAGAAATCAGTTCTTGGGAGCCGGCCACCACACCGAGAGTCGCGTCATTCGCGCCGGCAATACCCTTGGTAGCTGAGTGAAGCACCAGGTCCACTCCGTGGGCTAGCGGATTCTGAACCATCGGGGTGGCAAACGTCGAGTCGACCACTGTCAGCGCCCCGGCGATCGACCCCAGATCGTCAAGGTCAACGAGGTCGAGGCGCGGATTGGCAGGCGTCTCAGCGAACACCAGCATCGTGCGCCCGGGAATCACCGCCTCGGCAAACGCCCCGGGCACCGTGCCATCCACGAACGTCACGTCGATACCCATACGCGGACATACCGTCTGGAAGAAAAGTTGGGTACCCGCGTACAGGTGGTTTTGAGCGACTACGTGATCGCCTGACGAGCACAATCCAAGAATCACCGCGCTTATCGCACCCATCCCCGAACTAAATGCCCGGGCAGCTTCAGCTCCCTCCAAGTCAGCAATGGTGTTTTCGAACGCATTGATTGTCGGGTTGCCGTATCGACTGTAGAACCGCTCCGGCGCATGGGCGGTGGCTAGCCGTCGACCCTCGTCGAAACTGTCGAAACTGAAAGTGGAGGTCGGGTAGAGAACCGGAGCTAGAGATGCCTCTCCATCTGTTCGCCCGCCCAGTACTGCCGCCGTCTCTGGGTGGACTGGGCCAGCGCCGCCGTCGGAGACAGGTACTTGGGATTCAGTCATGAGTCCTCCACCTCTCGCAGAAAACCACCGAGGTGTGCGCCAACCTCATGTTGGGCAAGCAAGAAGCCATCGTGACCGTCGGGACTCTGGATCACGTGGTAATCGCACCGACCACCAGCCAACCTCACCGCATCGCGGAGCTCGGTCTGCTGCTTAGCCGGGTAAAGAGTGTCGGAGCTGATACTCAGCGTCAGACACGGGAGATGAGCCAGGCGGCGGACCGCCGACTCCATGCTCCCTCGATCTCGTGCAAGGTCATGAAGGTCCATGACCCGGTTCAACACCAAATAGCTATTGGCGTCAAAACGTCTCACCAACTTCTCCCCATGGTGATCGAGATACGACTCGACCTGAAAGCGGTCCCATTTCCCATAGAGGGCTCGCGGATCGAACAACTCCCGCCGGAACCGACCATCGAAAACTTCGACGCTCCGATAGGTGATCTGGGCTAATGCCCGGGCTACCGCCAGTCCAGCGAAAGGCCCGTCTCCCTTCTCAGCGTCGTAGTAGTCGCCGCCACGGAAACGGGGATCCAGAACGAGGGCCGTCCGACCCACTGCACTCCAAGCAATCTGCTGAGCGCTGGCCGCCAGTGTGGTGGCGATCGGAGCAAGACATCGAGCGCGGTCGGGAAACATCACACCCCACTCAAGGACCTGCATACCTCCCATCGACCCGCCGACTACTGCCAGCCAGCGATCGATCCCAAGATGGTCGGCTACCGCCGCCTGACAACGAACAATGTCGCGTGTGGTCACCGTCGGAAAGTTCGACCCGTAGGGGCGGCCAGTAGCCGGATCCACTGACGCTGGACCAGTGCTCCCCTGGCAGCTGCCAAGGGAGTTCACGCAGACAACGAAGTGCCTGTCAGTGTCGATGCCGAGGCCGGGGCCTACCACACTGTTCCACCATCCTTCTGAGGCATGGCCACTCCCCGCGGCACCACAGACGTGGCTATCGCCGGTGAGGGCATGGCACACCAAGACGGCGTTGTCCGCCTCAGGCGACAGTTCACCCCACGTTTCGTACGCCATCGTGATCTGGGACAGGGTCTCGCCGCTCTCTAATGTGAATGGGCGACCACCACCGACATCTACAAATCGCCTGTTGCCAGTTGGATCGCCGGGTCGCCAAGCACCGGTGACTGGAAGATCGGGCGCGTAGGCGCGCGGGTGCACAGGAACGTCGGCACCAAACCCCTCCGTCGTAGTCATCTCGTGCGTCATGGAACCGCTCTCTTGCTGGTTCGGCCAACGCGCTCGGCGCCGACAGCGTGACCCGGAGGTCAGCCGGCGGACACTTCGTTGCCTCGTCGGGTCGTACCCGTCGAAACCACATCCCCACCGTCTCCAGTGGGCGAGCACCTTGGGTGTCCGTCCCAGGTTGCCGGACCCGGCAAGCCAGGCCTCTCGTGATGTCTGTCAATCAGTGTAGGCGGCGATAGCCGCATTGCCGCCAGATGACTCACCCCTGGCTTGACAGGACTCAGGCGGCCTCAACAGCCGGATCCCAACCCGTCAGGTCGTCGAGCCGCACGTCGTTAGAGAACACTTCGACGATGGGCTGTTTCATCCCTAGGCGACGCAGCAATTTGCGCACCTCCAACTCCTCATTCCAGAGCACGAGACTGACAACCATCCCCGACTCACCAGCACGAGCGGTCCGACCGGAACGATGGACATAGGTCTTGGCGTCCGACGGTGGGTCGTAATGGATGACAACGTTCACGTCATCCACATGGATCCCCCGCGCAGCGACGTCGGTAGCCACCAGACATTGGATTTTTCCGTCTATGAAGTCAGCGAGAGCTTTTTCCCTCTGAGCCTGACGGAGGTCGCCATGAATAGCCGCAGCTTTCACGTCCTCGGCGACAAGCTTTCCGGCCAACTTGTCGGCACCCCACTTTGTCCTCGAGAACACGATGGTGCGGCTCGACGAACGGATGATGCGAGCCGCAACCCGAACTCGGTCCATTTCGTGGACGGCCAAGAACCTGTGCTCCATCTCAGCCACCGTGATCTCCCGCGAGGCGACCTCATGGGTGACCGGATCCTTTTGGTAACGGCTAATGAGCGAACCCACCATCCCATCTAAGGTCGCTGAGAAAAGCAGCGTCTGGTGGCCCTTCTCAGCCCGGCGCAGGATCCACTCGACCTGGGGCATAAAGCCCATGTCAGCCATACGGTCGGCCTCATCGATGACGACGCCCTCAAGGTCAGCCACCGACATCTCGCCCTGCTGGATGAGGTCGATAATCCGACCCGGGGTGGCTACGACAAAATCCACGCCCTTATGCAGAGAAGCGACCTGCCTCTCTATGGGCGCACCGCCGTATATGGCCTCGATGCGCAGCTCGCGGCACTCTGCTAGTGGCTCCAGTTCTCGACATACTTGAACAGCTAACTCTCGGGTCGGAACCAGCGCGAGGCCAGTAGGACGCTTGGGTCCGCCCTTGGGAAGGCATTGCAAAAGCGGGATGCCGAAAGCAAGTGTCTTACCAGAGCCAGTCTTGGCCTTTCCACAGACGTCGCGACCGCTTAAGCCGTCGGGAATGGCGAGTTTCTGAATTTCGAAAGGGGAGGTGATGCCCCGTGAGGACAAGGCGTCAACCAGATCCTGATCGACGCCCAGATCCGCGAACCGGGTATTCGTCATTAAGTGCCTATTTTCTCGGCGGCCACGCCACCGCGTCGTCACCCGCGCCTTGGCGGGCCCGTCACCGCTCTACCCGGGTGACGAAATTCCTCTGGTGTCGGCGAGTCAGCGGCCGATGGAACCCGAAGGGATGGACAGAGTCTACCGGCTTAGAAGCTGCGCTCCGGGATTCACTGCCCTGACCAGCTTTCGACTCGACCGTCACTGACTCTTACACCCTCGGCAGCCAGTAAACGACACTGCTCGGCCTCGTGACCGGGGGCGAGGCGACCCGCGGAGTTCACCACCCGCCACCAGTGGTACCCCCCATGGTGTCGCAGGAAACGTCCAACGGCCCGATGCGCTCCCGGATAACCGGCTTCTGCAGCCACCTCGCCATAGGTGATGACCTCACCAGGCCGCAGAGCGTCAAGTACCTCGGCCACCGCCGACTCGAACGGCGTGAAGTGCTCGCAGAGGTCAGAGATGGTCGACCACCTCAGTCGCGGCATTCGGACCCTCTTGATCTCCTGCCGAGACGAGGCGACCAGCCCGAATGGGCTCGGCAAATACCGTCATTCCGCACAGGTCAGGTCCCGGGGAAGTCTGCCTATCACTCTTGAAAGATCGCTGGGCCAACATGTCAACGATCGGTCGCACTCGCTCCGGTGCCACGGCCGCGCAGGGCGAAAACACCTCCGACCACGATGGCCAAGAGAGCCATCCAGATATTGACTCGAACGCCAACAAGCAGAGATGCAGGATCGGCTCGGAGCGCCTCGATCCACAACCGTCCTAACCCGTAGCCGGCTACCCAGAGGGCGACGATGTAACCGGGTCGGAGGATTCTCCGTCGCTCGACCCCAACCAGCGCCACTGCGAGAGCCACGTTCCAGAGCCCCTCATAAAGAAACGTTGGGTGAAATGTGGTCGAAGTCGCGTATTCAGCCGGTCGGTGAGTGGCGTCGATCTCCAGAGCCCAAGGGAGGTTCGACGGTCGACCAAAGACCTCCTGGTTAAACCAGTTGCCCAGTCGTCCGACCGCCTGGGCTACAGGCAGGGTCGGCACTATTACATCAAGCGCCAAACCCATGCCAAGGCCCCGTCGGCGAGCCACCAGTGCACCAACGACCACACCGACAATTAGGCCGCCAGGAATTCCGAGACCTCCCTGCCAGACTGCTGGAACATCCTCCCAACGTCCGCGAAACGATCGCCAATCCGTCAAGACGTGGTACAGGCGAGCTCCCACCAATCCAGCGGGAATCGCCCAAAGGGCGATGGTCGACACAATCTCAGGGTCGCCACCCCGGGCCTTTAGGCGGCGCTGGCTCCACGCCACTGCGATAAAGGCCCCTAAGGCGATCATCAGGCCATATGCCCGCAATTCGAGGGGTCCGATAATTAGCGACGAGCTCGTCGGACTAGGGATCGAAGCCCAGAGTGTGCCCACCACTGTCAGGTGTCCTCCTTCCTCAGCTAAGTCAGGCTGAGAACGATCCGGAGGGCACCTCGAACAGGTCCCGCTTGCCAGCAGTCACCGCCCCCAACTGCGACCGGACCACCGGCAGCAACTGCTCAGCGTAGAAGCGAGCCGCTATTACCTTGGTAACCAGAAAGTCGCTTTCCCCCTCGCCAGCTTCGAGCCGGCGCTGAGCTCCGAGAGCGAGTCTGGCCAACAGCCATCCACCGACCAGCTGTCCAAACATTCGCAGATAAGGGGCACCCCCGGCCATGGCGTCGTTGGGGTCGGCCAGGCCATTCGCGACCAGCCACGCCGTTGCCTCTTCCATAGCCGCCAATGCGTCGGCTAGGCCAGTGCGGATGGTGGCGAAACCCTCGCCAGCGGCAAGCAACTCGGAATCCAGTTCGCCCACCTCAGCCAGCAGGTCGGCCATGACCCCTCCTTCTCGCATCGGGAGCTTGCGACCTACTAGGTCCATGGCTTGTATGCCATTCGTGCCCTCGTAAATCGGCGAGATCCGTGAATCGCGCCAGTGCTGAGCCGCCCCTGTCTCCTCGATGTAGCCATAACCGCCATGAACCTGAATGCCTAACGACGTCATCTCGACACCCACATCAGTGCACCACGCCTTGGAAATCGGCGTAAGAAGCTCGGCCCGGTCTGCTGCCGCCTGACGAACTGCCTGTTCGGGATGGCGAGCAGCTACGTCTAGGGCAGCAGCGTTGAGGTACAGCAAGCACCTCATAGCATCGGTGTAGGCCCGCATGGTCAGCAGCATCCGACGGACGTCAGCATGTTCGACAATGGCGGATTGCTCACCGGCCGGACCACCAATCGCCCGACCCTGTCGACGCTCGAGGGCGTAGTCGGTAGCCAACTGAAGGGCCCTCTCACTAACCGCGAGGCCCTCAACGCCTACCCCTAGGCGGGCGTTGTTCATCATCTTGAACATGTAGCGCATGCCCTGGTGCTCCTCGCCAACCAAGTAACCAACAGCGCCATCGCCAGCGTCGCCGTATGAAAGGACACATGTCGGGCTGGCGTGAAGTCCAAGCTTGTGCTCGACCGACAGACACTTGTAGTCATTGCGTTGGCCCAATTCGCCTTGATCGTCAATGAGGTACTTGGGAACGATGAAAAGGGAGATTCCCTTCGTGCCAGGCGGGCTATCTGGAGTCCGTGCCAGAACGAGCTGGATGATGTTTTCAGTCAACTCATGCTCACCGAATGTGATGAAGATCTTGGTACCGAAGATTCGATAGGTCCCATCGCCCTGAGGAACTGCTCTTGTGGTCAAGGCACCGACGTCGGATCCGGCCTGCGGCTCAGTGAGATTCATGGTTCCAGACCAGACGGCAGACACCATCTTCGGCAGGTAGGTCTCCTTTTGCCCCTCATCCGCGAAGGCGTATAGGGCGTCCAGAGCACCAACGGTGAGCATCGGTCCCATAGACCAAGAACGTGACGCGGAGGCCAACATCTCGGTCATGACGGTCTGCAGAACACCGGGAAAGCCACCACCGCCGTAGTCAGGGTCTTGGGAAATCGCCGACCACCCGGCCTCGACGAACTGGTCCCATGCGTCACCAAACGCTGCGGGCACAGCAACCACGCCATCATCGATTGTGCAGCCCTCCTGGTCGCCGATCCGGTCAACCGGAGCTATGACCTCGGCCACGAACCGTCCTAACTCATCAAGGACGGCGCCTACCGTCTCAGGGTCAACGTGCTCGTAGCCCGGGAGGTCACAGATCTCCTCTAGGTTGCTGATCTCGTCGAGGACGAGACGAATGTCTTCTAACGGCGGTCGATAGTCGCTCATGTAACGAACTTACCGTCCGGTCACTTGGCTATCTCGAGCGGGCGGCCAGACCATCGGAGCTTTGCGTCAATCACTACCGTTCATTACGTGAACGAATCCCCGACGGCCATCACTAACCTCCTTTATCGCTATGCGGAACTCATGGATGCCGGCCAGCTTGAGGCATGTGCCGACCTATTCACCCACGCCCGAGTACTGCTAGGCGACCCGGCTATCGGTGAACCACCCGTGGTGAACCGAGACGGCTTGGTCGCAGCATGGCGGGCCATGGTGCGGATTCACGAGGACGGGACACCGAGGACCCGACATCTGGTAGCGACCCCGATCATCGATGTGGACGAGGAAGCAGGCACCGCCACCTGCCGGAGCACCTACACGGTGTTTCAGCAGGTCGGGCCAGGACCGCTACAGCCGGTGATAAGTGGTCGGTATCTGGACCGATTCGCCAAGGTCGATGGCTCTTGGCGATTCGCCGAGCGCGCATATGTCATGGATCTGATCGGCGACCTCTCACAGCACGTCATTGGAGATCTCCCGAACACCAGCAAGGACGCGGGGCCGTCATGATCGAACTATCGCCGACTTCGCTCAGGCCACAGGGTGTCCGATGTCGACCTCTTGCACCCGAACCTCCGGCCTGTCTGCAGAACCTGGTCCACCGTCACCGGTCATCCAGTGGCGCCGGCACCGCAGTTCGTATGTAACCGACTGGTCGTCGGGATCGTCGACCACAAAGAGTCGACCGTCGTATACCTGTACGCCATTGTGAAGACGGGCGTTGTGGGTGGCCCGCTCCCCACACCAACAACGGGCTTCTACCTGGACCTCAACCCGCTCGTCAGCTAGTTCCAACAGGCGCCGAGTTCCGTCAAAGAGTTCGCCCTGAAAGGTGGTAAGCAGCCCGAAGGCGAACACATCAGCACCTAGATCATCAACAATGCGCGCTAACTGCTCGATCTGCGCGGGCAAGTAGAACTGTGCCTCGTCACATACGACGTAGTCGACGCGTCCCCGACGCGAAGCAATCGCCAAGGCCATTTCGAATAGGTCCAGTCTGGGGCCAACCTCGATGGCGTCAGCTGATACTCCCAGTGCGCTAGAAACCTTGCCGTCGGTTCGATCCAGTTGGCTGCAGAGGATCCCCTGCAGGCCTCGCTGGCTCAGGTTGTGATGTATCTGCAGAGCAAGGGTGCTCTTGCCGGAGCCCATGGTCCCGAAGGAGAACCTCAAGCTAGCCATAAGCGGACTCCTAATCCGGTCGCCGGCCTGGGCGCGTCGCTGCTCACGAACATCCGCTAGTAGCTCCACAATCGGCGCAGACGTAGCAGGAGCCAGCCCGCTGCATGGCCACACCGCATTGCATGCAAAGTGGGGCATCTGCCGATGAGGGGCCGTCACCGAGAGCGAGTTGGGCAGCGAACTGCGAAGCCGAGGGAACAGTAGGTGGATCTGCGGGTACGTCGCTCCCCTGCCTAGTCGGGGTGACGGCCTCTTCGACACCAGGCAAAGTTGGCTGGGCCCGCTCGCTGGTGGTGAGGATGTTCAATTCGGCCCGTTCCTCGGGGCTCAGGTACTCCAAAGCCAAGCGCCGAAATAGGTAGTCGATGAGACTTGAGGCAATTCGGAGTTCCGGGTCGTCGGTCATCCCGGCCGGCTCGAATCTCATGCCAGTAAACGCGTCTACAAACGCTCTCAGTGGCACGCCGTACTGGAGCCCGTGACTGAGAGAGATGGCGAAGGCATCCATGATCCCAGCCATCGTGGAGCCCTGCTTCGATACCCGCACGAAAACCTCACCCGGACGACCATCTTCATACTCGCCAACGGTTACAAAGCCCTTGCAGTCGGCCACTCGGAACTCGAAGGTCCGGGACGCACGGCTCCGGGGCAGACGACGACGCACGGGTTCGGCCAAGTCGGCCGCCACCTGTTTGAAGACATGGCCTAGGTCGCCATTGGCGGAATCACCAGCTTGGCCGGTCGACAGCGGCTGGGCGACCTTGCAATTATTTCGGTAGATGGCCACCGCCTTGATGCCCAACCTCCAAGACTCAAGGTAAAGCTCTTCGACGTCATCGACTGTTACCTCCTCGGGCATATTGCAGGTCTTAGAGATGGCGCCGGAAAGGAACGGCTGCACAGCGCCCATCATTCGGATATGGCCACTGTGATGAATACTGTTGTCGCCCATTGAGGTGGCGAACACGGGTAGGTGCTCAACCTTGAGATCTGGACACCCGAGGACGGTTTGGTGTTCGTCGATCCAGGCGAGGATCAATGCCGCTGTTTGGTCGTCGTATCCCAGGCGCTTAAGAGCCCTGGGCACAGTGCGATTGACAATCGACATTGTGCCGCCGCCGACGAGACGCTTGTACTTGACGAGACTTAGGTCAGGTTCGATGCCAGTGGTGTCGCAATCCATGAGCAAGCCGATTGTGCCGGTGGGAGCCAATACCGTTGCCTGGCTGTTGCGCACCCCTACCCGCTGGGCTAAGGCGCAGGCCTCGAACCAAGCAGTCCGACCGGCTGCCACCAGCACTGGTGCCGCAGTCTCGTCGAGCAACTCGGCAGCCTCGCGGTGCATCTCCAGCACACCGAGCATCGGTTCTCGGTTGTGCTCGTATCCCTCGAATGCTCCCATGCGGTCAGCGATTCGTGCCGAGGTGCGGTAGGCGTGTCCAGTCATGAGTGAGGTGATCGCTGCAGCAACCGAGCGACCGTCATTGGAGTCATAGGGAAGCCCAAGCGCCATAAGAAGGGCTCCGAGGTTCGCATAGCCAAGGCCGAGTTGCCGAAAAGCCCGAGTGGTCTCGCCGATGGATTCAGTTGGGTAGTCGGCGTTGCCAACAAGGATCTCCTGCGCGGTCAGAACGACCTCAATGGCATGAAGGAACCCGTCAACATCGAAGCCACCAATGGCGTCCGTTTCGTCATCAGAGGCACCGAGAAACCTGAGCAGATTGAGGCTGGCCAGATTGCAGGCAGAGTTGTCGAGGTGGACATACTCACTGCAAGGGTTACTGGCCGTTATGCGACCGGTGTTCGACGCCGTGTGCCAACGGTTGATGGTGGTATCGAACTGGATGCCGGGATCGGCACATTCCCAGGCAGCTTCAGCCATCTGTCGAAACAAGTCCCGAGCCCGGACCGTCTCAAGAACGGATCCGTCGGTTACGGCTCGCAGATCCCATTCATCGTCGGCCACTACGGCCTCCATGAACTCGTCGGTAACCCGAACCGAGTTGTTGGCGTTCTGATACATGATCGAATGGCTGTCCACACCGTCGAAACCCACGTCGAAGCCAGCCTGCTCAAGAGCACGGATCTTTCGTTCCTCGCGGGCCTTGCACCAGACGAACTCCTCGACGTCCGGATGGCCGACGTCGAGGACGACCATCTTGGCGGCCCTCCGGGTAGTACCTCCACTCTTGATAGTGCCTGCCGAGGCATCAGCACCCCGCATAAAACTGACGGGTCCACTAGCCATACCGCCACCTCGCAGGGACTCCTTCGAAGATCGGATTGCACTGAGGTTGACCCCCGCCCCGGAACCGCCCTTGAAAATCGTTCCCTCCTCGACGTACCAATTCAATATCGACGACATCTGGTCGTCTACAGAGAGGATGAAACAAGCCGATGCCTGCTGGGGCACCCCGGGAACCCCGATGTTGAACCAAACCGGCGAGTTGAACGCAGCCCGCTGAGTTGCGACTAGGTATCGGAGTTCGTCAGCAAACGTGGTGGCCTCACCATCATCGATGAAGTAGCCATCGCGGAGCCCCCAATAGGCGATCGTCCCGGCGACCCGGTCGGCTACCTGACGCAGCGAAGACTCGCGGTCCGGTGAGCCCTGAGCACCCCTAAGATATTTCTGGGCGAGGATGTTGGTGGCGTTGAGAGACCAATCAACGGGAACCTCGACATGGTCCTGTTCAAAGGCCACCGAACCGTCCCGTTGATCCACCAGGCGTGAGGTACGAACCTCCCACTCCACCTCACCATAGGGGTCGGTACCAGCCTCGGTGAAATGACGGCGAATCCCCAAAACGCCTCTCTCGGGAGCCATCGACATGGCCTGTCACCCCTCTCCGGCAGACCAGACGGTCCGCAATTCTGCTGACGGTGGTAGGGCGACCTCTGGTGCTCTCCGGTCGCTCCGGTTCGTGGCAGGAGCCGGCGAGCCCAGGTCAAGGAGATCGGGTCGAAACCTGTCCGGTAATCCACTCCATCGTCCCAAACTCCGACCGCGACTTCTCACGATCAGGGATTCAGCCGAGCCGACCGCCTCCTGCCACTGGAGTGGAATCTACGGATTCCACCCTGTGGACGAATAGAGGGAAGTGCTGGGGATTTCTCGGTGGAAGACCATCAAGTTCTCCACAAGCGGGTCTGCCAGTCGATAAACCTTCCCACCCCTCTAACACTCAACTCCGGCGATGGGGATACCGTCATAACGTGGATCGTTTGATCGCCGAACTGACGCCTAGAGGCGACGAGACCCCAGACCCCGTCACTTCCTACCTCACCGACGACCGTCCAGCTCCGCCGGGACGGCCCTGGATCTTGATCAGCATGGTGGCGTCGGTCGACGGAGCCACGACGGTCAACGGTCGATCCGGTGGCTTGGGCGGACCAGGCGACCGACGGGTCTTCCAAGCCCTAAGGGGATCGGCCGACATGATCCTTGTGGGCGCCGGCACAGTGCGAGCCGAGAGCTACCGCCCGCCCCAAACCGCAGACGACCAGATCATGGCGCATCGGGTCGCACAGGGTCGTGCACCTCGGCCCAGGCTGGTCGTCGTTTCAAGCAGCCTTGAACTCGAACCAACTGCCCCGCTCTTCGCCGACCATTCAATCGAAGACCCTCTGCCTCTGGTGGCTACGGTCACCTCAGCACCACCAAGTCGCCGCGAAGCGCTGACTGCGGTCGCCGAACTCGTGGCTTGCGGGGCGAACCGGGTAGACCTGACAGGCCTCTTGGCCGTGCTGGACGATATTGGAGCGGGCGTCGTCCTCTGTGAGGGCGGGCCCGGCCTGACCCACCAACTGTTAGCCGCCGGCCTAGTCGACGAATTGTGCCTAACCATCTCACCAAATTTGGTTGGAGGGGTCGGAGGCGACGTCCACAGTCTTTTGGCAGGCAGTTCCCTGCCGATCCCAGCCCGTCTGCACCTAGACCGGGTGCTCTCTGAGGACGACTATCTGTTCTGCCGGTATCTGGTTTCCTGAGAAACCATGTTCTAAAGCACCTGTCCAACGAGAGGTGCCTCAAGAGGGCTTCCGACTCCGTTCCCTGTCGATATTGCCCCCACTGAAATCTTGGCAGAAGTCAGCCCACGGACAAAACGATCTGCTGGCCGGCCTCAACTACCGGACCGCCGTTGGCCTCAACCAACCGGTCCACAGTGCGTCGAATGTCGCCGCCTGCTGGATTGACCTCAGCGGCAATCGACCACAGCGTGTCACCAGGCTGCACGAGGTAAGTCACCGGCTCAACCGCCGCCTCCACCACCCGAATCCCTGGCGTTCCGGTAATCCGACCGGCCAACTCACCGCCGGCCAATGACAACGCTGCAACCAAGAGGCCCATCACTGCGGCCACTAGAACTCGGCGTCGACGATAGACGGCCCGACCAACGATCCGGGGGGGTGCTGCGGGCACCTCCAGGGACACGGCAGAACGCCGGACAGCAGTAACGACGGTCGGTTCGGCTGCTAAAACATCGGCAAACAGGCGATGTACCGTGGCCATCCGCTCACCGCCCCATTCGACAATCTGGCCATCAGTATGGATCCCAGACCGGCCTGGAGAACCCGAAGCCACCAAATCGCCATCGCATGGCACTACCCGCAGGAGGCTCGGGCCTTTCAGATCGGGAAACGTCGCTTCGGACCGACTGGCACCCAATGCAGCAGCACCGTCGGGATTGGGCGAGAGGTCGAGAGCAAGTTGTCCGGTCATGTTCTCCATCCTGACGATTGGGTGTGACAGTTCCCGCCCGGGTTCAGACCCACCTCCAATAGGTCCTTGACACGGAACGTCTGTTCGACGAACATAGATTCGGCGTACAGGCGTTCGATCATGATTCAAAGTGTATCGAACATATGTTCGCTGTCAAGCCGAATGGGTGAGGATTCCTGAAAACACTCAGGGCGCGCCGCGATGACGAGAGACGAGGAGAAGGGTCGACATGACTGATACTGGGCTCACTAGGCGACAACAACAGATCTTGGAGTTCATCGACCTGCAGATCCGAGACCGGGGCTATCCCCCCTCAGTCCGCGAGATCGGTCAGGCCGTCGGTCTTACCTCTCCATCCACCGTGCACTCTCACCTAGCAACCCTGCAGGACCGAGGCTTCATCCGCCGTGATCCCAGTAAACCTCGCGCCCTTGAGGTGTGCCTCGATCCGTCAACCGGTGCTGCTGTGGAACGGGGCACGGTCCGCCACGTACCACTGGTCGGTGACGTAGCCGCCGGCACCGATGTTCTGGCCCACCAGAACATCGAGGAGTCTCTCCCTCTGCCATCTGAATTCACCGGCGAGGGCGAACTGTTCATGTTGCGGGTTCGGGGCGACTCGATGGTCAATGCCGGCATCCTTGATGGCGACCACGTAGTGGTCCGGGTCCAACAGACTGCCAATTGTGGCGACCTGGTGGTCGCCGGCTTCAACGACGAAGAGGGAACAGTGAAGATATTCGACCGGGATGGTGACGAAGTATTACTACGACCAGCCAATGACACCCACTCGCCCATCCGGCGACCGGCTGCCGAGATATCGATTTACGGTGCGGTGGTCACCGTCCTCCGACGGGTCTAATGCCTGAAAACGCGTTACCTGGCCAAGCCGAGGCCCAAATGCCTCAGATGCCAACCTCAAGAAGGTCGCTTAGCGCCTTGTAGCACCCTTCGATCGAAGATCTCTCGACCCTCTCTTCGGCGGTGTGGGCCAACGTCGGCTCACCCGGACCCAGATTCACCGCAGGAATCCCGTGCTCAGCGAAAAACGCCGCGTCGGTCCATCCAAGCTTGGCTCGCACCTCCAGACCACTCCGCTCAGCAAGTGCCCTCAGCAGAGGATGCGACATCCCCGGCAGAGCCGCCGGTGCGTGGTCGACCAACTCCACGGTGTCTCCTTCCTCGAGATGTGGAGCGAGGAACTCCCGCACATGATCTTCAGCCTCGATGCCAGACCGGTCAGGGGCGTACCGGTGATTGATCCGAAGCATGGACCGGTCAGGCACTACGTTGCCGGCGACCCCACCTTCAACGTGGACTGCCTGTAACGCTTCGCGATAACGACAGCCTTCTACTTCGGGTTCTCGATGCTCGTAGCCCTCGAGACCCAACAACAGATGCGCCAGACGGTGCACGGCGTTGCGCCCCATCCACGGCCGGGCCGTATGGGCCCGAGTGCCAGAGAGGACTACCTCGAAACGCATAGTCCCCTGACAGCCGGCTTCCAGAACTCCGCCAGTCGGCTCCCCGAGAATTGCCACATCGCCGATCAATAACTCAGGTGCCTGCTCAAAAAGCTCGCGAAGGCCATTGTGGGCGATGGCCACTTCCTCCCGCGCATAGAAGACCCATGTGACGTCGATGGCTGGCTCGGTCATCGTCCGAGCTAGCTCCAACATGACGGCTAGGCCACCCTTCATGTCGGCTGCCCCAAGCCCCCACAAGGTGTCACCGTCATATCGGGAACCTGACGTATCGCCGGGAACCGTGTCGGTATGGCCGCCCAAGACCAGTCGATGCTCCCGCCCTAGGTTGGTCCGGGCAACAAGATTGTCGCCGATGCGGTCGACGGAGAGGCCTGAGACGGTTCGGAGTTCATCCTCGAGGTGTGCAACCAACTCGGCCTCGTCGAAGCTCACAGACGGCATGTCCACCAGTTCGGCGGTAAGGGCCAGCAAGTCGGTCATGGTCGGAATCCGGTCGTCCGATCGATCAAGTTGCCACGCCGTGCGTCCGCAGGATGCCATTCAGGGTGGACTTTTCGTGACGCTCATCCGGATCAAGCCACTTGAGCACCAAGACGCAAGGCAACCCATACTCGCCACCGCCGAAGGTCCTCGAACGACTGGCCTGAACGGCTACGCACCAGCCGGGGACCACGCCACGACTCAACTCATCGCCTGTCTCGGCGTCGATCACTGGAATCGACCCGGTGAGGACCGACCCGGCGCCTAGCACCACACCATCGCCGACCCGTGCTCCCTCAGCCACGATGCACCGGCTACCAATCAAACAGTCGTCGCCGATGACAACGGGGCTGGCATTAGGCGGCTCTAGGACCCCTCCGATCCCCACGCCCCCTGAAAGATGAACGTTACGGCCGATCTGCGCACACGAGCCCACAGTGGCCCAGGTGTCGACCATTGTGTTGTCTCCTACCCAGGCCCCAATGTTCGTGTAGCTGGGCATCATGACGACACCTGGACCCTGATAGCTGCCCCATCGAGCCTGGGCACCGGGAACCACCCTGACCTTGCGGTCGATCCAACCGGTCTTCAACGGGATCTTGTCCGCGAACTCGAACGGACCTAGCTCAATGGTGGCCATCTCCGCCTGCTGAAAAAGCAGAAGTATGGAAAGCTTCAGCCACTCATTGACGACCACTCCTCCGGCGCCATCAGGCTCGGCAACACGGACCACTCCCCTATCGAGCAAGTCGATGGCCTCGTGAATCGTCGCTGTGACCTCGGGGTCGCTGGCCGACAGGCCGTCGCGGCCCGCCCAGAGCTCCTCGATATGGGAGCGCAATACCTCGTGCGTGGACGCGGTCTCGGACATAGGGTTGAGGCTATCGGTGGGCCCGCGACCGTCAGGTCAATCCGGCCCGCATTCGGACCAGATCTAGGCTGTCATCCGGCACCACCGCAGCAATCCGCACGTAGCCGGCGCCGCCCTTTCCAAAGGTCTTCCCCGGGGTGGTCAGGACACCCAGTTCCTCAGCAAGACGGAGGCACAAAGCAGTCTCATCACCGTCAGGAGCCTCCACCCACAAGTAAAAGCCGCCCTCGGGCATATCAGCCTTCAGATCAAGGGCAGCCAGAACCTCAATTAGCGAATCAAGCCGTTGGCGGTAACGGTCAGCCTGCACATCGACGTGATCCTGGTCTTGCAACGACGCCACACCGGCGATCTGGGCAGGGCCAGGAACAAGGAGCCCCTGATGCTTCCTAGTTTCGCGGAGATACCAGACCAGGTCCGGATCCCCGGCATAGAAGCCGACTCGGAGTCCGGCCAGATTTGACCGCTTCGACAACGAGTGGACGGCCAAGACCCCGGTCATGCCGTGCTGGACGATGGACCGAGGCTTCCCCGCCCAGGTGAACTCGATGTAACACTCGTCAGAAACCACTGGCACATTGCGGGCCCTTCCCCAATGGCTTGCAGCTTCAAGGTCATCGAGAGCGCCGGCTGGATTGCCAGGAGTGTTCACCCAAAGGCAAAGGGCCCTTTCGGCATCCGCTTCGTCGATCGATGCCAGATCAATCCGCCAGTCCGCATCTAAAGCCACCGGAACTGCTCGGCAGCCAGCCAGGATTGCCCCCATTTCGTAGGATGGATACGACACGGCCGGATATAGGACGGTGTCCCGGCCAGGATTACGAAGGCGCAGCAGTTGCGGCAAACTGGTAACCAGTTCCTTGGTGCCTACACACGCCCCCACCTGAGTGTCGTCCAGTACAGCACCGATACGGCGACCGAACCACTGGACCACGGCATCGAGAAGATCGCGCGTACCGATCGACGGCGGGTATGGACGGGCGGAATCCGGATCGCTGACCAGCGCGTCAACCACCACCTCAGGAACCGGATCGCAGGGGATGCCACGCGAGAGATCCACTACCCCACCGGCAACGCCGTGCGCAGCAGCCACCACCTCGGGAGGCACATCAAATGGGTAGGCCGGAGGGACGAAACCGGTCATCCCGGGCAGGCCATTCATGCCAGCAGCCTTTCAGACCGATAGAAGGGAAGATCTAACCGGATCACTGGGCGTCCTTTTCCTCTACTTGTTCCCGGTCGGTTCATCAGTTCGGAAGTTGGACAGGCGGCCAGCAGAACCTTCGTCGAGTCGCACCATGATCCTCCAGCCGGCCTCGTCGTCGTTCGTAGCTAGCACCTCGCCCTCTCGATGGGCCATGGCCAACATGTCGCCACGGTCATAGGGGACAAGAAGTTCGACGACAACTGTCTGCTGCCGCAGCCATCGACCGATAGTCGACAGGAGGTTGTCAATCCCCTCGCCGCTGACAGCTGACACCAGCACAGAGTTCGACTCCCGCCGCACGAGACGACGTGCAGCGTCCGGCGCGATATCAGCCTTGTTGAAGACGAAAATCTCAGGGATCTGGCCGGCTTTGATTTCATCGAGTACCGAACGCACAGCAGCGATACTGCCCTCCGGGTCGGGGTCCGAGGCGTCAACCACGTGGACTAGGAGATCGGCATCAACCACAACGTCAAGAGTTGACTTGAACGACTCGACCAACTGGTGCGGCAGTTTCCGGACAAAGCCCACGGTGTCGCTGACAAATACCGCCTCACCACCCGGAAGTTGAAGCCGACGGGTAGTGGCATCCAAGGTGGCAAAAAGACGATCCTCAACTAGTACTCCGGCATCGGTGAGCCGGTTCAAAAGTGTGGACTTACCAGCATTGGTGTATCCGACAATGGCTACCGACCGGTTGCTGGTGCGACGACGGGCCTTGGACTGGGTAGAACGATTCTTTCTTATCCGCGAGAGATCCTTCTCTAACTTGCTGACCCGGCGCATTAGCCGGCGACGGTCGACCTCTAGTTGAGTTTCGCCTGGCCCCCGGGTACCAATCCCACCACCCTGCTGACTGAAGACACGGCCGGACCGGCGAAGTCGGGGCAATCGGTAACGAAGCTGAGCCAGTTCTACCTGCGCTTTTCCCTCCGGGCTGCTGGCATTCTGGGCGAAGATGTCCAGAATCACTGCCGTGCGATCAAGCGCCGTGCGGTTGAGAATCTCCTCGAGGTTGCCCTGCTGGGCCGGGGTGAGCTCGTTGTCGAAAACCACTGTGTCGGCATCGACCGAGTCCGAGACGTTCCTCAACTCATGTGCCTTGCCCTGCCCAACGTATGTCGCTCGATCCGGGGCGTCACGAGTTTGAACAACTCGGGCCACCGGATCTGCGCCAGCCGTGTCGACCAGACGCGCTAACTCGTCCATGGAAGCCTCGGTCGCCCCGGAATCACCCCGGTCCAGGGTGACGCCAGCGAGCACAATTCGCTCCTGAAAGGTCCGGTCGATAAGTCCGGTCGACTCACCTCCAAACTCACCAAAAGCGCCACGGTGTTCGGCGAGCGTTATCGGATTCCTCTCTGCGTCATCAATCGGATCACTGTCCGAACCTCCGTATGGGGGCTTATCCACCGGTGAGCACCTCATCTGGATCGATCTGGTAGTCGGCGCCACGAACAGAAGGTCCCGCAAGAAGCACCGGGTCACCCAAGGTGACGGTGGCCGATCCGCCGGCCATCGACACGTTGACCTCTCCGTCAATCAAACCCCAAGAGTAGGCAAGATGAGCTGAAGCACAGGCCCCGCTACCACAAGCATCAGTAAGTCCAGCACCGCGCTCCCAGGTCCTCAAACGGATTGTTGAACGATCCTCAACGGACAGGACGTTGACATTGCAACCGACCGGGAGGAAAAACTCCTCCAACGCTGGTCCAGCATTGACTAAATCCACTGTGTCTGAATCGTCCACGACGAGTACCAAGTGTGGGTTGCCGAAGCCCGCGCTGCCTGCGGCCTGGACCGAGACCCCTGCAAGTGACAGGTCAAGGCCACGGTAGGACGGCCCAGGACCTGCCGATCCCATCTCCACGGTTGCCCATACCTCATCCGCATCCGGAGAACCATTAACCACAATCCGGCGGGAACCGGCCACTGTGTCTACAACCACGACAAACGGACCCTTTGAAGGAGCAGACCGGCGAAGTAACTCGTGGCCGAAGCACCGGAGTCCATTTCCACTTACCTCCGCCCGGCTTCCATCGCTGTTAAACAGGTGAAAGGCCATCCGACCATCGGCAGTGGGCGTTCCAAAAACGAGGCCATCAGCCCCGATTCCGGTCGTGCGGTCACAGAGTCGACGGGCGAGACCGGATCCCTCATCGAGAACGTCATCAGCGAAGGTGACGAGGAAATCATTCCCAAGGCCATGGAGGTAGGTCAGATCCACAGAACCAGTCTTGCCTACGGACGACCACGAACGGCAGTACGTTTCGCAACTCTCAGGGAATCCACTGTTGAGGGGAACAAGCGTCGAACCGGTCGAGTACCTCTTGGACGGCGGCCAAGGGGTTGTCGTCAACTTCGATCCACTCAATACGGGGGTCACGACGAAACCAGCGTTCCTGGCGTCGGGCAAACCTGCGAGTAGCCACCACAGCGTCGGCCACCGCTTCGGCGAGAGTGCACTTACCCGCTAGGTATGCCAGCAATTCCCGATATCCAAGTGCCTGTGACGCAGATCGCGACGGTCCACCGGGCAGCGCTGCCAGCGCCCGAACCTCGTCAAGGAAACCTTCGTCCAACTGGCGTTCGTATCGCTCAGCGATGCGACGGTCTAGGAGTTGCCGGTTAAGACTTAGACCTATCTGGGCGAACGGTGTCGGCGGATAAGAACTGAGGCCGGGCCCGAACGAAGAGAACGGTCTTCCTGAACCAAGGGTCACCTCAAGCGCCCGGACGATGCGCCGACGATTGGAAGGCTCCATCCGTCCTGCGGCCACTGGATCAAGTTCTGCCAGACGTCTGTGGAGAGCCGCAGTGTCCGATTCAGCTTCAATCCTGTCGCGGAGATCGTCCCAACGGCCGGGGATCTCTAGGTTGTCTACGACGGACCGGACATGTAATCCGGTACCTCCGACGAGAACGGCGCGGACATGCCGACCAGAAAGGTCTGCTATAACCCGGCGAGCTGCCCGCTGGAACCTTGACACCGAGAACTCCTCAGTCGGATCAACCAGATCGACGAGGTGATACGGCACTTCAGTCCGCTGAGAGGCAGTGGGCGATGCCGTTCCCACGTCCATACCCCGATACACGGCCATCGAGTCCATGGACACCAACTCAGTGCCCGGCCGATGTCGAGCTACCTCAAGGGCTACTACCGATTTGCCCGAGGCGGTTGCCCCGACAACGACTAAATGCCCGTTGGGCTCCAACACTCAACCCACAGCGACGGGGATGCGGCGACGGTGGCGAGGAACTGCGGTGACCTCGACTAACTCGCCATGGAGATAATGGTTAGCTGCTCCCACTATTCGCACGTCGGCGTAAGCACCGGTCCGCAGACCATCACCAGCGGGGAGATGAACCAGTTTGTTCTGGCGAGTCCGGGCAGTGACCTGGTTGGGCTCGCGTTTAGCTGGCCCCTCAACCAAAACTTCCTCTACCCGACCAATTCGAGCGTTGTGAGCCAGACTGGCCGACCGACGCAAGACCCGCTGCAAACGTTCGAAGCGGTCCACGCAAACGTCGTGGTCGACAAAATCTTCAATCATGCCGGCCGCCTCGGTGCCCTCCCGCGGAGAGAACACGAAGCAGTAGGCCGAGTCGTAACCGGCCTCGGCCACCACCTCGAGGGTCCGTTCAAAATCATCCTCCGTCTCACCAGGAAAACCCACGATCAGATCAGTGGTAACGGCTAGGTCCTCAATTCCTTTTCGAGCATCGGCTAACCGATCGAGGTAGCGCTCAGCTGTGTAGCCGCGGTGCATGGCCGAAAGGATCCGGTCACTTCCTGATTGAAGCGGCAGATGGAGGTGCTCGCATACTTCCGGTGTGGTCGCCATAGCCGCAATAGTCTCTGGTCGAAGATCCTTCGGATGGGGGCTAGTGAAACGCACCCGGCGGATGTCTTCGACAGCGCCCACGGCAGCTAGAAGGTCGGCGAAAAGAGGCCGTGCTCGGCGGTCGCTGGCTTCGGACCAGGTTGTCCCTGCCTCGAATCCGTCAGCCAATCCCGGGGCGATCGACCGGAGACGTAAGGTCAGGTCGCGACCGTAGGAGTTGACGTTCTGTCCGAGAAGAGTGATCTCAGTGACTCCATCCACCGCCAGACTGCCTACCTCGGCAACGAGCTCGCCGAACGGCCGACTGATCTCGGGTCCCCGGACCGAGGGAACGATGCAGAATGCACAGGAGTTGTCACAGCCGATCTGGATCGTCACCCAGGCCTTGTGGCCAGCATCTCGTTGGGTCGGTAGAGCTGACGGGAAAGCCTCGGCATCCTCCCGCGCTGTCTCTTCCAAGATCTCCATAATCGGGCCACATTCCCGAGCCTCGGCCAGTAGTTCGGCGGCCCGGTGAACGTTGTGGGTGCCAAACACGACATCGACGTGCCCAGCCCGCTCCTGAATTCTTTCGCGATCCTTCTGCGCCAAGCAGCCACCCACAGCCAACTGGACATCTGAACGGCGCTCCTTTAGGGCCTTGAGATGCCCCAGAGCGCCGTAGAGCTTGTTGTCCGCGTTCTCGCGGATGCAACAGGTATTCAGGACAATGACGTCGGCCTCATCTTCCGACACGGCCGGCACCATCCCTTCAGCCTCCAGAAGACCGGCGATCCGCTCACTATCGTGCTCATTCATCTGGCACCCGTAGGTGCGCACTACATACGACCTCTTTAGAGCGGCATCCACAGTGAAGATGCTACGGCCCAGTCACTAAGCCGCCTCCGAGGCGTGGACGGGACCGGGGCAAACAGATTCTTGGGCAGGCGATTGCCGCCCAGTGGATCTGTCAATCGTCGAGCGATATAGGAAGGTCGTCTACTTCAGTGAACTCCTCTTCCGCAACATCGATAAGCGGGTCTCCAGAGTCTGCTACCTCCTCTTCCGTGGGATTCACCTCCCGCCATACTCGATCAGTGATTTCGACCATGACTTCGGGATTGTCAGCCAAGAATTTCTTGGCATTCTCCCGACCCTGACCGAGTTGCTCTCCCTCGTAGGTGTACCAAGCACCCGATTTCTTGACGACGCCGAGGTCGACACCGAGATCGACCACCGACCCCTCACGGCTAATGCCCTTCCCATACATGATGTCGAATTCGGCCTGCCGGAATGGCGGGGCGCACTTGTTCTTGACCACCTTGACGCGAGTGCGATTGCCCACCACTTCGACACCATCCTTAATGGCTTCGATGCGGCGAATATCCAGACGAACCGACGAGTAGAACTTCAACGCCCGACCACCCGGTGTGGTCTCCGGCGAGCCAAACATCACCCCGATCTTTTCCCGCAACTGGTTTATGAAAACGCAGATGGTCTTGGATTTGTTCAGGTTCGATGTGAGCTTGCGTAGAGCCTGAGACATCAGGCGGGCTTGAAGGCCGACATGACTGTCGCCCATTTCGCCTTCGATCTCCGCCCGAGGGGTCAGGGCGGCCACTGAGTCGATGACAACCACATCGAGGGCCCCGGAACGGATCAACATGTCAGCGATCTCCAAAGCTTGTTCGCCGGTATCGGGCTGCGAGATAAGTAGCTCGTCTACGTCCACGCCAATGGCCCGGGCATAGGTCGGATCCATCGCGTGCTCAGCATCGATATAGGCACAGATGCCGCCGTTACGCTGCGCTTCAGCTACCACGTGTGTAGCCAGCGTGGTCTTTCCCGAACCTTCCGGCCCGTAGATTTCGACGACGCGGCCACGAGGGATACCACCGATGCCGAGGGCCAGGTCTAGAGCCAGGGCCCCGGTGGGAATTGACTCGATAGACATGGCGCCCTTGTCGCCCATTTTCATCACCGCGCCGGCACCGAACTGCTTTTCGATCTGTCCGAGAGCCAAGTCGAGAGCCTTGGTGCGCTCGGCTCCCGCTTCAAGGTCGCCACCACTCATCGTCCTGCCGTGCTTTGCCATCTCGTCTCTACCTCCTGTGGATTGGTCGGCACGATTGCCGTTTCCGGTCTGTCGTCGTGGTTCAGGGTCGTCAGTGGTGAAGTTAGGGGGAGCCTGTGACAGCCGAACCGAGAGGAAACCCGGTGGGGCGGCCTAGGGCCGTTTGTCGGACCTTCGGAGATCCTTCTGTCGAATGACAGTAGCGTAATTCCGAACAAGCGTTCGATGCAAGTATTGCATCGACACTCGGCCTATGGAGTCTTGAGACTGGCCGCTACCGTCTCCTCATGAGCGATACGAACTCCACTCCCGAGGCCAAACGGGCCGCCCACGCTGCCGCCAATCCGGACCTCGCCGACCGGCTTGATTCCCTAGCTTGGAAATGCACTCAGGAGGCAGGTACCGAACCGGCGTTCACCGGGATCTACTGGGACGAAAAGCGAGCCGGCACCTACCGGTGCGTGGCCTGCGATGCGCCGCTCTTCGACAGTTTGACCAAGTTCGACTCGGGTAGCGGCTGGCCGAGCTTCACCGCACCAGTCGACAGCGAAGCTGTTGAGGCCCGCACCGACCTAAGCCACGGGATGCTTCGCACCGAAACTACCTGCGCTGTCTGCGGCGCTCATCTCGGCCACGTCTTTCCTGATGGGCCTGCCCCCACCGGCGATCGCTACTGCATCAACTCGGCCTGCATCACTCTTGCAGAGGATTAAAACCCCAGGGGCACGCCGACCCAAGAGTCAGGAAACGGCGATCATTACGACGCCACTCCCTGAAGCGGAAACCGGTCCAGGATTTCGTAGGCCACACCGTCGGGTTGATTCCTGCTGCGGAACAAGGTCACCGCATCCACCGCAAATGAAGTGACCACCGCCCGACCAACCGAGTTCGGCGGCGGTTCCATCACGAATCGGCAGAGCGTTAGGTGGCCCAAAAACGTTCGAGAGTCCGGCTGTTCGCCCAACTCCGCTGTCGCCGCGACCACAGAGGCCGCCAACTCGTCAATTCCGGCGACCGGGACCATCACCACAGTGTCGCCGAGCACTTCGGTAGCCGGACCCAAAACCGCCGTGGCCGACAACCCCTTCCAGCCTTCCGAACTGCCTCCGAACCCTTCTCCGGCCGCCCATCCAGCAAGAATTTCTCGAGCCTGCTCTGGGTCGGCTCTGCCTAAGAACCGGAGGGTGACGTGCCACTGGTCTGGTCTTAGCCAACGCACCTGGCGGGCCTGCGGACGCGGTAACCGATCGAGAACGGTCACAGCCTCGGTGGAGGGCTCGACTCCGACGAAAAGGCGCACCGGAGGCTCCGGAAATCAGCCGGAACGACGATCTAAAAGGCGACGCCGCAGGGCGTCTAGGACTGTAATCACCGTGAACTGACGGATCCGGGTTCGGTCAAATGGCCACCGCACTAACACCGCCTCCACCTCGTCATCAAGGCATGTGGCCATCCACACCGTGCCCGGCTCAACGCCGTCCTGCGGGTCCGGGCCCGCTACCCCAGTGACGGCTATCGACACATCAGCGCTCAGGCGAGCACATACGCCGACCGCCATAGCTCTCACTGCCTCCTCCGAGACCGCCGGGGCTTCGTCCGGGACACCTAGAACTTCACGCTTTACCGCCGTGTCGTAGGCGACGACCGAACCTAAGAAAGCTCGGCTGGACCCAGGAACATCGGTCAGGCGAGACCCGACCATTCCGCCGGTCAGCGACTCGGCAGTAGCCAAAGTCAAGTTCTGCCCCACAAGAAGATCCAGAACAACCGATTCCATCGTCTGGTCATCAATGCCAAAGACGATCGGACCAGCGATGGCCCGCACCCGGGCCTCTTCCTCGGCTAACAGGGCTTCTGCTTCTAATTCGGTCGTGGCCTTAGCCGTGAGCCGGACCTTAAGCCCCTCCATGCCGCTGGCCAGGAAGGCGATCGTCACTCCGCCCTTGCGGTCCAATCGCTCAATCTCGTCTGCCAAATCCTCGGCCAAACCTGACTCCGAGTGGCCCCAGGTCCGTAAGGTCCGCGAACGAATTGCGCTCGAGATCCCAGCCCGTCTCTTCAGGTCAGGAAGAATCGTCCCCTCGACCATCTGACGCATCTCCCATGGGACACCGGGCACGGCGTACACCACCTTGGGGCTATCGTCGGCGTCGGCCTCCGATTCGGCACCCACCGGGCAAACTAGGCCCGGAGCGGTGCCTGGCATCTGCTCAATGGGTCGAGCGCCAACCGGCACACAGGCCTGTCGGAGGTTGTTGGCAGGCATGGGTCGACCGCGCCCGCCAAATACCGACTTGATGCGGGCCACCAGAGCCTCATCGCTCACCAACTCGACACCAAGTAGTTCGGCTATCACCTCCCGTGTGATGTCATCTTGGGTGGGCCCAAGACCACCGGTCACGATGAGGGCGTCGGCACGGTCTAGGGCACTGCTGAAGGCGTCCAGCATGCGATCCCGGTTGTCTCCAACCGCAGTGTGTCGGTGACAATCGATCCCGGCGAGAGCCAGTTGTTCGCCGATCCAGGACGAGTTGGTATCCACAATCTGACCAAGGAGCAACTCGGTTCCCACAGCCACTATCTCGCATCGCACTTCCAGCCCCTCCCTCGTCGTCTTCCTAGCCCTCAAGTGGACCGGGAACCGGTCATGCTGGTCGCCCGACTACCGTCCAACAAGTACTGGAATCCGGTGATAAGCGTGAACGCCACGGCCATCCACAGCGACACCTGAACAACGACTTCTGCCTTCTGAAGGGGAGGCAGAACCGCAAGCAGCAGTGCTGTCCCCTGCACGAGGGTCTTCCACTTGGCCGAACGTCGGGACGGGACAGCAAGACCGCGACGGGCGAACCAGAGGCGGTACAAAGTGATCACGCCCTCCCGGACCGTCAGAAGCGTGACTGGGACCCATCCGTAGCGGTCCACCACCACAAGGCATACAGCCACACCGATCACAACCACCTTGTCAGCCAGTGGATCCAGGAAGGCCCCCCACCGACTGACCGTGCCTCGACGTCGGGCCAAGATCCCATCGAAGTAGTCAGTGGATGCCAGTACCACACCGAGCACAAAGCCGCCCCACGTCACTCCGTTGCGTTCATTGTTCTCGAGCACAAAGACGAAAAGAAGAGGAGCTAGCAACAGGCGAGTCAAAGTGACCAGGTTCGCCGGCGACACGACGGTTCGCAGATGCTTCAACGGAAGTCCTCAGCCACAGGCGCCGCCTGGAGGTCAGGCCCCAACGCCCCAGTCACCAGCACATCTTGGAAGGTACCGACCGGCAGATCGACGGGCACGGACACCACCCCGTCGATCTCCGGTGCCTCTCGATGTGTTCGTCCGACACCTGGCTCATCGACCAAAATCTCAACGGACCGTCCGATTAGGGCATCACGTCGGGTCGACGTGATGCCGTCCTGAACCTCACTCAACTCACGCAGTCGTTCAGCAACGAGGCCGTCGTCAACCACGCCGTCTAGACCCGCGGCAAAAGTCTCCGCCTCCTGGCTATATGCAAAAAACCCACACCAATCGAGGTTGGCTTCGTTCAAGAAGTTAAGCAGGGCGTCGTGATCCTCCTCGGTCTCCCCGGGGTAACCGACGATGAAATTGGAACGCAGCGCAGCGTCGGACTCCCGGCTACGGATGGCGACGATCCGTTCCAGGAAACGACTTCCATCGCCCCAGCGACGCATGCGACGCATCAGCGGTGGCGATACGTGCTGCAGCGACAGGTCGAAGTAGGGAACGCCGGTGGCACACACGGCGTCTACCAGACGGTCGGTGAGCTCCGACGGATAGAGGTAAAGCAGACGGACCCGCTCGACGCGGGTGGCAACAGCCTCCACGAGGGAGACGATTGCCTTTTCGCCCACACCCTGATCTCGTCCATAGGCAGCAAGGTCTTGAGCTACAAGAACCACTTCACGTGTATCCAAGGCGTCGACCTCAGCTAGGACCTCGTTCATGGGTCGGCTGCGCTGCGGTCCACGAAAGGTCGGAATGGCGCAGAATCCGCATGCTCGATCGCAACCCTCGGCGACCTTCACGTAAGCCCATGGACGCGTCGCTGGTGGTCGGGGAAGGTTCAGAAGGTCGAAAGACGGCACGTCACCGCTAACGGGTCGCCGGCCCAGATTGACCGGTACACCAAAGCCCGCTACCCGGTCGACCTCCGGGAGGGATTCAGCCAGCTCACTGCCATAGCGCTCGGCCATGCACCCGGTGACCACCATCTTGGCTCCGTCTCTCCTCTCGTCGGAAAGGGCCAGCACGGTGTCGATCGACTCTTGCCTAGCATCCTCAATGAAAGCGCACGTGTTGACGACAATCAGGTCCGCATTCGCCGCAACATCGACCGGGACCATACCGTCAGATGTGAGGGTCCCTGCCAGCTTCTCAGAATCAACCTGATTCTTGGGGCAGCCGAGGGTAACCAAGTGATAGGTCCCAGCCATCAGACACCCGCCGACGAGGCAAGCACCGCCAGCAGCACCCCATAGGAAACCAGAAGCATCGCTCCCTCGGGACGTGCGATCCGCCGCGAGGTCGACATGCATAAGACCACCAGGGTGGCGATGATCGCCATAGCCAACGAGCCGCGGACCTGAAGGTTCACCTCAGACATCGGCCCTGGCCCTGCCAAAAACAATGCTGCTCCCACGGCAAGGCTGTTAAATACGTTTGAGCCGAGCAGGTTGCCAATGATTAGGCCTGTCTCTCTTCGGCGAGAAGCTGCCACCACGGTTACTAACTCGGGGAGTGACGTCCCGAACGCCACCATCGAAAAGCCCACGAACCCGCCACCGATTCCGAAACCGTCGGCAAGCCCCGTAGCCCCGAGGACCACTATCTGGGCAGAGCCCACGGTTCCTACTAGCCCAATCAGCGTCCACCACCAGGTTGACCCGGCGCCAACGCCTGTCTTGGCATCCTCAGACCGCTTACCGTCCTCGGGAGGCTTCTGGGCCAAGAGCAACAAACCGACAACCGTGGCAATGGCCAGGATGACTCCCTCAACACGCGTGGCTCCGTCCTGCACGAGGACGGCAAACAGGACCACTGAGGCCAGACAGAGGATTGCTCGTCGTATTGATCCCCCGGGCAGGTCGAGAGGATGAATGACCGCTCCAATTCCCAGAACCAGCGAGAGGTTGGCCACGTTCGAGCCAATGACATTGCCGACACCCAGGTCGAGCTCGCCCTGTGCCGCAGCGATGACCGACACCACGAGTTCCGGAGCACTGGTCCCGAATCCGACTACCAGAGCTCCGACCACCATCGTCGACACGCCCAGCCGGAAGGCCAAGGCGGTTGCACCGTCGACGAAGCGATCCGCCGACCAAGCCAAGACAGCGAGGCCGCCCACGAGGAAAATTAGGTCAAGGATCACGGGTCGACGTTAGCCACCGTCCACCACGACCCCGCGGGTCGCTGGCGGGCAGCTAGAGCCCCTGTTCCTGGCGGTCAGGAATTTCCTCAGGGGCAACCAGAACCTCCCGGGCTTTGGAACCGGTCGACGGTCCAACCACGCCCGCCTCCTCCAACAAGTCCATCAGCCGACCCGCACGGGCGAAGCCCACCCGGAGCTTGCGCTGAAGCATCGACGTCGAACCCAGTTGGCTCATCACCACTAGGCGGCGAGCCTCCGCAAAGAGCTCATCGTCGTTCCCCTTTTCGCCACCTATTGAAGGGCGAGAAGAGTCCTCGGTTATGTCGTCGACCGGGTCAACAGCAGCCTGACCGGCCTGACCATCGTCGACGGATGGTGCATCCGCACCCACTGTCGGATCGCCGGCAACAGAGCCGGCAGTAACAGACGTCGCGGCTTTCGCCTGAACGACCCACGAGGCAACCACCTGACGAACTTCAGCCTCATCCACCCAGGCCCCCTGAATGCGCTGCGGCACGCTGGAACTGGGCCCGAGGAGGAGCATGTCGCCGTATCCAACTAGACGCTCGGCGCCCGGCTGGTCGAGGATGACTCGGCTGTCAGCCAAGCTGGAAACGGCAAAAGCCAGTCGAGCCGGGATGTTGGCCTTGATCACTCCGGTGATCACGTTCACCGAAGGTCTCTGAGTAGCAACCACCAGGTGTATACCGACTGCACGAGCCATCTGGGCTAGACGGGTGATTGAATCCTCAACGTCACGGGCAGCCACCATCATCAGGTCGGACAACTCATCAACCACCACGAGGATGAACGGCAAGCGCTCATAATCGACCGACTCGCCATTTTCGTCGGCTAGTCCCAGCGGGGCCTTGAGATCGCCCCTGTCATGAGCGGCGTTATAGCCGCCAATATCCCGGAATCCGCAACTCGAAAGTAAGTCATAGCGGCGTTCCATCTCCCGGACCGCCCAGTGGAGCGCATTAGCCGCCTTCTTGGGGTCCGTCACCGGCGCCGTCAGCAGGTGAGGAACTCCTTCGTACTGCCCCATCTCAACCCGCTTGGGGTCTACCAGGATGAGACGCACCTGGTCAGGTGTCGAACGCATCAACACTGAGGTGATCAGCGCGTTGATGCACGAAGACTTGCCGGCACCGGTCGCTCCAGCGATCAGCAGATGCGGCATGGTTGAAAGGTTCAGCATCACTGAGCGACCACTGATGTCTCGCCCGATACCGGCCTCTAGAGGATGCCTGGCCTTGGCGGCCTCGGACGAGGTGAGGATGTCGCCAAGAGCCACGACCTCGCGGTCCTCATTGGGAACCTCGATACCAATAGCCTGTTGGCCGGGGATGGGGGCAAGAATCCGGACGTCGGTGGCGGCCAGCGCGTAGGCGATGTCCTTGTGGAGGCTGGTGATGCGGGCGACCTTCACGCCCTCACCTAACTGCAAGGCGTAGCGGGTGACCGTGGGACCCACGGTCATCTCGGCCAAGCGCGTCTGGACTCCGTGAGCGGCCAGTGCCTCCTGAAGTCGCAAGCCGCGTTCCTCGACCGCCTTGGCGTCGACGTCGTGGGTCTCACTTCGTGACAGAAGTCCGACTGACGGGAGGCGCCACTGCGAGTCGGCGCCAGGCGGCCCCAGTTCGATGGTGAGTTGCTCGCCGCCCGCAGCCGCCTTCGCCCTGCCCCTCTTCTTCTTGGTGGACGGACTGACGGATTTAGAGGGGGTCGCCACGGTAGGCGCCGGCTCAGGAGTTGGGTGGGGCTCCGGATCCCGATCCGGTGTCGGCGGAGTGGGCATACCTGTCCGCGCCACTGGAGGACCATCCCCGCCAGGTGGAATAAGCAGGTTTCTCAACCAGTTGCGAATCCCCCGGGCCACCGGCCGTAAGCCGGCCATGGTGCCCCGGGCAGCATGGCGGGCGGTGAAGGCCGCCCCCTTTGCCGCACCTCGGGCTGCTTGACGAGCAGTGGTGCGGGTGATGACCGCCGACGCAATCAGGCCAAGACCGACCAAAACGAGAACTGCTCCCCAGGTGGCCATCACGGCTTCAAGGCCCCCACCCACGCCAAGGCCTATCAGGCCTCCAGCTCGACCGAGACCGTCGGCTCCGTCGCTAAGACCTGGACGCCCTCGGGCCACATGCAAGATTCCGGTGACCGATACCACCGCCATGACCAGACCGACGGGCATCCGACGAGAGATCTCGCCGAATTCGGAGCGTTCGCGGAACATGGCCAGACCAGTGCCGACCATGGCCACCGGCAAGGCCACTCTCGTTGCTCCAACCGACCAGGACAAGCCCGAGTCAAGTACCCGGCCGAATACACCTGCGCGCTCCAAGTAAACCGAGAGACCAGTCAAGAGCCCCCCGACTACCAGTACGAGGCCGAGTATTTCGTCGCCGCGACCAGCAAAGGCGGCCCGACCCATGCGCCTGACCAGAGATTCTCGTGATGGTTTCTCCGCGACGCGCCTATCTCTACCTGTTTCGACGGTACCAGCCTTCCGACCTGCAGGTTCGCGGTCGGGAGCCTCCCGCCGATCGTCAGCGGAGGGGACGCCGCCTTCCCGTCCACGGGACCGGCGAGAAGGACGCGACGATCGAGAAGCCATCGGCTGCGACGGTACCACCGAGCCGTAACAGGCTCGGGGCAGCCAGAACCAACCCTAGGAACTCCTACCGAACCTCGACCACCGGCACGAGAGTTGGTCGCCGGCCGGTGCGCCGGGACACCAGACGGCCAGTGGCGCGACGAGTCAGGCGCGCCAACTCGGCCTCACTGCACTCTCCATCAGCGACCACTCCTGCCAAAGCTTGAGCCACCTCGTCGGCCACCTCAACATGCCAGGCATCTCGCTCATCGGGTTCCATCCAGCCTCGGCTTTCCACGATCGGTCGACCGTCGAGACAGCCACCGCGCTTGTCGACCACCACTCTGACGAAAACAAACCCCTCGCCCGACACAGCCCGGCGCTCCTGCAACAGGTCTTCCGATACCCGGCGACCCGACTCGTCGACCATCACGTAACCGTCGGGCACTCGATCCACGTGGGCCACACCCGCACTGGTCAACTTCACCCGATCTCCATCGGTGCATCTCAGCACCTGATCTACACCCATTCCGCGTCCTCGGGCGAGGTCTTCGTGCGCCACCAGATGCGCGTACTCACCATGGACCGGTATGAATAAGTCAGGGTCAGCAGCCTCGTGCAGAGCCAGCAACTCGTCGGCCTTGCCGTGGCCAGTGGTATGAACCCCCAGTTGGCCACTGTGCACCAGTCGCACGCCCCGTCGGGCCAAAGCGTTGTGCAGGCGAGCCACTGCAGCCTCGTTGCCAGGGATGGGATGCGACGAGAAGACCACAGTGTCCAAATCTCCGACGGCCACATACCTGTGACGACCCTGGCCCATCAGGTTCAGGGCGGCGCGCGGCTCACCCTGCGAACCGGTACAAACAATGCAAGTACGTGCGGGCTCCAGGTCCTCGACATCTTGGTCGGTGGCCAGCATCCCGTCCGAAACCCGAAGTAGGCCTAGTTCCCGGGCCAAGGTCACGTTTCGAACCATCGAGGGTCCCATCACTACGAGCGTCCGACCGGTAGCCGCCGCCGCATCAGCTACCTGCTGGATGCGGTGCACGTGACTCGAGAAAGCCCCGACGATGATCCGCCGCTCCTCGTTGTCTTCGAAGATCTGGCGCATCACCGGCCCGATACTCGACTCCGAAGACGAAGAGCCAGCGGAGCCAGCATTGGTCGAGTCGGCCAGGAGGAGGCGTATCCCTCCATCGGCCGCCAGCTCTCGAACCCGGTTCAGGTCGGTAACACGGCCATCGACCGGTGTTGGGTCGAGTTTGAAATCGCTGGAGTGAAGGATTCGTCCTTGAGGAGTGCTGAAGACTGTCATCAGTCCGCTGGGTGTCGAGTGGGTGACAGGAAGGAATTCACATTCAAAGGGACCGATAGGCATGCGCACATGGTCTTCCAGTGCCAGAAGATCGGGAACGGGGATACCGGCTGCCGACAACTTGCCGCGAACCATGCCAAGAGTGAACGGCGCTCCATAAACGGGCATCGTCACCCCCTGCTCACCAAGAGCTCGCAAGAGATACGGCAGGCCGCCAATGTGATCCTCGTGGGCATGAGTAATGACACAGGCCTCGAGGCGGTCGGAGCGATCCAGCAGCCAAGAAAAGTCTGGCAACACCGCGTCGACTCCGGGCATGTCGTCAGGGAAAAGTTGACCGCAGTCCAGCAAAACGATGCGGCCATGTGCTTCAAGAGCAGCGCAGTTGCGGCCGATCTCCCCCAGCCCGCCGAAGAATGTCAGGTAAACGGGATCAGCCACGACGAATATACGGACGCAAGAAGTGGCGGTTAGCCGCGACCGAGTCCGACCAGCACGCGTCGGGCCATGTCCTGCAGACCCTCCGGCTCGGGCCCCATAGGCGGACGGCAGTCTCCACCAGGAAGGCCAAGGACCTTCATCATCGCTTTCGTCGGAATCGGATTTGGCTTCAAGTCACCCGACTCGAAATCCCATGACCCAAGTAGACGCTGGTTGGCCGCAGTAGCTTCGGCCACGTTCCCCGAGAAGAAGGCATCCATCATGACCACCATTTCGGGAGTGGCCCAGTGGGAGGCGACGCTGATCACGCCCACCGCTCCAACTGCCAGCAGGGCCAAAGTGAGAGCGTCCTCACCGCTGTAGACCTCGAAGCCGTCGGGGGCCGCAGCTACGACACGGGCCGTCTCGGTTAGGTCGCCAGCCGCATCTTTGACACCGACCACGTTGTCCACTTCGTCAGCTAGCCGCAGCATTGTCGCCAGTTCGATCTTCCGGCCCGACCGTGGCGGAATGTCATACAACAGAACCGGCAGTTCGGTGGCTTCCGCTACCACCCGGAAATGCTCGAACAGCCCAGCCTGGGATGGGCGGTTGTAGTAGGGGGTAACAGTGAGGATGGCGTCCGCCCCTGCGACCGTGCACCGTTCGGTCAACTCCACAGCGGCCACTGTGTCGTTACTGCCGGCACCGGCAATAACGTGGACATCGACGGCATCTGCGACGACCTCGACGAGGGCAACCTGTTCGTCATGGGTCAGCGTCGGAGATTCGCCAGTGGTGCCAGCCAGTACCAAGCCGTCGTTGCCTTGGTCAACTAGCCACCTAGCCAGCTCGACGGCTCCGTCAAGGTCAACAGCGCCTTCTTTGGTGAACGGAGTGATCATCGCGGTGATCACTCGCCCAAACCTGGGTTCCATCTTCATGTCTCTCTCTCAGTCGATTCCCGTCCAGTGCCAGCCTCAACATCCAGTTCGAAACCGTCAGCTGTCGTGCTCGCTCGCCCGATCAATTCCGAGGGTGGCGAGGAGATTTTCATGCAACTGGAACCAGATCGTGTGGTATGAGTCGATGATTGGTCGGGCGAACCAGTCAGCCTCGCCGGCCCGCACCCGCTCTAGAGCCGCGGTGAACCGGTGGCGGTATCCGTGAAAGCGTGTCAGGAGTTCCGTCAAGTCGTCACAGATCGGGCCGACGATTCCATCGACCTCAACCAGCCGTTCAATTACGGCATTGTCCCATTCATTATCCGCGTGGTCGTTGACCACTGTTTGGCCATCAGGATCGTCCGGGTCAGGGCGCAGTTGCCAATCAGTGCACAGGCCGAGAAAAGACGCGTTAACGGCCAGAAACCGCCGGTAGGCCTCTTCAACACCTTTCCTGCATCCCGCCGACTCCAGTTCGGAGGCTAGAAGTGATTCGCCGTAGGCACGCCCCTCCGAGGTCAGCGCCCAACCTGAAATTCGACCCTCTCGGTGTCGCACGAACCCGAGATCAGCCAATCCATGAAGCACCGCCACCACCTCATCGACGGCCAGGCCAGTGGCCTCCACCACGGTGCCAGCCTCAACAAAGCCTTGGACCCGGAGGGCGTGGACAATCTGGAGTTCCAGAGTGTTCTCTACCGTCGAATCCGAAAGGGTTGCAGCCCCGAGATCCGGGATCTGGTGTGTCGTCGACATGGCGTCCACGCTACAGGGGGTCGTCCTCGGGTATCGGGGCGGTTTCGTCTCCTCGCCGCACCAGACGCACGAGCACCAGCGGATAGCCGACCAAGCCAATGGCAGTAAAGACGAACCACTGGACCGCATACGAGAGATGGGGTCCTTCCCCCAGGTCGGAGACTGGCACCGCGACCGGCCAGTCCTTCATTCCAACAGCCTCCTCCAACCGAACCCACATCGGCGCCAGACTGACCTCCCACCGTGACTCCAGAGCATCACGGTCAAGGCGATCGACCTCAAGGTCGTGGCCACGCTCACCAGACCGGAAAACATCCAGAGTGCCCTTGAGTACCAATTGGTCGCCGGGTTCCCCTGCCGGAGACCAATCTGCGACATCTCCATCCTTGTACAAAGACCGAGCCACGAAGCCACGATCGACTGCTACACCCGCCCACGGGTAAGCGGTATCGATTTGGAACAGAGTGACCACGTGGACACCCGGCCCGCCGCCCATCGAACGGTTGACCAGCACCACCTCAGCGTCGCGGAGCCAAGCTCCGTCCATTCGAATCCTGGTATGACGAAGGTCATCGGGCGGGACGCCCGAGTTCAGTGTGCTGAAGGCTTCAGAGATTGGGGTCGGAGGCACCAAGGACCGCTCGGCCACAACTCTGTTGTGGTCTCGACGGGCTTGAAGGCGCCGTATCTGCCAGAGGCCGAGGTTGACCGTTGCCGCCAGCAGAGCAATCACCACCAGATGTGAGAGCAGCCACCACGGTTTCAGGAGATTGCGGACTTCGGTTCTCACGAGGAAGGGACCCCGTCCCGGCGCCAACGGTCCTCAGAAACCCAAGAGCGCATCGAGGCCCACGGTGACACCGGGAACAGCAGCAATGGCCCGAACTGCCAGAACAACACCGGGCATGAATGAAACCCGGTCACTGGTGTTGTGACGGATGGTCAGAGTCTGGCCAGCTGCGCCCAGAATCACCTCTTGGTCCGCGACAGCGCCGCGCATCCTCAGACTGTGGATCTTTATGTCAGCTGGACCGGAAGCCCCTCGCGATCCCGGTATCGCCTCCCGGGTGGTGGGGTCGGACGCCCAGTCAGCTGACGCAGCGGCCATGCGTTCCGCGGTAGCCGCCGCCGTGCCTGAGGGGGCGTCGACCTTGCCATCATGGTGGATCTCGACGATCTCGCCGGTGTCGAACCATGGCGCAGCAAGTTCGGCAAATCGCATCATCAGTACGGCTCCGATGGCAAAGTTGGGCACCACCACGCAGTTGCTATTCGTGAATACCTCTCTCAAAGCGACCAGGTCGGCGTCGTCCAGACCGCTAGTACCAACTACTGCATGCACTCCGTTTTCGGCTAGCACCGGGAGGCATACCCGACTGGCCTCTGCCACCGTAAAGTCAACCACCACATCGAGGCCACCGTCGATGGCAACCATCGCTTCGGCGTCTGCCAGGACTTGGACTCCAAGAAGTTCGTCCCCGGCCGCCGACGGATCGGCGGCCGCCACCAAATCCATGCCGTCGGCTTCAACAATGGCCTCGGCAACAGAGCCACCCATGCGTCCAGCCACGCCCAGGACACCGACACGTATGGGCATCAACGCAGAGTCCACCATGACGCCGAGGCTATCGGTCATCGATCGGGCTATCGGAACGAGTTCTAGTCTCGCTGGGTACTTTGATCAGGTCTCGGGGCCGACCTCGGCGACCGTGGCCTCTGGCGTCAGCACAGCAGCCAGAACTGCGTTTACCTCGTCGAGGGTGACCTCACGCAGGAGGTCGACATACTCTTCCAGTGGAATGACTCTGCCCAGCAGACTTTGGCTGGTTCCCAATCGAGACATCCGACTTCCAGTGCCCTCAAGGCCCAAGAGGATCGATCCCTCAAAACCTGCTCGAGCTATTCCCAACTCCTCGGCGGTGATTCCATGGGCGGCTACCTCGGCCACCTCCTCCGCCACCACCCGCTTTAGCTCTTCTGACCGTTCGGGCGCCGTACCGGCATATACCGATACCACCCCTGCGTCCAAGTATCCGGCCATCGAGGCAAAGACGCTGTAGGCCAGCCCCCGGTCCTCCCGAACGGTCTGGAAGAGGCGACTGGACAGCCCTCCACCCAACACATGGACACCGATGGCCAGAGCGTGACGGCGCGGATCGTTTCGAGAAAGGCCCTGCCATCCCCATGCAAGATGGACCGCCTCGGTCGGCCGGACGAGCCGACGGGCGGATACGGGCAGCGACACCGGCGGATTCCGAACCGGAGTCTCACCCGAGTCACGGCCATCGAAGGCCGCGTAGACCTGCTCAACCAAACGATCATGGTCAACCGCTCCAGCAGCAGCTACCACCAGATTGGGAGCGCGATACCACTGGTCGTGGAAGGCGACGATTTCTTCACGATCGAGAGCTGTTACTGAGTTGACACTGCCCAGAACCTCGCGGCCCAGGGGGTGGGCGGGGAAAAGTGCCTCATAGAGGAGTTCGAAAACCACATCATCTGGATCGTCCGCCTGAAGATGGATTTCCTCGAGGATGACCTGTCGCTCAGTCTCGACATCAGCCGAGCGCAAGGCAGGTGTGCTCAACACGTCGGCCAGCAGAGACACGGCCAGTTCCTGACCGCCTTGACTACCACCAGCCGGAACGCGCGCGTAGTACGCCGTGTACTCCTTCGCCGTAAACGCGTTCATCTCGCCGCCAGTCGCGTCCACTAGTTCGGCGATCGACCGGGCTGACCTCTCTTCGGTCCCCTTGAACAGTAGATGTTCAAGGAAGTGCGAAGCACCAGCAATCTCAGGCGCCTCGTCACGTCCTCCGACACCCACCCAAACCCCGATCGAGACCGAGTGAGCGTCGGTCATCCTCTCAGACACCACGCTCGGTGCTGCCGTCGAACCGTGTTCAGGCAGGCTCAACTCGACCACCGAACCAGTGGCCATGCGGGCGCCATGTCGGCGCCCAGAGTCAATAGCGCCGTTCGTCAGGACGAACCGTCGACCACGGATTCAGCTCCGTTGGACCTAGCGTCGACGCCGGCGACCACCGCCGCCGCCGCGGTTGGCCGGTGCAGCAACACCGAGATCGCCGTGAACCGTCTCAAGTTCAGCTTTGAAGGCGTCCTCGAAGCTGGCCTCGACGGGCATAGCGGATTCCACAACATCGGCGACCTCGTTGGCCTCATCATCCAGAGCTGCTGTTTCATCAGCAGAAGTTGCGCCGGCATCGTCCTCGGTTGCCGGCGCGTCATCACCACCATCAGCGACCGGTGTGTCATCCGCCTCAGAACCCTTTGAGGGCACATCGCCAGCTGGCTTTAGCGAAATCTTGCCGTTCGGGTCAACGTCCTCGACCACTACCGATAGAGGCTGGCCCAACTCAAGTACGTCCTCGACCTTGTCGATGCGCCTCCCGCCGCCCAACTTCGAGATGTGCACGAGGCCGTCTCTGCCGGGGAGGATGTTTATGAAGGCGCCGAACTTGGTGATATTCACCACTCGACCTTCGTAGACGGCTCCGACCTCGGCGGTCGGTGGGTCCACGATGAGCATGATCTGGCGCTTAGCCTCAGCCACCTTGTCTCGGTCCGGCGAAGCAACCGACACAATGCCGACCATGCCATCGTCGTCAACGCTGATATCGGCGCCTGTCTCAGCCTGAATGGTGTTGATCATCTTGCCCTTCGGGCCAATGACCTCGCCAATCTTCTCGACTGGGATCTCGAAGGCTTCGATCTTCGGGGCATTTTCGCCGACCTCCTCACGCGGGGCGGGAATCGCGTCGGTCATGACATCGAGGATCTGGAGACGAGCCTCCTTGGCTTGCTGCAATGCTGCGGCGAGGACGTCAGCCGGAATGCCGTCGATCTTGGTGTCAAGCTGCAGAGCAGTCACAAACTCCGCTGTTCCGGCCACCTTGAAGTCCATGTCTCCGAACGCGTCTTCCGCGCCGAGAATGTCGGTCAGAGTTACGTACTGGCCGTCCTTATAGACGAGGCCCATGGCGATGCCGGCCACCGGAGCCTTGATCGGCACGCCAGCATCCATCATCGAGAGGCTTGAGGAACACACCGAGCCCATCGAGGTTGATCCGTTGGACGACAGGACCTCAGAAACGAGACGCAGCGTGTACGGAAACTCCTCAAAACTCGGGACAACAGGGAATAGAGCCCGCTCGGCAAGCGCACCATGACCGATTTCGCGCCGCTTCGGGCCTCGCATGAAACCAGTCTCTCCAGTCGAAAAGGGCGGGAAGTTGTAGTGGTGCATGTACCGCTTGCGATCGACGGGGTCGATACCGTCAATCATCTGGTCCATCCGTCCAGTGCCTAGCGTGGTGAAGTTCAGTACCTGGGTCTCACCGCGCTGAAAGAGACCTGAGCCATGGGCGGTTGGGATAACCCCCACCTCGGAAGACAGCGGCCGGATGTCACTGGTACCGCGGCCATCGATACGGACACCTTCAGCGACGATACGGGTCCGCACCGCCTCCTTGGTCACTGTCCGCACGGCAGCCGAGATCTGGCGGTCAGCGTTTTCGACATCGGCGAACTGTGGCAAAAGTTCCTCGAGCAAGGAGGCTTTGACTGCCGACTCGGCATCCCCGCGCTCAGTCTTGTCGGCAATGGTCTGTGTCTCAGCAATCTGGACAGCACCTGTCTCCTGCACGGCAGCAAGGATCTCCTGGCTGTAATCGACAGACACCTCATATGACATGGTCTCCGGAGCGCCTACCACATCGACCAGTTCCTGCTGTAACTCAATGGCCTCCCTGATGTACTGCTTGGAGAACTCCAAACCACCGGCCAGAACCTCCTCATCGACTAGCGGAGCACCGGCCTCGTAAACATCACAAGTGGCCTCGGTGCCGCCAGCCTCAACCATCATTACCGCGACATCCCCGTCGTCTAGCAGGCGTCCTGCTACGACCATCTCGAAGGCTGACTCGGCGCCCTCCTCGTACGTGGGGTGTGGAATCCACTCACCGGCCGCTGACCAGGCGATGCGAACCGCACCCACCGGGCCGTCGAACGGGATGCCCGAGAGCATCAAGGCTGCAGAGGCTCCATTCAGGGCTAGGACATCGTGAGGATGTTCCATGTCAGCACCCATCACTGTGCCCACGATGTGGACCTCGTTGCGAAAGCCGTCGGGAAACATAGGCCGCAAAGGGCGGTCTATAAGACGGCAGGTCAAAATGGCTGATTCTGGTGCTCGGCCCTCGCGGCGAAAGAACGAACCGGGGATCTTGCCTGCGGCATACATTCGCTCTTCGATGTCGACGGTCAGGGGAAAAAAGTCAGCCCCAGGACGGGGGGATTTGGCTCCCGTGGCGGTCACCAGCACCGTCGAACGGCCGATCTGAGCCAGGACGGCCCCACCAGCCAGACCGGCCAGGCGGCCGGTCTCAAACGACATGGTCTTGTCGGTCCCACTAAACGTCCGGGCGACATTGGTTGCTTCAGTCATGCTTCTCTCTTCTCGTTGCCCGCCCGGAACGACTCCGGGCGGTTCGATACCGCGGGTTGGCGGCTTTGCGGGTTACAGACGCGTAGCCTGAATCCCGTTCATCGATCAGGTTGTCGGTCCGTGGTTCCGGCTCCCGACACGAACCAGGTGGCCTTATGTCCACCCGATGGTTGATTCCGATTTAGCGACGCAGTCCCAACTTGGCAATAATCGCCCGGTAACGCTCGACGTCGTTCTTCCTGACGTAGTCGAGCATCCGCCGGCGGCGACCCACGAGCATTAACAAGCCCCGGCGGCTGTGATGGTCCTTCTTGTGGACCTTCAGATGCTCGGTCAGGTGGTTAATACGGTCACTGAGCAGTGCTATCTGCACCTCGGGAGAACCAGTGTCGGTCTCATGCAGTCGATTGGATTCGATGGTGTCGCCCTTGGGCGGCAGGTTGGTCGGCATCGGAACCTCGGGTTTAGGACCCGGCCTCATGGCACGCTGCGCGTCGCCGGAAGCCATACGGAGGGACGGAGGTCTTCGATTCCGACCCTGGACGACCCGGTCGGACCGCCCTCGGAGCTACAGGGTACCGGCACTGGCCCTATTCTCACCCCGTGGCAACCCAAGCCGTAACCGGCCGATTCACTCATCTCGCACTCCCCTGCCACGACCTCGACGCCACCATCGCTTGGTACGAGGCCCACACGCCGCTGCGGGCCTTTCACCGACGGGCAGATGTCGATGCCGAAGTGGCCTGGTTGGCTGAAGGGCCGCGACCAGATGGAACCGTTAACCCGGTCGGAATCGTTGCTGTGCAGTCGTTTTCTGACCGGGACGCTGCCCTACCAATACCGGTGCTCACACCCTTTGCCCATCTGGGTTTCGCCGTGGACGATCCCGTCGAGGTGGACGCAGCGGCGGAACGGGGTCGAATGGCGGGCTGCCTCCACTGGGAACCGATCGATCACCCTCCGCCAGTCGGCTACCTATGTGCTCTAGTCGACCCTGATGGGAACGTTGTCGAATTCAGTTTTGGTCAGAGTCTCAGCACCTGAGACTCCTCAGTCCCGCAAAACCGCCAATAGGCGAACCATCTCGACAGCGGCTTCAGCGCAGTCAGATCCTTTGTCGCCCTTGCCCACGTCGGCCCGCTCCTTAGCCTGTTCCAGGGTGTCGGTGGTCAGAACCCCGAACACAATTGGCACACCTGTGTCCTGGCCTGTTCGCATGATGCCCGCAGCGGCCTCACCGGCTACGTAATCGAAATGCGCTGTCTCACCCCGGATCACCGCTCCAAGGCAAACCACGGCGTCGTAACGGCCTGACTTAGCCATGGCACGGGCCGCCAGGGGTATCTCGAACGCGCCGGCAACCCATGCAAGATCGACATCGTCGTCAGCCACACCAAGGGCCACCAGACGGGCCCGGGTGCCCTTTAGCAGATTATTGGACACATAATCGTTGAAGCGGCCGGCCACGATGCCGACCCGCAAGCCAGTGCCGTCCAACGATGGTTCAATAATGTTCACAACGCATCCTCCCCCACATCCGAACTCTCGTCGGGCAGCAAGTGGCCGAGGCGGTTGCGCTTGGTTTCTAGATACCGGACGTTTTCTGGGTTGGGCGTCGTGTCGAGCGAGACTCGCTCGACAATCTCCAAGCCGTAGCCCTCAAGCCCGCCATATTTGGCCGGGTTGTTGGTCATAAGACGCATTTTGGTAATACCCAAGTCGGAAAGTATCTGCGCTCCTACCCCATACTCTCGGGAGTCCACCGGTAAGCCCTGCCGTATGTTGGCGTCCACAGTGTCAAGTCCCTCGTCTTGGAGTCCATAAGCACGAAGTTTGTGTCCGATACCGATACCTCGGCCCTCATGGCCGCGGAGATAGACCACCACCCCGGCACCCTCGGCGCCGATTCGGGCCAAGGCAGCATCTAGCTGAGAACCACAATCGCACCGCAGCGAGCCCAAAAGGTCGCCGGTCAGGCATTCCGAGTGGACCCGCACCAAAGGTGCCTCGAGCTCCGACAGTTCCCCCAGCGCGTAGGCCACATGCTCATCGTCGTCGAGCAGCGAGACATATGCGTGGGCCGTGAATTCGCCGTATCGGGTTGGGATACGGGCCGAGCCGAAATGCTCGACCAACTTCTCGTGACGTCGACGGTGGCGGATCAGGTCGGCGATCGTGATGAAGTGCAGGTTGTGCTCGGTGGCGAACACCTCAAGGTCAGGTACCCGGGCCATCGTCCCGTCATCGTTGACGATCTCGCACAACACCCCGACGGGTTGACGGTCAGCCAAAGCGCAGAGATCGACGGCGGCCTCAGTGTGCCCTGCTCGTTTGAGCACGCCACCGGGCCGAGCCCGCAACGGAAAGATGTGGCCGGGACGGGCGAAATCATGGCGGAGTCGGTGCGGATCGGACAGAGCCACCACGGTGGCCGAACGGTCAGCAGCCGAAATGCCAGTGGAGGTACCCTCGAGCAGATCGACCGAGACGGTGAATGCCGTGCGCATCGACTCTGTGTTGTCCACCACCATGAGCGGCAAGTCCAACACGTCCGCCCGATCGTGAGACATGGGCGCGCAGATCACGCCGGAGGTATGGCGGATCATGAACGCCATCTTCTCTGGAGTCATGGCATCGGCGGCGATAATTAGGTCGCCCTCGTTCTCGCGGTCCTCATCGTCGACAACGACAAGGAAATCGCCGCGGGTGTATGCCTCAATGGCATCTTCGATAGTCGACAGCGGCATCAAACACTCCCGTCCCATTTGTCGGCGTATATGTCATCTGCGGAAGCGGCCCCCTCGCCGGCGGAGGAAGCCCAACGGGCAAGCTCAGCGGTCAGTAGGCCGGCTATGTAGCGAGCGATTACGTCCACCTCAACGTTTATCCGGTCACCGCGAGACCGGCAACCAAAAGTCGTGGACTCAAGCGTGTGGGGAATCAAGGCGACATCGAAGGAGCCGCTATCCGAAGCCACTGATGCCACCGTGAGGCTAGTGCCATCGAGCGTCACCGATCCCTTCTCCACCACTTGGCCAATTAGGTCCTGAGGCAAACGAAAGGTCAGGCGACGGGAGCCGTCGGACTGGTGGGCTACTTCAACCATCTCAGTGACGGTGTCGACATGGCCTTGGACCACGTGGCCTCCGAAACGACCATCAGCAGCCAGTGGCCTCTCCAGATTGACCGGATCGCCGACCTTCAGGTCGCCAATCGTGGTGCGATCAAGGGTCTCAGGCACGGCGTCCACAGCGAACCAGTCCTTGTCCCACTCTGAGACGGTCAGACAGCAACCATTGACGGCAATCGATGCCCCGTGGCAAATATCACCGAGCACCAGACTGGCATCAACTACCAGACGACAGCCGTCGCCGACTGTATCGACCGAGCGCACAGCGCCCATCTCCTCGATGATCCCTGTGAACATGAAGCAGTATCACTCCGTTCCAATCGCCCCGGGAGTGCGCGGCGGGAGTCGACAGGACCGAGACGACCGCCTAGGACCAACTCCACAGGCGCTCCCAAGCGCCACAGGTTCGGTCCGCGGCGTCGCCACCGCATCCGACGTCCTCTCCCATCCGGACTTTGACCGTCGGCCCAGGATTCTCACCTGATCGGCCCCGAAGAACGCCGACACCTTGGAGGCGGGCGACGCCGGGGTTCGCGGGCTGTGTCAGCTAAAGCCGACTTACCGCCGGTTGGGAATTCCACCCAACCCCGAGGACTACGTTGTGATTACGAGCGTATCTGCGGTTGGGCCCTGTCGCCCAATGGACTAGCTGATTGCGCTTCTCAATAGAGGCCCAAGAGCCGTCCGGAAAATGCAAGAACGGCAATCGTCATCACCGGGCGCACCACACGTGCGCCACTAACAACCGTGAATCGCGCCCCCACCGCCCCTCCGCAGGCGAAACCGACTGCCAGCAGTAACGCCGGCACCCAGTCGACGTGGCCGCCACCGACGAAGACCGGCAATGCGGTGATCGTTACGGCCAGAATCACCACCACCTTCACACTGCTGGCCACCACCACATCCATGCCCGATCGGGTTAGTGCAAGAGCGAGGATCAGACCCATGCCGGCCTGAAAGGCCCCACCGTAAAAGCCGACGCACAGAAAAACAGCCGTTGCCAATGAACCCGACCAGGTCCGACTAGCAGCGGGAACCTTGGGCGGCCTAAGTGCCAAAAGAAGGAGTGGAACCATGACAAGACCAAAAGCCTGCTCAAATGACTCGGCATCCAACCTCGATACGAGCAGTGAGCCCGCGAGGGAACCAGCCATCACCGGCACGAGAACCGGAAGCACCCATGACATCCCCGAGACACCCATTCGCCGAAACGCTGTAGCTGCCGAAGCGTTGGAAACCAGGATTCCGACCCGATTCGACCCATTGGCCACATCGCCCGGCAATCCGGCAAAAATCAGCAAGGGAACGGTCAACAGTGACCCTCCCCCGGCGATGGTGTTCACGCAACCGGCAAACAGTCCCCCAAATACAAGTAGCAGAACATCCAGTGCGTCCATGCCAATTTCCGTCCTAGGCCGGTCAGGCCAGCATGGCACGGGTGTCGGCCACATCACGGTGCAACTGCTTGGCTAGAGCTTCGTGACTATCGAAGGCCTGCTGAGATCGCAAACGGCGAACGAATCGAACTTTTGCCTGTTCCTCGTAAAGATCCGGTCCTTCGTCGCTTGGACCACCGACGTCCAGCAGGTGGGCTTCCAGCAGCAAGGCCCCGTCGTCATAGAAGTGGGGCCGAGTACCTAGGGAAATTGCCGCCGTGTGGACTACCCCATCAGGCCGTTCATACCAGCCGGCATAAACAGCGTCTTCGGGCAGCAGGATCGATGGGTCGACCCGGACGTTGGCCGTCGGAAACCCCAGTTCGCGTCCCCTCCGATCGCCTTCGCTGACAAAACCACGAACCTCGTAGGGACGACCAAGCAGGGCATTAGCTCTTTCGAGGTCGCCGCTGGCCAGGGCACGACGGATGAACGTAGACGAAACCTGTTCATGATCACGGGCCGGAGTTCCCTCGGGGCCGACAAGGCCTAGCCCGATCACCTCGAATCCCAGTTCAGAGCCCATGTCCCGAAGCATGGCGACGCTGCCTAGACGGCGATGGCCAAAGTGAAAGTCCTCGCCCACAACGACCGCGGCGGCTCCTACACAGTCGACTAGGACATTCCTGACAAAGTCCTCTGCCGACTCCGACGCCCGCTCATCGTCGAACGGAACAACCATGGTCAGGTCAAGGCCGGTTGTCGCCAATTGCTCCAGTTTTTGTTCCGAGTCGGTCAAGAGCAATGGAGCGGAGTCGGGGCGGACCACGCTGGCCGGGTGTCGGTCAAAGGTGACAACCGCCGAAGCGAGACCTCGCTCGGCGGCCAGACGCCGCACCTCCGCTATGACCGTTCGGTGTCCGATATGGACCCCGTCATAGGCACCAATGGTGATAGCCGTGCGCGGCGACTGCGGGTCGCGACTGCCGATGTCATAGCGGATCTCCACGGCGGCGAGGCTACCTAGCCGACAGGACCGCTCATCTGGCAGTCGAACTCAGGTCGCCTCTAGTCCGGAAAGACTCCACATTGGCTACCCCGGAGCTCAGCTGCAATACCGTCAAGATGACTAGCGACGGGTTCCACGAAGTCCTCGTTTGGCAAAAGGTAGCGCGGACTCCGTTCGAGACCATCGAAGACGCGCTTTGCGAACTCATCGGCTTCTAGTCGGCTCGGAAACGGGTCGTTGGCGAGCATCTGGGGAACCTCTGGACCACCGTAGGCGTCAGGTCGGTTGCGAGTTGCTTGGCGGATCCGGCTGCGGACAGGACCTGCAACCAGCGCTGTCACCAGCATCTCAGGGGCAACCTTGCTGAGTTCAATGCGCAGGTTGTCGCAGAGCCCAACGACGCCGTACTTCGTGGCCGCATAGGGAGCATTGCCGATGCTCTGGCCGGGAGCGAGGCCCGCCACAGATGCAGTCGCGACCACGTGGCCCGTTCCACGCTCGATCATTGCTGGCAGGAAGGCCGCCCAGGTGTTGACCACACCCAGCAGATTTACTCCAATGATCCATTCCCAATCTTTTGTGCTCTGCTCCCACATGGGGACTGCAGGGCCGATCACGCCCGCATTGGCTATAACCAGGTCTGGAATACCCGGACCTTCAAGGACCCTTTGGGCAAATCCGTCAACCGAATCAGGGCTAGCTACATCAACCAGTCCGGACACGACAGTCCTACTTGATGGATCTAGGTCCGCCACCAGCGCTCTGAGAGCCGGACCTTCAATGTCGGCGAGCGCTGCTCGGTAACCGCGCTCAACACACTCGCGAGCTAGGCCCTCGCCAATGCCACTAGCCGCACCAGTAATGACAACTATCGAACCCGGCGCAAGCTTCACCGCTTCGGTTTCCGATCGGTGACCTATGCCGGGTGTTGGACAACCGCAACTGACCGAATTGGTCCGCCTGCAGTCATCACCCCGGCAATCCGGCTTGAAGTCAAGTCTTCCAGCACAAGCTAATCCTGCACCAGGAGTTACTACCGTTGAAAGTCGACAAGAACACTCTGACCAAAGACCGGCAGTTCAATCGACGGTTTGCCCTTATCTAGTCGTGGTTACGCAAAATCGCATCGCGTGGCGCAACGGCTTCTCAGGAACTCGCTGGCGCCAACACCATGGCCGGCTTGACTTGTCCCGGCCGTTCGCCGTGCGGTTCATAGACAGCTAACAGGTCACCTTCCAACCCGTAGACCGGCCAGGGTCCAGCGTCGGCCCCTTCGAGTCCGACTCCCAGCGATTTGGCTTCCAAAGGTTGCCCGTGAGAAACCGCTGCTGCCAGGTTGTCATCTACCACCACCCGCGGCAGGTCGCGAAGTGCCTCGGATACCGGCAGCAGCACTGGCCTTTCGAGAGGGTGGGCCTCGGCCAAGGTGAAAGACCCAACGGCCGTCCGCCGAAGGTTACGCAGATGGGCACCACCCCCGAGCGCCGCCCCGAGGTCGGCGGCAAGGGTTCGCACGTAAGTCCCCGAAGAACAGGCCACGAAGATGTCGTAGACCCCTGGTTCATCAGTTGGGGTGACGTCAAAGCGGCCCACGCTGACCGGCCGCGCCGCTCGCTCAACCTCACGGCCCTCTCGGGCGATCTCATGTAGGCGGCGGCCCCCCACCTTTACCGCGGACACCATGGGCGGAACCTGGAGGATCTCGCCGGTCAGGCCCTCTGCCGCACCAACCACCTCGTCGTAACCAACCTTGGACATATCGTGGACGATGGTCACCTCGCCAGCGGAGTCCAGCGTCGATGTTTCAGTCCCCAGAACAACCTGGCCGGTGTACTCCTTGCCGAGGGCGGTTACGAAGCGGAGAAGTCGCGTTGCACGGCCTACCCCGAGCACCAAAACCCCGGTGGCGTCAGGATCTAGCGTTCCTGAGTGGCCCACCTTCTTGGTGCTTAAAACTCCGCGGAGCCGGGCCACCACATCGTGACTGGTCCAACCAACATCCTTGTCAATCACAACCAGACCATCCGTTAGACGATCACCCGGGGAAGCACCACCGGCCATCGGTTATTTCTCCGCGTCGTCGAGTGGCCCGTCAGCCGGGTTCTCACGAGGACCGAGGCCACGCAGGATCTCCTCAATTCGGTCGGCGGCGCGGACTGTCTCGTCCACTATGAAAGTGAGCGGTGGGATCCGACGAAGTCGAGCCCGTTCTCCGATAACCCGATGAAGACGAGGTCGATACTCGTCCAAAGCCTCCAACAGCTCGTCGTCCGGCACATCTGATGTGATGTAGGCCCGAGCGATGCTCAAGTCCTGGTCAGTCTCTACGCCAGTGACAGTGGCAAAACCAAGGCGCTCATCGTCAATACGCTCCAACTCCTCAGCCAATATCCGGACTAGGAGCTCATTTAAGCGGTCGGTCCTCTGGAAACCGCGCGTTGGACTACCGGAGCGAGTCCGGGAAGCGCGCCGTCCCATGGCCTGCCCCTAGGCGCGGGAGGTTTCCCGCTCCTCGAAGGTCTCGATCACATCGCCTTCCTTGAGGTCCTGATAATCAGACAGGCCTATACCACACTCGTAACCTGCCTGAACCTCTCGGACATCCTCTTTGAAACGCTTGAGCGAACTGACGTCGCCCTTCCAGATGATGGCGCCCTCGCGCAGAAAGCGAACCTTAGAACCACGGGTGATGGTCCCATTGGTGACATAGCAGCCAGCCACCTTGCCGACCCGTGGCACCGAGAAGACTTCTCGGACCTCGGCATCACCGGTAACGACCTCTTCGAATTCTGGCGCAAGCATGCCAAGCATGGCCGACTCGATGTCCTCAATCAGTTTGTAGATGATCTCGTAGGAACGGATCTCGACCTTCTCGGCCTCAGCCAACTCGCGGGCCTTGCGCTCCGGCCGGACATTGAAGCCAATGATGGTGGCGTTTGACGTAGCAGCCAACTGGATGTCGTTCTCGGTGATACGACCCACAGCCCGGTGCACGAAGGCCAGCCTCACTTCCTCTCTCTCCAACTTGCGCAGACTCTCAGTGACCGCCTCTAGCGAACCATTGACATCAGCCTTGACGATCAGATTTAGCGTCGCCGCCTCGCCCTTTTGGATCTGCTCAAAGATGTCCTCTAGGCGGGCGCCCCCGGACAGAGCGTGTGCGTCGCGACCAATGTTGGCCTGACGACGCCAGTGGCCACGCTTATCGGCCACGCGGCCGGCAATCTTTTCGTTGGGAGCAACCACGAAACCCTCGCCTGCGTCGGCTACGTCCGAAAGACCTAGTACCTGAACCGGTGTCGACGGGCCGGCCTCTTTGACCTGCTTTCCCTGATCGTCGATTAGTGCCCGGACCCGACCCCATGCAGCTCCGGCAACCAGAGGATCGCCAACCTTCAGGGTTCCTCGTTGCACTAGGACAGTGGCCACTGGACCTCGCCCTATATCGAGGAACGACTCCAGCACAACACCCTGGGAACGGCCGTCGGGGTCGGCCCGCAGGTCCTCAACTTCCGCGACCACGTTTAGGTTGTCAAGTAGATCGTCAATGCCCAGATTCTGCAGAGCTGAGACCTCCAGACATATGGTGTCTCCACCCCATGACTCAGGAACCAAATCGTGCTCGGCCAACTGACCCAGCACCTTCTGGGGGTCAGCATTGTCGCGATCGATCTTGTTGATGGCCACAAGGATCGGGACCTCAGCCGCCCGTGCGTGGTCCAGAGCTTCAAGTGTCTGGGGCATAACTCCATCGTCAGCTGCCACCACTAAGACCACGATGTCGGTCGAACTGGCACCACGGGCCCGCATTGCGGTGAAGGCCTCATGGCCCGGAGTATCGATGAAGGTAAGGAGCTTTCCGTCACGCTCAGCTTGGTACGCACCAATGTGCTGGGTGATACCACCAGCTTCGTCGTCGACAACGTTCGCACTTCGGATTTGGTCCAAAAGTTTGGTCTTGCCATGGTCAACGTGACCCATCACGGTGACGACCGGAGGACGAAACGGTGCTTCGTCATCGTCGAGGTCATCAACGACATCGAGTAGCTTGAGCAGTTCGACCTCCTGCTCCTCGCCCGGATCAACCATACGGATCTCGGCACCGATCTCTGCGGCAAAAAGCTCGATCATGTCATCAGACAGAGACTGGGTAGCCGTCACCATCTCGCCCTGCTGCATCAAGAAGCGGACGACATCAGCGGCAGTGCGATTTAGTTTGGGACCCAGGTCCAGCGCAGTACAGGCACGCTCGACGACGACCTCTCCTTCAGGAACCGCTGCGTCGTCGGGCGTGTAGGAGGGGACATCCATCGGCTGGAGTTCCTCGCGGCGCCGGCGACGGCGACCCTTGCGACGCGGTGGGCGGCGCCCGCCAGGACCACCGCCCGGACCTCCAGGCCGCCCTCCTGGACCTCCGCCCGGACGACTACCAGGACCTCCTCCAGGCCGGCCAGGACCACCGCCCGCACCGGGCACCGACTCTCGAGGACCACCGCCCATTGGTGGACGGCGACCTACCGGCGGTGGACTGCTCCGCCGGCCTGTAGGGGCAGCAGGGGCAGGCTCTTCGTTACGTCGACCACCTAGGCCCGGAGGCGGTGGAATCGGCTTACCTGACGAAGAGACCGGTGGACCAGGAGGTGGCGGAATGGGCTTACCGGACGCCGAAAGTGGTGGCTTAGCACCAACCGGAGGCACCACTGGAGAGGTCTCGTCGGTGAGCTTCGCAGCCGGGTCAGGCACGCCGGGGGCAGCATCATTAGGGTCGGAACCAGCGGGGAGCGACGGCTCCGATGGAGCACTAGGCGTCGATACTGGTCGAGTTGGACCGGACGAACCGCTGGATGAGATAACACGGCGGGTAACCGGCTCCGGCTCAGCAACCGGCTCCGGCTCAGCAACCGGCTCCGGCTCAGCAACCGGCTCCGGCTCAGCAACCGGCTCCGGCTCAGCAACC